>Ga0081539_10000701_pt1 | contig 67220 bp, 44 predicted proteins | sample TabmetS4T2R2_FD_71023 | JGI IMG/M metagenome (GOLD analysis project Ga0081539, IMG submission 71023) | Tabebuia heterophylla rhizosphere microbial communities from the University of Puerto Rico - S4T2R2 | ecosystem: Host-associated > Plants > Roots > Rhizosphere ...
CCCCTACAGTTGTGGCTTGTCGCGCGCATTCCAGGGATGTAGCGTGGTTGGCTACAACTGTAGGGGTGGCCCTCCGTGGCCACCCGTGCGTGGAACAGAAAGGGCGAAATTGGTTTTATTTATTCCGGCCTTTCAGGCCTTGATATCTTTCGGTCCTGCTAACCAGGGCGACGCGCTTCGCGCTTGCCCCTGGCTGTCATCTGTCGCGCCGTTGGCGCTGAACCGCTGCTCGCTTCGCTCGTGCTTATCATGGCTTTCAGATTGCGCGCCCTCGGCGGTCAGTATAAAGCGCGTGCTTGGCGCCGCAATTGAGGCAATACAAATGCGAAAGATAATTCCCTTCTTCGTGGTCTGTATGCTGGCGAGCGTTGTTGTTCAAGCGCAGACAAGCACGACCGCATTAAAAACCCAGCTTCAACAGAAACTCGATGAGTGGCACAAGGCGGGCAGTTTTCCCGGTGCAACGCTCGGCGTTGTGCTGGCGAATGGCGAATCCTTCGGACTTGCCGTCGGGTTTTCAGATCGCGACAAGAAAACGCCTATGCGGCCGGCCGATCGCATGCTCGCTGGTAGCGTCGGTAAAACATTTGCCGCCGCCACGGCTCTGCAGTTGGTTAAAGAAGGCAAAATCAACCTCGACGATAAGATTGAAAAATACCTCGGACGTGAACAATGGTTTGCGCGTCTGCCGAATGCGAAAGAGATCACGGTTCGGCAGTTAATGAATCACACCAGTGGTCTGGTGCGTTATGAGTTCAAAGACCAGTTCACTAAAGATCTGACGGCGAACCCGGACAAGGTGTGGAAGCCCGCGGCGCTCGTGGCGTATCTGCTTGACGAAAAACCGCCGTTCGAAGCCGGCAAGGGTTGGGACTACTCCGATACCAATTACATCGTGTTAGGTATGATCATCGAAAAGGTGACGGGCAGAAAGTTCTACGACGAAGCGAACAGGCGACTCATCAAACCTCTCAGGTTAACGGACACGATCCCGCAGGATGGACCACGTCTGAAGGGCGTGGTCCAGGGTTATGCAGGTCCGAACAATCCGTTTGGCGGTACGGATGCGATGATGTTGAATGGGAAGTTTGCAATCAATCCGCAGTTTGAGTGGACCGGCGGCGGCTACGCTTCGACGGCGCATGATCTGGCGCGTTGGGCGAAGATGATTTACGAGGGCAAAGCGTTCTCACCGGATCTGCTGCCACAAGTGCTCGAAGGTGTCCCTGCTCCCATGCTCGGACGAGAAACGAGATATGGCCTCGGCGCAATCATCCGCAAAACGCAAGCCGGCACATCGTACGGTCACAGCGGCTTCTTCCCCGGATACATGACCGACATGATGTACTTCCCGGAGCATAAAGTAGCGGTAGCGGTGCAAGTGAACACAAGTGTGGGACGCAGCCTCGGGAAGCCGCTGAGTAGAGTTTTGGTTGAAGTGATGGAAGTGATCAGTCGACATTGAATCGCAGCGGTCAACAATCACTGGTGGATCGGGTCAGTACCACCCGCGGTAGCGGGTGGGTGCGTAGCTCTTCGCTAATCAGCCGGCCTGTCTTAACGCCGAAGGCGTTCGCTAATTGTAGCCCACGGGTTGGAGCGCAGCGACAACCCTGGGATCAGAACATCAAATAGTCATCAACCCTGAAAGGGTTCGCCAACCTCCTAACCCTTTCAGGGTTTGGTCGCAATAGAAATATTGCCCCAGGGTTCTCGCCATGCTCGAACCCTGGGCTGACATTAGCGAACGCCTTCGGCGTACAGCATTAGCGAAGGTACTTGTTGAACCACTCGAGCGTGCGCGACCACGCGAGTTTCGCGGCCTCTTCGTCGTAACGCGGCGTCGTGTCGTTATGAAACCCGTGTTGTTTACCGTCGTACATGTAAACCTGATACACCTTGTTATTTGCCTTTAACGCTGCCTCGTAAGCAGAGATGCCTTCGTTGATACGCTGATCGTTGCCAGCGTATTGCAATAACAACGGCGCCGAGATCTTCGGCACATCATCCACGCCCGCCTGGCGTCCATAGAACGCGACTCCCGCATTCAGATCAGCACCAAGCCGCACAGCGAGCTGGTTCACCATTCCGCCACCAAAACAAAAACCGACCACGCCGAGTTTGTGTGTGGAATCGGAGCGCGCCTTGAGCCACTTCGCTGCTGCGACGAAGTCTTCCGTCATCTTCTTTCCGTCGACTTTGCGGAACGCTTCGGCGCCTTTCTCATCACTGCCCGGATACCCGCCGACCGAAGTCAAACCATCCGGTGCGAACGCGATGAAATTAGCGGTTGCAAGCCGGCGTGCAACGTCCTCGATGTACGGATTGAGCCCGCGGTTCTCGTGAATGACGAGCACAACAGGCTGCTTCCCGCCTTTTGACGGCCGCGCCAGGTAACCCTTGATCGAGCCATTCCCTTCCGGAGACTGCACGGTTTCGTAACCGACCTTGATACGTTTGTCGTCGGGCGGGACCTGCTGCGCCCAGGCGTAGTTAGGCCTGAGACTCTCAAAGATTGCCGTGACAGTCAGCCCGCCGACCGCAAACTTCGCGGCGCGATCAAGGAAAGTGCGGCGGCTAATATCACCGTGCTGGTATTCGTGGAAGAGGTCCAACAACTCCTGCGGGTAGTCACTCGCTACTTTACGTTCCATTGTGTCTCCTTGAAGGTGATGATTGTGAACAGTCATAGTAGCGCAACTGTGCGCGAAGAACTATCAGACCTTTACGCAAACCGAAATCAAGGTTAAGAATACCAGCCATGCGTTTGCGATTCCCCACCACCTCGCGCAACCCGAGCTGCTCAACACTCCTCATCGCCATTCTTCTGTTCAGCAACGCTCTTGCAGCCCAGGACACGCGGAAGACACAGGAAGACACGGCTGTAAGATTGATGGAGGAATGCCTGCAACTGGCCCAGGAAGGATCGCCCGCGTCCCTCACGAAAGCCATCGAGAAGTGCGACTCCGCTCGAGCACTGCTTCGCTCCCTTAACATCATTGCGGGCGAGGGAGCGGTGCTGATCATGACGGGCTACGCTTACAGCCAGCTTGATCAGGATCAAAAGGCTTTGGAGAGTTATGAGCAGTCAGTGTCTCTCCTTCATGCTGCGGGTCAGCAAAAAGGCGAAGCCACCGCACTTCTTTGCCTCGGGCTACTACACGGCAAGTTAGGTGAATGGCAGAAAGCGATGGACAATTTTGATCGCGCGCTGCCGCTCTTTCGCGCTTCAGGTGAGACCGAAGGCGAAGTGATAGCCCTGTCAGTCATGGGAAGTCTTCAACTTCAACTCGGAAAACCTGAGGAGCTGCTTAGTTACTACGACAAAGTTTTAGAAGTCGTGCGCGCCACCGGTTCTCGTGAAGGTGAAGCCGCTGTTCTGACCGCACTTGGCCCGTTGTACGCCGAGACGGGTAAGCCTGAGAAGGCGCGTGAAAGCCTTGAGCAAGCTGTATCGACGTATCGTGCGCTTGGCTTTCGCCGCGGTGAAGCGGCCGCACTGATGGCGCTTGCCCTTATTTACGCTTATCAACCCGACAGACAAAAAGCGCTCGCATCTTTCCGGCAGGTTTTACCTCTGGTTCGAGCCGAGCATGATCGTTTCGGCGAAAGCGCAGCGTTGGGTGGAATCTGCATCACTGAACTTATCGCGAGCGATTACACGAAAGGGTTTGACGACTGCCAGGAAGCGCAAGCGCTCGTGCACGCTATCGGTGATCGCCCACATGAAGCTTTTATACTGAGGCATGTCGCGATTGGAGAACGTAAGCGTGGAAATCTCGCTGCTGCTCTAAGTGCGAGTGAGTCTGCGATTGCGATTGTCGAGTCTCTCCGCACGAAAGTGATCAGCCCTGAGCTTCGTTTGTCCTACTTCGAAGGATCACAGGAGCTTTACGAGTTCTACATCGACTTGCTGATGCTTTTGCACAAGCAATACCCGAACAAGGACTACGAGGGTAAGGCGCTCGAAGCAAGCGAGCGGGCGCGCGCGCGTTTATTGCTCGAGACGCTCACGGAGGCGAATGCAGACATACGCCAGGGCGTCGATGCAGCATTGTTGCAACGCGAGCGCGACATTCAACGCCGTCTCAATGCTAAAGCCCAGCTCCAAATGCAATCGCTTTCACGACCGCAATCAGAGTCGCAAACCAACGCAATCGCGGAAGAGATCAACACGCTGATCAAGGAGATGCAGCAAGTCGAAACCGAGATCAGGAAAACAAGTCCTCACTATGCGGCCCTGACGCAACCGCGTCCGCTCACGCTTAAAGAGATTCAGACTCAGGTACTCGATCCCGAAACGATGTTGCTCGAGTATTCGCTCGGTGATGAGCGTAGTTATTTGTGGGTTGTCACGTCGAGCTCAACCAATAGCTACGTATTACCGAAGAGTGCTGAGATCGAAACCGCGGCTCGTCGCTTTTACGATCGTGTGAATGCGCGGAATGTGCGTGTCAAAGGTGAGACTAACGCGCAACGTGAAAATCGGATCGCGCAAGCTGACGCGGAAATCCCGGGAGCGGCGGAGCCTCTGAGCCGGATGGTGCTTGGTCCAGTCGCGGCACAACTGGGAAATAAAAGGTTGATGATTGTCGCCGATGGTGCACTCCACTTTGTTCCGTTTGGCGCTTTGACGGTGGGAAGTCGCGGAGCAGCAAGACCGCTGATCGCGGATCACGAGATCGTAAACCTGCCTTCAGCCTCAACACTGGGTGTGATTCGAACGGAAGTCGCAGGACGACAAACAGCGCCGAGGGGTTTGGTGGCCCTCGCTGATCCGGTGTTCATGAAAAATGATGAGCGCGTCAGAAAAGGTGGAGACACTTCCGGCGATCGTCCGAGACGAGTGACGAAGTCTTCTGGCGATGAACGCACGAAAGACCGGCAACTCGTCAAAGCGGCGGCTGAGGATACAGGCGTTGCGAGTGACGGGTTGTATATTCCACGTCTACCGGGGACGCGTCAGGAAGCTGAGCAGATCGTGGCGATGATTCCCGCTGCGGATCGGCGGCTGGCACTCGACTTTGCGGCGAGCCGCGATACCGCGATGGGCGCAGAGTTGGGCCAGTATCGTTACGTGCATTTTTCGACGCATGGTTTTTTGAACGGCGTGCACCCGGAGTTGTCCGGTGTGGTGTTCTCTCTGGTTAACGAGCGTGGCGAGGAGCAGGAAGGATTTCTGAGGGCGCATGAGCTGTTTAATCTGAAGCTTCCGGCTGAGGTGGTGGTGCTGAGTGCGTGTCAGACTGGTATGGGCACGAACATCAAAGGCGAGGGGCTGGTGAGTTTGACGCGCGGGTTCATGTATGCCGGAGCACCACGCGTGGTCGTCAGCCTTTGGGGTGTGAGCGACGTGGGAACGACAGAGCTGATGGTGCAGTTTTATCAACGAATGTTGAAGGACGGCATGCGGCCCGCCGCAGCATTACGCGCGGCGCAACTATCGCTCATGAACGACAAGCGCTGGGCGTCACCTTACTTTTGGGCACCGTTTACATTGCAGGGTGAGTGGCGATAGCGAACACGTCTGCTACTCGCTTCGTTAGCTCGTCCTCGGTGGTCGTGGTGTCGACCTCAATCGCACGTAATCCCAGACGCGCCGTTTCTTCACGCAATATGTCGGTAAACATGCGATCGCGTTCGAGCAAGTTGCCCAAAGCTCTTTCCGGATCACTGGTCTTCGCGAGAAATCCCCATTGCGATCCACCTCGACTGTCGATCACAGCCTGACGAAATTCAGGCGCGGGCAGCAGCCACACGGCACGATTGGATTCGGACAGGAGAGGCTTGACTAGCTGTGGCAACAGTCGAAAACCTTCGACGATCACACCGCGCTCACGTGGCAGGCTCAGTAAGTCTTCGATGATCAAGTTAAAGCCCTCACCGCGGAACCAGTGAAACGTCTCGAGCATCGTTTTCGGAGATCGGTTCACCCATCGCTCGTCCATGTCCATGCCCATGAACTTGTGCAGCAAAGGGCAATCTTCTGGTGAGCACCGGCGCGTATGCTCCGCCATCACGTCGTCAGTCGAATAGACATGCAGACCATGCTGAGCAGCCAGGCGACGAGCAATCGTCGACTTCCCCGCCCCACTCCCGCCACCAAGCCAGTAGACGTGCTTAAGTTGTTCGTGAAGTGCCACCATAATTGTGCTACAAGATATGATCTTTCAAGGGCGCTACATGGATTACGACTCGACTGACATATCCGTCGGCTACGACCGCGGCCGCGACCATGGGCCAGAGAATCAACAACTCTGGATGAACGTCGTTGCGTCATCCGTCGGAGCGGAGCGCCTCAGGACGATTCTCGATCTGGGTTGCGGCACTGGGCGCTACTCCGAATCGCTCGCTGCGCATTTCGATGCGGAAGTTATTGGCGTTGATCCGTCTGAAAAGATGTTGGACCAGGCGCGCGGGAAGCTGCGTGACCACCGCGTCCGATACGAGACTGGCTGTGGCGAAGCGATACCTCTCCCTGATGACTCCGTCGACCTGATCTTCATGTCGATGTCTTTCCATCACTTCAACGATCCGGTGCTCGCGGCACGCGAATGCCGCCGCGTGCTGCGCGACGGTGGGACCGCGCTGGTGCGCACTGGCATTCGCGAACGTATTCCGTTTTATCCGTATGTCGAGTTCTTTCCCGAAAGTCCGCCTATTATGGAGGCTTGTCTTCCTACTGCGGCCATCCTGCGTGAGGTTTTCGAGTCGGCCGGATTTCGCACGGTGAACGTCGACGTAGTAATCCAAACGATCGCTCCGGACTATGCGACCTACGCCGAGAAGCTTGCAGCCGGCGCCGACTCAGTCCTCGCTCAATTATCTCCTGCCGATTTCCAGGCCGGCATCGAGGCGATACGTGCGCATGGCGACGACAAAGCAGTTTGCGAGCCGATTGACGTCTTTGTCTTTCGCTAACAATTTCTGCCCCAACACACTGACAACATTTGACTGCCTCAAAGCTGCGCGCCAAAGGCGCGAGATATGACAGCCAGGGGCAAGCGCGAAGCGCGTCGCCCCTGGTTAACAAAGAGTACACGAGTGAAGGCCTGAAGGGCCGAAAATATACGCAGGCAATTTCGCCCTTTCAGGGCTGCAATGGGTGTATTGTTGTTTACCAGGGGCGACGCGCTTCGCGCTTGCCCCTGGCTGTCATATCCCGCACCTTTGGCGCTCCGATCCAACATTTGCACCGATAGGCGCTCAATACCATTATGTAGACTGAATGCTTATCACATTTCAAGAGGATGGGACTCTTCAGATCTACCAGTCAGTTGATGAAGCCGTTCGCGACGTCGAGGCGCTTGATGCCGAAGATGTCTTTCGAAGCATCTTCGATGAAACGGGCCGCTGCTACTCAATTAGCTGGATTCGACCAAACCAGTATGGCCGGTTCACGGCCCAAAACGGCGATTACACACTCGTCCCCGATGGACGAATCGATCTTGCACGACTAAAGAAAACAATCGAAGAGGCTGAGCGAGTTGAACCGGAATCCCTTCGCCCATGGCTGCTAAATCTTGCCGCAAGCATCGAAGACCGGTAAAGCAAACCTCACTGTTGGCTTACTTGCGGCGCGTAACTGATCCGACGCAACTCGATCATGCGACCTTGCTCCAGCTTACCTTCCACCAATTCATAACCCAGCAGCGCAAACACACGGCCACGAAGAAATAGCGGCCTGGCATTCCCGTACCAGTCAACACACGAAGCGCGACAGTTGTCGTCCTGCGCCTTCTCAGCTTGCGCGTCGAGCTCGCCAAGCACATTGAACTGAAACGCATCGTTGCGCAAAAACAGAAGCGCGGCCGAAGATTCAAACAGGTGAAGATAGCCCGGCCGGCCGGGTTTGCTAATCGGCAACCCAAGCACTCCGGAGTCTTCACCATCAGGCTTGTAAAAGAACCCGTGACTCCGCAACTCGCCCTGCGATGCAGCCTCTCGCGTGTACCGCGAAACAATCTGCGGCTGCGGGCTCAGACGGATCGAAGTAAAGTGCAGGTCCTTTGGGTCAGTACCAACAACAATCGCGCCTGTACCCATCTGCTCAATGCGATCGATGCTGTGTGACACGTCGAGTCTATACAAAGTGCCGCGCGCATATTCGAGCACGAAAAGATTCTTCTCGGCCCTGGCGGGTTCAGGATACCAGCCATTGCCGATTCCGTAGAGCAAATAGTCTCGTACAAAACGATTGTGGAAATAAGGATCTTCCGGTTTCGGCAACTGCTGGTAACTCGTTGCCGGAACCATCTGACTGCCGTCGGAAAAACTCGAGAGCGGTATGCGCATGAAGGCTACGTCGCCTTCAGCAACTTCCGCGGCCCACATCCCATCGCCCTGCGATTCCGCCCGGACAAGCACGTTCAGGTGCTGATCTTCACTCTGCAAAAAGGAAAACTGGTCCACCGGAGCGCCCGTCACACGCAGCGCTCCCGGTCCCGAACCATCCAGAGGCAGACGAAATACAAGCGAGGGTGATTGCTTGTGACCCGCGGACCACGAAGCAGCCCAAACATAGACCGAATCCGGCGATACATAGAAGACATTGCCTGATGGGCCAACAACTGATGTGGCCTTACAATCGAAGCCACCGTTTGCAAGGTTGCATATCGTTACAGTGTGCAGCGTGACACCATCTTCAACATTGAATTCAGCCTCGGGACTATAAACGCGGCTCGCACTAACAATACGGCGAAACTCTGAACCCTTGCCGTCCTTATGCCACTTGCTCACTGCCGGAAACGACTCAAACAGATCCTTATCATCGCCGGCGTCGAACTGAAGCGGAGTGTAAAAAATCAGTTTGGTTCCGATCAGGCGGCTCGCGTAGTTGCGAGAAGAGTAGTAGTCGTTTGACCGCAGGTGATAGGTAGATCGATAACTGAGTTGTCCTTGTGCGTCAATGTTGAATAAACCAACTTCGGTGGCCTTGCGTTGATAACTGTAGCCGATGACGACAATTGTATCGCCAGAAACAAGCATCTCGTCGTACCAGCTACGTTCCGGATCGATATCGGGACCGAACGCATCGATACTTGAGACTGGCTGCAAAGCACCGTCGCCGATTGCGACCGTGAAGAGCCGGCCGCGACGAAGCATCACCAGATGATCGCCGTGCAGTTTGACGATGCCGCCCTCGTCGACGCCTGCGTGCTGCGTGTTGGTGATGGATTCCTGATGCTCTGCGGAACTCGTGACAGTTACGACTTCGGCCGCGTCCACGTCATACATTAGTTTCGCGGCACCGTCTTGCTTTTCAGCTATCTTGCGGAAATAGCGTCGCAGCTCGCGTTCTGATTTGAACGCCTTCATCTTCTTCGGAGCGCGCGCGACAGCGAATGCCGGTGTGCACGAGAACACAATAAGACACACTAAGAAGAGAGTTCTTTTCATGGCTTTTGAGGTGAGCAAGCAGTAAGACTTGCTTGCAGAAGATCCGTCAGTCCGTCAGTGGTTATGTGGGGATCGACAACTGCTTTGACTCGCGCAAGAAAGAAAAAGATGTCTTCCGACTTGCCACCAGCGATGCGATCCCTATAATAGTCGCCCCGACTCACGACCAATCATCACAAACGTTGGAGGGGAAGCATGAGTGGAGAGATTTCACGGCGGAGATTTTTGCGCGGGACCTTGGCCGGAGCGATCGTCGTTGCCGGATTTGATACTGGACTACGTAGTTGGGTGAGTGCGACAGAGCTTGAGCAGGCGACTGCACTCGCCGAAGACTTCCCTGTCTTTGACGGCGTGCTACTGCTCGACGACGCTTCACGTACAGCGGCAGCCGATGACTTCGGTCATTTCGTGCATCGCCAACCGATTGCGGTGTTGAAGCCCGCGTCGGTGAACGACGTCGTCAAGCTGGTGAAGTTTGCGAGGCGCAATGACATCAAGGTCGCGGCGCGCGGGCAGGCTCATAGCACGCAGGGGCAAGCGCAAGTCGAGGCCGGCGTGGTCGTCGACATGACAACACTCGCGACCGTGCACGAGATCAACTCAACTAATGCGCTGGTTGATGCTGGTACGCGTTGGCTCGATCTGCTTAATCAATCGGTGCCGCAGGGATTGACGCCGCCTACACTCGTCGATTTTCTGGAGTTGACCGTTGGCGGGACACTCTCGCTGGGCGGTATCGGCAGTCAGGCTTTTCTCTTTGGACCACAGGTGGACAACGTGCCGGAGTTGCAAGTGGTCACTGGCGAGGGCGAGCTCGTAACCTGCTCGCGCACGCAAAACAGCGCGCTCTTCGACGCTGCGCGCTCAGGTCTTGGTCAATTCGGATTGATCGTGCGTGCGCGTGTGTCACTCGTTCCGGCGCCGCCGAATGTGCGGCTCTACCAGGCGTTCTACAGTAGTCTGCCGGCGTTTCTGTCTGATCTCGAGAAGTTGATTGACGATGGACGCTTCGACACGGTCCAGGGGTTTGCTGTGCCGAACGCTGCGGGTGGTTGGCTCTACGAGTTAGAGACTACGAAGTACTTCTCGCCGGGGAATGAGCCTGATGATGCGAGTCTGTTGAGCGGGCTGAGTTTTAATCCGGGAACGCAGACTACGCAGGACATGCCTTACTTCGATTACCTGAATCGACTGGCGCCGCTCGTGGCGTTTCTGCGGCTGATCGGTGTCTGGGACCTTCCGCATCCGTGGGTCAATCTATTCGTACCGGCCGCGAATGCAGAGACCTTGATTGGCGAGACATTGGCCAATTTGACTGTGGACGACGTGGGCCAGGGACCGATTCTGATTTATCCGTTCAACCGCGAGCTGTTTCGCACGCCGTTCTTCCGCGTGCCGGATAGTCGTCACTTCTTCGTCTTCTCGCTGTTACGCAACGCGCTGCCGCCAACACCGGAGCGTGTGGCCCAACTGGTGGCGGCCAACCGCGCAATGTACGATCGCGTAGTGATGCTCGGCGGCAAGCGTTATCCTAACGATTCCGTGCCGATGACGAAGCACGATTGGCAGGAACACTACCAGCCTTTATGGGGCGCATTCGTGAGTGCGAAACGCCATTTCGATCCCGACGATATCTTGACACCCGGCCAAGGCATCTTCTAACCAAAGGGTTTTATCGATCTGAAGCAACAACTGTAGGGGTGGCCCTCCGTGGCCACCCGTGCGTTGAAATGCCAGGCACGGGTGGCCACGGAGGGCCACCCCTACAATTACCTCTTCAGACGCCCAATATACGTGCGACTGAATCGATCGATCGTTGGACATCTTCGGGCGACGTTCGCCAGTTGCAAACACTGACGCGCATCGCGCGCTTGCCACGCCACGTCGTGCCTCCGAAAAATGCCTCCCCCGCAGCCACTATCGCCGCCATCACTTCATCCGTCCGCCGATCGTGGTCCTGTTCGCTAGATGAATCGAGAAACCGGACGAGTCCCTGATTGCTCACTGGCTCCCACAACACTTCAGCGCCCTTTAGACTACCGATCCCCATCACGAGCTCGTGTGCATGCAGGCAACAGCGATCGATCAATTCTGCCACGCCGTCACGACCCAGTTGCCGCAACGCCGCATACGTTGAAAACCCACGTGAGCGCCGTGACCATTCAGGGTTCCAATCCATCTCGTCGCGCGCGTCTTCATTGTGCGTCAGATACGCCGCGCGATGCGACATCGAAGCTCGATGCGCGTCCGGATGCGCGATGAAAGCGTAGCCACTGTCAAAAGGAACGTTGAGCCACTTGTGCCCGTCAGTGGCCCATGAGTCTGCAGCTTCCACTCCCTTCACCAGATGACGATAGTGCGGACTCGCGGCTGCCCACAGTCCAAACGCGCCGTCGACATGCACCCACGCGCCGTAGCGTTTAGCGAGCGGAATCAAAGACTCAAAATCGTCGAACGCTCCGATGTTTATGTCACCCGCTTGCAGCAGCACGATCGTCGGGGCTGATGGATCAGCTTCGAGCGCTTTCTCCAACGCTGCTGGCTCGAGACGATCGTGAGTATCGGAAGTCAGACAGACTATTTGCTCACGTCCGAAACCGAGCAGCCGCACCGCTCTTTCGAAAGAGCCATGTTTTTGTGAGCTGGTTAGAATTCGAATTGGTGGTGCGCCGTATAGTCCTCGTTCCTCGACATTCCAACCACGTTCTTCAAGCAACGCGTGACGTGCCGCGGCGAGACTGGTTGCGTGCGCCATCTGGCAGCCACTGACGAATGCGAAGCTCGCGTGTGCCGGAAGCCTGAGAACATCTTTCAGCCAGCGTCCGGCCACCTCTTCAACAACAGCCGCGGCCGGTGCGGTCGCATACAGAGCAGCATTCTGGTCCCAGGCGGCAGTGAGCCAGTCAGCCGCGAGAGCAGCAGGCACAGCGCCGCCGATGACCCAGCCGAAGAAACGTCCGCCGGCTGAGCCGAGCAGCCCGCCGCCAACGTCGTTGACGAGTTCCGTGATGACTTGTTCTGGCGGCAGGCCTGAGTCAGTGAGTGATTTGTCTAATTGTTTCCTGAGCGTCTCGACATCGGCGGTCGCACCGACGGGAGCATCGTCGAGGTGATTCAGAAATGAAAAGGCATGCTGCTGTGCGAGCGAAAGCACGCGTAGCGTCGGATCATCGGTTTGCATGAGGAGAGTTTAAAGCACCGGGCGGCTGAGACTCTACCCGAATCTTGCGCTGACAGTGTGACTTCACGATTAGGGCGGTCAAAGCGCCAACGGCGCGAGATATGATAGCCAGGGGCAAGCGCGAAGCGCGTCGCCCCTGGTAAAAAGCAAATGAAGGTATTCAGCCCTGAAAGGGCGTAATAGCCGATGTGTTATCTCGGCCTTTCAGGCCTCGAACGCCTTTTGTTGTTCGTTACCAGGGGCGACGCGCTTCGCGCTTGCCCTGGCTATCATATTCCGCGCCGTTGGCGCTGGCGCTTGCCATTGGCTGTCATATCTCGTGGCGCTCTGACTCGTGTTCCGCTGCGTGGCGGCGGCGCCAGAAGGGGTGTGTGGGCCATCGTTGTTCCTGAGCGTAGAAGGCGGAGCGGTTCTGAAGGTAGGCGTTGTAGATCGTAGTCAGACGATCGCTGTAGTCAGTGAATGAAGATTTCTCGTTGAGGGCCTCGGCGGCTTTGAGACCGCTGAAGAGTGCGGTGAGAATTCCCTGTGACGAGAGCGGATCAAACGAAACAGCCGCATCTCCCACTGCCATCCAACCCTCGCCAACAAAACTCTCCAAACGAGCACTATTAGCCTGCACAGTTTTCACTTCTTCAACCGCGTCATCGTATGCACGCAAACACGCTGAGACATGTTTAGTGCGTGACAACTGCGCCAGGAATCCTTGTTTCGACCGTAGAGTCTGAGGCGCGAGATCGGCGTCTGTGAGGTAAGCAACGACGCGTTGTCGTGAAGGCAGGAGCGCTGTATACCACCAGCCATCAGGCTCTGATTCGATTAACGTGCGTGAGTCCTCGTCGCCCGATGGTGAACTGCGAAACACCGCAAACAGCGCAATCAATCCGTCGTCAGCGCAACGCTGTACTCCCTGTGCACGCGCCACCGCACTACGCCGCCCAGTCGCATCGATCAACCAACGTGATCTCAACTCAGATTCATCAAGCGGGATAGACCACGAACCACTCGAGAACTCGCAAGCCTTCGTATTCAACTTCGCGGCGGCACGTATCTCAACCCCCGCTTCTGCTGCGGCCTGCTGCAACAAACGATCAAACCGCAGACGATCGAGATGCCAACCCATTCCATTCGGATCGAAGATAAAGTCAGTCGCATGAAGCTCTGACGATCCCCACGCCGACAGATTTCCATAACACGGCAGGTGGCCCTGAGCGACGAAACCGTCCCACAGGCCCACCTCCTGAAGTAGCTGGCGCGCAGCAGGCGGAAGTGCTTCGCCAATCTTGAAGCGCGTGTCACTCGATTCATCCAACAGCAACACGCGCCGCCCGGCCCGCGCGAGAGATAAAGCCGCGATGGCGCCGGCCGGTCCTCCGCCTGCTACGACAACGTCATAGAAAACTTCACTCACCGCGCATTTCGGAAACGATGGATCTTATCGATTGGACCAACCACAAACTCGTCTTCATCGTGGCCCGTAGCTTCCGCCGCCTCTGCAACCGCAATCGCAACACTCTCCTCACTGGCCGTCGTTTCGAGTGAAAGGTCCAGCAGCATCAGTCCCTGGAGCAGTGGCGCCGCCTTCTTGAAGCCCGGCTTCGATTCCACCATCATTTGATCGGGAAAGAAGTCGTCGTTCGCAATACCCGGCCGCTCTTCAACTACGCCGAGCTTGCCGAAGTTCGTGATCATGCTGTCGATCGCATCAAGGTAATTCTTTCCAAGCCCTCGCAACCAGACCGCGCGCCGGCCAAATGCCTTGATGCGCTCCTCGCGAGGCTTCGAAGGATCGACAACGATGTCGTAATCCTCTTCAGTCAACACATGATTCGGCACACGAGCGGGCCAGAACGTCGGCACGAACGGATCGTATCTTGGTCCATATCCGGCGTAGTAACCCGAACGACAACTCGCCGTGTCAGTCTGCCAAGGCACTGCCATCCAGCGCGTCAACGTGCCTGGTCCCTGTCCATAAAGCGCGCCGTTTGGTTTCAAAACCATCTCCTGGGTTAGCTGGCTGCCGTAGTTTGGCTCCGGATCATCCGGCGCACGATGGCGGATACGGAACGGAGACATGTACATCGTTGCGTGGCGCATGGGCCAGGTCACCTCACAGCCCGGATGGAAGGCGTCTGCCAGACAAAATGCGAGGGCCGCGCGGTCAAGCATCTCAGGTTGTTCCGCAAGCGGCACGTCGCTCAGCGTGCCCGGCGCAGGTTTCGTATTCGGATCCCAATCGGCAATGAAATCGCCGTTGGCCCACTTCTGAAGCATTTGATACTGCGTCGCGGAGATGGCGACGTTTTGCCGCGGCGTGTCAGCAGGCGGGACATCCATCGCATCACCGTATTCCCATGGCCACGGCACCGGCGATTTCCCGTCGCGTGCATACTCTCTGAACATGTTGAAGACTTGCAGTCGAACTTCAGTGTTGGCAGCGTCTTTGCTGTTGTCGTTCAGGCGCGCGATCAGACTTTCATCTGCGAAGTTATAACGACCACCTGGTCCAAACTGTGTCGCATAGCCATGATTGACCCACTGCAGCCCACTAAGCCGGCGAAACATTGGAAGAATGTCCTTAGTAAAGGAAATCTTCTGGGGAAACGGCAGCACGCCTGCCTGGACGAACGTGTGATACAGCAGATCGTACAAGGTGCGCCCACCTTTGACCTGGGGAGCGTAATTCGGTGGAGCGACAACCACCCAGGCCGGCTCGACCGGGATCGATTGTCCATCAATCGAGACTGTGGCTGTGACAGGACCATCGGACGTGTCATCATGCCAGCCATCGTTGTTTGCGAACGTGGTTGGCTTGACGTCCGGTCCCATGAAGGAAGCCGAGAGGCCGTGCCCGCCGAGGAAGATCAAGCGGCCGGCATCGTCAGTCCGCAACTCGCCGAGATACACGTTTGTCTTAAAAAACTTACCACTGTCAAATTCGTATTGCTTTCCTGATTCGTTCGGTCCACTGATCGAACGTGATCCCGGATCGATCGTCAGCTCGGCGCGCGTGGGAATTCTCGTTACGCCGTCGATCTCAACGGGCTGCGAGTTACGCAACTCGGAAGGGTCGGTCTTCAGTGGTGAGTTTGCCGCAGCCTCCGGGATGTCGAGTGCGAGTTGAAACTGGTACCAGGCAGACTTTTTATTGGCGACATGGACCGTCCAGGTGATCTCGGCGTTGTCTGAAGTCAGTTCCGAGACGACTTCGCCATTCGCGTTGTAACCGTAGATTCGGAATTGAGCAGCTTCTCGTTTCAGCGCTCCTTTGGAGTCTTTGTAAAAGCCGGGTGGCTGAGGCTGCGGTTCTAAAACCTCCGGGCCGATGTAAAACTCGTTCTCGCTATTGCCCACGCGAGCGATGCCAATGGCAGGATGAATTGCGGCACGCACCACTTTGCTGTCGATGTCTTGGGACATTCATAATCTCCTTAGGTCGTTAATGGTGAAGGTCAATGAAAGGCACAACTGAGATAATGCGAGATGAGATTACCAGTTCAGGCTTTCTGCGTGAAGACGTTTGCTCCGAGTCTTTTTTCGAGGCCCTCTGCGCCCCAGTTCATCACGACGTTGTGATTCCACTCAAATAACGGGCGAGCAATGGGCGCCAGTAGATTCATCCATCGCTTGGTCGTCTCCACGTTCCAATCGTATCTGACGATCGTTTCGTTACCTTGAGTCGAGAGCTGCCAGAGTCCCCGGCCTTGTAGCTCACCGATCGCGACTCCCTCGAGCAACAGCGGTGGCTCGATGCGAATCGTTTCCATGTCGAAACTGAGCCGGTAAGGAAGTTTACTCTTCCAGGTGTAGCGATGAATGCTACCTACGCCTCGTTCATCGCCTTTACGCATTTCCATCACACTCTCGACGCCTTTCCACCACGCGGGCCAATCACTTGAGTGATAGATCTCGTTCCAGACAAGTTCAATCGGAGCTTTAACGCGCCAGATAGTGACGAAGTCGTAGGTTTTCATTCCGGGTGATAGTAGCGCAGAGCGCCGACTTCTTCACGTTGTCATCTTTGATGGACATGCCGTGACGGTGGACGAGGTATTTGAACTCTTCTCTGCGATCTACTTCACGCGTACGAACGGCATGTCGCGCATTCGTGATGCGCCGACGTGCATGCCACTCACCTTTCCATCCTTGTCACGTGTGAACCAGACAATGTATCCCTGCACGTCGAAATGGTCCTTATATATAGGCTGCATCGCCAAACTCGTTGCCGGACGTTGTTTGATAGAGACCTTGTCAGCTTCGACCGCGACAGTGAATGTCGCTCCAGCTTCTTCGCTAAACCAATCTCCTTTGATTGATGCCATGTCTGCCGCCGTTGGCGTCCACGCTTGCTCCGGAACGAAGCGTCGGACCTCACCGTCGGAATCCACGAGCTCAGCAGACATCGGCTTCCCTTCCTTGTCGAACGTAAACCTCAATTGATTGTTGCCCGCAGTGAACTGCCCGCCGCCCATTGGTACCAGGCGCGCACCGCTCCATCGCGACACGCCGTTCTCAACAACGAACCTTGCCGGAGCATGCGTCTTCTCACTCCGCCAAGTGCCGACAAACTTCTTTAGCTCGTCTTCAGATACCTTCGAGGCCTCAGTCCTCGCGCTTTCGGAAGATAGTCCAAAAATCTCATCCGTTATGCTGGCGGCGATTCCTCCGGCGCCTGGTGAAGTGCCGTTACACATGACACCGACTGAAACCTTGTTGTCGGGATAACGCGCCAGAAAAGTCTGATAGCCGGCAGTCGCACCGCCGTGCGAGACGTCCTTCAGTCCTTTATATGTATCGACAGTGAGGCCAAGTGCGTACGCAATCTTCCGTCCGTCATTCAGCACTCCTCGAGTTTCGAGCGCAGTGACAAGCGGCGCACCCAACGATTGTGAATCCAGCATCGCGTTCCATTTCATCCAATCGCCGACAGTCGTGAGCATGCCGCCGTTTCCATAAACATTCATGAACGGCATGTTGAGTCGCCATGGTCCATTGCCCTGGCGCGCATACGCTTGAGCGCGGTTTGGAACTATCCGCTGGTAGTCGTCTCGCCAAGAGCTGTTCGTCATACCGAGTGGCTTGAATAGACGTTCTTCGATGAAGGCTGGGAACTTCTGTTTCGAAACACGCTCGACGATTATCGCTGCGAGGTTGTAGCCGCTGTTTGAATACGAGTATTCCGAACCGGGCGTGAAGTCGAGTGCCTTCTGATGAGTGATGATATCAAAGGCGAGCTCTTGACTGATGACTCGATCGCCTCGACCCGCGCCGGTCAGGCTGATGACTGTGCCCCAGTCGCGTAAGCCCGAAGTGTGATTCAACAGATGCCTGATCGTGAGGGGCACACCGTAATCGGGCAGCTCGGGAATATATTTCCTGACCGGATCGTCGATACTGAGTTTTCCGTCCTGTTGCAGCAGCACGAGCGCTGCGGCCGTGAACTGCTTCGCGACTGAGCCTGACTCAAAAATCGTTTGCGGTGTGTTGGCAACGTTGTGCTCGAGTTCGGCGAGTCCGAACGCCTTTTCGAAGACCGTTTCTCCGTTGAGTGACACGGCGGCAGCACAACCCGGAGCTGGTGCGACGTATGCCTTCGTAAACTTCTCAAACGCCCGCTCAGCGCCGGCGACAACCTTCTGTTTGTCAGGAACCTGCGCCCAGGTAGCAGTTGAGAGAAGCGCAACGACGGTAAGTGCGAATAAGAAGTTTCTTCTAGTCATAGAGTTCATCGGCTTTGCCTCGAAAAGTCAGAATGGAGCGCCAACGGCGCGGAATGTGATAGCCAGGGGCAAGCGCGAAGCGCGTCGTCCCTGGTAACGGACGATTAAAAGGTTCCAGCCCTGAAAGCGTAATAACGTGCGTATTTTCAGCCTTTCAGGCCTTGATCTCAGGTGCTTCATCGTAACCCAGGACGACGCGCTTCGCGCTTGCCCTGAGCTTTTATGTATCGCGCCGTTGGCGCTCCCTTCCGACTTTTGAGCAGCCGAGTTCATCCTTCTCTTGATTGGCGAGTACAAAACATTATTGTTCAGACGCGCGAAGGCGAGGATGTGTTAACAAGTAACTACCTGGCTTGCAACACGACAATCTGAATTGCGACGAAGATCAGCGTTACGACAGCCGGTACTATGAAGTTCACCTTATCGGAGGCGTTGTCGTACCATCCACGCGTGCCGGCTACTGGAGCCTTACGATGCTTGTCGTTCGAACTGTCTAACACAGCCTCAAGGTCTTCAGTCGTAACAGGTGGAAGGAACGCTTCACGTATGTTCCAAAACACGCACATAGCCAGAACAAACACATCCAGCGCGATCAGCAGCGACCAGTAACTTGAATTCCAGTATTCCATGAACGACCAGATCAGAGGTAGCACGAGCAGGCCTGCAATGACGTACGTGCGTCCGCGCGTCTCGAGGCTGGCGAGTTTGGCATGTTTCGTAAGCGCAGTCATTGCTTGTGCAAGGCTCGCCTCGGCCGACACGACTCGGGTTCGTAAAGATTCCAAAGCCACGCTGTCGAGCAGCACGATGCTTTCGGCTGTGCAGTAAATACAACGCACAACAACATCATCGGGCTGAACTGACAGTGGCGCACCACACTGGCGACAATTCGGCGGCTCGCCCGGCGACGAAGGCGGGCTCGCCGCGAAGGCTGCACCAACGTTTGTCGCACCACTCACAAGCACATTTTTCATCGCAACGTTTGCAGCTAATAGTTGCGCCGGAATGAGTATTAGCCAAACGCCCGCCAACAATCCTGGAACCGCGTGGACACTCACCACTCGCAACAACGCAATGATGAGAAGAGCCATCAGACCAACCGTCAACAGCACAAACGGCGCTATCGCGGCACAGATCAACCACCACCGTTTTACCTTGATCTGCGCCAACCGCAGCCACTGCTCAGCAGCTTTACGCGTTGCCGAATCCAAATCACGCGTGAGGCGCAACTCCTCACGGTAGACCTGGGGCATGGCATTGCTGGCCCCACAAAAGCTACAGACCAGCGATGGCGCATCAACGACTACAAGGGGCGCATTACAGTTGACGCACAGCAGCGGTGCTAACCTTGGCCTCGTCTCAGAGGTGGTGGAGGAGCTCATCAATATGTCTGCGGAAGAATTGCGAGCAATATAATTAGTCGTTATTGCGGCTGCGTCAATCTGCCGAGCAGGCAGTCATTTGATGGACCTGGCCAAACAGAATTGACGCCGCCGACGAAGGATCCTATGATCAGCCGCTCAGACACGCTAATCGGTCCCACAACTTGCTATCGAAGTTCCTCGACCGGAACTGAAACTTACAGTTGGTGTCATTCGGGAAACCACTTCTCTGACAACCGGTTCAGTCAATGAATTGAATTTCCCGCGTTCTCACCTTGATGGTCACGCAGACGGTGCGACTAGCATTCGTGTTTTAGCTTCAACCCGGCCTTCTCAGTGCAACTGGAGAGATCCAATGAGTTCAAATCCCCCGAAAGAACCTCAGGTTTTCATCAGCTACGCCCATCTGGATAATAAACCGATTCAAGACCAACCTGGGTGGGTCGACCTCTTCGATGAAACGCTGTCTGTTTACTTGAGTGAGCTTTTAGGAGGCGAAGCTGCAATTTGGCGCGATCAAAAGTTAGACGGCAACGACTACATCACGGAAACTATCCTCACCAGTCTCTGCAATGCAAACGTTATCGTGGCGATCGTCTCGCCGCGCTACATCAAATCAGAATGGTGTCTGCGTGAGGCACAGGAATTCTGCAGGAAAAACTCGGGACCTCATGGCCATGGCCGCCGCGTCTTCAAAGTGCTAAAGCTTCCGATAACTAATGAGATCAAGTATTTCATGGATCGGCAAAGTTTTGACTTCTATAACCAGACACTGCACGACCTGAAAGGATATGAGTTTTATCAGCTCAAAAATCAGAAACTTCTCCGATTTCGTTTTGAGCTGGGACCTGAGCCAAAGCAGAAGTTCCTGGATAAGATTGGCGATCTGGCTCAGGACATTGCCGAGCGTATTAACGCCTTTGAGGATGCAGCTGAAGTGGAGCCGGCGAGGGAAAACGTCGTTGTATATCTCGCCGAAACCACTGCCGATCTCACCGTCGAGCGCGACTGTATTAAACGTGAGCTTACGGAGCGGAAATATATTGTCCTGCCGGATGAACCGCTGCCCCTCGACGCTGAACTCTTCGAGAGGGCGGTGACAGAGCATCTTAGACGCAGCCGCCTCTCCATACATCTAGTCGGACATGAATACGGCGACTGTCCCATCGGTGAGCAACGATCGATCGTTGAACTGCAAAATGCGCTGGCAACTACACGTACAAACGATCCGAATTTTTCACAGTTAATCTGGATAGCGCCAAAGACAAAGTCTGCGACACTGCAACTCAGAGATTTGCCGCAGACGCGCTTTATTAAGGAGCTTCTGAACTCGAACTCTGAGCAAGTCACGGAGCTCATTCAAGACTCGCTTGAGAACTTCAAGACGACGATTCTTGATCGCATCACTGCGACGGCACCTGTTACTCAAGCGGCAAAAGCTCAACGCACGACGAAGTCGAATCTCGTTTATGTGATCTGCGACAGTCGTGATACGCAGAAAGCCGAAGAGCTGCGCCGACTGATCACGAGCCAGGGTTACGACGTTGTCATGCCATCAACCGACACTAACGATTCGGACCTTCGTCTCGAGCACGAAACCCTGCTGACAAGATGCGACTCAGTTTTGATCTATTGGGGCGGCGCCACGACTTTTTGGGTACGCCTGAAACTACAGGATCTACAGAAGATTTTTGGCGAAGGGCGCACTGCGCCATTCCGAGCGAAAGTGCTCTACGCCGGAGCCGGCCAGACCACCGACAAAGAGAACTTCTCTACCAATGAAGCTGTCTATATCAAAAACTTTGACGACGAAATCACGTTAGATTCGTTGTCTCCTCTCTTCCAGACGATCGCTAAGGCGGAAGGAGAGATAGCATGATCGGAACGGCAAACAACACGAACCCTTACCCCGGACTCCGCTCGTTTGAATTTGATGAATCCTACCTCTTCTTTGGCCGTGAGGATTTAAGCAAAGAACTGTTGCAGCGTTTGCAACGACATCGATTTCTCGCGGTGGTAGGAACCTCGGGTAGTGGCAAGTCGTCGTTAGTAAAAGCGGGTCTCTTACCACTGCTGCACGGTGGGTTCATGGCAGGTTCAGGATCTCACTGGCGCGTCGTGCTTTTTCGCCCCGGCGATCAGCCTATACATAACCTCGCCGTCGCACTGAATTCACCTGACGCATGTGAATCTCCCGTAGTACCAGGCAATGGAGAAAAGGCAGTAGCGCAGGTGACGGATGATGCGTCAGTGCGGCGTGCCAATCTCAAGGTTGCGGTGGTCGAAACGGTGTTGCGTCGCAGCGCGCTTGGACTTGTCGAACACATCAAGCGCAGCCGGAAAGAGGGTGAGAATTTCCTCATTGTGGTGGATCAGTTTGAAGAACTGTTTCGTTTCAAGGAGCGAGCGTTAACTCCAAATTCGGAAGATGAAGCAGCGGGGTTTGTAAAGCTTCTGTTGGAGGCGACGCAGTCCGAGGTGCCCATTTGCGTGGTCATCACAATGCGTTCGGATTTTTTCGGAGACTGCTCACAGTTCCGCGACTTGCCCGAGGCCATTAACGATTGTCAATACCTGATACCGCGCCTCACTCGCAGTCAGCAACGCAAGGCGATTACCGCGCCGGCCTCGGTATACCGGGCCACCCTCACGCCACGGTTGATCCATCGCTTGTTGAACGACGTCGGAGACGATCCGGACCAGTTGCCGATTCTGCAACACGCACTGATGCGGACCTGGACCTCATGGTCTGAAGAGAACAAGACAGAGCAGATCGATGTGCCAGATTATGAAAAGATTGGCGGTATGAAGGAGGCGCTGTCGAAACATGCTGATGAAGCTTTCAACGCCTTGCGGGACGAGAAGAGCAGGGCGATAGCCGAGAAACTATTCAAGGCCTTAACTGAGAGTCAGGAGAATCGAGTGATCCGCAGACCAGCTAAGCTGGCTGAGATTTGCGAGATAGCTGAAGCCGATCAGGAAGCAGTAATAGAGGTCATCAATGCCTTTCGCGGAGAGCATACCTGTTTTCTTATGCCGGCCGCGCCGGCGGCGCTCACGGCCGAGACGTTTATCGATATTTCTCACGAGAGCTTGATCCGCAACTGGCTGAAACTCAAGGAGTGGGCGGAACAAGAAAAGACTTCCGCGCAAGCTTACCGGCGTCTGGTTGAAGCGGCGGTTGCCTATCAGCAGGGACGAGGTAATCTGCTGCGCGATCTCGATTTGAGTTCGGCGTTGAAGTGGAAAGAAGACAATAGCCCGATCCCGGCGTGGGCCAAACGCTATTCGCCACTGTTTGATCTGGCCATGAGTTTTCTTGCTCGCAGTGAGGAGAGTTTTGCGGCGGAGCAGGAGAAAGAACGTCGGGAGGAGCAGGACCGAATCGATCGCGAGCGCGATCTGTTGTTGAGTCGACGTTTACGCGCTGAAGCTGAAAAGCGCTCTGCTCAGGAAGCACAGTTACGAGCGGAGGCAGAGCATCGGCGAGCGGAGGCCGAAAAACAGCAGGAACACGAAGCACGACTGAGAGCCGAAGCGGAACACCAGCGAGCGAAAGAAAAAGAGACAGCCGCGCTTGAACTCGCTCGCGCAGCCGACGAACGGGCCGCAGAACAGGAACTGGTAGCGCAAAGGGAACGCCGTATGGTGCAGCGGCTGAGAATGCTCGTTGCCGCACTGGTGATCATGGTTTTCGCGGCAGCTTTGATGACAGTTTACGCGTTTCGGCAGCGTACTACTGCGGTGGCAAACGCGCGCGAGGCCGAAGAGCAACAACAACTCGCACAGGAAAGCGCAAGCGAAGCACAAAGAGAACGAGAAATAGCGCAGGCGCTTGCTATTAGCGAAGGGACTGCTAAAGAGACAGCCGTTCTTAATGCTTCCAAAGCACTGGAAGCGGAGCAGAGAGCAAAAGACAATGCGGCGACCGCGTCTCGCGAAGCTAAAAGAGCCCGGGAGCAGGAAAATATCGCGCGTGACAACTTAAGGTTAGCGAAGGAACAGGAACAGCAGGCAAACCTTAAAGCACAGCAATTGGAAAAAGTGATCGCCCAGCTCAACGAGAGCAATCAAAGGGAGAAACAGCAAACCTTTGATCTCGGCCGCCAGGAGTTTCTCAGTGGCAGTCCTTTGCGCGCGCTCGTCTATCTAAACGAAACGAACGCTGACGAAGACAGACAAAACAATCCGGCACTTCGTTTTCTCTTGGCCCAAACGACCCGGTCCATAGATGCACAACTCCGAACTCTAACTCTAACGTCTAATCGACCGGAAACCGTATTGAGTCGATTCATCTTCACTCTTCGCCCGTTCGCCACCTTTAGCGCAGATGATAGGTTCGTCGTCACTACGCGTGAAGATAACTCGGCAGTCTTGTGGGATCCCGAGCATGGCACCGTTAAACACACGCTGAGCGGACTGCACGGACACCGAGGATCGGTAAACTCTGCCGCAGTCAGTCCGGATAATAAACTCGTAGTCACAATAGGTTCCGACAACTTAGTGAAACTATGGAACACTGACGGCGAATGGATCGCTGACCTGGAGGGCCATAGCGACAATATCAACTCAGTCGAGTTCAGCAGGAATGGTGAACGCGTGCTTACAGCGAGCGACGACGGCACCGCTATCATCTGGGGCGTCAAGGATCAGAAACTCCTATTCACCTTGCGGCATTCGAAACCCGACGCTGACAACCGGAAGGTCAACTACGCCACGTTCAATCCCGACGGTACTCTCGTCGTCACCGCGGGCGATGACCACAAAGCGCAATTGTGGGATGCCAACACAGGCTCACCTAAGTTTTGCTTTTGCGGACATCATAATCGTGTGCTTTACGCCGCGTTTGACCCGAATGCCCCTCGTGTGACGACTGCAAGCGCCGATGGCATGGCGCATGTATGGGACACAAGTCGTGGCAACTTAGTCACATCGCTGAGGGAACACACTGATGAAGTTGTCTTTGTAGCTTACGGTCGCAAGGTGGTCGTAACAACGGGGAAAGATGAGATGGCAATGTTATGGGATCCTAAATCTGGAGAATTATTGTCTACTTTAAGAGGCCACTCCGCCGACGTGGTTTATGCGCAGTTTAGCTACGCGGGTGAGCCTGACTCTGCTCAGAGTGGACGTCTTGTCACTGCGAGCAGTGATGGATCGGCTAGAATCTGGGACGTTCCGAGCGGGAAGTTGCTGATGACCCTGGATGGTCACACTGCCGGACTTTTATCCGCCCGCTTTAGTAACGACGGCAAGCGGGTGATAACTGCCAGCCGCGACAAGTCCGCTATCTTGTGGGATGTGGAGAAAGTCATTCTTTTGAAGCATATCTCCAACGTTGCGGCATTGTCCCTCAAGCCTCAACTAAAAACCATCCCAGCGGAAGATCCAATCATAAATAAGACTACTGATAATACGGTGGTGCCGGCCCTTTTTACTGTTTTCAATACAGCGGGTGATCGTTTTGTGACTGCCAATCTTGAGATGGATCACACGGGTCTTCGTCAGGACATTTGGATTCGTCCCACTTCGAGCGAAGGGCCGCATGAGGTACGTTTGAAGTCCTCCAACATCGCACGAACGGCAGCCTTTAATCAGAAAGGTGATCTTGTCATTACTGGTGGTGACATTGATGGCTATGCGCGCATCTGGGATGCGAGTACCGGCGACTTGGTCAAGACGCTCATCGGACACAGCGCGGAGGTTAACTACGCTGCGTTTGATGAGAGCGGCGAACGGGTCGTCACCGCGAGCAACGACAAGACTGTCAATGTTTACGATGTGTCAAATCCGTCTACAGTTCTAGCTCCTCTTCTTACTATCAGGGGCCATCGTTCTGAAGTGTATTCGGCTACGTTTAGTTCGGATGGCAAATACATCGTCACAGCGAGCCGCGACCGAACCGCAAAGATCTGGGATGCAGCCAACGGCAACCCTTTGCGGACACTCTCCGGTCATCAGGGTCGGATCCTGTTCGCTGCGTTCAATCCATCGAACCGGCTGATCGTAACCGCCAGCGCGGACGGTACCGCCAAAGTATGGGATTGGGAAACCGGAGGTCTGCTGGCTACTTTGGAAGGGCACACAGGTCAAGTTCTCAGTGTCACTTTCAATTCCGACGGTACACAGATGGCGACGATTGACGCCGAGGGCACCGCAATTATCTGGGACATGAAACCAGAAGAACGCAGCAAGGATAAAATCACCGAGCTGCTTGCGAAAATTCCTTACGAGTACAAGGACGGACAGGTCGTACTTAAGCAACGACAGTGAGCAATATTTTGCGATCCCACTGGAGCGCACGTATCTCATCCGCGTGCGACTTCTTTGCTGGAACTACCTCTAAAACACTGCCGTACTATCCTCGACTAAGCAAGTCTCCGCAAGCTGGTCCGTGATTTTGAATTCTCTTACGCATTTCTGAATTCATAACCACGTTTCGGAATTCCCAAACAATTTATTGAAGACCACGAGGACAACCACATGATCCGAGCCTTAGTGCTGTTGCTGCTGACCGTTCCTACTACGATGGCCCAGGCAACCTTCCATGGTGACGCAGCTCGCACCGGAGTCTACCCGACGGCCGGGCCGCAGCAACTCAATGGAACGAAGTGGACGTTCAAAACTGATGGGCCAATCATCGGCTCTGCCGCTATTGCCAATGGTGTGGTCTACATCGGCAGTACTGACGGAAACATGTACGCAGTAGACCAGGAAACCGGGAAGCAGAAGTGGAAGTTCAAAACGTTCGCCTCGCGGCAGGTCACTTCAACACCAACAATCGCGAATGGTCTCGTTTATTTTGGCGGCTTCGATGGAATTCTTTACGCGGTCGATGCCGAAACGGGCACGCTGAAGTGGAACTTTGTATTCGAGTATGAGCGACGGTTCGAAGGTAAACGACTGCACGGCTATCCGTCCGGCTTCCAAACCATTCCTGATTCATGGGACATCTACACGTCTTCCCCGGCGGTCGCGAACGGACGGGTTTATATCGGCAGTGGCGATGGAAATGTTTACTGTGTTGATGCTGTCACTGGGATTCTGCAATGGAAGTTTGCGACAGGTGACATCGTTCATGCATCTGCGGCGATTGCGAACAATACCGTTTACATCGGTAGCTGGGACAGCTATCTTTATGCCCTCGACGCAGACACCGGCCACGAGAAATGGCGCTTCAAAACCGGTGAGGATACGTACATCCACAATCAACAAGGCTTTCAATCCTCACCGGCGATCGCCGATGGAACTATCTATGTTGGCTGTCGAGATGGACATCTCTATGCAGTCGACGCCGCGACGGGTCGTAAACGTTGGGACTATCCAACGAATAAAGGATGGGTGAATAGCACGCCGGCGATTCGGGGCGGCGTGGTCTACGCCGGAACGTCGGACGGCTACCGGTTCTTCGCCGTGGATGCGAAAACAGGCCGGTTGAAATTCACAGTGGATGCGAAAGGCGCCGTGTTCTCATCACCTGCGCTTGCCGGTGAGATGGTTTATGTCGGCGTATCGAATGGGCGTTTGCTGGCGGTTGACACGAGGTCGGGCAAGCTGTCGTGGGATTTTCAGACTGAAGGATCGAAGCGGGATCCGTTGAAGATGCTGAAGCCCGATGGCGGTTTGAACAACGACGCGATCTATGCACGTTACTTTGGCGATTACCAGGACATGGTGCTGGCGTTTTATAGAGTGTTCTCCGTAGGCGCAATCTGGTCTTCACCTGTTGTTGATAAAGGAGTGGTTTATTTCGGCAGTACCGATGGATCGTTATATGCGATTCACTGATCTCGGTTGGACACAGTCAGTACCACCCGCGGTAGCGGGTGGGTGCGCAGCCCTCAAACAAGTCGCACGGCTACGCACCCACCCGCTACCGCGGGTGGTACTGACTGTGTCCAAGTTCGACTGCTGACTTTAAGGCAAAGCCGCACGTCATCGCACATTAAGAAGGATCTATCTCGAAGGCGAGTCGCCCAACAATCTGCCGCCCAAGCAGAATATTCTCATGCTTGGTCCAACAGGCTGCGGCAAGACCTTCATGGTCGAGCTGTTGTTTCAGCACATCCTGAAACTTCCCACGGTGATTGTGGACATCACCAGCTTTACCGAGAGTGGTTACATCGGCGACGACGTGCGCACGATCCTCGCTCGCTTGATGCTGAACGCAAACGGCAACCAGCATCTGGCCGAAATCGGAGTTGTTTGTCTTGATGAATTCGACAAGATAGCTTCATCGAGTAGTAGTGCTCGCTTTGCCGGGCAAGGTACGATCAAAGATGTTTCCGGCTACGGCGTGCAACGTGAGTTGTTGGGCATGATGCACGGAGCGAATGTCGTTGTGCCGATGGATTACGGCTTTTCAGAGTATGGTCCACGAGTTCAGCTTTCTACTCAAAAGTTTGGCTTCCTGCCGGAATTGATTGGCAGGTTTACACGCATCGTTAGTTTCCCGAAACTGTCGACGGAAACGTTGAAGCAGATTTTGACGGAAAACGTTCTCCCGCAACTCACCAATTAATTCGAAGGCGAGGATCTTGAACTGATCGTTTCCGAAGCCGCGCTCGATCATCTCGTTGCACGCAGCGAAAAACGCGACACCGGCGCACGCGGACTGCAGACCGAGCTCGTCGCTGCGGTCGAGCGCGCAGCTTTTGAAACATTCATGCAAAAGAAAAATGCTCGCGTGTTGATTGATGTGAAAGACGGCCGTCTCACGAGCGAGGTTTCGTAGAGTTATTCGAGTCGCATACGTTTCATCAAATCACGAAACCGCGGTTCAGATCGTAAGTTGTCCCATTGAGGCTCGATCTTCAAAAACACCATTCGCACGTCCTTATCCGAGAAACCTTTTAAGGCTTTTAATTTCGACCCGGCCGGGAATTTTACCGGCTGGACAAAGATCACCCACGAAGCCGTGATGAATTCAAATGGCAGGGAGTACAGTTCGGCGGGAACGTCGGAAATATACGCCGCGAACGGAACGCTGCTGTTCACAGGCTGCTCGACTACCACAGCCACCCGTTTTCAATAAATCGCTTGCATGGTTCGACGTACCAAAGCGACTTCGAGCTTTGGTGCGTCGAACTCGCGGCGATAACTCTCCGCGCGGCAAACACCTGAGTACGCCAGAGTACAAACATCGTCGGGCAAATGATTTATAAGACGCTACGCTGGCCACCCGTTTGCTAAACGAGTATAGGCCAGGTTTCCCCCAATGCTATTGCGATCATGTGAGCCCTTCGAGTGGTACTTCGTTGTAACCTGTCCCGACTGCAAAACGAGACAAGCGATATTTCACGATCCGTCTAAAGGTCGAGGCAGGATCCGCCTTACCTATTCGCATCACTGTGACAAGTGTGAGAGTGACGGGTTCTACGAAGCGGAAGACGTAGAACGCTATCAGCATGTGGTTGAGCGTCGCAAGAAGCCGCGCAAGTAATCGTATCGTGTAGATTGGCCGACTAGGCACAGAACCGGTCACGTACGTTGATGATCGCGCGGCTCGCCATTCCGCTCACGTTGAGTGTCATCGAAGTAGTCTGGCTGACGCGCGGTTCTTCGTCACGGAAACCTTCTAAAGTAACTGCACGGTAATTCAGTAAGGCCACTTCCAGTCGCGAATCTCCGGCATATCCTCACCGTATTCAGCGATGTAACGCTTGTGCTCGAACCGCTTGTCGCGCATCTCCTGCAAGAGGTGCGCGCCAACTGTTTCCAGCTTCGGCACACGATCGATAACATCCATCACGAGGTGAAAGCGGTCCAGGTCATTCAGCACCACCATGTCAAAAGGCGTCGTCGTTGTGCCTTCTTCCTTGTAACCGCGCACGTGCAAGTTGCGGTGATTAGTACGCCGGTAAGTCAGCCGGTGAATCAGCCACGGATAACCATGAAAAGCGAAGATGATTGGTTTATTTGTCGTGAAGAGTGAATCGAATTGTTTGTCAGGCAAGCCATGTGGATGTTCCTTTGGCGGTTGTAAGGTCATCAGATCTACCACATTGATAACGCGCACCTTCAGATCAGGGAGACGCTGGCGCAGAATATCAACCGCCGCCAGTGTCTCGAGGGCCGGCACCTCACCCGCGCACGCCATGACGACATCAGGCTCAACGCCTTCGTCATTGCTGGCCCATTGCCACATGCCGATCCCCTCGGCGCAATGCGACATAGCCGCGTCTATATCCAGATACTGCAGCGCCGGCTGTTTGCCTGCAATCACGACGTTGATGTAGTTGTAGCTGCGTAAACAGTGGTCCACCACTGACAACAAACTGTTCGCGTCAGGCGGAAGATAGACACGAACGACGTCAGCTTTCTTGTTCACCACATGATCGATGAAGCCGGGGTCCTGATGGCTAAATCCGTTATGGTCCTGCCGCCAGACGTGTGAGGTCAGCAGATAATTCAGCGAAGCGATCGGACGGCGCCAGGGAATGTCGCCAGTCACCTTCAGCCATTTCGCATGCTGATTCACCATCGAATCCACGATGTGAATGAATGCTTCATAACATGAGAACAAGCCGTGGCGGCCGGTCAGCAAGTAACCTTCAAGCCAACCCTGACAAAGATGCTCGCTGAGCACTTCCATCACGCGTCCATCCGTCGATTCATGTTCGTCGGCCGGAGAGGTTTTAGCCATCCAGACTCGATCAGTAACTTCGAACACAGCGTCGAGCCGGTTCGACGCAGTCTCGTCTGGTCCAACCAGACGGAAGTTACGCTCATGCATGTTGAGTTTCATCACATCGCGCAGGAAATTGCCGAGCACGCGTGTGGCTTCCCCTTCAACCGTCGCAGGCGTTGGAACCTTCACGGCGTATTCGCGATAGTCCGGCAGCTTCAGACTCTTGAGAAGCAAGCCCCCGTTCGCATGCGGGTTCGCGCCCATGCGGCGATCGCCCTCAGGCGCCAGCTCAGCAAGTTCAGTGCGGAACTTTCCCGTTTCGTCGAACAGCTCTTCGGGCTTGTAACTCCGCAGCCATTCTTCCAGCATTTGGAAATGCTCCGGGTTTTTGGCCGGTTGCGACAACGGGACCTGGTGAGAACGGAAAGTTCCCTCGACTGGTTTGCCATCGACGAACTTGGGTCCGGTCCAGCCCTTCGGCGTGCGTAAAACGATCATGGGCCACTGCGGGCGTTCCGCATGCCCTATGGTTTGAATAGCGCGGATCTCATCGAGGACGGTGTCGAGTGTCGCAGCCATGAGCTGATGCATTTGTTCGGGCTCGTCGCCTTCAACGAAGTAGGGTTTGTGTCCATAGCCGATGAGCAGACTCGTGAGCTCTTCCTTGCTGATGCGCGCGAGCACCGTCGGATTGGCGATCTTGTAGCCGTTCAAATGCAGGATCGGCAGTACCGCGCCATCGCGAACAGGATTCAGAAACTTGTTTGAATGCCAGCTCGCTGCGAGGGCGCCCGTTTCAGCCTCGCCGTCGCCGATAACACAAACAGCCAGCAGATTGGGATTGTCGAATACGGCGCCGTACGCGTGCGCCAGTGAGTAACCGAGCTCTCCGCCTTCGTTGATTGAGCCAGGAGTTTCCGGAGCGACATGACTGGGAATGCCGCCGGGAAAAGAAAACTGTTTGAAGAGCTTCTTGAGACCGCGCTCGTCTTGAGAGATGTCGGGATAGAACTCAGTGTACGTGCCTTCGAGATATGTGTTAGCGACTAAACCAGGTCCGCCATGACCGGGTCCGGTTACATAGATCACATTCAAATCGCGCAGCTTGATGACGCGATTGAGATGAACGTAAATGAAGTTCAAGCCCGGCGTCGTTCCCCAATGACCTAACAGTCTGGGTTTGACGTGTTGCAGCTTTAGCGGCTCGCGTAATAGCGGGTTGTCATAAAGATAAATCTGACCGACCGAAAGATAGTTGGCGGCGCGCCAATATGCGTTCAGCAGCCGAAGTTGTTCGTCCGATAATTCCTGCACGTTCCCGTTCACGGTCGTTCTCCTTCACCGATATCCGTTGTTCACGACGATTATCGACGACGCTCGTGCGTTTTGTGACAAGCTCGCGCATCGGTGGCGCACTTGCGCGCTCGATTCGTTCGCGTTGCAGGGTGGTGCTCATCGTCTCTTCCGATCAACGCGGCGCGTTTGCGATCGCCTGACGGTACTTCGTATAGAGATCAACCAGCTTATCGGCGGAAGCCGGGTCGCTACGCGCTAACAGCGTAATCGCGTCGTCGCGACCCGCGAAGAGGCTACGCAAAACGCTTCGCTGTGCTTCGTTGAACACTGAATCACTGCCGCGGTCGATCTCGACTTGCAGTTTTGTAAAGAAGTCGCTCGCCGCCTGGCGCGCAGGTTCATACTCGCCCCGGCGCGCGTCGATCGCGGCGCTTGCCAGCAAGTTCTGCAAGCTGCTGACCTGGAGAGAGGCTTGCGCTGCATCGCGCTCGCTTGCAGCCGTCCGAGACTTCAACCACATCGGGACGAGTCCGGCGAGAAAAACGATGAGCAGCACCACCACGTAAAGAAGTAGCCGTCTGCCGCGGTCCTGCCACCCGGAATTGCCGCTGTTCGAGATCATCGCGTCGTTCTGGTTTGCGCTACTCATGCCTGTTCTCCTTGAATGAAACTTTAACCTTAACCAATCTGTACTGAGAGCATTGAGACCGATCCGCCGTCGAAACCTTCCACCGGAAAGCTGATCGGCTCGCCTTCCCTCATTTGAGCGATCACGTATAAGAGAGGCAGATAGTGGTCGGGTGTCGGAATAGACAAGATTGCGTCACGTCCTAACGTCTCGTACGCGATGAGGGGATCGTGTGTACCGGCGAGCAATAGCTCACGAGCTCGTTCTTCAAAGCGGACGCCCCAGTCGAGCGGCTCGACCTGTTGACGGCCCCTCGCATAAGCGTGCAGGTTGTGTACGAGGTTTCCGCTTCCCATGATGAGCACCCCTTCATCGCGCAAGCTCGAGAGTCGCTTCGCCGTTTCGTAGTGAAACTCCGCCGGCTGCGTGTCGTCGATACTGAGTTGTATCACCGGAACATCGGCTTCAGGAAAGACGTGACAAAGCACGGACCACGTTCCGTGATCTAATCCCCACCGGGTATCTGCTCCCACAGAGACTGGCGCAAGCAAATCTATCACGCGATTCGCAAGCTCCGGGTCGCCCGGCGCTAGATATTGGATCTCAAAAAGCTCACGCGGGAAGCCACCGAAGTCGTGAATCGTGCGCGGTCGCTCCTGCGCACTCACCAACGTCGCAGACAGGTACCAATGCGCCGAGATGCAGACAATCGACTTCGGCTTCGGAATGCTGTTCCCAATAGCCGTCCACGCGTTGGTCCATGCGTTACTCTGTAGCGCGTTCATCGGGTTGCCGTGCCCGAAGAAAATCGCAGGCATTGGCTTTGTCATGTTAATCCTCCTCGCTCGATGTTTCCGACTTGCGACGTCGCGACAGTCCGGCAACGGGAAGATGCCACCCGCGTCGTATCGCTACCAGTCGAATCCCGAAACAGACCGCAGCACCCGCGATCGCTGTCGCGGTCGGCGGGAGATTCGCGACGTGACCGACTACTACGACGACCGCGCCGGTGAGTGCGGCGACAGCATATAGCTCCGAACGCAACACGGTGGGGATTTGTGCGACCAGCACGTCGCGCAACATGCCGCCACCAACTCCCGTCAGCACGCCGAGCAGCGCAGCCATCAACGGATTGAGCCTGTAGCCGAGCGCTTTTTGCGTGCCGGCGACGGCAAAAAGCGCGAGGCCCGCGGCATCGAAAATCAGTACCTGGTTGTGCAGATTGCGCAGCCGCTCGCTAATCGGATACGAAAAGAACACGACGAGCCCGGCGAGAAGAGATACGGCGAGGTAACGCCAGTCGCTGATTGCCGCGGGCGGCACGGCGCCGATCAGCAGGTCGCGCATAATGCCGCCGGCGCTCGCGGCTGCGAAGGACAGGACAAGCACGCCAAACAGATCAAGACGTTCCCTGACACCCGCCACCGCGCCGCTCAAAGCGAATACAAAGGTGCCGATAAGATCCAGCACCAAGAGTGTGCCCGCCGCGTACGCCTGGAACTGCGCGAGGGCGTTCAAAGCTTCTTGACTTACCGACGGCTGGATCAATCCCAGTGTCCTCCTTCGTTAGGCTGGCCTTGGATCATCCCGGGGTACGGTCATAGCGATCGCGATTATCGCTACAATCACCATCATCACGTTGAATGCCAATGCGATGGCGGCAGCGAATCGAATTCCGACATTGTCCGTCCTTCCCAGAAACAGATCAGATAAAGGCGCGAAACTGGTATTTAGATCACTGAGTGACGTGAAGAGCGCTGCGGAGATTGCCACACCTAATGCCGCGCCCAGAGACGATGCCATCTTGTAAATACCTGACGCAGCCCCGGCTTTTTCATTCGGCACATTCGAGAGTGCCGCGTCGGTAGACGGCGTCGCATAGAAGCCGAGCCCGACGCCGAAGAGCGTGAATCCAACAAAAGCGACGATCATATATTGGCGCGCCAGCAGGAACGTAAACGTCGTCAACAAGATTCCGGTCGCGGTGATGGCGCAACCTGTCAACATCGGCTTTCGCGCCCCCATCCGCTGCAGAAGCTTTTCACCGACACGAATGGTGCTCAAGATCGCTACGAGGTAACCGATAGTCAATAGTCCCGATTGCAACGAAGACAACCCGGCACCCTGCTGAACCAAAGACAGCGCGACGAGCAGCGTTCCCGCTGCACCATTGAGCAGGAAGTTGGAGAGCGTCGCACCTGCATACGTCTTGTTGTTGAATAACCTGAGATCGACAAAACCATCGGGCTTACTTGATTCGACCTTGAAGAACACCACTGCAGCGACGACGAAGACCACGGCAAGTGCAATCACCACGGGATTCAACCAGCCGAGGGCAGCGCCTTGTCCGATGACGATATTCACGGCCACCATCGAAATGATGAAAGAGATAAAGCCGTACCAATCAAAACGTCGCTTCTGCGGTGATGTGACTTTGCTCTCTGGCGCGCCGCGTAGCAACACGAAGCTTATGACAGCGACCACAATCGACATCCAGAAGATCCAGCGCCACCCGAGCGAAGAAGCAACGAGCCCGCCGAAGAGAGCGGAGACACCAGAGCCGCCCCACGACCCGATGGACCAGAAGCTTATCGCACGCTGACGTTCCTTGCCGTCGAAGTAGTCTTTAACTAACGCCAGCGTCGCCGGCATGATGCAAGCAGCTGACAGACCTTGAATGATGCGTCCGGTCATCAGAAAGGCGCCGGTGCCGGAGGGAGAGAGCGCGATCAGTAGTGAACCTAAAACGCTCAGCGCCAGGCCGAGGTAGGTGATCTTCAAACGTCCCATGCGATCTGCAAGGCCGCCCGCGACCACGATGAAAATTCCTGAGAATAGGGCCGTAATGCTTACGGCGATATTGTTCAGACTCTCGCTGATGCGCAACTCTTCGCGCATGGTGGGCGCGACATTTAATGTTGTCTGCGCAAAGAGCCAGAAAGTGATGACTGCGAGGACAATGCCGAGAATGAGTTTGTTGGCGCTTCGATGCGTATCAGCCGTCGCAGCGGCAGTTGTGGAAGCCATGGCGAGAACCTCACTTTCCCAGGTAGGTCAACGCGGCGACTACGAGGGCCTGAGTGCCGTGGGACAACGTCGGTTCAATAACTGGGGCAAAGAACTCGGAGTGATTGACGGGAATGTCCTGCTCCACGCGCCCTGCATCGAGCGCGCGTTGGTACTTCTCCGGGTCTGTGCCGCCAACGCCCCAGTAGGTGTACGGCGTTCCGAAGGCGTTAGGGATGTCGCTGAAATCTTCACTGGCGGTCTGCCGTCCGAGGTCGAAGATGGTCTCTACTCCGAAGTGGCTCCGGAATGCGGACGTGATCTTTTGCGTGACTTCGGCGTCGTTGTCGGTGAGCGGATACTGATCGAAATACTCGAACTCAGGTGGACGCGGTGAGCCCGACGCCTCGCACTCGGCTTTGACCATGCGCTCAATGCTGTCGATCATTCGCCGGCGCACGGCCATATCGTAAGTGCGCAGATTGGCCAATAACACCGCGCGATCGGGAATGATGTTGCTCTTCGAACCAGCCACACTGCTGCCCACAGTCAGCACCGCAAATTCGCCCGGCTTAGTCTCGCGCGAAACGATCGTCTGAAGCCGCAGCACTACGAGAGCAGCCAACACGACCGGATCCACGCTGTTGTGCGGCATTGAGCCATGTGCGCCCTTGCCATAAAGCGTGATGCGAATACTGTCGCCAGCGGATAGGACCGGGCCTACTTGTGTCCCGATCTTTCCCGCCGGGGAAGCGAGCACGTGCTGGGCAAAAGCGACATCGGGTTTAGGGATACGATCACGCAAACCAGCATCGATCATCGCTTTCGCGCCGCCGGCAACCTCTTCCGCAGGCTGGAACAACGTGATGAAGGTCCCGTTCCACGACTGCGCAGATTGCGCGAGCAGCTCGGCCGCGCCTAACAGACACGTCACATGCGCGTCGTGACCGCAAGCATGTGCGACGCCGACTGTGTTTCCCGTGTCATCAACTGCGGTGCTTGTCGAAGCGTACGGCAGTCCAGTGTTTTCGCGCACCGGAAGTGCGTCCATGTCGGCCCGCGCGAGAACAGTCTGGCCCTCACCATTGCGCAGGATGCCGACGACTCCAGTATACCCAACGCCTTCAATGACTTCGTAGCCGAATTCCTTGAGTTTCGACGCCGCGAACGCGGCAGTTTTGGTTTCCTGAAAACTCAGCTCCGGATGCGCGTGAATGTCTTTGTAAACACCTTCCTGCCATGCAGAGGTTTCACTCAGATGGGCCAGAACCTCTCGTAACGTTTCTGTCATTAAGCCCCTCCTCTCTGGCTGCACTGAGTCAAACCGCGATGACCTCGTGCACCGCGTGACAGTGAGGGCATGCGTAGCTGCCGTACTCGACAAGGGTGAGCTCGGCGTCGGGTGGACCAAGAACATGGTCGTGGTCCAGGTTAAGCGGCGGATCAAGCTTCTCGAGTCGCATATCGCGGATTTAGGTGATGCGCCTGGTCCAGTCAACCAGAGCCTGAAGCAACTGGCGGATGAAATTTTTCGTCGCCTCGTCGGTCAGATTTCCGTCGGCATCGAAACGTTCGGACGCGTTTGCGATCATGACCTCCGGCTGGTTGACGGGAAACATGTTGAGGAAGACCATCATCTGCCGCAGGTGATACTGTGCGCGCGCGGTGCCGATCGTTCCAACCGTAGCGCCCATGATCGCAGCCGGCTTGCCATTCCACGCGCTGTCACCATAAGGACGGGACGCCCAGTCAATCGCATTCTTCAACACGCCGGGAACAGAGTAGTTGTACTCCGGGGTGACGAAGAGAATGGCATCCGCCTCGCGTACACGCTGCTTCAGCTCCGCCACTTTGGCCGGCGGCCGCTGCTCATCGTCCTGATTGAAGCCGGGGATATCATCAAGCTCGAAAGTTTCGATTGAAGCGCCTTCCGGAACGAGTTCGGTTGCGGCTCGCAGGGTGGCGCGGTTGTATGAGTCGCGCCGAAGACTCCCGGCGATGCCGAGAATACGAACTGGTCTGCTCATGTTGTGCTCTCCTTAATTATTAGATTACGTCGCGTAAAAATTGCGGTTAAGTCATGATGGTCCACAGCGCGTGACATTGCGACAACCATTTCCCGCCCCTATTTCTAACTTTTGTTTTTTTAATCTTAACTCTTCCTCTGGCGGTTGAGCTAAGCACGCCATTTCACGTCTGTATCCCACGCAAAAGAGATATGCCGAATAAAACTTGTTGCGCTTCTTCCAAAGGTATATAGTGGCGCAGCCCGACAGTCCTCGTAAACGCAGTTTCCGTCCTCAGGAGTAAATCCTATGCAGCACTATGGTCCACACGCATTAGTCTGGCGCGTGAAGAGTATGTCGCCACGACAGGTAATTGGTTGTGTACTCGTCGCGGTGTTAGTAACTCAACTACTCGTACTCATTAGGCCATCAAGTGCGGCCAGCATTGCCGCTCATTCAGCGGAAGTAAAGGAGAAACAGGTCTTAACTCCGGTGGATCCGCGCGATCCAAGCTCGATCACAAGTGAAGTGAAAGAGCGCCTTAAGGGAACTTACGGCAACATACAAATGAGTTTTGAACTAAATAAAGGCCAGACTGATACGGAAGTGCAGTTTCTATCGCGCGGAAAGGGTTACACCAGCTTCCTTACAGGACATGGCGCGACAATGGTGTTTTCTAAATTAACTGAGCCTATCTCAGCGCGTATGTCCGGTAGATCCCGTGGAAAACAACTGGCCCATCACAGCCAGAAACAGATTGATTCTGTCCTGGAGATGAGATTAGTCGGTTCCAATCCGAAACCTAAATCGGTTGGATTGGAAGAACTGCCCGGGAAGGTTAACTACTTCATTGGCAATGATCAGAAAAACTGGCACAAAGATCTGCCCACCTATGCAAAAGTTAAATACGAAGCGATATACCCTGGAATAGACCTTGTCTATTACGGTAATCAGCGCCAGATGGAGCACGATTTTATCGTCGCTGCAGGTGCGAATGTGAGCGCAATTAATATCGATTTCAAAGGCGCGACGGGCGTCGCTATCAGTTCAAGCGGTGAATTAGTGTTGAAGATGCGAGGCGGCGAGCTGCGTCAGTCAAAACCGAATATTTATCAGGAGATTAAAGGTCAGAAAATCGATATTGCGGGTGGCTACACTCTAACTGGCAGGAACCGCGTGGGATTTAAGATTAGCAACTATGACAGCAACGAGCCACTCGTGATCGATCCCGTCCTGACCTATTCGACATTCCTCGGCGGAAGTGACGGCGACGAAGCATACGATATTGCCGTAGACACGTCGGGTAATGCATTCGTGATCGGTGTCACTCACTCAACAAATTTTCCAACACTTAATCCTGTCCAGGGAACGCACAGCGGAACTACCGAGGCCGATGTGTTTGTAACAAAACTGAATCAAACCGGCACCGGTCTCGTTTATTCCACTTACCTTGGCGGCGACAACGAGGACTTTGGTAGTAGTATCGCACTCGATTCTGCTGGAAACGCTTACCTGACAGGAGCGACTTCGTCTACAAACTTCCCTACAGTTAGCCCATTGCAGCCTTCGCGGGTTGGCAGTCAAGACATCTTTGTTGCAAAACTGAACGCGACGGGCAATTCTCTTGTCTACTCAACGTACCTCGGCGGGAATCATACGACCACTTTCGACTTCGAAAACGAATATAGCTATAGAATTGCTGTCGATGCGTCCGGAAGCGCTTATGTCGGCGGCCTGACGAACTCGCCCACCTTCCCGGTTGTTAATGCTTATCGATCCGCGATCACCAGTGGCGTCACGTGTCATTTGGATCCTAATGTTCCATGTGAAGATGGTTTTGTAACCAAATTAAATCCGGCGGGGTCAGCGCTGGTCTATTCAACATATCTGGGCGGCGACGAAACTGATCAAGTCGTCGATCTAGCCGTTAATGCGTCAGGAAACGTATACGTTATAGGCCTGACTTATTCATCCAATTTTCCCACCACAGCGGGAGTTTTCCAGCCAGTCAAGAATGCGGGAGAAGACACCTTCGTTACGGAATTCAGCGCCGACGGTTCGCAGCTGGTTTTTTCAACCTATCTTGCCGGCAGTGGCGATGATGACCCCGTCAGCATCAGGCTCGATGCCTCTAATTTCATTTATGTGGACGGGCTGACAAATTCAACAGACTTCCCTACCGTTAATCCATTCATGTCAGCGCTGGCCGGGAACTTCGATCTGTTTGTAACCAAGATGGCCGCAAATGGCACATCACTGATCTATTCCACTTATTTGGGCGGCAGTGGGGTGGAAAAGGCGGGATTCCTTGACGTCAGTGATTGCGGAGAAGCCTACATTGTGGGAGCGACATTCTCGACCAATTTTCCGACCACGACCGGAGCTTTGAGCTCGTCATTAAGTGGAGCCAGCGATGCTTTCGTTGCAAAGCTTAATCGATCCGGAAACGCACTCGCTTACTCCACTTACCTGAGTGGAAACCAGGAAGAGCACGCTTTTGCACTGACTTTGGATAATTCAGAAAACGCATATATAGCAGGACGGACGAACTCGACTAATTTTCCCGTCACAGCGGGCGCATACCGGACTTCACTAGCCGGCAACTTCGACGGGTTCGTTACCAAATTAAGCCTGCAGGATTTTGGTGCCGACTCGAAGCCAGTCGCCCCAGATGCCACGCTGGGAACTGGTCCCAATACACCAGCAAGTGTCGACTATCATCCGGGAGCTGATAGTAATAACTTCAATCCGACGGCGACGGTCGACCCGACTGTTTTACCGGATCGTCCCACAGAGATCTGGGCCAAATACTACTGGCCCCAGGGGCTTTCTGCGGGTCCCTATCCTCTCGTTGTATTCCTTCATGGAAATCACAACACCTGTGGCTACAGTTCGAATCCCCGAATCGACGATGACAACCAATACACCACCCAAGCAAAATGCGATAAAAAACACATCACATTTTTTGTTACTGGTGGAACTTTGGGCACGGCTAGAAATAACTTTTCAGGATGGGTCGGCATGAAGATTACAACCGGCTCGCAGGCCGTAATAGTCCGTTCTCTGGGTCGAATGTTTGTCACCGGCAACACGGGAAATCATGCTCTTAAAATAGTGCGAGTCAGTGATAATGCCACGATTACTCCGAGCGTGTCGGTCTCTATGCTCGGTGGATCCGCAGGAAGCTTTAACTATGTTTCTTTACCGAGCCCAGTCACTCTGGCAGCTAGCACGAGCTATTACGTGGTGAGTCAGGAAACGAGTGGCGGCGACTCGTGGTACGACTCAAATACCGTTCTTAATACGACGACGGTCGCCACATTGAACGGCCAGGTTATGAGTCGAAACAATGGATGGAATACGACGGGCATGGTGGCAGGTCACGCGTACGGCCCAGTCTCATTCGGATACGAAGACGGCAGTTATTCCGTGGCGCCGAGTCACCGCGGATACGATTATTTGGCTGAAAAACTTGCCTCCTGGGGATACATTGTTGTGTCAGTAAACTCCAATCTTGGGATTAATGCGGGCCAGGGATATGTCTTCAACCCCGGAATTCCGGACTTCCCGGATGATCCCAACCTCATCTACGCTCGTGGGCGGCTTGTGCTCAGACACTTGCAACTACTGAGTGAATGGAATAGCGGCACGACACCGACACCAGCGGCCCTTGGGGTGAATTTCACAGGCAAGATAGATTTGACCAACATCGGGCTCATGGGCCATTCTAGAGGCGGAGAAGCCATGCGAGCCGCGTACAATCTGTACCGCGATGCTGGTAGTCCATGGCCGGCCCGAATCACCTCATCTACCGCCGGCTCTTTCAAAGCGATATTCGAAATTGCTCCCGTGGATAAGCAAACCGAGCGTGTTTTGAATGCCGACGGCACCACCTGGAATGTGCTGTTACCAGCTTGCGATAATGATATTTCGACCCTTCAGGGTGTCAGGCCTTTCGACCGGATGATGCTGAACGCCATCGCTGAGTCGCCAGCAAAGCAAAAATCCACGTTCATGGTGTGGGGCGCGAACCATAACTTTTACAATACTCAATGGCAGCTAAGCGACGCTTCTACCTGTACAGGCAATGGCAATCTGCCTTTATTCCTGACCCCCACAATCACGGGTACAGGATACGGTTCCGCCCAACAACAACAGACCGCTCTTTCAAGTGTGATAGCGTTCTTTCGAGCTAACGTAGGCACTACAGTTGATACTACCTTAAACCGAAACTTCGACACGAGATACGCTTCACCTGCTTCGCTTCGCTCGATAACAACCATTGAGAGGGGATTTACGCCGTCTCCTGATCCGAATGTGACTACTCTCTTTGAGGATTTCAATCAGGCGGTAGGCACGAATAGCAATGGCACTCCGAACCTTGCTAGTAACATCACTATCAACCAACTAACCGTCAGGAATCACATCTACAGCACAGGCTCGCCCTATTTTGACATAGCGCCTGTCCCCTCTGCCGCACAAACCCTAAAAGCGGGAGCCATCACGTGGTCGGCACCGAGCGTGAACTCGTATTTTCAATCGAACTGGACGAATCCGGGCAGCGGCGTTGATGTAAACTCTTACAACACGCTTGACTTTCGAATTTCCAGACAGGAGAACGCGGCAACTCCGACTCAGCCGCACAGCTTAAACTCCTCGAGTTCAACCAACCTCTCCATTCAATTGGTAATGGCGGACGGCAGTCTTTCTGATGCTGTTTGTCTGACTACGTATGCAGATGTGAGGGGACCGGCAGGTGGCGCGAGTGAGTTGCACCCAATAATGCAAACTGTGCGTATTCCGCTCGAGGACTTTGTGGGGGCAAACTTGTCGCAGGTTCGTGGCGTTAGAATCGTTTTCAACAAAACACCAACGGGCGCCATCTACGTGGCTAACATTCGCTTTGCGCGGAATTAAACGAACTAAAGGTTTTTTCGCATGCTTCAATATATAATTAGTCTGCAGTTGGTCGAGGAGGTCCGTATGAGAGTCATAGGTATTCATGGTTCGGCGATTCGGCTCATAATCTTTGGCGCTTGCTTTTTGTTGTGCCTGAGCTTCGTCAACGCGCAGGAACCATTTGGCGACGCTAAGAAAGGCGGCCGTGATGATAATAATAAGATACGGATACGTAATATCTTGCTGGTGGTTAAATCCTCGGCCCAGCCGCTAATCGAAATCGAGCTCTACAGCGATCGTAAGTTTCCGGCGTTGGATTCCGCAGTGGTGCTGCTAATGGGTGATCAGGTTTTTCACGGCGGCGGCCTTGAAGATGAGGGTCACCGTCTGATCTTTAGGGTGAAGCCCCAGGAGTTTGCCAAGACCAGGAATGGTGAACGAGTGATCGTCACCTACCAGGGAAATGAGCCGGACAAAGTGCACGAAGAAAATTCCGCCGACAGCAAAGAACAGCCCCGGTTGTGGAGGTTTGGCAAATTAGACAAGAGTAAGATCGATCAATAGGCGGTTTGTATCTTAGTTGCGTACCCTATGGCTCGACTTGGCCCAGCAACTCCACTCTTCCAGAACCGCGGAGCACACGCACGCGCTGACCAGCGTTGCTCGAGTCGCTACTCTCGAGCAGAAAGAGAGAATCGCCGAACGTAGCCACTGCCGTTACACGCCAACCACCTGTGCTTCGGTCAACGACGTGGTGCGAGCCGTCGGGATCGATGCGAACAACCTGGCCAATATCAGGAAGCGCCGTGTAGATGCGTTTACGGGTGTCGCTTGCGATATTCCAAATGCGCGGTGCTCCGGTCGAGTTCCAAATTTGCGGTTGGAGCAGCATGCCGTCCAATCGAGTTACTAGGCGCACCACGCCGTCTCTTCCCACTCGTCGCAGATAATTACCGTCCGCAAGGTAGAGGGTTTCATCGGCCGTCCAGTGATAGGCGATGATCTGCTGCAACGGTGGTTCGCCTTTCACGACTTCTCCCGCTTTGCGAAAGGGTTGCACTGTTCCATCCGCAGACCGCTCCATGATCTGCCGGCCCTTCTGAAAGATGAGCTCACTGCGTTTTCCGACAGCAAAGACCAGGACGTTAACATCCGATTCCTCTGCAACCTTGATATGTTTGCCGCCGTCCAGAGAGATTCGAAAGAGAGCGCCACCCATCTGTTGAAAGGACTCGGAGTAGATGTAGCCATCCAGGCCACGAGTGGTCCAATGCGCGTGAAACTTTTTAACGAGTGCCTGCGGCCTGCTGCCCTTCTCCAGCCGCCAGACCGCGTTGTACATCGAGTCACCAAAGATCACCGTGTTTGAGTCGAGAGCGATAAGCCCGCCACCAGGATGAGCTGCGACAGTGACAGGAAGGATAAGAAAGAACAGCGCTCTGATAGTCCGCAGTGAGCTCACTCGCATAATGGCCTTACGGGAAATAGTCGATGTAGATCGGCCCCTGCTCGAAGCGGCCGCGATCGGGTTTTGGCAGATGCTTCGGAGAGCCCTTGATAGCCGGCACTTCGCTGCCGGGCAGAGTAATTGCGTATTCGTCGCTACGCACGATCGTGCTCTTTTTCGCCAGGGCATCCAGCAACGGACCGCGCGGCACTTCGCTCTCGTTCTCCACACTACCGAAGCTGTCTTCCTGCGTAGAGCACATGGACGCAAAGTTTCCTCCCATTGTCTGCACCGCGCTGACCGGCGTTGCATTCGTGCTGCCGTGGTGCCCGACCTTATAAAAGTCCAGATCGCTGAGGATCGAAGCGCTGCTCTTGTCAATCTTATCCACCGACGGAGCTTTCTCTGGCGTGCCACCGTACATCCAATACTCCCAGTTGCCGCCTTGCGCGTCTCCCGCGAATAGAAGTCTCTTGCCCTCGAACGTGAAGAACACGACGAGACTTTGATTGTTAAGGAAGTTATCCAGCGTCTTCGCCGCCGTGAAGAGCAGGTTCGGTTGCGCGGCCTGGATCGCGGCCTCCATGACTGCACCGGGCGCTTCCTTTGATTCACGAGAAAATTCGCGGAACGCCGAAGGCGGGTAATCGCTCGCCTGCGCGTACCACGATGTCCCGAAGGGATCAAACGTCGTGGCGGGCCCGTCGTCTGCTTCTCCCAGGTATTGCCCGACGCCTTTCTTGAGATCCATGAGCTTCATGAAGTCGACTGCGTCAGTTGGAGGCGGACCCAAAATCTGTGCAGTGAGTCCGGCATCTTTTAGAACCTTCGGCAACTTCGGTTTGTCACCCTTCACGTAGTACTGCGGCTCAAGGCCCAGGCCGGACTTCAGGAACTCAAGCGATTTGGCGTTGGTGCCGCCGCCTTTGCCGGGCGTCGTTGCAGACGCGGCGCCGCCCTTTGCGGCAAATTCGGTGTGATCGACCCCAGTTGCGTTTTGAAGCATGGCGAGAATCTCGTCCGTCTCGGGATCGTCCTTGCCCGCCAGCGCGAGACGGCTCTGCATGTTCAGAGCGAGCGCGGTCAACTCGTCCTGAAATTCAGCGGCCAGCGACTTCTTCTTCTCCTTCTTTTCATTCGGGTCGTACTCCGTCTCCCAGAACGACATCCAGAGGGCACCGACCTCAAAGTCGTTAAAGATCTCGGCCGCACGACTGAAGCCGATGATGTGGTCCTGATGCCGGTGGGTAACGATGATCAGCGCCAGCTTCTTCTGCGTCTCTTCCGCCATGTGAGCGACGGCCGCCTTGATCGTTCCGATGTCGCCCTTCTTCGTCTTGCCCGGGGTTACACCGCAGTCAATCAGGATGTGCTGCGGCCCCTCGTGCGTGGGCACGGTCATGAGGAAAAAATCGCCAAAGCCGACGCGATACATACGTATCCGCAGTTCACCGTTTTTCGACTTGTTCGTTTTCGTCATGTCAGATGCCTCCGTGCAGCATTGAGAAGTTGATCTGGAAGCGGTTCCGTTCGCTCTTGCCGTCGAGGCCGAGGTGCTCACCCATGCGCCGCTGGCGTTCCTCGCGTTGCGGGCTAAGGTTCTTCGAGATCACGTACCGAATCGGCGCCTCGTTTTTCTCTGCGGCCAGCTCGCCGACCACGGGCTTGCGGATGATGAGTGTAGCGCCACCCCGGAACCGGACTTTGCCGAACCTCGGCGCTGCGGGGTTGAAGTCCTTTTCGATCGTCTGCACGGCCTCAACCACCATGTCCGTACGCAGGCTGCCGTCCGAGTTGATGCGGAATACCGGATGGAAGGAGGTGACGATCACTGGCACACCGGGTGAGAAGCCGAATAGTTGGCTGTTGTTATTGATATAGGGCACCAGAACGTCGGCAGCGTTTTTCTTTTGTGTCCTGGTCAGCCCGTTCGGATCGCCGAAATCGAGACCGACCACCGGAGGAATCGTCTCCGGCGCACGCGGCCAGCAAATGGAATCTTCACTAAAGAATCCCGCCTCATCCGGCATGATGCCGCGCAGCCGGAACGACTGCATGATCGCGTCGCGGATGCCCATCTGATCCACCGGATGAAGATCGAAGTCCGCGGTTATGATCGAACGCAGATATGACCCGAACGTGATGTCGACCGGGGCGCTGTAGTCGAGCGCGCGAACGCAGAGGGTAAAGAACACCCGGGCCAGGTTGCGCGCTTCTTCGCAAAGTCGCATGGCCAGCGGGGCCGGGATGTCGACGGGATTCGGACTACCACCGCCAGCGCGGAAGATGCGCCACAGATCGGCAGTGCGCTTCAGGTAGATCGCGAAGTACGCATCGAAGACCGCAGCCACGAGGATCGATCCGCGAGCGTGCGGTTCCGTGAACTTCTGGATGTCGTCTGAGTTTGGCTTTGTGCCGAGAGCTGAGCGCAACGCGCGATTCATGCCGGTGGCTTCACCGAACTGCTGCGCGATCTCGATCAGCGGATTACGCGCGCTGATCTGCGCGCTGAGTAAGGGCTCCTTCTTTTGCTGCGCGGTTGCGGTCGCGTAGTCGTCGTAGCCCGACATCTCGGCATCAGGCCTTAGTTGGTACTGGTACAACTTGCCGCCAGTCCGTTCCATCGTGTCGCGTAACGCTTCTTCGTAAGTGAAGTGTTGAAAGAGCGCGGCAAGATCGGCAAACGCTTCGTGGAACGCCGGCACGTCCAGGTTTGTCTGTTCGGTGAAGAATGCTCGAATGCCGTCAACAATTGCATGCGTAGTCTCGTGAACGACAACGTCGTGCGAGAGGCAAGTGAACACCGGCTGGCCCGCCAGGTTACGCCCGACGTCGCCTGTACCGGCGCGGAAGTAGCCGAAGAGAATGCCATGCGCGTTTGGACTATAAAACGCATTCTGTCCGACGAAGGCGTGGGGATAGATATTGAGCGTATAGATGTCCTCGCGTGCAGCAGCTTCCATATCGCCTTCGCGCAGACCGCGGCGCCAGTGAATGCGGCGTCCAAGCGCCTCCTCAAAATTCTGGATGGTATTCGTGATGACGGCGTATACCATCTGTTGATGGAAGTAAGGATCAGCCTCACTCGGACCAAGTCCGCCACGAAGCAGGATATTCCTGTCATCGAGGTCGACTGGCTTGTAGTACCTCTTGTTTGCGCCGTCGTAGTCGACGATGGCAATCGCATTTGGCGTCCACTGGTCGCGTACGACTGGTCCGGGATCAAGCTCCTGGAATCGGACGGGCATCGACATCTCGTTGCCAAGAAGCTTGCCGGCACTCGGGTCAAACGCATAGGCCTTGAGCGGCCGCGTGACGGGGTTTTCAATCTTCATAGTTTGGTTCCTTTGGGAGAATGCAATTAGCCTCTTAGAGCTGCATTTCGTGCCTTCATAATCCGACTGATTCTCGCTGCGTTAAGACGAATCGGTTTCGCGCAATCTTATACACCGCGGGCTCCAGCAAATCCACGCTTTTTACCGATTGCATTCCCGACCGGGATAACCGGTCTCGAGCCGGCTTTGCCTCAAAAGTGGCTTTGCACAAACTCGTCACATCGCTCTTCCCTGCGCAACCTCTGCGTTCTCTGCGTTCTCTGCGTCTCTGCGGTGAGTTATTGCTGTGAATTCTTTCACCGCAGAGACGCAGAGAACGCAGAGGTTGCGCAGAGAAATCACAAGCTCAGAAATCGTTCTTGTAAGCGCACATCATCAGCTTTATGGTGAGAGTAGTTGGCCGCTTACCCTCGCCGCCGCTTCATCGCTTATCGAAAGCCATACCTGCGTCTCGTATCCTTTTTTCAGATCGTCGGGTGCACCTTTCCCACCCATCTTGGTGGGGACCCATCCGTGGTCGACGCTCCGCGGCTCGGAGGTAGCAGACAAAAAAATCGGGCTGTGGAAAGGCGGAAAACAAAATGCGTTTTCCATCGTTCCCTTCGTCGTTGGGATGGATGTAGGTTTGAGAGGCTCTCAGGGGTCTTGTGGCAACTGTACTTCATCACAGTCCCACATCATTATCGGTGACTTTCATGAGATGATGGCGCTTGTTCAGAAGGCTACCACAAACCTTTTGTTGAAATAATGAATGCTCTTACCAAATATTCGTTGACAGTCGTGCGACACAGTGGTAAGAGTCTAGCGGCCTCGCAAATCTCATGTCCTCAATTCTGAAAGGAGTCAACTCTCATGTCCACCCTCCGAAAGTATTTACTCTCTGCTTTTGCTGCCATAGCTCTTTCGTTAACTCTGGCGAATGTTACGGCAATGGCAACTTGTACCACCGACGTTCAGAATGAATATACCTGTTATCCAACTGGCGAAGATGCTTGCTACTGTTACTACGATTGCTATTGCAAGGTAGGAACACAGGCTTGTGAAGCAGCTCTCTTCCGCAATGGATATTCGCTTGTTCAATAAGTCGAGGCAATCCGCGGAAATGCAAGTCTGCGCGCTTCTTGGCGAGTGCAGCCAGCAATGCGAGATCCTGGCAAGTTCAAAATCGATGGCGAACGTCGGAAAATCAAGGAGCGCTCAGACCTGCCTTCGGGTAATTCAAAAATTTAAACGTTCTCGCGCGGACCGAGGAGGTTGTTTTTCTTCGCTCGCAGAGAAGTAACGAGCGTGACTCATGAAACATCGAAGGACCATTCAACGCCTCATAATCTTTGGTTGTTTGCTGCTCTCAAGTCTGTCGCCGGTAGGAGGGGCGGCCCAGCAGCAGAAGATGAGGATTGATCGTCGGACGATAAGGCCGAACCTAATCGCCCCGCAGCTTTATTCTGACAAGTTATCGCTGAAAATTACATTGATGAATTTGCCCGGCGCCGCAATGCCAGCCAGCTACTGGCAGGGTGAGTTTCAGATCTTCTTTGTGCCGGAACAGGATTTTGAAAAAAACATGAAGGAGTTAAACAAGGCGGGCAAGGGCAAGGAGCTTAGGCCGGAATATTTCCCAACCCGAATCCTTCTAGCGACGGGAAAGTTCACCAAGCAGAGATTATATACTCTCAACGATCGGGCCTTTGTGCGTCCGGAAATTGTATTTCGAGAAAAGGTTCCATCCGAACAGCAAACTTCATTTTCCAGTCTCATGAGTTTTTACTCAATCAAGGTTTTTGACGGGAAGTTGAAGAAGGATATTTATGGCTCGGACGTGTTCATCGTTCCTCCATTTGAGACAGATACTAATGACAGAAACAGTCTCTTACCTCGGACCGAACTGTTTCTTAACTTCTTTGTGGCGGACGACGGCTCGCTTTACAGGTCCAACACCAAAAAGGCCAGCGAGACCACGGAGTGGAACCCAGACTGAGATTTCAATCTTCAGCTAAATAAGTTGGGGCAAAATGTCGAATGTCGTTAAGGATTCAGGTGAAAGACACGCTCTGCCGAAGCGATCTGCGCCCGAATCGTCGAAAAGAGTAATTTGGGTTTCCAGTTTGGCCATACTTTTTGTGCTCGTGTTCTGCGCAGGATTTGTGTTCTTTTACACGCGCAATAATCGCAATAAGACTGCCGCGGAACCAGTTAATTCAGGCAACGCACTTCCATCCGCAGAACTCGTTGACGAATCTAACCAAGGCCTTGCCGATTCTCGGTTGAAAAACGGAAGGGTTGTCCTTGTTTTCGTAACTGCCGATTGTGATGCGTGTATGAGGGAGGCTGAATTCCTGAGGGGCCTTGTCAACAAACGTGCTGACGTACGCTTTTACGGTGTAATTTCATTTGGAGATATGGAGAATTCTTTGCGAGAAGCAAAGCGAAAATTCCCTTTTCAGGTTTTCTACGATCGTGGTTTTCGGCTTGCTGGCCAATTGGGGATCAAGAGGGTTCCGATCAAGATTTTTATCGATAACGGAATCATCAAAAAATCCTGGGGCGGCGCAACCGTTGACGAAAAGGCAAAGGGAGAGTTTATTCGATGGCTTGCTGAAGTCTGAAGATCATGAAGGCGAAACGCTGGTCTGTAGTCCTTATCGTCATCTGCACTCTCTGGCAAAGTGCGCCGGCTCGTTGTGTGTTAACGCAGCGGGAGCCACAGAAGAAAACAAAGTCGCAAACATCCGCGGCTGATGAAGAACTAAAGAAACGAGTCAGGGAACAGCAGGTTACGCGAATACTCGCGGTGCTGAGCGCCACCGCAGACAACGCAAAAACCTGGACTGACGCTGCCGCTGCAAGCAAAGTGCAGGCTCAGGTCGCGGATGTAATCTGGGATGCCGATGCGGAAATCGCGCGCGGCTATCTGATCAAGGCGTGGGAGACAACCGAGAAGGTTGAGATACCGAAACGAGAACGATCGCCTTTCAGAAACCAATCCCCGCGAACAGAAGCAAGGCGCGAAGTAATTCTTGTTGCAAGAAAACGTGCTCCGGATCTTTCCCAAAAATGGTTGCAGCAAATGGCCGACGAATCGGAGCAGGACCAACACGATCTTGGTGTGTTTGACGATCGAACACCGCGCAGCACCTTACTTCTTCAAATGGCGCTACAACTTGTTCAGGACGATCCTGAGGCTGCGGCCTCGCTTGTAATAGACAGTCTACAGGACGGAATTTCGTTCGGCTTTCAGCAGGTATTAATAAGGATTCAGGAAAAAAATTTCGAACTCTCGCAAAGAGTTTTTCGCGCGGCCCTGTCGCGACTCAGAAGCGCTGGTATGCTCGATCCCAACGAGCTACTGATTCTTTATGCTTACCTCTATACACCTGGACGAGTCCCCGCAGCGAATACAGGCGCAGACGCCGGCCATATTCAGATAGCGGTCGGTAGAAGCGCGCCGCAAATCGCGGCGGCAGCCCGGTTGAACCCGGCGCTTGCATTGGACTTTCTCCAACTGGCAGCCAATCTTTTGATTAATGCGCCGCTACCCGCCACCACTGCGAATCCATCCTTTGCCGCCCGCTCACAGCTTAGCGCTATTAATACCCTCATGGGTCCAATCTCGGAACGCTTACCCGAGTTGGCAGTAGCCCTTCAAACTCGAGCGCAGCAAATCTCAACCGAAGCACAGCTTAATAGTGTCCAGCAATCGGCACCGGCGAATACGCCCGCTTCATTGCCGGGAGAAACCAGTGCGACTTACGCTGAGCGACGTGTCGATCTACTGGAAGAGGCCGCGCGAAACGAAAACTACACTATCGGCCGAGACATTGCCTATGCGAAAGCTGCGTTGGCTACTACTGTGGAGAATTATCCCCGAGGATGGAACCTTGCAGGAAAGATTGACGACGGGTCGTTACGCGAAAACGTGAAAAACTGGCTAACCTATCGGGCTACCCTTCACTTCGTCAGTCAGAACAACCTTGATAAAGCTTACGAATTAGCCGCGAAAAACAATGACTCGATCCAACGGGCCGCTAGTTTGGTCGTAGGTGCTCAACAACTAATTAAAATGAAAGACACTACCCGCGCGAATCAATGGTTGCTGGAAGCACGCTCATTGAATCGAAAAGTTGACCCTGACGAAACCTCAATCCACGTCGCATTAGGAATCGTGGCGGCATTTGGAAAATTTGATAGGGTAACTGCCTTCGAGGTCTTGGGAGAGGCCGTGAGGCAAATGGGGAAAACAACCCTTGGACCAAGTGATGAAGATCGAGCTCCGTTGCTTAAACAGTTCTCTGGTTTTGAATCATCAGCCGATTTCACATATGGGACCGAGGGATTTAGCTTAAGAGCTGCGGTAGGTGCGTTTGGTCCGGAACAGTTTGAGGATGTTCTAGGCATAGTTAATAGAATTACGCCTGCAGAACTTCAAGGCTTGGCAATTATAGAATTGTCCAAGAAGTATCTGAAAGCCACCCAACAAATCTAAGTTGAAATGCTTGTAAAAAGGCCGAAATACACAGAGTATTACGCCGTTTCAGGGCTGGAACATTTGATTGTCTGTTACCAGGGGCGACGCGCTCCGCTTCGTTTCGCGCTTGCCCCTGGCTGTCATATCTCGCGCCTTTGGCGCTCCGTTCCGACTTTTGGTGATATTAAATTCTCTTTAACCAGCGGTCGGCAGTTCCACGGTTTGAAGTCGTTGAGAAACCTGCAAAGCTCCGGTGAAAGAGTGTTCACTCATAGCGCAGCGCTATCAATGGGTCCACTTTTGTTGCGCGTCGCGCCGGGATGTAGCAAGCTAATAGCGCTACGAAGATGAGTCCCAGTGAAACAGCGATAAAGGTCAAAGGATCCGTCGCTGTCACGCCGTACAGCATCGTGCCCAGCACACGCGTCAATGCCAACGCGGCCACCACACCCACTCCGATGCCATACAAGGTCAGCCGTAAACCCCGTCCCAGCACGAGCCGCAACACATCGCGAGGCTGTGCGCCGAGGGCCATTCGCACGCCTATCTCGCGCGTGCGCTGCGTGACGGCATTGGCTGTCACACCGAAGATGCCCACCATAGCGAGCAGCAGTGCCAGGCCGGCCGTGAACCCCATCAACAGCGTGTCGAAGCGGCGGCGGGCCAGCGACGCAGTGAGCAATTCTTCTAGCGGTCGAACGGTCGGGACGTACTGCTCCGGGTCAAACTCTCTGATTCGATCGCGCACGCCGGCAGCCAGGTTGGCGCTCGAAGTGCGAACTACCAAATCCATTCCCGGCTCAGGCGCCTGCTGGTATGGTACGTAAAATTCCGGGCCTGGCGGTGCGTCGAATCCTTCGTGCCGCACATCGCCGACCACGCCAACAATCTCTGCTTTGACTTGCTTTGTGACATCAGCACGCTCGATCGTTATGTGCTGGCCCAGCGCCTCCGAATCTCCAAAGAAGCGGTGAGTAAGCGACTGGTTGACAATGATCACAGGAGGCGCGTCGGCACCGTCGTGTTCGTTGAACGCGCGGCCTCGCAGCAGCGGCACGCGCATAACTTTGAAGTAATCAGCGCTGATGACTTGATAGTTGGCCTCAGGCTTGTCTTCCGGTCGCGCCGCAGGGCGGCCTTCAATCAGAAAAGTGTTCGCCGTGGTTGTGCCACTGAACGGTAGCGGAGAGATTACTGCTGCCGCCTCGACACCTGGGGATGAACCTACTCGTGCCACTATTTCGCTAAACGCGCGCGCCTGCTTTTCGGCATCCGGGTACTTTGCCCTGGCAAGGCCGAGACTGGTAGTCAGGACGTTCTCCGCATCGAAACCGGGGTTTACGTCACGCAGCCGCAGAAAACTACTGACCAGCAATCCCGCGCCAATGAGAAGTACGAGCGAGAGTGCAATCTCGCCGACCACCAGGAGATCGCGCAGACGTTGGCGCACGCGGCTTTCACCGCCGCCACGCGCAGACTCCTTGAGTGCATCCCGCATTCTGACGCGCGAGACAGAAAGCGCCGGCGCCAGGCCGAAAAGAATTCCGGTCAGCAACGTTACGCCGGCTGTAAATGCAAACACGGCCGGATCCAGTCCGGCATCTTTCATACCCGGAATATCGACGGGACTGCCGACGGCGAACGACTTGACACCCCAGATTCCCAGTAGTAGCCCGACGATGCCGCCCAGCACTGCCAACAACAGACTCTCCGTGAGCAACTGGCGCACAACCCGCCATTTGTTTGCTCCGAGGGCTGTGCGAATCGCCATCTCCCGGTGCCGATTCGCTGCCCGTACGAGGAGAAGATTCGCCACGTTAGCGCAGGCAATCAAGAGCACCAGTCCAACCGCGCCGAACAGGATCAACAATGATGTCCGCGCGTTACCCACCATCGATTCTCGCAGCGTTATCAGTCTGGCACCGAGTCGGAACCCCGCATCAGGATACTGCTGCTCCAAACGCTGCCCGATGAGTTTCATCTCGTTCTCAGCCTGGGCCGCAGTCACGCCCGGCTTGAGCCGCGCGACTACGGGCAGTTGATACGTCGAACGCTCCTTGGCGGCTGCGCCCAGCGTCTGCGCGAGCGGACGTAAATAGTCTGTTTGGTTGGCTAGCGGCGGAAAGCGAAAGTCTGCCGCCATCACGCCTATTACCGTCGCGCTGGTGCTTCCGATTCTGATCTGCTGTCCAATAATGTGCGGATCGGAATTGAACCGGCGCTGCCATAAGTCATGACCAATTACTATGACGGGCGCCGCACCCACTTGATCGTGGTCACGCGTGAACACGCTGCCCAACTCGGGTTGAACGCGCAGCAGGGGAAAGAGATCGGCATCGACGTTGATGCCAGTGATACGCTCGGGGTCGGTATTAGGTTGGCGTAGCAGCGTCCCGCTCCGTAGATAGGGGGCGACGTATTCCAGTGTTTGCGTCTGTGCGCGCCAATCCGCGAAGTCGGGATAACTGACGACTGAGGCCTTCAGCATGTCGCCCCCGTTGCCCCATGGTACGATCAGGCTTTCCGGTTGGACGTACGGCAGCGGGCGCAACAGCACGGCGCTTATGATCGAAAAGATAGCAGTGTTAGCGCCAATGCCCAACGCAAGTGTAATGATGGCAATGAGCGTAAACCCGGGCTGTTTCCTGAGTCCTCTAATTCCAAGGCGTATGTCGTTTATTAGAGTTTCCATTGTTCTTCGTAATGTACCGCCATAGCTGTTCAGAATGGAAATGGAGAATACACTTAGATGTCTCTGTTGGTGTAGAGTTCTGCCATTGCGACGACAATTTTGCGTGGTCCGACAAACGGTTCGCGCCCGTGTGACGCGAGGAAATTGTCCAGCATCAGGATGTCGCCTTCCCGCCATGGGAAAGTGACACTCGTCTCGTTGTAAACTCCGCGAATCTCATCGAGCACCGATGTCTCGATCCGCGACCCGTCGCCATAATAGGCATTGCGCGGCAGGTCTTCCTCTTTGAACGCCGAGAGGAGATAGTCACGCACCGCTGCTTCCATGTTCGAGATGTGAAACATGTGAGCGTGGTTAAACCAGACCATCTCGCCCACTTTCGGATGCACCGCGACCGCCTGACGAACCTGGCGCGTACGCAAACGATCGCCGTCTTTCCACTCGAACTCTGCATTCACTCTGCGGCAATACTCTTCGACTTGCGCTCTGTCTTCGGTTTGAAAAGCATCTTGCCAGGTCAGATCAACTCCCTCTCCGTAGTTACGCGTGTACATCACCTTCTTACGCATGAACCGTTCTTTGATAGCCGGATCCAGGCGTTTAAAGACTTTGCGATCATCAGCAATCGGAGTCGCGCCTCTCTCTCGTGCTGCCTGCACACAATGAAACCAGATCTTTGTCGGCCAGTTGTGTGAGTAAGACATTTCGTGATGTAACGGAATCGGCTGATCAGCGGGATACTCTGTCGAGGTGTAAATGTTTTTGCCGACTTCCCGGCGCGGTGCAGCGCGCTCTTTGTAGTCAAGCAACTCACTCGTGATAGCTCTGGCAAATTCTTCAAACCGCGCCACCGTATCAACTGCAAAATTCCGAAACAGGATCGCTCCATATTTCAGCAGCTCTGTCTCGATGAATTCACGGTTGTGCGCAGCCCAGACAACGGGGTCGAGGTGGTCCACTTCGGGCTCGATGACCAGAGGAAACGTTTCGCCCGGGCTTAGTGACGTGGTCCTGATCAGCGACTGCGGCGTGAGATTCACCGGCTTGCGCCGGTTGCTGAAACTAACTTGCATCTCTTCCTCCCTCAGCGCTTTCTTTATGAAAGAGCTCTGTCATAGCGACAACGATTTTACGTGGCCCGACAAACGGCTCGCGTCCATGCGAGGTCAGCACGTTATCGATCAACAGTACGTCCTGCTCGTGCCAGGGAAATCTGACAGCAGTCTGCTGATATGCTTCACGGATTTGATCCAACGCGGAAGCTTCAATCGGCGAGCCATCGCCGTAATAGGTATTGAAAGGTAGGTCTTCTTCGGCGAACTCTTCCAAGATCGCTTCGCGCATCACAGGCTCCAGACTCGAAACGTGGAAGAAGGCCGTATGCTCAAACCAGACTGCTTCACGTGTGCGTGGATGGACCACGATCGGATCAAAGACTTGTCGCGTTCGTAGTCCATCCTTCGCTTTCCAGGTGAAATCCATGAAAGCTTTGCGACAGTAGTTTTCCACTTCGAGTTTGTTCGAAGTTTGAAAAGCTTCCTGCCAGGAGAGACCCAATCCTTCGCCATAGTTGCGCACGTACATGACTCGCTTTTGTGAGAACCGTTCCCTGGTTTGCGCGTCGAGCAGTTTGAGAACGCGCCGCCCATCGGCAATCGGTGTTGCCCCTCTCTCCTGCGCCGGCTGCACACAAAAAAACCAGAGCTTCATGGGCCAACTCTGTGTATACGACTGCTCGTTGTGAAAGTGGATGAACTGATCCGCCGGGTGATCGGTCGAGGTGTAGACGCCCTTGGTGATTTCCGAGCGCGGCGACGAGCGTTCGCGATATTCGAGCAGCTCAGTCGAGATTGCTTTTACAAATTCTTCAAAGTGCGTGACGGTTTCCAGCTTAAATCCACGAAACAGTATCGCTCCGTGCTTGAGCAAATGTGTCTCGACGAATTCGCGGTTGTGTCCGGCCCAGACAGCGAGATTGAGATTGTCTATTTCCGGCTCGATGACAAGAGGAAAGGTGTCACCGGCATGCAGTGAAGTGGTCCTGACAAGCGACTCCGGCCTCACGCTCACGGCCTTGCGCTGCGTTCGTTTGAGGCTCTGAATATCTAAACCCATGGTGCACTAACCTTTCTCTACCCCGTAGTGTCTCAGGTTTGAAATTACGCCGAAGGCGTTCGCTAATTTCAGCCCGGGGTTGAAGCGTAGCGGCAACCCCGGGATCAGAACATCAACTACATTGAACTCTGAAAGGGTTTCGCCAATCGCCTAACCCTTTCAGGGTTGATCGCAGTCTTTGAAATTATTTTCCCAGGGTTCTCGCCACGGCTCGAACCCTGGGCTGGAATTAGCGAACGCCTTCGGCGTAATTCACGCGACCACGTCCGACTCGAGCGCCAGTGGTTCCCGCAAGTCGGAGCTTAGCCTCTCGGTTCGGAGCAGCTTCCCTTCTTCCATTGTCAATAGCGTATCGGCGAGGTTGAAGAAGCGATCGTCGTGGCTGATGACGACCACCACCTTGTTGCGCGCCTTCAGCTCCGCCAGGATGTGGTGGTAGAAGACCTGCTTGAACATCGGGTCCTGGTCCGCCGCCCACTCGTCGAAGATGTAGATGTCGCGGTCTTCGAGGAAGGTGACAAGCAGGGCCAGGCGCTTCTTCTGGCCATCAGAGAGTTTGAGCGTGGAGAAGCGGCCGTTCTCGATCTTCACCTTCCTTTCAATCTCCAGCTCGGTCAGGTAACGGTTCACGAGCCTCTCGTCGACCGCGTGCAGATTGCTTAGCAGGCGGTCGAAGAGGTAGTAGTCGGTGAAGATTGCCGAGACGTACTGTCTCCCGCTGTTCAGCGACTCCCGATCCATCTTCACGTCACCGAACTGAATGTCGCCGCTGGTCGGCGTGTAGTGGAGCGCCAGGAGCTTGCATAGGGTGGACTTCCCTGACCCGTTGCCGCCGACGATGAACGTGATTTCCCCTCTCGCCAGCTCCATGTCGATAGGGCCAAGGGTGAAGCCGCCGTCCTCGTTCGTGTAGTGGTAGGAGACGTTCGAGAACCTCACTGTGCTCCACTCCGGCAGCGGCCTGATCTCATCGACCGCCTGCTCTTTCGAGAGCGCGTTGAATATCTGCGTGATGCTCCGCAAAGAGACCCTCGCCATGGCTATCGACGGCATGGCGTTCAGGATCACCGAGACCGGCCCCGTGATGTAGAGCATGGCCATGATGGTCCCGATCAGCGCCTCGGTGGTGATCGAGTGTGAGCTGACGAAGACGTAGGCGAGGAGGCCCACGATGAAGAAGCATAACAAGTCGCCGTAGCTGCCCGACGCGACCATGATCGTGTTCGCCAGCTTGGAGTTGCTCAACACGGCCTCCTCGTTGGCGAGGAGGATCTCGTCAAAATAGCGGTTCCGCTTGACCTTGTTCAGCTTTAGTTCTTTCACGCCGTAGATCAGGCCGCGGATGGACTCCTGGAGGGCGTCGACTTTGGCCCTGCCGCGCTTGAAGTATTGATCTCCGATGAATATCGGCACCTGGTAAGTGACGACGCCGAAGATGATCGCCTTGATAACGAGCCAGAAGATGTCCGCGCTGAGGACGTACAGGTAGCCCAGCATCCCCGCCAGCGTGACCAGACTAATGAGTACGTGAGGCACCACCGTCGCACCGGCAACGATGCGGGTCACGTCGGTCGTTATCGCCACGATGAGCTTCGAAGAGCCCATCTTCTCGAGTTCGGCGATGGGCGCCTGCATGATCTGACGATACGTCTTGATCCTGAGCTCGGAGGTCGCGTCGAGCGCCACGCGCGTCAGAAGAGTCTGCGAGACGGTGCGGCAGAAGAGCACGAGCACGCAGATCGAGATGAACAGAAGTGCGAACTTATAGTTCGACACTTCCATCCACAGGAACCACCGCGTCATGTTGGTCCCCAGCCCGTCCTTGCCAGAGCTCGGCGCGATACTAACCAGCACGACCGGGATGAGCAGCGAGTAGCAGACGCCTGCGAGGGCGCCGAGCAGCATCGAGACGAAGACCCTATTTGGAGCCTTGTCGGTGAAGAGCCTGAGCAGCTTCATGTCGTCATACTACTCCGGTGTGATGGTCAGGTCAGCCCTGCTCCCGCCAGTCGCCCCGCCGTTCAGGATGCGGTACTGCACGTCCCGGAAAGGCTTGACCATGTCGTCGTAATGCGCGCTCAGCACGTTGCCGGACTGCCCAGTGGAGTTCGCGTACAGGTGACGCGTGGAAGGTCCGTTGATCTGGATGATCTGGCGGAATCCGGCGCTGAGGGTCTGGTCGTAGCCCTCCGCCCTCTTATAGATGGCGTTCGCGACATTTATCGTGTCGGGGGAGCCGCCGTTCGGGACCTTGCGCTCGAAAATGGAGGCGAACCACTTCACGCTGCTGAACGGCATGTGCGCGTAGAAAGTGTGGTGGATGTCTCCCCAGCGCCACGAGTCCATGTTAGAGCCGCGCAGTTTCTTCAGCTCGCCGATGGCCGCATCCAGCGAACTGCTTAACTGCGGGGCGCAGGAGGCTCCGGCCCCGCCGCACCACGTCGACGGCTGTTCGGTGAGGGCGTGCAGGATTTGGTCGTACGACGTTTCAGACACCACCCTCGTCATCTCGGCGCTCTGCTTCTCCTTATTCCAGGAGTCCTTCAACGAAGTCCAGAACAAAGTCTCGCGCAGGTGGCGCGCCCAGACGAAGAAGATGGCAGCGGCCTGGCTGTCGCGCGACATGTTTCCGTCCCAGTTCTGGAGGTAGCTGAGTGCCTTCTGTTGCTCCGCTCCGTTGGGTGTGATGCGCCTCAGGTAATCGAGGAGCCCACGCACGCTCAAGTCAACCGTGTCACCCTGCATCCGGCCGATGTAGTCGAGTGAGATCGGCTCGCCGCTGGAGACCTTCTCTTGCAGCAGTTGCTCTATCCGCCGCGCCCGGTTCGGCGGGGCCCAGTCGGCCGAGATGAAGTAGTGGTAGTCGGAGCTGACAGGCCTGTTGTTCGCGGAGACGATGTAGCCCTCCTCGGGGTTATAGCGCTGCGGCCAATCCTTGAAGGGGATGTACCCGGTCCACCGGTATTCATTCGTCCAGGCGGGAACAGGCATGCGTCCTTCTCCTTTCGACCTGACCGGGATGCGGCCGACGCCGATCGAGCCGATGTTATTCGACTTGTCCGCGTAGACCACGTTGAGCGCCGGCGCTACGTACGTCTGAAAAGAGTCTTTAAACGTTTCCCAATCGTGCGCGTAGTTAACGCGCAGCAACGACTCATAAGAGGTGTCATCGGGATCGAGCGCCGTCCACTTCAAGGTTACGGGCTGGTCGAAGGTGCCCATAATGTCGCTGATGACGGGACCGTCGACGGTTCGCCTGAACTGAATCCTGACGGGCTCGACCGGCGCCCTGAATGAGGCGGGAAAGTCGGCCCTGATGTTGATGACCTCCGACCGCACCTCAAAACTGGCCCAACCGTCACCGCGTTTGTACTGCGTCGGGTCGGCCGGGTTCGGCTGTTCGATGTAGAGGTCTTGAACATCGGCCATCAGATTAGTGCCGCCCCAGGCGATGTCGCCGTTCTGGCCGAAGATTACGATCGGCAGGCCGACGAGCGTCATGCCCGAGACGTTCAGCCGGTCGCCCTTCAGCCGCGCCACATACCAGGGCGATGGCATTTGCACCCCGAGGTGCGGATCGTTCGCCAGCACCGCCTGCCCGCCCTGCATGAGCCTGCCCGAGACCACCCACGCATTGCTGCCGACGTAGCGGCCACCGATTTTCAACTCGCTCTCCAGCCCCTCGGAGAAGGGGAGCAGGCCCGCGGCAACCTGCTCGCTCATCACGCCCCTGGGCGCGGCGGCCGTGAGGTCGCTCTGGCTGTAGCCCAGCAGGTCAACCATCTGTTCCTTGCTGAGATACTGGCTCGCGATCATGTTCGAGGTCTCATTCCACATGTTGTTGCCGAGGCTCAGCGCGAAGACTTTGATCCAGGCCAGCGAATCAACCTCGCGCCAGGGCTCAGGACGCAAGCCGAGGACGATGAACTCAGGCGGCAGCACATGGTCCTGCGCGATCCATGCGTTGATACCGGCCGCGTACGCTTTCAGCGAAGCCTGCGCTTCCGGGCTCAGCCTTGACCACGACTGCTCAGCCGCCTCGTACAGTCCCAACGCCCTCATCCACGCATCCTGCGAGACCGCGTCCCTCCCGAAGATCTCACTCAGACGGCCAGCCGCCGTCCGGCGCTCCAGCTCCAACTGCCACATGCGGTCCTGCGCGTGAGCGTAGCCGATGGCGAAGAAGGCGTCGCGATCAGTGCGGGCGTTGACGACGGCCACACCGTTCTCGTCGCGCGTGAGCTCGACGGGCTGCGACACGCCAGCCTTGATCACCCGCCCATCCGCGACCGGCAGACTGCCACGCAGGTACAGGAAGCAGGCTATCAGCGCCGCGGACACCGGCAGCACCACGAACAGCAGGAAGCGGCTGAGAAGTGGGTAAGACTTGAACATCTCGTTTACTCCACCTTAACGGTTCGGGCAGACCATGCCGAGAGTTTGAGCGCGGTCTCGTTCAACGTCTTCGCGGCGTCTTTCCACTTCTGTGTCTGCGCTCGTTTCTGATTCATGGAATTGCGCCACTGACTACGCAAGTTCGTGAGGCACAATTGGAGTGAGGCCGCGCCTGGTCCACCTCCATAGTTCGTCGCTTCTGCAACTGCTGCCGGATCCAGGCCTGCGAGTGAAACGCATACGTTCTTCTCTTCTCGCCAGCGAGCGGCAAGCTGAGTGAGTGGTTCTTGTCCATTCTGGCCAGCGCTGCTTATGAGTGAACCGATAAGATGATGAGCGCTTCGGAAAGGCATGCCGGTTTCCGCTACGAGCCGATTTGCAAACTCTGTGGCCGGCGTATATCCATCTATCGCTCTCTGAAGCATTGCCGCTGGTTGTGGCTTTGCTCCGGCAACTACAAGTCGCGCCAGAATCAATGCTTCGATGAGACTCTGCAAAGCATTCCAGACAGGACTGACGGCCTCCGTACCTACGCTGATTGAATTGGTAAACGGTTTGGCATGCATCGCCGTCGCGGAGCTGACGAACGCACCCAGGACGATCGCACTACGTCCCTGTACATGCTCGAGCAGATACGGGTTGCGCTTCTGCGGCATCATTGAGCTCGAACCGACCAGTTGATCCGGCAACGAAAGAAAACCGAATTCCGCTGTGGTCCACAATAAGAGATCAGATGCGAGCCGGCTCAGCGTGACGCCCAGAACCGAGGCCGCGGCAAGGATGCGCAGGATTAGATCGCGGGAGGCGACTGCATCAATTGAATGCGAGACCGCGCTCTCAAAGCCGAGCAGTGTTGTCGTTCGTTGCTGGTCAATAGGTAGAGAAGTTCCACCGACGGCGCCCGCGCCCAACGGGCAATTATTCAATGCCGCGAACGCCTCAAAGATGCCTTTGATATCTCGTTCCAGAGCAGAGGCAACGCCCGCGAGGTAGTGACCATAGCTGATAGGCACTGCCGCTTGATAATGCGTATACGCAGGCATGACGACGCCGCCATAACGGCTCGCTCTGCGAATCAGCACCGCCTGCAATCTCAAGACTTCATGAAGCAGGCGTAGATAAGGCGTACGCAGCCGTAGTCGCAGAGTGGTCGCATTAAGATCGTTGCGCGAGCGCGCAGTGTGAAGCACGCCTCCAATGTCTTCGCCCAGTCGCCTCATCAGAAGATCTTCATACGCCAGGTATAGCCCACGCGGCGCCTGCACGTTCGCGAGCGGCGCAAACCCGCTGGCTTCGATCTCACCGATTTCGGACAACAAACGGTGCGCAGCCGCTTCACTGATGATCTTGCACTCGCACAGCATGATGACGTGCGCACGATCGACCTGCGCGACGTAGCTCAACTCAGCGGCAACGCTTTCTCCACTCGTTTGTCCAAACAGAATGCGACGAGCGGAGGGCGACACTGTATGCGAAATCCGTCCGGTGTTTTCCAATTGATTATCCCTAAGCCATCCGAATTATCAGTGTAATCTGTGGCTAAAGCCTGCTCCTATGCGGCTCGATAATGAGACTGACAGCGCTGTGTGCAGCCTCCGCAGCCCGCACTGCCTGCTCGTGTGTTGAGCCGCGCGCAATGACATGCCCAACCCGGTCACGAAAATCTCCGTTACGCTGCGTCTGAGTTCCGAGCGGAGAGTAAATTTTCACTTCCGTTATGCCGGCGATACTCTGCGCCTGATCCAGCCCTTCAACTCCGGACAATATGCCGTCTCCAGTCGAGAGGATAAATCGTATCGAGCTGTAGTCGTGGCAAGAGCGTTTTAATTTCGGCTGCTCTCCCGCCACCAGCATGATCGTTTCGGAAATGAGATCTATCCCGGAGGATAGACGCACGAGCTCGGGAATATATCCGCCTGCTAACCGGGGGTTCACCTCGATGATTTGTGGGCCATTGTCGGTCAGACGCAATTCAATATGTGCCGGGCCCCATCCCAATCCGAGCGCTGCCAGAGACTGTTGCGCAATGTCCTCTATCGCTTTCTTCATAGCGGGAGAAAGTTGAGCCGGATAATCATGGCCCACCTCGACGAAAGTCGGTAGCGGTCCCAGATGTTTGTGCGTGATGCCGATGACCTGTAGATCAAAAGTCTCAACGGAGTATTCCCGACCTGAAGCGACTGATTCGACCAAAATGCGACGCGCCACCGGAGCGCCACGCTCGTTCTGCCGTTGGCTGAGCAATCGCGCGGCGTGGGCACCCACTTCGTCAAGACTTAAGCAAAGCTTTACGCCGACGCTTCCGGAGCCACTCACAGGTTTGACGATGACCGGTAAACCTAACTCCTCTACCGCACTGATCGCAGTCTTGATCGAGATGGCCAGCCGAAACGCGGGCATCGCCACGCCTGCCTTTTCCAATCGTTGCCTCTGTTTGAATTTGTCCCGGCAGGCGCGAACTGCGTTCGGAGATGGTCCAGCGAGACTGAGACGACGAGCAATGCTCGCAGCCATGGAAACGAAATACTCGGAGCTTGAAGTAACTCCCGCTAGTCCAGCGCCCGGTGCAAGGCGCCGGCAGGCGTCGAGCAATGACGATTTCGTCCGTGTGTCCACCTGAAGAGTGTCCAGGCCATCCTGCGAGACGTAGCTATAACGAGCAGGATTGTCACTCAACAGGATTGGTCGAAATCCCTGCTGCGACGCGGCGCGAGCGAAGAGCCGTCCGGTTCCGCTCGTGTTGCTCTCAACGAATGCCAGCCACGGGTTCATCATTCTTCACAACAGAAAAAGGAGCGCCCATTACTTGTTCATAAGTATGACGGTTCCAATCCATGCACGTCCATTCGCTGCGCGCCTCGAGTGGATGATCGGTCCGCACCGGCGATTCGGGTAAGTTGTCGAGCCAGAGATTTTGCTGGTGCAACCACGCGTCGTCGTACACGGTATCCTGATACCGGTAACCTTCGTCAGGCAGAACCACGACCACGGTAGCGTCAGGATTCCGCCTGGCCCACCATTGCGCCACCAAATAGGCGGTGCCACTCGTTGGTCCCATGTAAAGCGCGTGTTTCTTATGAAGCACACGCGTCGCGGTCAAACCTGCGGCGGCATCGACCCAATGGATTTCGTCGAAGGCAGAGTGATCGACGTTTGGTGGCATAAGACTATTACCGAGGCCGCGCAACGTTCGCTTTTGGTCCGGCTGCCCGAAGATAACGCTTCCGTGAGTGTCGACTCCGATCACCCTAAGGTGTGGAAAGAGAAGCCGCAGGTACAGACTTGTGCCGCACATTGATCCTCCGGAGCCAACCGTCCCCACGAGGCAATCGATCTTCCCGATGGCTTCAGTGAGCAACTCAGCGAACGGCGCATACGAGCCGGGATTATGCGGATTGCTGTATTGCGCGGGCCAGAAATGTCCCGGGTGTGCTGCCTGCACCTCGGCCATACGATCAAGTCGCGCCTGCTGGAAACCGCCAGTCGGAGACGGTTCGCGAACTATCTCGACTGTCGTGCCCAAATCTTCGAGTCGCCGTTGCAGCGGAGCGTCGATGGCGGGGTCGCTGACGAGGATCAATTTGTAATTTCGCAATTTGCACAACATCGCGAGCGCCAAACCGAATGTACCGGATGTCGTCTCGATAATGACGCTGCCCTCGTGGAGCAGACCTGCATCGCGGGCGCGATCGAGAATGAAACGCGCCGGCAGAAGTTTCATCAGGAAAAACGCTGCCCCGTATAGATTACTGTCGAGTCTAATCAATTTCGGCAATACAACTGACTCGACTACTGTTGGAGCTATTTTGTTAATTCTCATTACCATTCGCGGCCTTCTTTGTATGCGAAACATTCACGCCGGTTTGAAAAACCCACATGTGCTTGATTCCCAGTGTCGCGAGCAGAGTCTGAGTCTGCTCAATACGGTCGTCTTTCGAGGGATCGTCGGGGTCGAAAAGCAATCCCGCAATAGTTCCCGTGTGCGCTACCTGGAGACCTACCGCACCCACCTGTGCTGAGATTTCCTTTAATTCATGGAAGTGCGGCGTCGGTAGATACTGTTGATTGATCGCGGCGCTGGCTGAGGCTACCTGGCCCAGCAGTTGAGCACTCCGAAGATAGACGGCTCTTCGCAACAGTCCGACCATCGGGCGAAAGGCTTCAATTTCCCACCATGAGTAATGTGCCGGAGCGAAAGCGATTGTATCTATGCCGTTCCCATTCGAATTGGTGTTAAACCCGAGGACTTCAAGCCTGGGAAGCGAGCTCCTGAAATCTTCAACGACGATCCCTTCGCGCTGGGCGAAGAGCACCATTTGCTCGCCGAACATCGTGGCATCACAAGCAGTTTCAGCGCGCACAGCCAGAGTCGCAATCTTATAAGGACTCAAACGCTCGTTCAGAGCATCGGCGGTGGCGCGGATCGTGGCTGTCACATCGCTGGTGGAAGAACCGAGTCCCCAGCCGACGGGGATACTGCTGTGTATCAGTACTTTCCCACCACATTTGTGTTTTCCCAGACTGCTCAACGTCAATTCCGCAGCCCGGCAAGATTTGACCTTCCACTTCGGCTCGACTTCCACCACATCGCTTCCGTTGGGGGTGAATCTGACTTCTGACTTGAAAATCCCACACGGGATTGAAACGAGCACCCGCTTCAGACGGCCATCATCTCCCGCAAAGACACCTTGAAGAAGTTCGCCATGATGGGCCAACGCTACGCCATAGCCTGGTTTGAGCAAGTCAGTTTGATTTTTGAAGTCGCTTCCTGACGAAAGACTTTGCCGGCACAGTATTGAATTATTGGTTAATTGACTTCCCATAAATTTTTCCCCGAAGTCAGTTAGTCACTCTTAAAGGGTTTGGTTACGGCGGATTGGCAAACATTCACGGCAGATCAGCCTGACCGATAAAAGGTTTGGTATTGGAAAAGGAGATAAGTGGGGTAACAGCCTCTGTTTTATACGTGAGTACCGACGGCTACTCTTTGGGTTTCTGCAAACGCCGCATCGAGGCATGTTCTGAGTTGACTCGCCAGAGTTTTTACAAAAGGTTCGCGGACCATGTTGAAGTGATTCCCCGGCACGACGTAGAGATCAACGCCTGCAGTGGCAAACGACTCCCAACCGGCTGCTCCTGTGTGCCCATTCGCCGTCGAGTCTTCCTCTGTACGTAGCAGCGTAATGTGGTCCTGCTTACTTTGCGGCATGTAGCTCAGCATTGCGCTAAGGTTGATCTTAAAGAGTTGATACAGGCGCTGAAGCTGGTCCAACTGAAGATCCGGCGGCAGAATATTTGATGCCCGCGCGCATGCAAACAAGTAGCTCAACTGCTCATCGCGTCCTAAACGCTCTAATTCGCTGGTGGAAAATTTTATCGACTGCAAATCGAGTCCCAGGTCCTGGGCGAAAATTTGCATGAGCAGTAATTCGTCGATCTCGCTGATGTCCGGCGCCGGTGCCGGCGCTCTGGAATCAAGCAGTGCAAGCAAACCGACCTGCTCTCCCTGCATTTGGATCTGGTGCGCGATCTCAAAGGCGATGACACCTCCCATCGACCAACCACCGAGAAAATATGGACCGTGAGGCTGAACAGTTTTCATCTCATTCAGGTAGTGCGTTGCCATGTCTTCCACAGTCGTGTGCGGGAAGTTAACTCCACTCAAGGCCCACGACTGTAGACCATAGAAAGTTTGTTGCGGGCCCAGATGATGGGCGAGAGGGGCGTAACAAAGAACGTTTCCTCCGCTCGGATGGACGCAAAAGAATGGCAGCGTTGAGTCGCTTGACTGAATCTCCACTAATGACGAGAAAGTTGAGGCAGGTTGTTCCCGGCGCAACAAGCTCGCCAGATATTCAATCGTCGCTCTTTTGAAGAGTGTGGCCAGGGGTAAATTTATGCCAAGCAACTGCTGAATCCTCGCCATCAGGCGTGCAGCAAGAATTGAATGGCCGCCGAGCTTAAAGAAATCATCCCTCACGCCGATAGGACTGCGACCAAGAATGTCCTCCCAGATTTGCACCAGCCGTAATTCCAGGACGTCGCGCGGAGCGATGAATGTTTCGGTCCTGTCAGAGCCGTTACCATTGAGCGCCGCGAGAGCGCGGCGATCCACTTTACCGTTGGCGCTCAGCGGCAGTGTCTCCAGCATCACGAATTCGGAAGGTATCATGTAGGCCGGAAGCTCTTGCTGCAGATCGTCGCGCAAAGAGTCAGGCGATAAGTGATGCCCGTTCTGCGCGCGCGGGACACAGTAAGCGACAAGGCGCTTATTGCCCGGTTGATCTTCACTGGCTATCACGACTGCCTCACGTATCAAAGGATGCTGCGCCACAGCCGCCTCGATTTCGCCCAACTCGATACGGAAACCGCGAATCTTGACTTGGTGATCCACTCGCCCCACATATTCCAGATTTCCGTCCGGGAGATAGCGCGCAATGTCGCCCGTGCGGTACAACCGCGCTCCAGCTTTTGTGCTGAACGGGTGCGGCACGAAGTTTTGGGCAGTCAGTTCCGGGCGTTTTAAGTAGCCACGCGCCAGACCGTCACCACCGATATACAACTCACCCGGCAAACCAACCGGGACTAACTGCTGTCGCTCGTCAAGCACGTATAGCTGCGTAT
>Ga0081539_10000702_pt1 | contig 67205 bp, 70 predicted proteins | sample TabmetS4T2R2_FD_71023 | JGI IMG/M metagenome (GOLD analysis project Ga0081539, IMG submission 71023) | Tabebuia heterophylla rhizosphere microbial communities from the University of Puerto Rico - S4T2R2 | ecosystem: Host-associated > Plants > Roots > Rhizosphere ...
AGTGGCTTCCTCGCCGCTGACGGCGTCACCGCCGGCTACACTCGCACGGCGGGGGAGACAGTCGCCGGGAGCCCGTACACCATCAGTGCGACGCTGAGCCCTGCGGGCGTGCTCGGCAACTACAACGTCACGTCCAACACGGCGCTCTTCACCATCAACAAGCGCAACGCCTCGGTCACGCCGAACGCGGCGAGCAAGACGTACGGCGACGCCGACCCCGCGCTCACCGGCGTCTTGAGCGGATTCATCGCCACGGATGGCGTAATCGCCACTTACACTCGCACCGCGGGTGAGACAGTCGCCGGCAGCCCGTACACCATCAGTGCGACGCTGAGCCCTGCGGGCGTGCTCGGCAACTACAACGTCACGTCCAACACGGCGCTCTTCACCATCAACAAGAAGACCGCCTCGGTCACGCCGAACGCGGCCAGCAAGACGTATGGCGACCCGGACCCGGCGCTCACCGGCGTCTTGAGCGGATTCATCGCCACGGATGGCGTGACGGCCACTTACACTCGGACCGCGGGTGAGACAGTCGCCGGCAGCCCGTACACCATCAGCGCGACGCTGAGCCCAGCGGCCGCGCTTGGCAACTACAACATCACCTCCAACACCGCCGTCTTTGCCATCACCAAAAAGACAGCATCCGTGACGCCCAATGCCGCAAGCAAGCTTTTGGGTGCCCCGGATCCACCGTTGACGGGGACGCTCGCCGGCTTCTTGCCTGCTGATGGCGTGACTGCAGTTTATACGCGGACGGCCGGAGAGACCGTCGGCGCCTACACGATCAGCGCGACCCTCAGCCCTGCCGGTGTGCTAGGGAACTACAACATTGCGTACAACACCGCGACGTTCTCGATCTTCTACAACTGGAGTGGCTTCTTCCAGCCAGTCGACAATGTTCCCGTCGTAAATGTGACGAAGGCGGGTAGCGCTATTCCCGTGAAATTCAGCCTTCACGGCAACCAGGGACTCGCGATCTTTACGCCAGGGTATCCGGCATCGGGCACGACAGTCTGCGGTTCCACGGATCCAGTCAGTATCGTGGATCAGACTGTGACCGCCGGCAGCAGCAGCCTGACCTACGATCCGACCGCCAACCAGTACGTCTACGTGTGGAAAACCGACAAGGGTTGGACCGGATGCCGACAGCTGATCATCCAGCTCAATGACGGCACGGTGCACATAGCAAACTTCCAGTTCAAATAGACGGACGGCGCGGCGCCGATTCGCACCGGCGTCGCGCCAAAGAATGGCCAATGATGCAGGCGGTAGCGCGGAAGGAGTTGATGAGGCCTGGTGGCGGGGCACCGTTGATTGGCAGAGGCGGCGGCCGCGGATCATATTTCTCTCTTCTAGCGCTCGTTGCGGCCGCGCTTCTGCTGGCGACATTGCCCGCGTTCGCCGAATTCCGCCTGGAAGAACGCGACGGCGTGCTCTACGTCAAGAACGTCGAGCCGCCTCCCGCCGGGCCGTTGTTCAAAACCGGCACGGCGGCGGCGACGCCTGACGCCTATCGCCCGCTCATTCGTGACGCTGCCGAGCGGAATGGCCTGGCCCCTGCGCTCGTCGAGTCTGTCATCCGTGTCGAGTCCAATTTCCAGCCTCGCGCGGTGTCGCCGAAGGGAGCGCGAGGTCTGATGCAGCTCATGCCGACGACGGCGGCCCAGCTGGGCGTGCGAGACGTCTTCGACGCTCGGGAAAACATTGAGGCGGGGGTGAGGCACCTGCGATATCTGATGGACCGCTATCAGGGAAACATGAGGCTTGCGCTAGCGGCCTACAACGCCGGCGTGGACGCAGTCACGCGCTCGGGCGGCATTCCGCCATACGCGGAGACGCAGGCGTACGTCACACGGATTCTGAACCTGCTCAACGAGAGCGGTGGACGACAAAGCCCCATCGCCACCGACGCCCTCTATCGTTACGAGGGCCGCGGCGGTGGCATTGTCTATTCCAATCTTCCGATCGAGCGCCTGTCGCCAGCGGCTCGCGCGATCCTCGAGCGCAAGTAACCGATACGTCGACTGTCGCTCCGATGCCCGGCCTAAGCTCTCGCGCCCACCTCGAAATGGGGCGGATAGCCTCACGGGATCGAGGAGGTAGCGTCGGGTCGGCATGTCGGTAATCCTTACAGTTTCGCGTGAGCCCCAGCGGAGGGCGGAGGACGCTCCCTGCGTCTGAAGTGATGGAGGCCAGATCGAAGATTTTTCACTGACGACTGCCGAGAAACGCTATATTTCCGCTCTGGGCCGTAGCGTGACGTGGCGTTTGTAGAATGACGGCCCTGCTGAGAAGTCAACGATGCGGATCTGGAAATACCGCATCGTTTTATTCCGGGCGGATGACCCGGCTTTGCTGCGCAAAAGGTCGGCGCGCGCATATGCACAGCTATTCGGCTCAGATTCGCGCTGAACGATTCATCTCGATCGGGCGAGTCGTGCTCGCAGCGTCCGCGCTCATCGCCGTTTCTGCCACGCCTTCCGACGTTCTTCAGACCGATCCCCGACTGGCGTACGGCCTTTTGTGCGCGTACGCGGCCTACGCGGTGGCGGTCGGGTCGGCGGTCTGGCGGGCGTCACGGCCCCTTATCCGAACGCGGCTGGTGACGCATCTCGTCGATCTCTCGGCCTTCGCCGCGATGTACGTCGCCGAGCGGCATCTCGCGAGCGCATTCTTCGTCTTCTTCGTGTTCTCGCTGCTCAGTGCGACGATGCGATGGCGGTGGCGGGGAACGCTCTCGACGGCGGTCGCCGCCTTGGTCATTGCGACGGCGGCAGATCTGTATCACGCGCCCTCCGCCGAGATATTCGAGGCGAGACGTGTGCTGATCCATGGGTTGTATCTATCGATCGTCGCGATCCTGCTCGGATATCTCGGGGTCTACGAGGTTCGTCTTCGGCGTGAGATCGCTGGCCTCGTGTCATGGTCGACCCCCCTGCCGGACACCTCCGACGGAATGATCCGCGACCTGATCGTGCGCGTCGCGGACGTGCTGGCGGCGCCTCGAGTGCTGCTGGTCTGGGAAGATCGCGAGGAGCCGTGGGTCAATCTTGCGCTCTGGTCTGGGCAGGAGGTGGCCTTGAGCCGTGAGGCCCCGAATGCTCTGACGCCGCTGACGCTGGAAACCCTCGCGAACGTCGACTTCTTCTGCGAGGAAGCCGGCGACGACAACGCGACCGTCGTGTATGCCTCGGGCGACCAGTTCGCCGGCCGCGCGGGCGCGCCGTTGAACCGAGAGCTCCAGAGGCGCTTTTCGATCCGGCAGGTCCTCGCCGTTCGATTTCAGTCCGCGAATCTCACCGGGCGCATCTTGTGGCTGGACATGCCGCGGATGAGCACCGATCAACTGGCGTTCGGCCAGCTCATTGCGGGCCAAGTGTCCGCACGCATCGATCACTTTCACGTCCTCGTCGATCGCCGTCGCGCCGCGGCTGAACAAGAGCGCATCCGTCTCGCGCGTGACCTCCACGACGGTCTGCTCCAGTCGCTCACGGCCATGGCCTTGAAGCTCGAGGAGGTTCGGGCCCTCGTTGACGAGGAGCCTCTGGTCGCTCAGAAGCGACTGCTGACGATCCAGCGGCTCATCACCACCGAGCAGCGTTATCTCAGATTCTTCATCCGTCATCTGAAGCCCTTGGCCTGTCCGGAGCCGGCGGCCGACCTCGATGCCCGCCTCCAGCTTCTCGGGCAGCGCGTCGAGCTCGAATGGGGCCTGAGTGTGGACCTGCGATGTGCCTATGTCGGCCCCGCGCTGAGCGCGGATCTGTCGGACGAGCTTTATTACCTGATCAGCGAAGCGTTGGTGAACGCCGCCCGACACGCCAACGCGTCGACCGTGCGGGTCGAGTTGGACGTGCGCGAGGCGGACATCGGCATCGTGATTGCCGACAACGGCCAGGGATTTCCGTTCCGTGGCCGCTACAATCAGGTCGACCTCAAGGCATTGCGTGCGACACCGGTGACGCTTGGCGAGCGGGTGGACGCGCTTCTGGGTGCACTGACGATCGATTCGAGCGACTGCGGCGCGCGCATCGAGATCGTCCTGCCGCGTCCTGCGCTCAGCGAGCGACGCTCGTGATCGACCTCGTCATCGCCGATGATCATCCAATCGTCCTCGCCGGGCTGGAGAGCATGTTCCGTCGCGAGCGGGACTTCCGCGTCGTCGCGACATGCTCTGATGGGGTGGAGGCATTGCGCGCCGTCGATCGGTACCGACCTGACGTCGCCGTGCTCGATCTCCGGATGCCGCGCATGCACGGGCTCGCGGTGGTGCGCCAGATGCTCAACGACAAGGTGACGACGCGAACGGTGTTGCTGGCGGCCGTTCTCGACGATGACGATCTGATCCAGGCGATGAACTTGGGTGTTCGGGGCATTGTCCTGAAGGAGATGGCGCCGAGGCTGGTCGTCCAGTGTGTGCGCGCAGTACATGCGAACGGTCGGTGGCTGGAGCGACGGTCGGTGACGCAGGCCCTGGACAAGCTCATTCGGCGCCCGGCCGCCCCCCAGGGGATAGAGAAGGTCCTGACGCCACGGGAGATGGAAATTGCCCGGGCCGTTGCCTCCGGCTTGCGCAACAAGGAAACCGCCGACAAGTTCGGAATCACCGAAGGAACGGTGAAGATTCACCTCCACCTCATCTACGAGAAGTTGAACATCGACGGCCGGATGGCTCTGGTGCACATGAAGGAAAAGGGGATGATCTGAGTCGCGTCGACATCTGCATGGTCGTGCTGCTCGCGGTGTTCGTAACGTCCTCGGCTGCCGTGCCCGCCGACTTCGACACCGAGGGCAGAGCGGCGTACGTGCGTGGGGACTATGCGGCTGCCGAGCGCGCGTTCAGCGCAGCGATCGCCGGTTCTCCGGGAGATTCGGTGCTCCGGTACCACCGTGCGGCGTCGCTGACCCAGCTGGGACGCTGGGAGGAAGCCGTCGCGGAATACGAACGCGTCTTGACGCTGCAGCCAAGCGATGAAGTCGCAGCCGCATCTCGCGGCGCGCTGAAACATCTCAGGGCGCTGATGGTTCGAGATCAGCGCGGTGGTGAGAACAGCGAAAGCAGAATCCCGCTCGAGCGTTGGCGCGGTGGCTGGGTCGCAGAGGTCGGGATCAACCACACGGCACGCCGGCGGTTTCTCGTCGACACGGGCGCCAGCATCACTGCGATCTCGCATGAGCTCGCCGAGGGCCTCGGAATTCCTCCGAGGCGCCCCCCGGTGATCCTGAAGCTTCAGACGATGTCGGGGGAGCTCGAGGCGCCGCTCGTATCGATCGCGGTGCTGACGGTCGGTAGCGTGGAGGCGAAGGACGTACCGGCAGTGGTTCACGACATCCCGGGCGGTCTCGACGGCGTCCTGGGGAACACGTTTCTCGACCGCTATTCCGTCACGTTCAACGCCCGGCAGGGGGTGCTCACCATCCGCAACAAATGACCCGCGTGGATCTTCTCGAGCCGCTTAACCCTACCCCGTCACCGCCGGCGCCCACGGGCGCGCGCGGAACGGCGCCTCGCGGATCATCAGCGCCATGCCGGCGGCGAAAAACGCGAGCACCGCCGCGGACACGAACGCGCTCGAGTACGAGCCCGTCCATTCGAAGATCCAACCCGCCCCGGCGGCGCCGAGCGCCGAGCCCACCTGGTGCGCGAAGAAGATCCAGCCGGAAAGCTCGCCGACCGAAAAGCGGCCGAAGATGTTCGCGGTCAGGGTCGTCGTCGGCGGCACCGTGGAGATGTAGTTGAGGCCGAACAACGCCGCCCACAGATGCAGCGACGGCACGTCCCAGACGTAGAGCAGGAAGATCAGCGACAGCCCGCGGACGAAGTAGTAGATGGCGAGAGGGCCGCGGCGGCCGAACCGGTCGCATAGCCAGCCCGAACCGAGCGTGCCGATCATGTTCATCGCGCCCATGACGCCGAGCGCGGCCGACGCCTGCATGGCGGTGAAGTTGTGCTCGAGCGCGTGCGGCATGAAATGCGTGAGCACCATGCCGTTGGACGTGTAGCCGCAGACGAAGAACGAGCCCATGAGGAGCCAGAACGGCAGCGTCTGGGCCGCCTCGGTGACCGACACCCGCCCGGCCTGCTGCGCCGCCACGATGTCTGCGGCGCTCTGTCGCGGGCCGGTGGCGCCGAAGGGGCGCAGGCCGCGCTCTTCCGGGGTGCTGCGCAGCAGCCACAGGCCTACGGGAACGACGAGCACGAGCAGCCCGACGCCGAGGGCGAGGAACGACCATCGCCAACCGTGATGGTCCGTGATGTAGCTCGCGAGTGGAACGAAGACGAGCTGGCCGGCCGACATGCCGCCCGCGGCGAGCCCGATCGCGACGCCGCGGTGCTTTTCGAACCACCGCGCAACGATCGCGGAGCCGGTACTCAGCGCCGCGCCGCCGGCGCCCACGGCCATCAGCACGCCGGCGGTGATGGAGAGCTGCCACAGGGTCGTGACGAACGCGGAGGCGATGGAGCCGACGCCGAGCAGCGCCAGCGCGACCATGATCACGCGCGCCGGCCCCCAGCGATCGGCGAGTCGGCCCGCGAACGGACCCGCAGCACCGAGCAATAGAAGCCCGACGGCGGCCACCGTGGAGAGGGCGCCGCGGGTCCAGTGCATCTCGGCTTCCATCGGCTTGATGTACACGCCGAACACAGAGCGGACTCCGGTGGAGGCGAGCATGCAGAGCGTGAGCGCGGCGAGGACGATCCAGGCGGGATGGATCCGGCGCTCGGGCGTCATGGGCGTTTCGATGATGGCACGCCCCTCGGACGATTCACCGGGCCAACCCGCCCGCGCCGAGTCGCGGATTGGCCCGGGTAACACCGCGGCGGTGTTCTAGTCCACGACCTCGCCCGTGACGCTGCGCTCGAAGACCAGCTCGTCGCCGTGGGCGTCCACCGTCACGGTGTCGCCGTCGGTGAACTCGTGCTCGAGGAGCTTCAGCGCCAGCGGATCCTGGATGAGCCGCTGGATCGTGCGCTTCAGTGGACGTGCCCCGAACGTGGGGTCGTAGCCCTCGCGCACCAGCACCGCCTTGGCGGCGTCGGTGACCTCGAGCCCGATCCGCTTGGCGGCCAGACGGCGGCGCAGGTGTTCGAGCTGGATGTCCACGATCTGCTCGATCTGCTCGTGGCCGAGCGGCATGAAGATCACGATCTCGTCGATGCGGTTGAGAAACTCGGGCCGCAGCGTGTTGCGCAGCTCCTGCATGATCAGCGGCCGCACTTTGTCGGGCTTCTCGTACTCGCGGAAGATGTGGCTGCCGAGGTTCGACGTCATGATGACCACGGTGTTGCGGAAATCCACCGTGCGGCCCTGGCCGTCGGTGAGTCGACCGTCGTCCAACACCTGGAGCAGCACGTTGAACACGTCCGCGTGCGCCTTCTCGATCTCGTCGAACAGAATCACCGCGTACGGTCGCCGCCGCACGGCTTCCGTGAGCTGGCCGCCCTCGTCGAAGCCGACGTAGCCGGGAGGGGCGCCGATGAGCCGCGCCACCGTGTGCTTCTCCATGTATTCGGACATGTCGATGCGGATCATCGCGCGCTCATCGTCGAACATGAACTCGGCCAGCGCGCGCGCGAGCTCGGTCTTGCCGACGCCGGTGGGGCCGAGGAACAGGAACGAGCCGATCGGACGGTTCGGATCGCTGAGCCCGGCGCGTCCGCGGCGGACGGCGTTCGCCACCGCGTGGATCGCCTCGTCCTGACCGACCACACGCGCGCGGAGCCGCTCCTCCATCTTCACGAGCTTCTGGATCTCGCCCTCCAGCAGGCGGGTGACCGGGATGCCGGTCCACTTCGCCACCGTCTGGGCGATGTCCTCCTCGTCGACCTCCTCGCGCAACATGCGGCCGCGCTTCTGCTGGTCGGCGAGACCCTGCTCCATGTCCGAGAGCTGTTTCTCGAGCCCGGGCAGCGTGCCGAAGCGCAGCTCCGCGGCCCGGTTCAGGTCGCCTCGACGCTCGGCGTCGGCCATCTGCTGGCGCGCAGCCTCGATCTGCTCCTTGACGCCGCTCATGCCCGTGATGCCCTGCTTCTCGGCCTGCCACTGGGCCTTGAGGACGTCGGCCTTTTCCTTGAGATTAGCCAGCTCGGCATCGAGCTTCTCGAGCCGCTCGCGCGCGCCGGCATCGTCCTGATCGCGCGCCACCGACACGCGCTCGATCTCGAGCTGCATGATGCGGCGAGTGATCTCGTCGATCTCCTGCGGCATCGAGTCGATCTGCATGCGCAACCGCGCGGCCGCCTCGTCGACGAGGTCGATCGCCTTGTCGGGCAAGAAGCGGTCGCCGATGTAGCGATGGGACAGCACGGCCGCCGCCACGAGCGCGGCGTCCTTGATCTTCACCTTGTGGTGGACTTCGTACTTGTCCTTGAGGCCGCGGAGGATCGCGATGGTGTCTTCCACGCTGGGCTCACGGACCATCACCGGCTGGAAGCGGCGCTCGAGAGCCGGGTCCTTCTCCACGTGCTTGCGGTACTCGTCGAGCGTGGTGGCGCCGATGCAGCGAAGCTCGCCGCGCGCGAGCGCGGGCTTGAGCATGTTCGCCGCGTCAACCGCGCCTTCGGCCGCCCCGGCGCCGACCAGCGTGTGCAGCTCGTCGATGAAGCAGATGATCTGCCCCGCGGACTCGGTGATCTCCTTGAGCACGGCCTTCAGCCGGTCCTCGAACTCACCGCGATACTTCGAGCCGGCGACCATGGCGCCGATGTCGAGCGCCACGAGTCGCTTGTCGCGCAGGCCTTCGGGCACGTCGCCGGCGACGATGCGCTGCGCGAGACCCTCGACGATGGCGGTCTTGCCGACGCCGGGCTCGCCGATCAGCACGGGATTGTTCTTCGTGCGTCGCGAGAGCACCTGGATCACGCGGCGGATCTCCTCGTCGCGGCCGATGACCGGATCGAGCTTGCCTCGCCGCGCGGCGTCGGTGAGGTCCTTCGAGTACCGCTCGAGCGCCTGGTACTTGTCCTCGGGATTCTGGTCGGTGACGCGCTGGTTGCCGCGGATCTCGACCAGCGCGCGGCGCACCGCATCCACCGTCACGCCGTTGGCGGCCAGCGTGCGGCCGGCTTCGCCCTGCCGGTCGTCGGCCATGGCCATCAGCAGATGCTCGGTCGAGGTGTACTCGTCCTTCATCTGCGTCGCCTGCCGCTCCGCGCGCTCGAGCATCGCGCGCAGCCGCTCGCTCATGTACTGGCCGCTGCCGCCTCGGACCTGCGGCATCTTCTCGATGACCGCGTCCAGCTGCGAGGCGAGCGTTTCGGCGCGCACGCCGAGCTTGCCGAGGATCGGCGCGACCACGCCGTCCTTTTGCGCGATCAGCCCCCGGAGCAGGTGCTCCGGCTCGATCGCCTGGTGGCCGCGCTCGCTCGCGAGCGACTGCGCAGCCTGCAGCGCTTCCTGGGCCTTCACCGTCAGCTTGTCGAGTCTCATCGTGTTATCCCGTATATCCCCGTGGTGAATCGGTTCGCAGCGCCCGCAGGCGCTCGTACAGCTCTTTTTCCGCCGCCGTGAGCTCCGCCGGCATCACGATGCGCACGGTCACCATCTGGTCGCCCGCGCCGCCGGCCTTGAGCCGCGGCATGCCGTAGCCGGGCAGCCGAAACGTCCGGTTGCTCGACGTCGCCGGCGGAATCTTCATCGACACTTTGCCTCGCAACGTCGGCACCTCGATCGTCGCGCCCAGCGCGGCTTCCGGCGCCGTGATGGGTAGCGCGAGATGGACGTCGTCGCCCTGGCGCTCGAACTGCGGATGGGGCGCGACCGAGACGACCAGGTAGAGATCGCCGCGACCGCCGGTACCGCCGCCGCCTTCGCCCGCTACCCTGACTCGTTGGCCGGTCCGAACGCCGGCCGGAATCCGCACATCCACGTCGCGGCGTGCCCGCTGCCAACCGGTGCCGTGGCAGGCCGCACACGGCTTGCCGCCGACGTTGCCGCTGCCCTGGCACGTGGCGCATGGCTCGTCGATGTCCAGCGAGAACGACTTGCGCGTCCCGTGGAAGGCCTCGTCGAGCGAGATCTCGATCGCGGCCTGGACGTCCTCACCGCGACGACGGCGCGGCCCGCGGCCGAAACGCCCGCCGAGCACATCTTCGAACCCCGCCTCACCACCGCGAGCGCTCCCGCGAGCTCCGAGATCGCCGAAGATCGTGCGGAAGAACTCGGAGAAGTCGCCGCCGTCACCGTACTCGACGGTGAATCCGCCGGGCCCAGGGCCTCCGCTCGGCGCGCCCTGCTGAGCGTACCGCTCCCAGTCGGGACCGAGGGTGTCGTAACGGCGGCGCTTGTCAGGGTCGGAGAGGACCTCGTACGCCTCGTTGATCTCCTTGAAGCGCGCGTCCTGCCCTTTGTTGACGTCGGGATGGTACTTACGCGCGAGCTTCCTATACGCCGACTTGATGGTCTTGTCGTCAGCGGTTCGCTCGACGCCCAGTATCCGATAGTAGTCCTTGAACTCGACCGCCATGCCAAATCCTACACGAAGTGTAGCAGGTGATTTGAGTCTTCGCCACTCAAAGATATGGGAAAAACGCGGGGGACCGACGGCGGCCCCCCGAGTCTTTCCGACGCGATCAGCCGCGGGCCGAGGCGGTAAAGGCGACGTACAGCGACATTTGCCCGCGCTGCAGCAGCACCGTGAGCCGATCACCGTCCTTGACGTCTTTGGTGAGGCGCTCGTAGTCGGCCATCGACCGGACCTTCTGGCGGTTGATCTCACGGACGACGTCGCCGCGCTGCACGCCCGCCTCGCCGGCGGCGCTGCCTTCCTCCACCCGCGCGACGATCACGCCTTCCGTGGACTTGAGGTTCAGTTGCCGCGCGATGTCGGGAGTGATCGGCCGCACCTCGAGGCCGAGACTGCTCGGGGTGGCACGCGCCGGGCGCTGCGGCGTCTCTCGATCATCCGGGGCCTCGCCAATCTTCACCTCGACGCTCTTCTCGGCCTGGTCGCGCCAGACCTTCATCTTGGCTTCTTGCCCCGGCTGCGCGAGGCCGACGGTTCGCTGCAGGTCCGCGGGCGCCTCGACCTTCTTGCCGTCGAACTCCAGCAGGATGTCGCCGGGCTTCAGGCCGGCCTTGGCGGCCGGGCTGTCGGGGATGACGTCGGAGATCAGCACGCCCTTGGTGTCCTTGGCGTTAAATGACTTCGCCAGCTCCTGCGTCAGCGGTTGGATCGAGACGCCGAGCCAGCCCCGGGTGACCCGGCCCTTGCTGTTGATCTCGGTGTAGATCTTCTTCGCCATGTTCGAGGGAATGGCGAACCCGATACCCGAGCCCCCCGCGACGATGGCGGTGTTGATGCCGATGACCTCACCCTGCATGTTCACGAGCGGGCCGCCGGAATTGCCGGGATTGATGGCGGCGTCGGTCTGGATGAAGTCGTCGAACGGTCCCTGACCGATGTTGCGCGCCTTGGCGCTGACGATGCCGGCCGTGACGGTGGCCTGCAGGCCGAACGGCGAGCCGACGGCGATGACCCAGTCGCCGACCTGCATCCGGTCGGAATCGCCGAGCCGGGCGAACTTGAACTGGGCCTTGCCGTCGTCGAGCTTGAGCACCGCGAGGTCGGTCTTCTTGTCCGCGCCGACCACCTTCGCCTTGTGCTTGCTGCCGTCGAGGGTGATGACCTCGATCTCCGTGGCCTTCTCGACGACATGAGCATTCGTGAGCGCGATGCCGGTGGCGTCGACGATGACGCCCGAGCCGAGGCTGCGCTGGGGGATGCGCTCAGGTGTGTCACCGAAGAAGCGCTTGAAGAAATCCTCGCCGAAGAACTCTTCGAACGGCGTGCGTCCGCCACCGAGGCTGCCGCCTTTGGAGACGGTATTGATGTTGATCACGGCCGGCTTGATGGCCTCGGCCACGCCGGCGAAGCTGCCGGTGTTGAGCGGCATCTGCACCGGCAGCACGGGCGCCGTGGGCGCCGCGGCCTGCGGCGCGCGCTCCGTGCGCCCGCCCGCGATCGCGCCCAGGGTGACGCCCGCGACCAGCATCAGCGCCAGCGCCGCGACGAAATAGGTTCGCTTGAGATGCATCATGGAATTCTCGCCTCCTTCAGGCCTTCGTCGTGGCGGCGTCGCCGCTGAGCAGGCGCCGGAGCGGCTCGCCTTCGAGCGTCTCCACGCGCTTGAGCTCACTGGCCGCGGCGACCAGCGCCGATTTCCTCGTCGTCAGGAGCCCCCGAACCCGGTCGTGCGTGCGGTCGAGAATGGCGCGGACTTCCTCATCGATCGTCCGCGCGGTCGCCTCGCTGAAGTCCCGTTCCCCACCCATGCCCGTGGCTTTCAAAAATAGGGGGGTTCGGTCGCCGTACGTGGCCAGACCGACCCGCTCGGACATTCCGTACTTGGTGACCATGAGACGCCCCAGCTCGGTGGCGCGTTCCAGATCGTTGTGGGCGCCGGTCGACACCTCGCCGTAGACGAGCTCCTCGGCGACGCGCCCGCCGAGCAGGACCGCAATGCGGTCCTCGAGCTCGCTACGGGTCAACAGGAATCGGTCTTCGGTTGGCAGCTGGTACGTCATGCCGAGCGCGGCGATTCCGCGCGGGATGATCGTCACCTTATGAACGGGGTCGGCGTGCGCGACCGAGGCCGCCACGAAGGCGTGCCCCATCTCGTGATGCGCGACGATATCGCGCTCCTTGTCGGACAGCACGCGGCTCTTCTTCTCGAGGCCGGCCACGACGCGGTCGATCGCCTCCTCGAAGTCGGCCATCTCCACCGCGTTCTTTTCCTTCCGCGCGGCCAGCAGCGCCGCCTCGTTGACGATGTTCGCCAGGTCCGCGCCGGCAAAGCCGGGCGTGCGGGCGGCGATCACGGCGAGCTCGACGTTGGGCGCCAGCACCACGGCGCGCGCGTGCAGTCTCAAGATGGCCTCGCGGCCCCGCACGTCGGGCTTGTCGACCACGACCTGACGGTCGAAGCGGCCAGGACGGAGCAGCGCCTGGTCGAGCACCTCGGGGCGATTGGTGGCGGCCATGATGATCACGCCCTTGCTCGAGTCGAAGCCGTCCATCTCCGCCAGGAGCTGGTTGAGCGTCTGCTCGCGCTCGTCGTGGCCCCCCACGAAACCCGTCGCGCCGGCGCGCGACTTGCCGATGGCGTCCAGCTCGTCGATGAAGATGATGCACGGCGCCTTGTCCTTGGCTTGCTCGAACAGGTCGCGCACGCGCGCCGCGCCCACGCCCACGAACATCTCGACGAACTCCGAGCCGGACAGCGTGAAAAACGGCACGTCGGCTTCACCCGCGACCGCACGCGCGAGCAGCGTCTTGCCCGTGCCCGGCGGCCCCACCAGCAGCACCCCTTTGGGGATGCGCCCTCCGAGCCGCTGGTATTTGCGCGGGTTCTTCAGGAAATCCACGATCTCCACCAGCTCCGCCTTGGCCTCGTCGACGCCCGCCACGTCGGCGAACGTGGTCTTGAGCTCCTTGCGATCGAAGATCTTGTGCTTGCTCCGGCCGAACGACAGCGCCTGGGTCGGTCCGCCGCCCACGCGGCGCATCAGGAACATCCAGATGGCGATCATCACGGCGAGCGGGATGACCCATCCGAAGAGCAGGTCCTTCCAGAACGTCGTCTCGATCCGGCCCGCGAACTCGACGTTGTGCGAGCGCAGCTCCTGCACGAGCTGCTGATCGTCGACGAGCGGGATGCGCGTGGTCACGAACACGCGCGTCTCCTCCTCGGTGCCGAGGATCTTGCGGAGCCGGTCGCCCGGGGCGCTCGGCGGGGTCGGAAGGGCGCCGGGCTTCGCGATCCCCCGAATTTCCCGCTCGGTGACCGCGACCTTCTCGATCTTGTCGGCCTTGAGCAGGTCGAGGAACTTCGACATCGGAATCTCGATCGTGCGCGGAGCGAGCAGCCAGGACTGTAGGAACGAGAGGACGATGACCGCCACCAGCAGGTAGGCGAGGGAAAACTGGATGCGCTGGGACATCCGCGGCTTCATCGGGCTTCCCGACCGTCATGCTATGCCCCGCGATGAGGTGTGTCAAACCGGTGGGGGTACATTTCGCTTGACACACCAAGGAGTTGGCCATACAACATGCCTCGACACTCATGTGACTTCGGGAACAAGCTCGTCTTTCGAGAGGGTTTTCCCATCGTGACCTTTACGCGACGTGCCGTCTGGCTGCTCGTGCTCTGCGGCCTCGCGCTCACCGTGCTTGCCGCTCTCCCCGTCGACGCGCAAACGGCCGCGCAGAGCGCCTCGAAGGACCCGGCGTACCGCGCGTTCCCCATTTTCGGCTCGCGTCTCGCGGTGTGGGCCATCGCGCAGCTGCATTTGAACTTCGCCGCGTTCATTTTAGGCGTCCCGATCTTCGCCGTCATCATCGAGGCCATCGGCTGGCGGACGGGCGAGGCGCGCTACGACTGGCTGTCGCACGAGCTCGTCAAGCTCACGTTCGCGGCGTTCTCGACCACGGCACTGCTGGGCGCCCTGCTGCTCTTCTTGTTCGTCGGCTATTACCCGAAGTTTTGGGCGTACATGACGTCGATTTTCTTCCCGACCTACTGGGTCTACGCGCTGCTGTTCTTCGCGGAGACGTTCACCGTCTACCTCTGGTACTACGGCTGGAACTGGCTGTCCGGCTCGCGCAAGTGGATTCACGTCGGCCTGGGCGTCCTGAGCAACCTCTTCGGCACCGCCATCCTCGTCGTCGCCAACTCCTGGGTGACGTTCATGATGTCGCCGTCGGGCATCGACGACGCGGGCGCGCTCAAGGGCGGCGTCTGGGCGGCCATCAACAACTACACGTGGATGCCAATCAACATCCATCGGCTGATCGCCAACATCGTCTTCGGCGGGACGATCTGCGGCGCCTACGCGGCGTTCCGGTTCCTCGGCGCACGGACAGACGAAGAACGCGCGCGCTACGACTGGATGGGCTACATCGGCAATTTCATCGCGCTGTCCGCCTTCATCGTGCTGCCGTTCGCGGGCTATTACCTGGGCCGCGAGATCTACGCCTTCAACCAGACGATGGGCATCACGATGATGGGCGGGTTCATGTCGTGGCTGTGGATCATCCAGGCGATCCTCATCGGCGTGCTGTTCCTCGGCAGCAACTACTATCTGTGGCTCGGCATGGAGCGCATCCCCGGCTCCGAGCGGTATCGCAAGTACGTCCCGCCGATGCTGATCATCCTCACGATTGGCTTCATGATCTGGGCCACGCCGCGTTCGATGGTCGTCACGCTCGACGAAGCGCGCGCGATGGGGGGCACGCACCATCCGCTGCTCGGCTTCTTCGGCGTCATGTCGGCGAAGAACACGGTCGTGAACCTGATGATCCTCACGACCTTCCTGTCGTTCGTCCTCTATCGCCGGGCGAACAAGATCCCGACGAAGCCGTGGGCGAAGACGGGCATGGCGATCCAGTGGGCGGCCTTCGCGGTCGCCGCGTGCGTGGTCGTCTTCTACGGCGTCTACGGGTACTTCGTCGAGTCGATTGTTCGCATCGGCTTCTCGGTCTACCAGGTGCTGGCGGTGCTCGCCGCCATCGTGCTCGTGATGGCCATCGACATCCCGATGTTCAAGGGCGCGCGCACCACCGGTCAGATCCGTTGGGGGACTATCGCCCCGCACTCGCAATACGTGCTGGTCTTGTTGGCGGTGACGTTCACGTGGCTCATGGGGCTCATGGGCTTCGCGCGCTCGGGCATCCGGCAGCACTGGCACGTCTACGGTGTCCTGCGGGACACGTCGGTGGACGCGGCCACGCCCGCCCTCGGCTACGCAGCCAACGTCATCACGCTCGTGACGCTCGCGTTCTTCATGCTCGTCCTCTTCATCTTCTGGCTCGGCGGACTCGGTGAGCGCGGCGCCGAAGCCCACGGCCACGCGGCGCCCGCCATCGCCGGCGGCCGCGACCCCGAACGCTGATGCGCGTTCCGGTCGTCGTCAGGGTCGGAGCCTTCGCCGTCTTGGTCATGGCCGCCTATTCCGGTTTCGCCAACTCGATTCCGCAGATCGAGTCCAAGCCGCCGCAAGAGCTGTCGCTCGAGGGGGGCAACGTCACGCCCGCGCAGCTGGTGAAGGCCGGTGAGGAGATCTTTCACACGAAGGGCACGTGCGAGATCTGTCACCGGATCGGCCAGAAGGGAACGCGCGCGCCGGACCTCGCGGGCATCGGTTCGCGCGCAGCCAAGACGAAGCCCGGCATGAGCGCGAAGGCCTACATCATCGAGTCGCTGCTGCAGCCCGCCGCGTTCATCGTCGAAGGCTATCCGCCGATCATGCCCGCCGTGGACAAGCCACCGATCGCGCTCAACCGCTCGGAAGTGTGGGCGCTCACGGCGTTCCTCGAGTCACTCGGCGGGACGGTGGAAGTCACGCTCAACGACATCCCCGCCAGCGTGGGCGCGGGAGGCGGCACCACCGCCGCTGCGGAAGTGAAGATTCCCGGCGATCCCAAAGCCGGCGAAGGGGTGTTCCAGGGCAAGGGCGGCTGCATCGCGTGTCACAAGGCCGGCAAGATCGGCGCCTCGCCCGTCGGTCCGGACCTGTCGCAGATCGCGAAGATCCAGACGCCCGACTACATCATGAAGAAGATCATCGACCCCAAGGGCTCCGGCACGGTGGCGAACTATCCTCCCGGCGTCATGCCGCAGGATTTCGGCACGCGGCTCGCGTCCAAGGAGTACCTGGACCTCGTGGCATTTCTCCTGACGCTCAAGTGACCCGATGAGCTTCCTGCGCTCGCGATTCCTTCAGGCGGTGCTGATTCTCGTGCTCGCCTTCGTGATCTTGCGATTCGGCATCCGGCCGCCGGCGCCGTGGAGCGTGCTCACGCTCTACATGGCGATCATCTTCATGGCGGTGATGGTGTTCGTCTCGTCGGACCGCGACTCGTGGCGCAACTTCATCTCGCCGATCTGGTCCACGATGGTCCGGCCCGAGCGCCGCGCCCTCCGGCTGGCGCTGGTGATCGTGATTCCGCTGCTCGTCGGCTATTACGCCTACACGCAGGCCGCGGCGAAGCCGCAGGCGCCGCCCGAGCTGCGCGCCGTGCACCCCGCGCCGCCCGCCTCGATTCAGTTCCGGGGCAAGGAGTTCAACATCGCGGGCGCCGAGAATCCGCTGCGCAAGGATGCCGCGAAGTTCAAGGAGCATGTGGGCAAGGGCGGCGAGATCTACATCCGCAACTGCGTCTACTGTCACGGCGACAACCTCGACGGCAAAGGCCACTTCGCCCCCGGCTTCAATCCGCCGCCCGCCAACTTCCAGGATCCCGGAACGATCGCGATGCTCCAGGAGGCCTTCCTCTTCTGGCGCATCGCCAAGGGCGGGCCCGGCTTGCCGAAGGAATCGACGCCGTGGAACTCGGTGATGCCGGCGTGGGAAGACCGGCTCAACGAGGAGCAGATCTGGCAGGTCATCATGTATTTGTACGACGCCACCGGGCAGCAGCCTCGACGGTGGGAGGCGGGCGAGCATGGCGGGCACTGACACGTCGGGGGGCCCCATCGATTTGGGGGACCCCTTGGAATTGGGGGACCCCTCCAGCTTCCCCCAAACCCCCTCAGCGCGTTTCGATCGAACGTTCCGTTCGATCGCTCTAGCTTGCTTTGCTGTCGTCGTGACCGCGGCGCCGGCGTGGGCGCAGGACGTCAATGCGGGCAAGGCGGTCTACGAGCGCAAGTGCCTGCTCTGCCACGGCCAGAAGGGCGACGGCCAGGGGCCGGCCGCGGAGCTGCTGCTGCCCAAGCCGCGCGACTTCACGCGCGGGCTCTTCAAGATCCGCTCGACGGCGAACAAGCCGCCAACCGATCAGGATCTGTTGCGCATCGTCAGCGAGGGCATGCCCGGGACCTCGATGCCTCCGTGGGAGGTTCTTCCCGAGAAGGACCGGCGCAACGTCGTCGCGTACGTCAAGTCGTTCGCGCCCGACATGTTCAAGGAGGCGCCGAAGAAGCTCGAGCTGCCGAAGGAGGTTTCGTCCTCCGACGCCTCGATCAAGCGCGGCAAGGAGATGTTCGAAGCGATCGAATGTCACAAGTGCCACGGCACCGACGGTCGTGCCGACGGCCCGTCGCGGCCCGAGCTGAAGGACGAGTGGGGCCATCCCGTGGCGCCCGCCAACCTCACCAAGCGCTGGACGTTCCGCGGCGGCCGCTCGCGCACCGAGATCGCCACGCGCATCGCCAACGGCGTGCTCGGGACGCCGATGCCGGCGTTCCTCGACGCCGTCGAGAAGCCCGAGGACATCTGGCATCTGACCAACTTCATCGTGTCGCTCGGCCCCGACTCGCCGCAGCCGGCCACGCTGGTGACGGTGGCCGCGGTGAAGGATGCGATTCCCGACGACCCGGCCGCGGAGTTGTGGAAGAAGATCGCGCCGAGCAACATCCTGCTCGAGGGCCAGGTCATCGTCGATCCGCGAAATTTCAATCCGGCGATCGATCTGGTGAGCGTGCGCGCGGTGTACAACGATCGCGAGATCGCGTTTCACCTCACGTGGGACGATCCCGGGGAGACGAAGGGCGACGGCAAGACGACGTTCCCCGACGCCATCGCGCTCCAGTTCGCGCCGCAGCAGCCGACCGGAACCGAGCGGCCCTACTTCCTCATGGGTGACGCCAACGAGGGCGTGTATCTGCTGCGCTGGGAGCAGGGCAAGGGCGTCGCCGAGCTCGCCGCGCACGGGCCGACGAAGCTCACGCCCATCCAGGGCGGCGAGGCGAGCGGCAAGGCGGTGTTCAAGAACGGCCAGTACACGCTCGTGATGAAGCGGCCGCTCGCGGCATCGGGCACCGAGCGACCGAGCTTTCAGCCTCGCGTGTTCACACCGATCGCCTTTCAGGCGTGGGAGGGTGGCGCGGGGGAGACCGGCCCCAAGATGTCGCTGACGTCGTGGTACTATCTGCGGCTGGAGGAGCCGCAGTCGAATCGCAGGTTCTTCATTCCTCCCGTTGCCGCTCTTCTCACGTTCGCGGTGCTTGGGATGCTCGTGCGCGCGGCGCGAAGCCGTGCCGGCCAATAGAAAACTCAGAAACGAGAACGCAGGAGGACGATCCATGCGTAACGTGCTCGTGGCGCTGACAGCAACGACGCTCGTCGGCAGCGCGATGATGTTCGCGATCGGACCGCGGTTCGCCGGCGCGCAAAGCGGCGGAACGGTCGAGGTCGAGGTGAAATACAACGGCGCTCCCGTCGTGGAGAAGCTGAAGGTCAACAAGGACACCGAGAAGTGCGGACAGGAGACGACGATCGAGAAGGTCGTCGTCGGCGGCAACAAGGGCCTCGCCAACGCCGTCGCGTCGGCGCCGAACGCCAAGGGCGCGAAAGCGGTGAAGGGCGTTGTCGATCAGCACGGCTGCAAGTTCAACCCGCACGTCGTGCTGATGACGCCGGGTGAGATCGAGATCAAGAACTCCGACGACATCCTGCACAACATCCACACCTACTCGACGGCCAATCCCGCGATCAACAAGGCGCAGCCGAAGTTCAAGAAGACGATGACCGAGAAGTTCGAGAAGCCGGAGATGGTCAAGCTCACGTGCGACGTCCACTCCTGGATGCTCGGCTGGGTGGCCGTCGTTCCGGGCGTCGCGGCCGTGACCGACAACAACGGCGTGGCCAAGCTGGAAAACGTGCCGGCCGGCAAGCAGAAGATCGAGGTGTGGCACGAGACGCTCGGCAAGCAGGACAAGGAGGTCGACGTCAAGGCCGGGCAGACGACCAAGGTCAGCTTCGAGATGAAGGGCAAGTAAGGAGAGCCGATGCTCGACTGGTGGCTGCCGGAAAACGTCTCGACGTACGGCCGTGACATCGACTGGCTGTTCCACCTGATCTACGCGATCACCGGTGTGACGTTCATCCTGGTCGCGGCCGCGATGATCGCGTTCCTGATCATGTACCGCGACCGGCCGGGCCGCCGGGCCCGGTACACACACGGCAACACGACCCTGGAGATCGTGTGGACGATCGTCCCCGCGCTGATCCTCGTCGTGCTCACGGCCCTGTCGGCGCCGGCGTGGTCGAAGATCAAGATGACGCGACCGCCGAGCGATTTCGTCGTCGACGTCACGGCCAAGCAGTTCAACTGGCAGGTCAAGCACCCGGGCTCCGAGAAGGTCTTCCTCGACGAGATGCACGTGCCGGTCAACAAGGTCATCCACGTGGATCTCAAGTCGCAGGACGTGATCCACAGCTTCTTCGTGCCGCAGTTCCGTATCAAGCAGGACGCCGTCCCCGGCCGCTCGATCATCGCGTGGTTCGAGGTGACCAAGCCGGGCAAGTACGAATGGCCGTGCGCGGAGCTCTGCGGATTCGGCCACTCGGGCATGCGTGGCTGGATCTACGTGCACTCGGCCGAGGACTACAAGAAGTGGGCGGCCGAGAACCTCACGGCCGAGGCGAAGCCGGCCGACGCGACGGCCGCCGCCGAGCCTGCGAAGCCCGCCGAGCCCGCGAAGCCCGCCGACACGAAGACGGGAGGGAAAGCGAAGAAATGAGCGCCCACGTCGCCACTGCGCACACCGTGCACGAGCACCACGACATGGGCTTCGTGCGCACGTACGTCTTCTCGACCGACCACAAGATGATCGCGCGCCAGTTCCTGTTCATGGGTCTCCTGATGATGGTGCTGGGCGGACTGCTGGCGCTGATCGTTCGCTGGCAGCTGGCGTGGCCGGAGACGGCGGTGCCGGGCCTCGGCATGATCCTCAAGGAGACCGGCGGAATCCTCGAGCCGTCGACCTACAACATGGCGTTCACCATGCACGCCACGATCATGATCTTCTTCGTGATCATGCCGATTCTCGCCGGCGCCTTCGGCAACTTCTGCATCCCGCTGATGATCGGCGCCCGCGACATGGCCTTCCCGTTCCTCAACATGCTGTCGTTCTGGACGACGGCCACCGCCGGCGTGATCATGCTGAGCGGGTTCTTCGTCGAGGGCGGCCACGCCGCCGCCGGGTGGACCTCCTACGCGCCGCTCTCCGCGGTGGCGCAGTACACCGGCGTGAATTGGGGTCAGAACCTCTGGTGCATCTCGCTCTTCGTCATGGGCGTCGGCTCCATGATGGGCTCGATCAACTACATCACGACGATCATCAACATGCGCGCGCCGGGCATGCACCTGTTCCGGATGCCGCTCGTCGTGTGGTCGCTGTTCATCACGGCCATCCTGCTGCTGCTCGCGCTGCCCGTGCTCACCTCGGCCGTCGCCATGCTGCTCTTCGACCGCACGCTGGGCACCTCGTGGTTCGCGCCCTCGGGCGGTGGTGAGCCGCTGCTCTGGCAGCACCTGTTCTGGTACTTCGGCCACCCGGAGGTCTACATCCTGATCCTGCCCGCCATGGGCATCGCCTCCGAGATCCTGCCCGTGTTCTGCCGCAAGCCGATCTTCGGCTATCACGCCATGGCGTTCTCGATGATCGCCATCGCGTTTTTGTCCTGGATCGTCTACGGCCACCACATGTTCGTGTCGGGCATGAGCCCATCGCTCGGGATGGCGTTCACGGTGACGACGATGATCATCGCGGTGCCGTCGGCCATCAAGACGTTCAACTGGCTCGGCACGCTCTGGGGCGGCCGGCTGCAATTCAAGGTGCCGATGCTGTTCGCGCTGGGGTTCGTGGGGATGTTCGTCATCGGCGGCCTCAGCGGCATCTTCATGGCGAGCACGCCGGTGGACATCTACATCCAGGACACCTACTTCATCGTCGCCCACATCCACTATGTGGTGTTCGGTGGCTCGATCTTCGGGGCCTTCGCCGGCATCTACTTCTGGTTCCCGAAGATGTTCGGCCGCATGTTGAACCCGGCCCTCGGCCACCTGCACTTCTGGGGCACGCTGATCTTCTTCAACTGGGTGTTCTTCCCGATGCACATCATCGGCGTCGGCGGCCAGATGCGGCGAATCTACAACCCCATGCAGTACGAGTTCCTGCAGCATCAGCAGCACTGGAACGTGTTCATGACCTACGGAGCCCTGCTCCTGGGTCTCACACAGGTCCTGTTCGTCATCAACTTCTTCTGGTCGCTGTTCGGCGGGCGTAAGGCGCCGAACAACCCGTGGAACTCGAACACGCTCGAGTGGACGGCGCCGTCGCCGCCGCCGCACCTCAACTGGGGCGCCCACGTGCCGACCGTGTACCGGGGACCGTACGAGTACAGCGATCCCGACGCGCGCGAGGATTTCCTGCCGCAGACGCAGGCGCCCGTGGGTGCCGGGGCGCGGCGTCACTGACCCACGCGCGGAGTAATCGAGGAATGGTCGCTCATCGTCTGGCGCTCGGGACGGCGGTCGCCACCGCCGTCCTGATCGTGTTCGGCGGCCTCGTGACCAACACCGGGGCCGCGCTCGCGGTGCCCGACTGGCCGAACACGTTCGGTCACAATCTCTTCCTCTATCCCTGGTCGGGCATGGTGGGCGGCGTGTTCTACGAGCACAGCCACCGCCTGCTCGGCGCGACGGTCGGGCTGCTGACGCTCGCCCTCGCGGCCGCCCTGTGGCGCCGCGGCGGGACGCTCCGCGCGCTCGGTGTCATTGCCGTCGTGACGGTCGTCACGCAGGGCGTGCTCGGCGGCTTACGCGTCGTGCTGCTGCGTGACGAGCTCGCGGTGGTCCACGGACCGCTCGCCCAGGCGTTCTTTGCGCTCGTCGTCACGCTCGCGTACCTGACGGCGCCGAGCGCTGCCGCGACCGCCCCTGTGGCCGGCCGCGGACTGCGCCGTCTCGCGATCGTGGCCGCGGCCGTGACGTACGTGCAGATCATCCTGGGCGCACTGCTGACCCACTCCGGCTGGCTGTGGCTGCATCTCGCCGGTGCCGTCACGGTCTTCGCCGTGGTGCCGATCGTCACGGCTCGGGCGCGGCGAACAGGCGACGCGGTCGCGGTGCCCGTGTCACGTGCGCTGCTCGTGCTGCTCGGCCTGCAGGCCGCGTTCGGCATCGGCGCGTATCTCGCGCGATTCTCGGCGATCTGGATTCCCGGCGGGCAGCTGACGATCCTCGCGCTGCCGGTCATGCATCGGCTGGTCGGCGGCCTGCTGCTCGCTGGCGTCGTCGTCCTGGCGGTGCGATTCAATCTCTCGCGCACCCGCACGCTGTCGATCGTCGAGCGCCGGAGGGTGGCGTCCGAGCGCGCGCTGCGTGGCGAGCACGCGGCGGAGAGACACGCATGACCCCACCCACCGAAGTCATCGTCGCCCCGCTCGAGCGTGACCGGCGCCGCGTCGCGGCCGACCTCGCCGCGCTCACCAAGCCGCGCGTCGTGCTGATGATCGTCGTGACGACCATCGTCGGCTACTACGTCGGCCTCACGGGCCCCGCCGACTGGGCGCGGCTGCTGCACCTCGCGGTGGGCACGATCCTGGCCGCCGGAGGCACGCTCGCGCTCAACCAGTACTGGGAGCGCGACGTCGATGCGCGGATGGAGCGCACGCGCAGCCGGCCGCTGCCCGATGGACGAGTGACGCCGCTCGAGGCGCTCGTGTTCGGCGCGGCCATCACGGCGCTCGGCGTGGCCTACCTTGCCGCGTTCGTGGGCATGGCGCCGGCGGCCGTCACGCTGGCCACCTTCGTCCTCTATCTCTTCGCGTACACGCCGTTGAAGCTGCGCACCGCGCTGTGCACGATCGTCGGCGCGGTGCCGGGCGCGCTGCCGCCCGTGACCGGTTGGGTCGCGGCCCGGGACGACGCCGGCGCGGGAGCATGGGTGCTGTTCGGCATCCTCTTCCTGTGGCAGCTGCCGCACACGCTGGCCATCGCGAGGCTGTATCGCGACGACTATGCGCGGGCGGGCGTGCGCCTGCTGCCGGTGATCGATCCCGACGGCACGAGCACGGAGCGCCAGATCGTGACCGGCTGCCTGGCGCTGCTCGGCGTGAGTCTGCTCCCGACGCTCATCGGGCTGGCGGGGAGCCTGTATTTCACGGGCGCGCTGGCGTTGGGCGTGGGCTTCGTCGTGCTCGGCGCGCGGCAGGCGCTGGCGCCGTCGCTGAGCGGCGCGCGGCGCGTGCTGTTCGCGTCGCTGCTCTATCTTCCGGCGGTTCTGACTCTGCTCGCGCTGGACAAGCGATGAGCCCGACGTTGCGCGAGACGCCCTCGACGTTCAGCAGCCCGGAGAACGAGCTGAAGTTCCGCACGCGGCGCACGCTGCGTCTGCTGCTCGGCATCGTGGCCACGCTCGCCGTCGCCACGCTGCTGGTGGGAATCCGGTGGTGATGGCATGAGTCCCGCCGTCCAGGCGCCGCCGCGGCCGCCCTCGGAGCGCCGCACCAACGGGCGAATCCCGCCCGCGCCGCCAAACTATGGTGGAGGCGGTGACGGCGACCGCGAGCCCGGTCCACGTCGTGGACTCGACAACCTGCGTCTGGCCGTCCTCTTCTTCATGGGCGCGGAAGCGATGTTCTTCGGCGCGCTGATTTCCGCGCTCTTCGTCCTGCGTCTCGGGATGGCCGCGTGGCCGCCGCCACTCGAGCCGCGGCTGCCGATCGCCGTGACCGGGCTGAACACGCTGGTCTTGCTCGCGTCCAGCCTCACGCTCACGGCCGCCGGCCGTGCACGGCGGCAGGGCGATCACGCGCGCCACCTGCGGTGGCTGCGGACCACGGCCACGCTCGGCGCGTTGTTCCTCATCGTGCAGGGGTATGAATGGATCCGTCTCATCGGCTATGGTCTCAGCCTCGCCTCCGGCGTCTACGGCACGACATTCTTCGCGCTCATCGGCTTTCACGGTCTGCACGTGCTGGCCGCGCTGGTGTGGCTGCTCGCGACGACCATGCTCGTCGCCCGTGGTCATTTCGGCAACGGGCGGGTGGCGCCGCTGCAGGCGTGCGCGATGTTCTGGCACTTCGTGGTGGGCGTGTGGCCGATCCTTTACGTCACGGTGTATCTCGTATGAAGACGGTGTGTCTCGTATGAGGACGTTGTCCGTGCTCGCCGCCGTTCTCGTCGCGCTGGCGACGCCGGCGCGTGCCGTCGCGTGCGCCGTCTGCCTCGGCGCCGCCTTCGGCGATCGTTCCTATACCTGGCCGTATCTCGGCCTCATCCTGATGCCGTTCATCGTGGCCGGCGCCGTCGTGGGCGCCGTCGTGTGGCACTTCGGTTGGCGACCACGCCACCTGGTGGCGCGGCCGACCAGCCGTCTTTCACCTCGCACTGAGACGCCTTCACCTCGCACTCAGACGGAGACGACATGACTGCTGCGACCGCGCATGGGGCGACGGCGGTGGAGCCCGCCGAGTCCCCACTCACACCAGAATCGTGGGGCAAGCTCGGCATGTGGATCTTTCTGGCTGGCGACGCCGTCGGCTTCGGCACGCTGCTGGCCGGCTATGGCGCAATGCGCGCCACCAGCGCCGACTGGCCCAACCCGTACGAGGTTCTCGGCATCAACCTCACCGCCCTGATGACGTTTCTGCTGATCTGCTCGAGCGTGACGATGGTCAAGGCGCTGGAGTGGCTCAGCCGCGGCGACAAGAAGCGGGCCCAGATGTTTCTGCTCCTCACGGCCATTGGCGGCACGATCTTCGTGTCGCTGCAGGCCTACGAGTGGACGCACCTGATCCACCGCGGTCTGCACATCAACGGCAACCCATGGGGCGCGTCGCTCTTCGGCACGTCCTTTTTCCTCGTCACCGGTTTCCACGGTCTGCACGTGACCGGGGGCGTGATCTACCTGCTGGCGACCATCGGGGCGGTGATGCGGCGGCCGCGGCCGATGGACTCGTACAACTTCGTCGAGATCACCGGGCTGTACTGGCACTTCGTCGACCTGGTGTGGATCATGGTGTTCACCTTCATGTACCTCCTCTAGGGGACGGGAGTCATGGCGGAACACAAGCATCCGAACTACATGGCGATCTTCTATTACCTCGCGATCCTCACGGCGGTCGAGCTCGGCGTCATCTTCCTGCCCATCGCGAAGCTCTACATCGCGGTGCTCCTCTGCGTCTTCGCGGTGTGGAAGGCCGCGCTCGTGGCGATGTACTTCATGCACCTCAAGCTCGAGACGCGCACGCTGGGGCTGATCGCGGTCACCCCGCTGATCATCGCGACGCTGCTGGTCTTCGTGCTGCTGCCGGACGGCTTCGCCGTCGCCAAGAAGACCTCCGACGACAAGAAGGTCGCTGCCCCGGCGGCGGCGAAGCACTGAGCCGACGGATCGTGGACGGGGCGCGCTGTGGCCGAAGCGCTGCGGCGGGTGGCGGCGAGCGTCGGCCGTGGTCTGCGGCTGCTCTGCCCGCGCTGCGGGCGCGCGCCGCTCTACCGCGGCTGGTTCACGATGAACGACGTGTGCCCGGTCTGCGACCTGAAGTTCGAGCGCGCGCAGGGCTACTGGGTGGGCGCCATCTACGTGAACTACGGCGTGACGACGCTGGTGGCCATCACGGGGTATTTCCTGTTGTGGGCCCGTACCGAGCTGTCGACGGCCAGCCAGCTCGCGATCTGGCTGCCGTTCTGCGTCGCGTTCCCGCTGTGGTTCTTCCGCTACAGCCGCAGCCTCTGGCTCGCCGTCGAGTACGGCCTGAATCCCAACCTCTGAGACGTCACGAGCCGCGCACGATCACCAAGCAGGTCACGGTCGCGCCACGCGGCGCGGCCACGGTTCTGTTCGAACTCAAGTAAACGGGGGAGCGAATGTACAAGCACGTCTACGTGCCGGTGGACAACTCGGAGCACAGCAATCGTGCCATGGACCTCGCGGTCGAACTGGGCCGCGCCTTCGGCGCGCGGCTCACCGGCTCCCACGTGTACGCGGCGCGCCTGCACGACTACCGGTTCAAGCAGATGGAGTACACGCTCCCCGAGGAGTACAAGGACGAGAACGAGCTCGAGCGTCAGCGCAAGATCCACGATTCGCTCATCGCCATGGGACTGCAGCTGATCTCCGAATCCTACCTCGACGTCATGAAGCGCAAGGCTGAGTCCGCCGACTTGCGGTTCACCGCAAAGATGATCGACGGCAAGCACTACAAGGCCCTCATCGAGGACACGCTCGCGTCGGATTACGACCTGGTCGTGATGGGCGCGCTCGGCATGGGCGCGGTCAAGGACAGCCAGCTCGGCTCGGTCACCGAGCGCTTCGTGCGGCGCGTCGAGCGCGACACGCTGGTCGTCCGTAATCCGGATGCCCTCAAGGACGGGCAGGGGGCGATCATCGTCGGCCTCGACGGCTCGCCGCAGTCGTTCCACGGACTGCAGATCGGCATTGCGCTGTCGAAGGCGCTCAACCGGCCCGTGCACGCCATCGCCGTCTATGACCCGTACCTGCACTACGCGATGTTCAACGGCATCGTCGGCGTGCTGAGCGAGAAGGCCTCGAAGATCTTCCGCTTCAAGGAGCAGGAGCAGCTGCACGAGGAGATCATCGATACCGGGCTGGCGAAGATCTACCAGTCGCATCTGGAGATCGCCCGCAAGCTGGCCGCCGAGAACGGCGTGGACCTCGGGATCACGCTGCTCGACGGCAAGTGCTTCGAGAAGATCCTCACGTTCGCTCGGAAGGAACAGCCGTGGCTGCTCATCCTCGGGCGCGTCGGCGTGCACTCCGACGAGAACGAAAAGGACCTCGGCTCGAACACCGAGAACCTTCTGCGTCTGGCGCCCTGCAACGTGCTGCTCACGGGCGGGCGGTTCTATCCGCCGCTCGACGTCAAGGCGGAGGAGATCATCTCGTGGACGGAGGAGGCGGAGGCGCGCATGGAGCGCGTGCCCCCTCAGGTCAAGGGCGTGGCGCGCACGGCGCTGCTGCGGTACGCGATCGAGCAGGGGCACACCGTCATCACGAACAAGGTCATCGACGAGGCCATGGCCATCTTCATGCCCACCCGAATGGCCGAGCGGATGCAAATCATGGCGGAGGATCTGGCCGTCGCGAAGCTCCGGCTCGAATCGCAGCCCGCGACTGCGATCTGCTCCGTGTGCGGGTATACGGTCAAGGGCCCGAACGCGGTGGTCACGTGTCCCGTCTGCAAGGCCGCGCCGGAGAAGTTTCAGGTGATCAGCCGCGAGGTCGTGGAGGCGATCGCCGCGCAGGAGGGTGGCGTCGAGGAGGAAGAGGCGCTGCCCGGCGTGCAGGTCAAGTGGTCGGCCGATGCTCGCGATGCCCTGCGCGAGGTCACCGACGCGTATCTGCGGCGCCGCGCCAAGGCGCGCGTCGAGAAGTATGCGCGCAGCCGAAAGATTCCGATCATCACGTGTCAGCTCGCGCTGCCGATGATCGAGGAGACGGTCGGCCGCGACAAGCTGGGCGCCGGCTGGGACACGCTGCTCGCGCGCACGAAGTTCGAGCCGGCCCAGGCGCCGGCGGCCGTGGTCAGCGAGGCGGGCGCGTTCACGTGGACGGAGGACGCCACCGCGCGGCTCAATCGGGTGCCCGCCGGCTTCATGCGTGACATGACCCGCGAGGAGATCGAGAAGGTCGCGACGGCCAAGGGCGTCACCACGATCGATCTCGCCGTGTGCGAGGAGGGCATCGGGCACGCCCGCGAGACCATGAACGAGGTCATCGCCGGCTACGTGTCCAGCAAGAAGCCAAGGTGACCGCGACGCCTTCACCGCCCTCGCCGTACACCGCCTACTCGGTGTCGTGGAATCTAACCCAGCGGTGCAACCTCGAGTGCGCGCATTGCTACATGTCCGCGCACGCCGGGGCCGACACGCGCGGTGAGCTGACGACCGCGGAATGCCGACGCGTGATCGACGAGATCGCCGCCGTCAATCCCAACGTGTTCTTGATCCTCACCGGCGGCGAGCCGCTGCTGCGGCGCGATATCTGGGACGTTGCGGGCTATGCGGCCGGGAAGAGGTTCACGACGGTGTTCGGCACCAACGGGGTGCTGCTGCGTGAGCGCGAGGCCCGGCTCATGCGTCAGCACGGTGTGCTCGGCGCCTCCATCAGTCTCGACTCCACCGATCCGGTGAAGCACGACGGGTTCCGGCGCCTGCCCGGCGCGTGGGACGCCGCCGTGCGGGCCACGCGCGTGCTCGGCGAGGAGGGCCTGGATTTCTCGCTGCACATGTCGGTGACCGACTGGAACGTGAAGGAGGTTCCCGCGATGATCGATCTCGCGCGGAGCCTCGGCGCCAAGGTCTTGAACTTCTTCTTCCTGGTGCGCACCGGGCGCGGCCGCGACCTCACCGACATCGACGCGGCCGCCTACGAGGAGATCCTCACTTCGCTCGCGCGGGCGCAGGGGGCGGGGCAGGGGCCGCCGTCGTTCGTGCGGCGGATGCTCGGCATGGCGCCGGACAGGCCCAGCGCCGAGCGATTCGAGGATCCGTGGTCGACGCCGATCGGCCGCGCCGACGGACTGCTCATCCGCGCCAAGTGCGCGCCGCACTTTCGGCGCATTCTCTGGCAGCTCAATCCCTCCTCGCCGCTGCTGAAGAACTACGCCCACGGCTCGTGTCCCGCGGGCAAGTACTATTGCCGCATCACGCCCGACGGCGACGTGACGCCGTGTCCGTACATGCCGGTGAGCGCGGGAAATCTCAGAGCGACCGGCTTCGCCGACCTGTGGCGATCGGCGCCGGTCTTCGGCGACTTGCGGGAGCCGAAGCTCGGTGGACGGTGCGGGGCCTGCGAGTTCTCGAAGATCTGCGGTGGCTGCCGCTGCCGCGCCTATGCGAGCTCTGGCGACTATCTCGCCGAGGATCCTGCCTGCGGCTATCAGCCCGGCGCGCACGGGGGCGCGGTGATCGAGCTGCCGGAGACGCTGACCTTCGGGTTGCCGGTCGATTACGAGCTGACCTGGGACCCGGCCGCCCGCGAGCGGCTCACCGCGATCCCGTCGTTTGCGCGTGGCATGGTCGTGAAGGCCGTAGAGGCGTATGCGCGGTCACGGGGCGAGAACGTGATCACCCCGGCGCTCCTGGCCGACGTCCGCGCGCGGTGGGGCGGCCGCTTCCGCCCGCAGGGATAAGCCGGTGACGCCCGAGCGGCCCGCGTTCGATCCCGGCGACCGCTTCCGCGACGCCGCACGCGCGTATCTCGTGTACGGCATCGTCTACTGGATCGGCGGCGTGTACCTGGCGCTGCACGGCGTGGGCGTGCGGGGCTCGATGGAGACGGCGGGCATCACGTGGATCGTGCTCGGGCTCGTGTTCGTGGTCGCGATCCCGTATCTGCTCCGACGACCGCGCGCGTGGTTCGAGCGCTGGGTGCTCGGCCGCCGCGATTTCGGTCGGATCCTGGCCCTGCTGATGGCCATCCGCGCCTGGCACGTCCTGCGCGTCGTGCTGCGGCCGGACACCGCGTCGGTCGAGGCGCCGTGGGGCGGCGAGATCACGTTCCGCGCGGGCGCGGCCGTGTTCTTCCTCGTCACCGTCGTGGCGTTCCTGTTCGTCGCGGTCGCCGCGTGGACGGCCGACCAGAAGCCTGCCGAATGACGGAGCCACGTGCATCTCGAACAGGCCACCCCCGTCGCGAGCCGGGCCCGCGGACCTCGCGCCAATAAAAGATGCCCAAGCGCTACAAGGACATTGCAGGAGACGGCGGCTCGAACATCGCCGGGCAGGTCAGCGAGCAGCACGCGCGGCTGCGCGCTCGACTGTCGGATGTTCGCCACGTGGTGGCCGTCGTCTCCGGCAAGGGCGGTGTCGGCAAATCGTCGGTCACCGCCAACCTCGCCGCGTGCTGGGCGCTCGAGGGCCGCCGTGTCGGCGTCCTCGACGCCGATCTCAATGGGCCCACGATGGCGACGATGCTCGGCGTGCGCGGCCACCGGCTCGTCGTCGGCCCCGAGGGTGTGGCGCCCCCCGAGGGTGCGGTGGGCGTGCGCGTGATGTCGATGGACCTGCTGCTGCCGTCCGATGACAGCCCGCTCGTCTGGGACGCGCCGACGCAGGCGGAGTCGCACACCTGGCGCGGCGCGATGGAGGCGAACGCGCTGCGGGAATTCCTCGCCGATACCGCCTGGGGGGCCCTCGACGTGTTGCTCCTCGATCTGCCTCCCGGAACGGATCGCCTCGTGACCGTCGCCGCGCTCCTGCCCGTGCTCTCGGGCACGATCGTCGTAACTATTCCCTCGGATGTCGCGCATCTCGTCGTGCGCAAATCGATCACGATCGCCGCGCAGGTCAACGCGCCAGTGCTCGGCCTGGTCGAGAACATGACGGGGCTGTTTCCGGGACCGTCGGGAGCCGAGCTCGCGCGTGAGGCGGGCATTCCGTTCCTCGGCGCGGTGCCATTCGATCCCGCCCTGGCGGCCGCGGCCGATCTCGGCGAGCCTCTGGTCGCGTCGGCGCCGAAGTGCGAGGCCGCGCGCGCGCTGATGGCGATCGCGGGGACGGTTGGCGCGGCGCTCACCGACGTGGCGCGCTCGTCCGCACGATCCGGGTGACGCCAGGCGGGGAACTCCCGGTGGAGCTCCCCGCCCGAGTCTGCTTACTGGCAGGTGACGCCGGGCGCGAGCTGGTAGTTCGCGACCTTGTACGTCGAGACGAAGTTGTCGTCCCAGGAGGCCAGGCGCAGCCGCCCGAGCGGCGACTCACCGTCCCAGCCGTAGACGCGGGCGCGATCCGCCAGCTCGACGGCCTTGACCATGCCCTGCAGGTATTCGAGCGCCGTCGCCTTGTCCACGAAGACGGCGATCGTCTCGTGCACCGGCCGTCCACCCGACAGCGGCGTCTCCTTGAGCCACTCCAAGATCACCGTGAAGCCGTCGAGCGACGTGTCCTTCATCATCGCGCCGTTGCCGGCCAGGCGGCGGAGCAGCGGGCCGACGTAGCGCGAGAACATCGACGACGCGCGCTGCTCGATCGGCAGCGCGGCGAACTCCGTCGAGGCCTCCTGCTCGATGTACACGCGCAACGATAGATACCGGTCGTCGCGGGAGGCATCACGCGGCTTGTAAAACCCGATGCCTTCTTTGGGTACTTCGAGCCAAGGCATGCAGTGGTATATCGAGGTGTTGATCTGCTTCAGGGTCGCGCCATACGTGGAGGCGAGGACGCGGCCTTTGTCCGAGGTATATCGATCGAGCGCGAGGATGCGGTCCTCGGACGGCGAAGCGGCCTGGGCGACGGCCGCCACTGAAAGCACCAGGACGAGGATGGAGGCGATCCGCTGTGTCTTCATAATCGGCGACCTCTGCATCCGGGATGCCAGACCGGCACCCCTACTGTCGGCGGGGATTTGAGGCTACGAGCGAGTTCGGCCGGTGGCGGGAGCGCCCTCCCGCGTCACCGGCCTTGTCAACTCGGCATCAGCGCTCGAGGATCTGCTCCGAACTCACCGTGATGGGCTTGCCCCACCAGGCCTGGTCGCGCGCCATAGCAATGTCGTCGCGCGTAACCTTGGCCGATTTGCCCTCGCGGTTGCGAAGCGAGAAGAACCCGTGGTCGCCCGACGCGTAATGGGTCGGATGCTCCTTCCAGGTCCTCCACTCTTCGCTCGACGCACACCCACCGAGCACCATGAGCACACCGCCTACCAGCAAAAGCCGCCATCCCTTGCTCTGCATAACCCGGTTCCTCCGGCAGAATCAAAAGTCGCGATTGTCGGGCAAACGCGCGCGCACATGCTACCCCGGAGTTGTCGCCTGTTCAAATGGTAGACTCGCACCGATGGCTGCTCTCACCATTCACTCGCTTCCCTCGCGGTTGCGCCGGCCGATTCTGATCACCGCGTTCAGCGGCTGGAACGACGCCGCGGAATCGGCGACGACGGCCGCCCGATACCTGGCCACGACGTTCGACGCGCAGAAATTCGCGGAGATCGACCCCGAGGAGTTCTACCATTTCGGTCTGTCCCGACCGACAGTGCGGTTCAAGGCGGGGTCGGAGACGGAGCGTGAGGTGATCTGGCCGGTCACCGAATTCTCGATCGCCCAGCCCAGCGCGCTCGAGCGCGATCTGATCGTCGGTGTCGCCGCCGAGCCGCACCTGAAGTGGAGAACGTACTGCGCGGCGATCATCGAGCTGGCGCGCCGGTGCGACGCCACGCTGGTGCTCACGCTCGGCGCGCTGCTGGCCGAGGTGCCTCACACCCGGCCGGTGCGTCTCTCGGGAGGCGCGGGCGACCCCGAGCTCGCGCGGCTGCTCGGGATCAAACCGACCCGCTACGAAGGGCCTACGGGAATCGTCGGCGTCCTCAATACCGCGTGCCGCGACAGTGGCCTGCAGACCGCGAGCCTGTGGGCGAACGTTCCGCACTACATCTCCGGCATCGAGAATCCCAAGGCCGCGCTCGCCCTGGTGCGTCGCGTGTTGGTGCTGCTGAACGCGACGGCCGATCTCAGTGATCTCGAGGATGCCGGCCGGCAGTTCGATCAGAACCTGACGGAGATCGTCGCGCAGAACGAAAAGATCGCAGGCTACATCCGCAAGCTCGAGTCGCGCGACGTCGACGATGATCCGGCCACACCGGCCGGCACCAGTGATCTGCCACCGGCCTCCGAGTTGGTGGAAGAGATCGAACAGTTCCTTCGGCAGCAGCGGCCCGAGTGACGCGGCGCCGCGCCTGGCGCGTGGCCATCGTGTTCGCGCTGGCGCTGTTGCCGGGTTCCGCCGACGCCGCCGATCGTCTCGTCGTCACCTGGCATCCCACACGGCCCCGCGTCGGTGACGTCGCCTGGGTCCACGTGCGTGGCGCATCTGACGCCGCGGTCATCGAGGGCTCTGTCGACACCCGGCCGCTGACGTTCTTCCCGTACGCGGGTGGCCATGCGGCCCTGGTCGGGGTCGACCTCGACACGAAGCCTGGCGTGAAGGCGTGGCATCTGGCCGTGCTCGAGCCGGGCGTCGATCCGCAGCGGGCGAGCGGCAAGCTCAGCGTGGCACCGCGCACGTTCACCGTGCAGCGCCTCACCGTGCCTCCGGGCATGGCCGATCTGGACCCGGAAACCGAGCGCCGGGCGGTCGCCGAAAGCCAGCATCTGCAGATGCTCTATCGCACGATCTCGCCCGAGCGGCTGTGGCGGGGCCGGTTCGTACGGCCCGTCGCCGGCACCGAGCCGCCGACAGGGTTCGGCGCCCGGCGCATCATCAACGGCAAGCCGCGGGCGCCGCACGGCGGGGTCGATTACTCGGCGCCGCGCGGTACGCCCGTCGTCGCCGCCAATGCGGGGCGCGTGGCCCTTGTCGCGGAGTACTTCTTTCCCGGCCGCCTGGTGGCCATCGACCACGGCCTGGGCCTGCACACGCTGTACTTCCACCTCGACTCGGTCGCCGTCGCGGAGGGCGATCGTGTCGACCGGGGTCAGACGCTCGGCACGGTCGGGACGACCGGCCGGGCGACCGGCCCGCACCTGCACTTCGGCGCCCAACTCGGCGCCGCCCGCATCGACCCGGCCGCGCTCCTGACGCTACGCCTGACCGACTAGCGCCGCCGCGCCTTCCTCGCGCCTTTCTTCGCGCGCGAGCGCGCGCGGCCGCGGGCCTTGCCGCGCGCCTTGCCCTTCGCCCGGCCACGCGCCTTCGAGGCCTTCTTCCGGCCTTTTCCGGCGCTGGCCTTCTTGCGGGTGGCCGGCTTCCGAGCGGGACGCTCGCCGCCGCCCATCTCCGAGCCGGAGCTCATGGGGTCGCTGCTGAAGCCGCCGCTGCCGTCCATCATCCGTTCCATGCCGACCTCCAGGGTGCTCGATGCGTCAGGTGGATGTGCGTGATGCGCATACCGTGCACGCGGTGCGGTGTCGCGCGCAAGAGGTTTCTCACACGCGCACCGCTGCGCGCAGTCGGTGTGCCGCGCGTCGCAGCGCGGTGTCTGACCAGACCGTCACCGACGAGCGGGCGAGGATCGCGCGCACCGCGCCGCGCGAGATCTTGATCGGCGCCTGGACGGCGAGCGGGTTCGGATGTCGTGTGATCGCCGCGAGCGTGCCGAGGCCGATCAGCAGCGGCCAGGCGCAGGCCAGCCGCATCCGCCACTCCGCGCGTGGAATCGCCAGCGTGTACTGCCAAGCGGCGTCGTAGTGCTCGAGCGTGTCCCGCAGCAGGCGGTCGAGCACCGGCCGCGCGGCGGGCGTCCGGGCCGCGTCCAGCAGGTCGCGTGGCCGCAGGCCCACGGTCGCCAGCTCGCGCGAGGGAACGTAGCAGCGGCCGTGGCGCAGGTCGGCCGGCACGTCGCGCAGGATGTTCGTGAGCTGTAGCGCCTTGCCGAAGCGTACGCCGGTCGCGCTCATCGCCGCGACGTCCCAGCCGGCCAGCCGCGGACGGTGTGCGACGTGCAGTCGCGTCCAGAACTCGCCGACGCAGCCGGCGACGAGATACGTGTAGCGATCGAGCTCGGCGAGCGTATCCAGGGCGGTGAGGCCGGTCGCGTCCTCGGCGGGGAAGCGCTCGAGGTCGAAACGCTGCCCTTCGGTGATGGTCGTCAGAACCGCGCGCACCGCGAGGCGGTCGCGCTCCGGGAGCCCGTCGACGCGGGCGAGCGTTTCGCCGACGCGCTCGAGCAGCTCGCGCTCGGCGCCGTGTGTCTGCAGCGGCGCACACGCACGCGCGAGCGCCGTCGGGTCGGCGCCGGGCCCGCCCGCATAGGCCGCGCTGAGCGTGGCGAGATGGCGCCTGCGCTCGTCCCTGGGGATGAGCCTGGTGTCGGCGACGGTGTCGCTGGCCCGGGCCAGCAGGTACGCGAGGCCGATCGGCTCGCGTAACGCGCGCGGCAGGATCGCGAGCGAGAGGTAGAAGCTTCGGCTGACCCGCCGCAGCAGGTCACCGACGAGGTCGGTCACTCGTAGTCGAAGGGACGACGCGGCGGATCCGGTGAGTCCTTGGCCTTCTTGAGCCCTTCCTGGAATTTGCGGTCGAGGACCTTGCCCTTGTCCGCTTCGGCCGCACGAGCCTGGCGGAACCGCTCTTCGCGCTCCGCGGCCTTCGCGCCCAGCGCGCCGAATGCGGTGTCGAGGTCGGCGACCGTACGCTTGCGGGGCGGGTCTTCGTGGGCGATCACCGCCCGCACCTCAGGGTCGACCGTCAGCTTGGCCTGACAGCAGGGGCACTCGACCTTGAATGCCGTCGTCATCGCGCCGAGGCTAGCATAGAATGCGAAGCGGTGCCCGAGCTCACCAACGACTTCTCCTGGTCGCGCAGTCGGGACGGCGTTTTCTCGGAGTGCAAGCGGCGGTACTACTACCACTACTACGGCGCCTGGGGCGGCTGGGACGCCGGCGCCGCCGAAGAGGTGCGCCGCCTCTACGTACTCAAGCAGCTCGCCTCACGGCAGATGTGGGCCGGCCGCGTGGTGCACGACGCGATCGAGATGGCCCTGCACGTGTTCGCGGCCGGCCGCGAGGTGCCCGTCGAGCCGTTCATCGCCGACGTCGTCCAGCGCATGCGTGAGGAATGGCGGTCGTCGCGCGACGGCCGCTATCGCGACAATCCCAAGACGCTGGCGCTGTTCGAGCACGAGTACGCCACCGAGCTGAAGCCGGAGGTGTGGCAGATGCTTCGGGGTGGCGTCGTGAACTGTCTGCGGCGCTTCTTTCGCCTCCCGCTGCTCGCCGAGATCCGCAAGACGCCGCCCGAGCACTGGTCGATCGAGCACTGGAGCAAGGTGCTCGACTTCGAGGGGACGCCGATCTGGATCGCCCCCGACTTTGGATTTTGGAACGCGGACGGTCGACTCTCGCTCGTCGACTGGAAAACGGGCGCCGCCGATCCCGACTCCGCCGCCTTCCAGCTCGGCTGCTATGCGCTCTACGCCAAGGACATGCTCGGTGTGGAGCCGGAGAAGGTCGACCTACTCGAGGTCAACCTGCGCGAGCCGACGGTCACGCCGCATCGCTGGGACAGCGGCCGGCTGGCCGACATCCGCGAGCAGCTGCGCCTGTCGATCCGCGGGATGAAGGCCTATCTCGCGGACCCCGAGCGCAATGTCGCGGTCATCGACGGCTTCGAGCGCACCGAGCAGCTGCGGATCTGCCGCTGGTGCAACTTCCGCTCGGTCTGCCGGCCGGAGCTGTAGCTACCCGATCACCCCGAGCGGCGGCGCGCCTGCCCATCCGGGGAACAGCGTCGCCGGTCGCGCGATCCTCAGCTGGCGTTCGGAGACCTCGGCAAACAGCGCACGGAAGTCCGTCGTAACGGCGAGGTCGCGACCCTCGTGCAGCCGCTCGCGCGCGAGCCCCGGCCAGCGCCCGTACACTCGGCCCCCGCGCACGCCGCCGCCGAGCAGCAGCATCGCGGTCGCGTGGCCGTGATCCGTGCCGCGATTGCCGTTTTCGGCGACCGTGCGCCCGAACTCCGACATCGTGAGCACGACGACGTCGCCCATGCGATCGCCGAGGTCCTGGGTGAACGCCATCAGCGACGCGCCGAGGTCGCGCAGCCGATTCGCGAGCTGCCCCTGCTCGGCGCCCTGGCCGACGTGGGTATCCCACCCCTCGGCGTCGGTGAACGCGATCTCCAGACCGACGCCGGCGCGGATGAGCTGCGCGATCTGACGCAGCGACTCGCCGAGGCGCGAGCGCGGATACTGCGCGTTGTTCGCGGGCGCCAGGGATGTCGCGTTCGCGCTCTTGAGCATGCGCATGGCCTCGAACGTCTCGCGCCCCGTGCCGTGCAGGAGGTCCTGCACGCCCTGCTCGTAGAGCGACTCGAACCCCTTGCGCGCCACGGCCGCCTCGGCGGTCGCGCGCACGTCGAACCGGTCGAGCGCCGCCAGCGAGATGGCTCCGGCGTCACCGCGCAGGATTCGCGGCAGTGTCGGGCCGAGCGCGACGGCGCGAAACGGCGAGCCCGATGTGGACCGCGTGCCCGCCGCGCGCGCCAGCCAGCCGTCGGGGGTTGACTTCACGCCGGGCGTGCCGGACTCCATGTAGTCCTGCGCGTCGAAGTGCGAGCGGCTGCGGTCCGGCGAGCCGCAAGCGTGCACGATCGCCAGCGACCGCGAGCGCCACAGCGTCGTCAGCGGCTCCAGCGCCGGGTGCAGCCCGAAGAACCCATCGAGCTCCTGCGCCGCGCCCGCGTCGCCCTCACGCGGCGCCCGGATCGCGATCGAGGCGCGCGCGGCGGCGTAGTCGCGATCGGCGTACGGCACGACCATGCTCAGGCCGTCGACGGCTCCGCGCTGAAAGATGGCCACGAGGACTTTGCGTCGCGCCTCGGCCGCGACCGCCGCCCGCGCCAGGAACCGCGGCGGCGCCGCGACGGCGGCCAGCGCGCAGGCGCCCGCCTTCAGAAGCGCGCGTCGGGTCATCATTGGTATGCTCATCGCCGCTGGAACTCCGGCGATCCGATGACCAGCGCCGCCAGCTTCTCCACGTCGGTATCGGCAGGCCCTCGATCGTCCACGGTCTGGCGCCTGATCTCCGGGGTGTTGAGCTGCGCGGTGAGAACGGCTCGCGTCTGAGAGCTGGCCTCACCGTGGAGCAGGCTCAGCAGCAGGCGGTCGAGCGTCACCTCGGGGGCCGCGCGGTCGATCGCGAACGGCGAGAGATCCACGGCGACGCCGGGCAGGCGCCGTTGGGTCAGCGCGAGCGCGAAGTTCATTCGCGCCAACAACGCGCCGGCATTGACCCAGGCCTCCGCGCGGTCCGGGTAGCCGGTGGGAGGCTGAGCACCGAACAGGCCCTCGCCCATCTCGGCCGCGGATCGCGCGAGCCGGAATCCCGCGCGCGCATCCACGTGACCGTCGACCGCCCGCACGGCGCTCGCCACGTACTCGAACGGCTTTTTGATCTTCGCGCGGCGCGCGTCGGGCGCCCAGAACTCCGGCGCGGCGATGATGGTGCGCAGCACCGACCGCACGTCGCCATCTGTCGCACGGAAGGTCGCCGCCACGCGCTCGACCAGCGCCGGTGGCGGATCGTCGCTGACGAAGCGGCGCACGAGCTTGGTCGCGATGAACCTCGCCGTGGCCGGGTGCCGAAGCAGCATGGCGAGCACGCGCTCGCCATCATCCTGTCCGCCGCCCGCCGGTAGTCGCGTGCCGAGGATGGTCTTCGCACCGCGGTCGTGCAGCGCCGGACGGAAGATGAATCGCGCCGCCTCGCGCGGCCGGTCGATCGTCCAGCCGGTGAACGCGCGCGCCACCTCGGTGACGTCCTGCTGTGTGTAGCCGCCGTCGACGCCCAGGGTGTGCAGCTCCATCAGCTCGCGCGCGTAATTCTCGTTGAGCCCGGCGCGCTTTCCGCGGTTCGGTCCGAATCTCACGGTGAAGTCGGCTCGCGTGCTGAGCCAGTTGTCGAGATAGAAGAGCATGGCCGGATGGGTGGCCGTGCCGCGTAGCAGGTCGCCGAAGCGGCCGAGCGCGTGGGGCCGGATCACGTCGCGCTCATAGGAGGTGACGTACCACTTCACCTCGCCCTTGGCGGCGTGGACGTTGAAATGGTTGAACCAGAAGTCGACCATCACCTCCCGCAGCTGCCGCTCGCTCTCGATGGCGCGGACGAGGCGCGCCGCCTGCATCTCGGCCACGATGCGGATCGGGCGGTTCTCCGGCGGCGGCCGGTCGTACAGCGCCCGCGGCGCCATCTGCGGATCGGCGGGCTTCTCGGCCGCCTTCGGGCGCGGGTACTGTCGTTGCAGCTCGGCGATCGACATCGTGAGCGTCGGTAGCGCCGCCAGCGCGTGCTCGGCCGTCCGGTCGTCCAGGCGCTGCGGCTCGAGCTGGCCGTCGATCCAGCTCGTCAGCCCGAGGGCCTTCACGCGCGCGACGTCGGCGGGTCGGGGACCGAATGTCAGCCTCGACAGCGCGTGCACGATGGCGGCGTCGTCGGATGGGATCGCGACCGCGGAGCTCGCGGCCTGCGCGCGCTCGACATCGCCGCCGCCGCGCACCAGAGCGACGGTGACGAGCACGACGGCGGCGAGCCGGCGCCTCATCGCTCGCCCGCCGGCCGCTCGCCGCGCTCCCGCGACTGCTGCCGGTGTTGCTGACGTTGCTGTTGCCGTTGTTGTCGCATCTGCTCGCGCGCCTGCGCGCGCTCGTCGGGCGACATCTGCTGCCAGCGCTCCCAATTGCGCATCACGCGCTCGCGCTCCTCCGGCGGCAGCTGCTGGAGCTGCTGGAAGCGCTGCATGATGCGCTCACGCCGCTCCGGCGGCAGACGCTGGAAGCGCTCGTAGGCCCGCTGCAGCTCCTGTCGCCGCGACTCGGGCAGCTCGTTCCAGCGCTGGAAGTCCTGCAGCAACCGCTGCTTGTCCTGTGGCGGCAGCGCCTGGAATCGCTTGAAGTTCTGCCGGGCACTCTGCCGCTGCTCGGGCGTCAGCTGCCGCCACTCGCGATAGCGCTCGAGGACGCGCTCGCGCTCCTGCGGAGTCATGCGTTGCCAGCGCTCGAGGTTGCGCTGCGCGATGGCGCGCTCGTCTGGAGACAGGCGATCCATGCCCTCGATCGGAGGCGTCTGACCGAAGGCCACTTCCAGCGCGCCGCCGATGAGCAGGACGGCGGCGGTCAGCATGACGGCGAGCCAGCGTAGCGCGCCGCTCATCGCGTGCCTCCCTCGGTCGGCGCCGTCGGTGGAGGGGCCGGCCGGCCGGCTGGTGCGGTGGGCCGCCGGGACGACGTCGCGGCCGCCGGCGATTCCAGCAGGCCCAGCATCTCGAGCATCCGCAGCCGTTCGGCCACGCTCTGGTCGCGATGCCGCATCGGGTCCGCCTCGGCCAGGAGATCGAGGTCGAGCAACATCTGCGCGTCGACGCGGTCGCCGGGGCGATCGGCGGCGAGCGCCGGCGTCGCGAGCGCGGCAAGAATGGCGATGAGCGCGGCCGTTCGACGCATCAGCCTTCGCGCGACGAGAGCCGGTCGAGCTGCCGGATCACGTCGAAGTCCTCCAGGAGGTCGAGACGCTCGACCACGCGATAGTGCTCGAGCAGCGGCAGCTGGGCGCCGAGCACCGCATCGTCGAGTCCAGCGAGGTCCGGTCGCCGGTCGACCGGTTGCAGGACGAACAGCAGGACCGCCGTCGCGAGCCCGAACGACAGCGCAATCGGCGCCGGCCGCGCCCACCAGCGGTGGAGCCGCGCGCCGGCCGAGCGGTGCGCGTCGAGCCGCGCGCGCAGCTGCGCACGGTACTCTCCCCACCGCGGCTCCGGCGGCGGCGGCGCGGCGGCCGCCGCTCGCGCGAGGATCTCGCGTTCGGCCGGCGTGAGGTCGTCGGAACGCTCCGGCGTCACGGCGCCAGCTCCTTTCGCAGTGCCGCCACGGCGCGATGCAGGTGCACGCGCACGGTCGGCTCGGCCACGCGCAGGATTTCGGCGATCTGTGCCGTCGTCAAGTGCTCTTGCGCGTAGAGAATTACCGCCGCCCGCTGCTGCGCCGATAGCCGGTGCACGGCGTCCCACAACCGCGTCATCCGTTGCGCCTCACTCACCTGATCGCCGGGATCGGGCTCGGGCGCCGGATGGCGCTCGACGAGCGACTCGTCGGCGTCACGGTGTGCGTCGCGCGTGACCAGGCGCGCCCACCAGCGGCCCCGCCGTTTGTGATCGAGACAGACATTGACCAGGATCCGATAGAACCACGTGGAGAAGCGGGCGTCACCGCGAAATCGCTCGGCCGCCTCCCACACGCGGATGAACGCCTCTTGCGAGGCATCGCGGGCGTCTTCGGCGTTGCGCAGAAGCGACCACGCCAGACGGTACGCGCGGCCCTGGTATCGCGCGACCAGCAGGTCGAAGGCCGCGTCGTCCCGCGCCGCGATGCGTCGGCACAGCGTCTCATCGGAAGTCGCCTCCCGGTCGTCCGTCACCCGGCCCTCTGCCGTTCACGATCCCACTCCAGCTCGCCGGCCCCAAAGATTTCGCGCCCGAGGCCGACCGGCGCGGCCTCGGGCGCCCCGCGGCGGTTACTTGGTGGCCTGGTCGGCTCTGTCGTTCTTCAGATCCCGGACGTCGCCGCGCAGATCGCGGCGATCCTGGCGTCGGTCGCGGCGATCCTGGCGCAGGTCGCGCGCGTCGGCGCGGCGCTCCTTCACGTCGCCCTTCAGCTCCTTGCGATCGCCGCGGAGGTCTTTGAGGTCGTCCTTCACCGCCTCCTTGTCGCCGGCCTTGCGGTCGGCGGCGAGCTCGCGCCGGTCGGAGCGGATCTCGCGCCGATCTCCGCGGATTTCCTTCGTGTCATTGCGCAGCTCGCGTCGGTCCTGACGGATCTCGCGGCGATCGCCGCGGAGCTCGCGCCGGTCCTGCCGGATCTCGTTCTTGTCCCGCGTGACGTCGTCGGCTCTGACATCTGCCACCAGCACCGGCGCCGTCAGGAGCGCCGCCGCCACACCCGTCACCGCGATCGCTGTCCTCAGAGTCATCGCTCGTCTCCTCGTCGGGGGGATGACTACTGGCTCTTGGACGAGGGGTGCAGGCCGGATCGTTTACATATCGATACACGTGCGATAAACCCCCACCAGACAACGACCACCCGGGATGCGCGGCTCGCTGGCCGGACGGTTGCAGCGCTTGAATGCACGGAGGTGCGCCCATGATTGACCGCACGAGGGTCTCGACAGCGTGGGAAGGATGCGACATCTCCATCGTCACGGAAAGCCTGCGCGACGGCCGGTGGGGTGTCGTCGCGGCCATTCAGGAGACCACGCCCCAGCACACGCGCACCGTCGATCTGCCGGTGCCGAGCGAGACGTTCGCGACGCGCGAGGAGGCTCAGGCGTACGGCGTCGAGCAGGCGGAGCGCTGGCTCGAGAGGAACATGCCGCGACGCGAAGCCGCCTAGTCGAGTGCGACGAGTCCGCGGTGTGAGCGGTTGACCACGCTCGCTCCACTGCGCGTGACGAGGACGGTTTCCTTCACGGCCACGCCGAGGGCGCCGAGCTCGTAATACGGCGCCTCGACACGCACCACCATGCCCGGCTCGAGCACGCCGCCGCCGGGCCGCAGCCACGGCGACTCCGCCGCCTCGAGGCCGATCCCGTGCCCGACGTGATGCCGGCGAAATTCGGGCAGGCCGGCCTCGCGGACGGCGCCGACGGCGCTGTCGAACACCGCGGCGCCCTCGACGCCCGGCCGGATCGCGTCGAGCCCGGCCTGCACGCCGGCTTCGACGGCGTCGTACACGCGCTGCGCGCGGGAACCCGGCTCGCCGAGGACCGCCATGCGCGCGACGTCGCCGTGATAGCCCTTGAACACGCAGCCGACGTCGAAGCGGACGAGCTCGGCGGGACGCAGACCGCGCTCTCCGGGCGCGGCGGCCGGCAGCGCCGCATTGGGGCCGAATGCGATGATCACCGCGTGCGGCACTGCGCGGCGGGCCGAGACCGCGTGCGCGTACAGATCCACCGCCTCGCGCTCGGTCGTGCCCGGTTTGAGCTCGCCGAGCACCGCGTGAATCGCCTCTTCGGCAATGCGCAGCGCGTGCGCCAGGCACTCGATCTCGTACGGGCCTTTCACCGCGCGGGCGCCGGCGACGGCGCCGACGGTGGGGACGAGGCGAAACCGTGAGAGACGCGCGCTGATCGCGCCGGCGCCCGGACGCGAGGCGTCGTCCATCCCGACGCGGGAGGCGCGCAGCCCGAGCGTCTCCAGCACGCGCGCCAGCGCCTCGGCGGCACTCTCCGCCGGCTCGGCGGCCAGCTGCGCGGCGCGACGCGCATGCTCGTCGGCACGCTCCGCGAGATTGACGAAGAAGCGCCCGTGGCAGGCCACGTGGTCGGCCGTCCCGTCGCCCGCCGCAAACGCCGGCGCGTCGATCGTCGGGATCACCAGCGCGGTGCCGGCGCTCGAGTACACGGCGGCGATGTCGGAGGGATAGACGCCTCGCGAGAAGCTCCAGAAGCCCGTCAGATACGCGACGTCGGCCGAGGACGTCGCGACCAGCGCGTCCACGCCGAACGCCTCGAGCGCGGCGTCGAGCCGCTCGCTCTGATGCGGATACATCTACACCGCCAGAAGCGTCCCGCTGATGTGGCCCGATGACTCCGCTGCCAGATAGGCGATGGCGTCGGCAACCGCCTCGACGGGCACCCACGTTTTCGGATCGACGTTCGGCATGCCCGCGCGATTGGCGGGCGTGTCCATCGTGCTCGGCAGGACCGCGTTGACGGTGACGCCGCGGCCGCGCGTTTCGGCGGCCAACGCCTGCACGAATGCGATGACGCCCGCCTTCGCCACCGTGTACGCGATGAAGCCGCCGGCGGGCGGCACGACCGCGCGCGAGGCGACGGCGACGACGCGGCCGCCGCCGCCGGCCAGCATCGGCGGCACCACGGCTCGGGCGGCCACGTACGTCGTGGTGAGGTTGAGCGTCAGCATCGAGTCCCAGAGTCGGCGATCCGTCTGGGCGAGGTCGCCCATCGCGAAGCCGCCCACGGCGCTCACGAGGACATCGATGTGCCGATGCCGGCCCAGGATCGACTGCGTCAGTCCCGCCATCGCACCGTCGTCCGCGACATCGCAGCGCTCGAGCTCGAGTCGCGCGCGCGAGGCGGCGTCCACCGAGCCGGCAAGGCGCTCGCGCTCGGCCTCGACGATCCACGTCACGCACACGGTGGCGCCGTCGGCGAGAAACTTTCGGGTAATGGCCTGGCCGAGCGCGCCGCTGCCGCCGGTGACGAGGACCACGCGCGCCACGCGCTACTCCGTCGCCGCCGGCGCCATCATGATCGACGAGCGCTGGATCTCGTCGTAGCGCACCTTCGAGACGTCGAAGTCCGCGAGGTTGTCCTTGAGCTTCTTGAACGTCTGGTCGAACGACGGCAGCGTCTTGCGCGCGCGCGTCAGCGGCGTGGTGCGCGCGAGCACGTAGTTTTTCACGTACGGGTGGTTGATACCGCGCTTCTTGATCTTGGCGACGACGGCCACCAGCGCCTCGTCGGCCGAGCGCACGAGCGCGGCGCGCTCCTCACGCTCCTCGAGTCCCTTCCGCAGGGATGTCTTGAGGAACTTGTCGACTCTGCGGAGAATCGGCGCGAAGGCGCCGCCCGCGAACCGTTTGTTCTGCTCGTACAACAGGCCGAGCGTGATGAGGTGCGCCGACTCGAACTGAAAGGCCCAATCCTCCTCGGTGGCGGAGGGCTGCTCGGCCTCGGCGCCGCGATACATCCGGATGACTTCCAGCGACTTCTCCTTCAGGTTGTGCGCCTTCTCGGTGTTGAGCGCGAGCACCTGGAAGGCCACGTCCGGCTCCGCCACGACGATGGCGGGCACGGCCTCCGCCTTGAGCTTGTCGAGCGCGACGCGCCGGTGATTGCCGTTGGGCGTCCAGTACACGCCGGCGCGCGGCGAGACGACGACGATCGGATCGACGAAGCGGTCCACGCGACGCACCGCCTCGGTGAGCCGCTTGACGTGGGTGGGCGAGACGTCGCGCTGGTAGGGGCTCGCCTCCACCTTCGTGCGGGGCAGCAGACAGAAGACCTGCCAGTGCTCGCCGACCGGCTCCTGGTAGACGGCCAGCACCCGGCCGCCGTCGCGCTCGATCTGCTCGGCCAGCGCGCGGGCGGTCTTGCTGGGCTCCTTGTCGGGATAGACCGTGAAGTCCGCCATGGCTCCGATCCTACGCCGTTGCGGGCGTTGCCGGGGCCACGGCCCGCGGGCGGCGCAGCAGCTCGCTGACGCTGCCGTAGATGCCCGAGGGCAGGAAGATGATGAAGACGATGAGCAGCAGACCATAGATGGTCTCGGCCATGCCGACGTAGCTCACCCCGAAGACCACGCGCAGCACCTCGGCCAGCGCAATCGTCAGCGCGGTGCCCACCGTCGGTCCGAGCAGCGAATACATCCCGCCGAGCACGACCGCGAACACGATGCGCAGCGACACGCCGATCCCGGCCAGGGTGTCGGGGTTCACGTACGCGATGTACTGCGCGTACGCGATGCCGCCGACGGCCGTAAGCACGGCCGAGAGCACGGTGATGCCGATCTTGAACCGCGTCACGTGGATGCCGACGGAGGCGGCGGCCGTCTCGTCTTCGCCGATCGCCTCCATGGCCGCCCGCGCCATCGAGCGATCGAGCCGGTGCCAGACCCAGAGGCCGAGCGCCCACAGCACGAGGCCCGCATAGTAGAAGACGCGCTTGTCGGCGAACTGCACGGCCACGAGGCTGTCGCCGCCCTGAGGCCGCACGGTGAGCCCCAGCGAGCCGCCGGTCCAGTCCCGCTCGGCGATGATGAGCAGACGGATGACCTCGCCCACGGCCAGCGTCACCAGGCCGAAGTAGTGGCCGACCACCGAAAAGCGCGAGCACGGATACGCGACGACCACCGCCAGCACGGCGGTCAGCGCCATCGCCACCACGGCGCCCAGCCATGGCGTGAGACCGAAGAAGTTCCACAGCAGCGTCGTCGTGTACGCGCCCAGTCCCAGAAACGCGCCGTGGCCGAGCGACACGAGCCCGAAGCGTCCCATGAGCGACCAGGCGCCGCCGATGAACGACCAGATGAAGATCTGGATCAGCACGTGCAGCATGTACTGCTGCATGCCGCCCATGGGCACGAATGGCACGATGAGCAGCGCCACGAGCAGCGCAGCGACGAGAACGCGGCCGCCGCTCACGTGCGCCTGCCGAGGATGCCGCCGGGGCGGGCGAAGATCATGACCACGAAGAACACGAAGGCGATGACGTAGCCCATCTCGGTCGACCACACCACGCCGCCGATCGAGATGACCTCGCTCATGATGAAGGACGCCACGAACGCGCCCACCATGTTCCCCAGCCCGCCCAGCACGCAGATCATGAACGTGAGCGGTCCGAACGCGGCGCCGAAGAAGGGATGGACGGAATACTGGATGATCAGCAGCGCCGCCGCCACGCCGGCGAGCGCGCCCCCCACGGCAGACGTCACGAGATAGACCGTGCGCGGGTTGGCTCCCATCAGCGCCATGGCGTCGCGATCCTGCGAGACGGCGCGGATGGCCGTGCCGACGTAGGTGTGCCGCAAGAAGAGATAGAGCCCGAGCATCACGAGCAGCGCGACGACGAAGGCGATGAGGCGCGCGAAGGACAGGAACATGCCGCCGAACTCGAGGGTCGGCAGGGTCAGCCGCACCGAGCGATGGTCTGTCGTCCACAAAAACGTCGCGAACGACTGCAGAAAGAACAGCAGACCGCCGGTCGCGAGGAGCTGGTTGATGGGCGCACTGCCGAGGATCGGCGAGATGATCAGCACGTGCACGCCGACGCCGAGCAGCGCGCCGAGCGCGACGCTGACCAGGCTGCCGATCCAGATGGGCCAGCCATAGACCTGCACGAGGAAGTAGACCGCATACATGCAGATCATGACGAGGTCGACGTAGGCGATCCAGACGATGTCGATGACGCCGAAGATCAGATTGAGGCCCAAGGCCAGCAGCGCGAGCACGCCGCCCAGGAGCAGGCCGTTCACGGCGGCTTCGGCCAGGAAGATCGGATCGATCACAGGCCGACGTACGCCTTGCGCACGAAATCCTGCTCGGCCAGCGCGTCGGCGCGGCCCTCCATCTTGAGATGGCCCGCCTCGAGCAGGTAGGCGCGGTCCACGAGCTTCAACACCTGTCGAACGTTCTGTTCGACGACGAGGATCGTGTAGCCCTCCTCGCGCACCCGGCGGATCATGTCGAACAGGCGCAGCACCATGACCGGCGCGAGGCCCATGGACGGCTCGTCGAGCAGCACGAGCTTGGGCCGCGACATCAGCGCGCGGCCGACGGCGAGCATCTGCTGCTCGCCGCCCGAGAGGCTGCCTGCGCGCTGGCGCCGGCGTTCGGCGAGCACGGGGAAGAGCGAAAACACCCGGTCGAGGCTCTCGGCGTATGTGCGTCGCGCCGTCGGCAGATACGCGCCCATCTTGAGGTTGTCCGCGACCGTGAGCATCGGGAAGATCCGGCGGCCCTCCGGCACGTGCGCGATGCCGCGCGCCACGACCTCATAGGCGGGGCGGCCGGTGAGCGCCGTCCCCTCGAAGGTCAGCGAGCCGGCGCGCGGCGCGATCATGCCCGAGATCACGCGCAGCAGCGTCGTCTTGCCGGCGCCGTTGGGGCCGACGACGGCGACCGCCTCACCGGCGGTGACGTCGAGGCTCACATCCCACAACGCGGTGAAGGCGCCGTAGCCGGCGGTGACGTTGCGCAGCGCCAGCATCAGGCGAGCACGACCTTCTCGCCGAGATACGCCTCGACCACGCGCGGATCTTCCGCCACCTCGCGCGGCTTGCCCTCGGCGATCTTCTCGCCGTGGTCGAGCACGACCACGCGATCGACCACCCGCATGAGCGTGGCCATGATGTGCTCGACCCACACGATCGTCACGCCGAGCTCGCCGCGGATGCGTCGCAGCAGCTCCGCGGCGCCCGCCATCTCCGAAGAGTCGAGCCCGCCGAGGCTCTCGTCGGCGAGCAGCAGCTTGGGCGACGTCGCGAGCGCGCGCGCGAGCTCGAGCTTCTTGAGCCCGCCTGCGCCGAGCGTGGTCGTCGATGCGTCGTCGGAGGTCGGCAACCCCACCAGCGTCAGGATTTCGCGCGCGCGGGTGCGCGCGGCCGCTTCGCCGAGCGGCGTCGTCGCGCCGAAGTGCGCGGCCACCGCGACGTTCTCGAGGATGGAGAGTTTCCGGAACGGCCGGGGAATCTGAAACGTACGCGCCAGCCCGCGATGGCAGATCGCGTCCGGCGTGCGGCCGGCGATCTCCTCGCCACGAAACTGCACCGAGCCCGCGGACGGTGCCAACGCGCCCGCGATGCAGTTGAACGCGGTCGTCTTGCCCGAGCCGTTCGGCCCGATGAGACCGAGGATCTCGCCCTCGCGCGCCTCGAACGAGACGCCATTGAGCGCGGTGAAGTCGCCGAAGCGCTTCGTCAGCCCGGAGACCGTCAGCACGGGAGGAGGCGGACGCCGCCCGGGAGCGCGCGCTCCCGGGTCGTCATCGGTCCGTTCGTCAGCGCGCCAGCCAGGGCGACGCCGACGGCAGCAGCACCGGTGGGTTCGCGATGCTCGCGATCACGGGCGGGTAGACGTGCTTGAGCTCGCCGTCGATGACCTGGTAGACCGCCGCGATCGCGCGCATATTCTGCCCCGCCATGGCGTGCTCGACCGGGTGGAACTTCACGCCATAGCCCTGCATGGTGCCGCCCTCAGGAATGTCGGTCTCACGCGCCGCCTTCGCGAGCGCGTCGGGGCCAAAGCCGCCATGCTTTTGAATCGCGCGCGGCAGTACGTCGTTCAGAAGGATCCACATGTTGTTGAAGCCCATCGAGACGTGCGGCGCGACCTGACCAGGCGGAATGCTCGGCTCGAACGTCTTGTAGCGCTTGAGCATCTCCTGCGTGAGCTCGCCGACGCCGGCCTTGAGCTTCTTGGGATCGATGAGTTGCGAGGCCGGCGGATCGACGGTGTGGAAGCCTTCGACCTCGTTGCCGAACGTCTCCTTGAGCTTCGCGAGCTGACTGTGGCCGGCGCCGTGTCCGACGTACACCTTCAGGCGCAGCCCCTGCTCCTTCGCCTGGCGCAGGAAGAGCGCGATATCGGGGTTGTAGCCCGTATGGAACAGCACGTCCGGTCGCTGTGAGCGCAGCTTCGTGACGAGGGAGGACAGGTCGGGGGCTTGGATCGAATAGCCCTCTTTGAGTACGACCTGCATCCCCTGCTTCTTGGCCTCGGCCTCGTTGGCGGCAGCGACGCCGGTACCGTAGGGGCCGTCCTCATAGATGATGGCGGCACGGACGTCCTTCGGCGCCTTCTTCAGCTTGTCCTGCGCGTAGTGCGCGACGTAGGCCACGGAGTTCTCGCCGAACGACCCGCCATTGGCCTGCGGGCGGAACGTGTACTGCAGGTGGCGGTCCTTGAGCACGGCGTCGGCGATGGCCGTGGTGATCCACAGGAACTTCTTCTGCTTGTCGACCTTTTCCGCAAGCGGCACGGCGTGGGCGGACGAGTAGATGCCGGCGAGGATGTCGACCTTCTCGACGTTGAGCAGCCGCTCGGCCTCGTTGATCGCGACCTCGGCCTTCGACTGGCCGTCGCCGTCGACCTGCACGATCTTGTACTTGCCGAGGACGCCACCCTTTTCGTTGACGTAGTCGATGATCATCTTGGCGCCGCGCCAGCAGTTGATCGAGCCGGCGGCGGAGAAGGGGCCGGAGTGATCGTAGAGAACGCCGATCTTGATCGTCTGCGCCTGCGCGTCGGCGCGCGGCGCCCATGTGCTCGCCATCGCCAGCACGAGCGCGATGGCAAGGTTTGTTCGGGCTGACTTCATCGGCCGCCTCCTGAAAAAAAGTGGGGTGCAGCGTATCACGCGCGCGTCTTGCGCGCGAGAACCATCCACTCGCGTCCCTGTCGTCCGCGCGCCGAGCGCAGCGGTGCGAACGCACGCTCGATCGTGAACATGGGAGCGAGCAGCCGGCGCACTTCCGCCGGCGAGACGACGAACGGTGGGCCGGGCGTCTGCGCGCGCAAGGGAAAGAAGCAGGCGAGCAGCCAGCCGCCGGCGCGCAGCGTTCCGGCCAGCGAGCGGACGTACTCCGCGCGCCGCGCCGGATCGATGGCGCAGAAGCACGTGTACTCCCAGACGCCGTCGAAGGTCTGCGGCAGCTCGCGTCCGAGCGCGAAGACGTCGCGGCTGTCGAAGCTGACGGCCACGCGCTCGCGCTCGGCCAGCGCGCGCGCCGCGGCGAGGGCGGCGGGCGCGAAATCGAAACCGGTGACCTCGTAGCCCTGCGCGGCGAGCAGCCGCGCATCGTGGCCGCGGCCGCAGCCCGGCACCGCGACGCGTCCGCGTGGCGGCGGCGTCGTCGCCAGAACCTCGGCGAGCGGAGGCGCCGGACGGCCGAGCTCCCAGCCATCCCCGCCGCGCGCGTACAGCTCCTCCCAGAAGTCCGGCGTGTTCACACGGGCCATCGCACACCCTCGAAATGCGCGAGCGCCCGCTCGGCGCCGGCGGAACAGAGCTCGTCCGCGGTGTGGGCGGTGGTGATCCCGATGACGCGCATGCCGGCCGCGCGCGCTGCCTGCACGCCGACGATCGCATCCTCGAAGACCACGCATGCCGCGGCATCCACGCCGAGGCCGCGGGCCGCCTTCAGATAGACCTCGGGATGCGGCTTGCCATGGCGCACGTCATCCGCGGTGACGGCGACGTCGATGTGCTCGCGCAGGCGGAGCGCGTCGAGCACGCGTTCGAGGTCTCGGCGAGACGCCGAGGTGGCGACGGCGCGGGGCACGCCTTCGCGCGTGAGCATCTTGACGAACTCGGCGGCGCCGGCCACGGCCATGAGACCACGTCGCGCGAGGCGTTCGTAGTGGCCACGCTTGAGGTTGGCCAGTCGCCGCGCCTCGGGGGCGCCGATGCCGTCGACGAGCAGGACCACCGCCTCCTCGGCCGGCCGGCCGATCGTCAGGCGCCAGAACTCGGCCGGCGGCGTGACACCGCAGTCGCGACACATCGCGACCCACGCCTCGCGATGGTGGACGCCCGAATCCACGAGGACGCCGTCCATGTCGAAGACGACGGCGTCCGGGATCGACGTCACTTCAGCCGATAGAGGGGAGCGAGCGCGCGAAACGTCTCGAGCGCGGCGTCACGATACTGTGCCTCGGTCCAGCGGGCCGCCTGCTCCGAGGGCACGGAACGACCGAGGACGAACTGGCCGTCGCGCGTGCGCGTGAGCTCATCGGCCAGCTCGCCGAGCTGCTCGGGGCTCAGATCGGCAAGCGGCGAGGCCGCGTCCTCGTCGTGCTCGTTCTTGAACCACGCGAGCCCCTTGACGCGACGGAGCACCGGTCCCAGGCGCGGCGCGTTGCGCTTCCAGGCCACGGCCCACCGCTTCTTCTCGGCGTGCTCGGGGCCCACCTCGAACAGGAAGCGAACCGCGTGACGCGACACGGCGACCTTGAAGTGGCAGTGCTTCTTGTAGCCACGCGCGTCGGGGCCGAAGGCGACCCACGTGTCGTCGGGCGGGTTCACGGTGCGCCGCGCGTGCATGGCGACGTGTGCGAACGCCGCGGCGCCGGTGGCGCGCGTGACGGCCGGCTTCAGGCTGTGGCCCACGGCCTCCAGCTTGGGACGGAGGCGCTCACGAATGGCGCTCATGCGCGCGCGGAATCCGTGCTCGTCGAACACTTTGAAGTCGGTGGCACCGAAGGCCGGAGAAGGCATGTCGGCTCTCCTCGGAATCCACGCGGCCCATGACGGCCGGCGCGATAGAGGGGCATAGTGTAATGGGTCGCATCGCGCGAGGCAACGCGAATCCCGTTCCGCGAAGGAGAGACCAATGAGCGACGTGTCGTGCTTCCACAATTTGAAGTCCGGCGGCATCGAGCGGCAGCTCGCTGCGGGTGTGAGCGCGCGCGTGTTCCCCGGCGAGCACGCGATGCTGTCGGTGGTGACGCTCGAGCCGGGCGCCGTGTCGCCGGTCCACGCCCATCCCAACGAGCAGTGGGGCGTCTGCCTCGAAGGCGAGTGGATCCGCGTGCAGAACGGCGTCGAGCATCACGTCAAGGCGGGGGATTTTTGGCGGACGCCGCCCAATGTGCCGCACGGCGGACGCGCGCTCGGGGTGCGGTGCGTGGTGCTCGACATCTTCGCGCCGCCCCGCGAGGAATACCGGCGGCCGGGCGCCGGGCTCGGCGCCGCAACGCTGGCTCGCTGACGCGCGCGTGGGGCGCCCGGCCGTCGGGCCGTTGTGCGAGCCGCAGCCGCAGGCGAGGCGGGCCTGCGTGAGGCGCTCTGCGAAGGCGCCCCGACGGCAAAAGACGAATGATACAATTCGCGCGTGACGGACGTCTTCGTGGTCACCGGCGGCGCCGGGTTCATCGGCAGTCACATCGCGGAGCGCTTGCTGGCCGACCATCCGGCCGCGCGCGTGCGCGTCTTCGACGACTTCTCCTCGGGCTCCATGGCGAACCTGCCGTTCGCGGCCGCCGCCGGCGAGCGGCTGGAGGTCGTGCGCGGCGACGTGCGCGACCTCGCGGCGCTGGAGCGCGTGGTGCGCGGCGCGTCGGTGGTCTTTCACCAGGCGGCCATGCGCTCGGTGCCGCGCTCCGTCGACGACCCCCTCGGCGCCAACGATCACAACGTCAACGGCACGCTGCACCTGCTCGAGGCGGCCCGGCGTGCCCGCGTCCGGCGCGTGGTCTACGCCTCGTCGTCCTCCGTCTACGGCGACAATCCCGCGCTGCCGAAAATGGAGGACCAGTCGCTCACGCCCATCTCGCCGTACGCGGTATCCAAGGCGGCCAACGAGATGTACGCGTCGGTGTGGACGAAGCTGTATGGCGTCGAGACGGTCGGGCTGCGGTACTTCAACGTGTTCGGGCCGCGGCAGGACCCGGCCTCGGAGTACGCGGCCGTGATTCCGCGCTTCATCCTCTGGGCCGTGCGTGGTGAGCCGCTGGAGGTGCACGGCGACGGCACCCAGTCGCGCGACTTCACGTACATCGACAACGTCGTCGACGCCAACATCCTCGCCGCGCGGGCGCCGGCGGCCTCGGGCGAGGCGTTCAACGTCGGCTGCGGCGAGCGGGTGAGCCTGCTCGACATCATCGCCCGCCTCGAGAAGATGCTGGGGCGCGCCGTACAGCGCCGCCACACGCCGAGCCGCGCGGGAGACGTGCCGCACACGCTGGCCGACATCGGCAAGGCCAAGCGGCTGATGGACTACACGCCACGCGTGGACTTCGACGAGGGCCTGCGCCGCACCGTGGCGTTCTTCAGGGCCTAGTTTTCGGGAGGATCCGCGTCATGCACCGACCCGCCGCGCTCGTCGTCCTCGTCGCCGCGCTGCTCACGCTGCCCGCTGTCGCCGCCGCCCAGGCGCCGCGCGCGATGGTGGTGCAGTCGGTCGCCGAGCCGCCCGGCCTGGACCTCACGGCCACCCCGGCCTCTGCGACGGCGGGCGTGATCCTCTACAACGTGCAGGAGTGCCTGGTGAAGGTCGACGCCCACGGCAAGATCGCGCCGTGGCTCGCCGAGCGCTGGCACACCGCGGACAACCGCAATTACACCTTCTTTCTGAAGAAGGGCGTGCGCTTTCACAACGGACGCGAGCTCCGAGCCGCGGACGTGAAGTTCGTCATCGAGCGGGCGATGAATCCCGAGACCAAACACCCGTACCCGCAGTACTACGCCAACATCGGCGACATCATCGTCAAAGACGAGTACACGATCACGTTCACGCTCAAGTCGGCGGCGGCGAACTTCCTGCTCAACCTCGCGCGCCAGGGCTCGGTCATCTATCCGCGCGAAGCCGTCGACACGCTGAAGTCGGCGCCAATCGGCACCGGTCCATTCACGGTGGCCGACTGGGTGCGCGGCGACCGGATCGTGCTCAAGCGCAATCCCGAGTACCACGTCAAGGGTCTGCCGAAGCTCGATCAGGTGACCTATCGATTCATCCCCGACCCCAACGCGACGCTGGCCGCGCTGAAGGCCGGCGACATCGACGTCTCGCTGTTCGGCCTCGGCCCCGAGCACGTGGCTGAAGTGAAAAAGGACGCGCGCTTCGAGGTCATCGTGGGCGAGACCACGAACGACGTGGTCATGTCGATGAACAACGCGCGCAAGCCGTTCAGTGACGTCCGCGTGCGCCGCGCCATCACCCACGCGATCAACAAGCCGGAGGTCGTGAAGCTCGCGATGTTCGGGATGGGCACGGTCATCGGCTCCAACGTGGATCCGCTCAATCCGTACTTCGTCGATCTGTCCAAGGCGGTCCCGTACGATCCGGCGAAGGCAAAGAAGCTCCTCGCCGAGGCCGGCTATCCCAACGGCTTCAGCACCGTGCTCAAGGTGGCGCCGCAGTACTACTACACGGTCCGCGCGGGCGAGGTGATCACCGACCAGCTCGCCAAAGTCGGCGTGAAGGTGAAGATCGAGCAGATCGAATGGGGCCAGTGGCTCGACCGCGTCTTCTGCCGGCCGGCCTCGGGCTGCAAGGAGCCGGACTACGATCTGACGATCATCGGGCATGCGGAGGCGTGGGACGTCGGCAACTACGCCAACCCGAAATACTACTTCCGGTACGACAGCCCGAAGTTCCAGGACCTCTACGCGAAGTCCGAGACGACGACGGACGACAAGGCGCGCCGCGAGCTCTACGTGCAGATGCAGAAGATGCTCGCGGACGACGCGCCGGTCGTGTTCCTGTTCATCCATCCGCGGCTCGTGGCGGCGAAGAAGGGGGTCACCGGCCTCTGGAAGGACCTGCCGATTCCGTCGAACGACATGTCGGCGGTGGGGTGGTCGGCCGCCAGGTGATCGCGCCCGCGTGAGGCGCTACGTTCTCAGGAGGGTCGCGATGTTCGTCGCGACCCTTTTTTTCGTTTCCGCGCTGGTGTTCATCGTCGTGCGCCTGCTCCCGGGCGATCCGGCCACGCTCATCCTCGGCGTGGAGAGCACGCCGGAAACGCTCGCGCGCCTGCGCCACGCCATGGGCCTCGATCGGCCGCTCCCGCTGCAGTACGTCGACTGGCTCGCGCGCGCCGTTCGCGGCGATCTCGGCACGTCGATCCAGTACGATCTGCCGGTCGGTCGCCTCATCCTGTCGCGCCTGCCGGTGACGCTGCCGCTCGCCGTGCTGGCGGCCGCCATGATGGTGGCCGTCGCCCTGCCGCTCGGCATTTACGCCGCCACGCACCACCGTCGGGCCGGCGACTACACCGCGATGCTCACGTCACAGCTCGGTATCGCCGTGCCCGCGTTCTGGTCCGGCTTGCTCCTGATCTTGTTGTTCTCGGTGCGACTCGGCTGGTTCCGCTCCGGCGGCTTCGACGGCTGGAGCGCCGGCGTGTGGACGGGCGTGAAGTCATTGCTGCTGCCCGCGATCGCGCTCGGCGCGTTCCAGGCGGCGGTGCTCGTTCGCGCAACGCGCTCCGCCGTGCTGGAGGTCCTTCGCGAGGACTTCGTGCGCACCGCGCGCGCCAAGGGACTGCGCGAGGGGCGGGTCGTGCACCGCCACGCGCTGCGCAACGCGATGATTCCCATCGTCACCGTCATCGGCGTCCAGCTCGGTCAGCTGATCGCCGGCGCGATCGTGCTGGAGTCGGTGTTCGCGCTTCCGGGGCTCGGTCGACTGGCCCTCGGCGCCATCAGCGCGCGCGACCTGCCGGTCGTGCAGGGCGTCACGCTGTTCGTGGCGGCGTCGATCGTCTTCATCAACTTCGCCGTGGACCTCGCCTACGCCGCCCTCGACCCGCGCATCCGCTACGAGTAGCCGCGCGTGAGACGCCGCCGCCACGTGACGTTCCTGCTCGGCGTCGTCATCAGCGCGGCCCTGGCCGGCACCGCCGCGCTGAGCCTCGTCTACACGCCGAGCGATCCGCTCGCGATGGCGGGTGGCTCACGCCTGCAGGCGCCGACGCGCGCGCACCCGTTCGGCACCGACCACTACGGCCGCGACGTTCTCTCGCGCGTGATGGCGGGCGCGCCGACCTCGATCGCCGTGGGCGTGATCGCGGTGGGCATCGGGGCGCTGGTGGGGATCGTGCTCGGGCTCGCCAGCGGCTGGATCGGTGGCTGGCTCGACGAGGGCGCGATGCGTCTCATCGACGCCGTGCAAGGCTTTCCCGCGATCCTGTCCGCGCTGCTGTTCAGCGCGGTGTTCGCGCCCGGCATCGGCATCAGCATGGTCGCGATCGGCGTCGCGTTCGTGCCCGCCTTCGCGCGGCTGACGCGCGGCGCCGTGCTCGAGCTGCGCGATCGCGAGTTCGTCGTGGCCGCCCGTGCCCTCGGCGCGCGGGACCGGCGACTGGTGCTGCGCCACATCCTGCCCAATACGCTGGCACCGCTGATCGTGCAGGCGACGACGAGCTTTCCCGTCTCGATCCTCTCCGAAGCCGCGCTCGCCTACCTGGGCCTCGGCACGCAGCCGCCCCATCCGTCGTGGGGCCTCATGCTCAAGGAGGCGCAGAATTTCCTCGGCATGAACCCATGGTTCGCGGTCTTCCCGGGCGCGGCCATTGCGATGGCCGTGCTGGGTCTCAATCTCCTCGGCGATGGTCTGCGGGATCTCCTGGACCCGAGAACCGCGTTAGGTTGACATGGGTGTAATCGTACCTTTATCGTAACGATTGGCTTCTGCCCGGCCTGCTGGCCTCCCGCTAGCAAAAACACGGTGTTGCCCCGGGGGAGAGAGAGCGGATGAAGGTCTTCAACACCTCGTTTACGCTGAACAGTGAGGAAGGCACCGAGGTCACCGACATCACCAAGCTCGTCAGGGAAGCCATCCAGCAGTCCCCGGTGTCCGCGGGGATCGCCCTGATCAATACGCTGCACACGACGTGCGCGGTCTTCATCAACGAGTTCCAGAGCGCCCTCATCGACGACCTGAAGGGGCTCGTGGAGAAGCTGGTGCCCGAGCGCGGCGGCTACCGCCACGACGACCCGAGGGTCTCCGACTGCGAGCGCGGCAACGCGCACTCCCACCTGCGGGCGGCGCTGCTCGGGCGGTCGGTGGCGCTCGGCGTGAACAACGGCGAGCTGAGCCTCGGCCGCTTCCAGTCGGTCATCTTCGCGGAGTTCGACGGCCCCCGAAAGCGTGAGATCACCGTCCAGGTGATCGGGGCCTAAGCGGCGGGCTCGCCTCCAAACCAGCGCAGGCACAGCAGCAGGTCGCCCGCGCAGCCTGTACACAGCCGTCCCGTTTCCTCTTTGCCCGCCGTCGGCCAACGGCCGGCACGGCACGCTTCGCGCAGCTCGCCGATCGTGACGTTCGTGCAGTAGCAGAGCAGCGCGCCGTCGAGCGCCGGCGGCGGCGGTGCGACGCTCACGTGAAGTACCGGAGCGGTGCGACGCTCACGTGAAGTACCGGAAGAGATGATCGAAGAGCACCAGCTCGCCGCCGGCGGCGCGGCGTCCGACGACATAGCTCGCGAGCCGGAACAACCCCTTCACCTCCACGCGACGCAGTCGCTGGCCCGCGCGCTCGGCCGGCAGATCGATTTCGACGTGCGCCTTCGGACCGAGCGTCACGTTGCGTGTGTCGCGGTCGCGCTCGTAGTACAGGAACACCTCGGCCTCGGCCGTCGAGAAGCGCGCGACGTTGCCGAGGAGAACCGAGTAGCGCTCCGCGAACGGCGACGTCCGGAACACGTACGTCTCGAAGTTGTTGAGCCCCGCCGCGCCGATGCGCTCGGGTACCCCGCCCAGCACGGCGTTCACCGCGTAGTAGAGGGCCGGGGCGGTCGATCCGCGGCGGTGCAGATAGGCGTAGTGATGCGGTCGGTACGGGAACACGCGCTCGTCGTAGCGCGCATCGAAGAGGACCATCACGCGATGGTCGGCGCCGGCCACGTCGCGCACGAGGCGATCGAGGTCGAGGATCTCGCGCCCGGGATCCTGCGGCAGGCTCGCCAGCTCCTTGCCCGACTCGTCGTGGATGGCGACGTCGAGGCTCGCGAGGCGACGAACGGCCGCCGCGTCACGCTGATGCACCGGCTCGACGAGGTGCTCATAGCCGGGCTCCCAGAACGTCGCGGAGAGCAGCGCCGACGGCCTACTTGACATGCATCAGCGACACCGGGCCGGCGAGATCGCGCGCGCCGGTGCCCACGACGTACACGTTGAACCAGGCGTTGCCCGCCAGACGCAGCCGCCGCGCGCGCGTCTCGCCGCCCGCGTCGACGAGCGCGGTGACGTCCAGCAGCCGCGCGCCCAGCGGTGGAACCGCGACGAGCTGCGCGCGTGGCGGTGCGTCCACCTCCGCGCGGACACGGTTGACCACGTCGCTGAGATTCAGCACGAGCAGATGCGAGCGGCTGTCCGCGCCGGCATAGATGTACTGGTGTCGCGTGAATGCTGGGATCGTGCGGCCGGCCATGGCCAGCGGCCCGCCGATCACCGCGTGGGTCAGCCGCGCGTGCGGCGCGTAGCGCTCGATCCACTCGCCACGCCCGTGTGTCGCGCTGTAGCTCTCACCGTCCGAGAGCGTCACGTAGAGATCGGAGTGGATGCGCTCGCCCGCCACCGTGACGATCCCGTAGCCGGCGCCCACCGCCGCCAGCGGCAGCTCGACGACGTCGGTGACGTCCCGCAGCGTGAGCTCGTGCTGCTGGGCGAGGCCGCCGTCGGCGTCGTACTGGCGTACGGTCAACGCGTACGGGCCACGGTTGTAGCCGACCTTGAAGCGCGCCTCGACGTTCGACAGCACGAGCGTGCAGTCGAGTCCCGGGCGCGCCAGCCACGGCAGGTAATACGTCGGCACCCGGGTCACGCCGAGCGCGCGGCGCGCGAGAGCGCGAAGCGTGGCCGTCATGGAGCCCATGCTACTCTCGCGGCGTGCCGAGACGCATCGGTGTCGTCACGGTGGCGCGCTCCGATTACAGCCACCTGGTCCCGCTGCTGGAAAGCATCGCCGCCGCCCCGGTCCTCGCGCTGCAGCTGTTCGTCGCGGCCGGCCATCTCTCGGCAAGGTTCGGCGCCACCGCGGACTTCGTCGCGCGCGACGGCTGGCCCATCGCCGCGCGCATCGACTGCACCGAGGACGCCGATACGCCCGAGGCCGTGGCGCGCTCGCTCGGACGCGCGATCACCGGATTCGCCGATGCCCTCGCGGTCGCCCGGCCGGACGTGCTCGTGGTCCTCGGCGATCGATTCGAGATGCTCGGCGCGGCGCTGGCGGCGCTGCCGCTCACGATTCCCGTCGCACACCTGCACGGCGGCGAGGTGACCGAAGGCGTCATCGATGAGCAGGTGCGCCACGCGCTCACGAAAGTCGCGCATGTGCATTTCGCGGCCACGGCCGAGTACGCGCGGCGAATTCTCCAGATGGGCGAGGAGCCCTGGCGCGTGCACGCGACGGGCGCTCCGGGGCTCGACCGCTTCCGGACGATGCGATATCTCTCCGACGCCGAGCTGGAAGAGCGGCTGGGCCTGGTGCTGCGAGGTCCGGTCGTGCTCGTGACGTTCCATCCCGAGACGCTCGACCCGAGCGCCACCGACAGCCGCGTGGCCGAGCTGCTGGCTGCGCTGGCCGGCATCGACGCCGACGTCGTCCTGACCTATCCCGGCGCCGACGCCGGCAGCCACACCGTGATCGAGCGTGTGACCCGGTTTGCCGCAGGCCGTGCACGCGCGCGACTGGTCCGCTCGCTCGGCGATGACGTGTACGCCTCGCTGCTGCGCACGGCGGACGTGATGGTGGGCAATTCCTCGAGCGGCGTCATCGAAGCCGCCTCCTTCGCGCTCCCGGCGGTCAACATCGGCGACCGCCAGCGCGGACGCGTGCGCGCGGGCAACGTGATCGACGTCGGTCACGGCCGCGACGAGATCGCCGCGGGCATTCGGAAGGCGCTGGCTCCGGAGTTCCGCCGATCGCTCGCGAAACTCGAGAATCCCTACGGCGACGGCCACGCCGCGCCCCGCATCGCAAAGATCCTCGCCGACGTCGACCTGGGCCCGCGCCTCATCACCAAGCGCTTCGTGGATCTGCCCGCGCGCTGACGCGCCCCTCACGCGTCGTCGAGCGCCGCCCACTCGAGGACCTCGTCGACGGCGACGTCGCGCCGCAGCCGGCGTCCGAGCACGCGGTCGAGCTCGCCCGGCGGAATGCCGGTGCCGGGGCGCTTGATGGCGACGTCGCCCGCCGTCAGCCGCTCGCCCGCGCGCAGCGCCCGGGCGGCCACCACGCTCTTGCGTGCCACGCGGCGTGTGTCGAGCTCCGACGGCGCCGGGCGCTTGTCGCCGTCGCCGAGCGCGGACTCGACGGTGCGGATGCCGCGCACGAGTGCCGCCATCTCAGCCGGATCGAGCGACGCGCGATGATCGGGGCCGGGCAGCGCCTTGTCGAGTGTGAGGTGTTTTTCGACGATGGCGGCGCCGCGGCCCACCGCGGCCAGCGCGACCTCGAGACCGAGCGTGTGGTCGGACAGCCCGACCGGCAGCGCGAAGCGGGCGCGCAGCGTGTCCATCGCACGCAGGTTCATCTCGGCGGGCGGCGCCGGATAGGCGCTCAGACAGTGCAGGAGCGCGACCGGCGGATCGCCGGCGTCGCGAATGGCGGCGAGCGCGTCGCCCACCTCGGCCAGCGTCGACATGCCGGTGGACACGATCATCGGGCGCCGCTTGGCGGCGACGTGACGCAGAAACGGCAGGTTCGTGATCTCGCCCGACGGAATCTTGAAGATCGGCGCTCCCAGGCGCTCGAGCGCATCGGCGCTCGCGTCGTCGAACGGAGCCGAGAAGAACACCACGCCGCGCTTGGCGCAGCGCTCCTGCACGCGCGCGAACTCCTCCACCGTGAGCTCGAGCCGGGCGAGCATCTCGCGCTGGCTCTCGCCGGCGCCGGTCGTCTCGACCTGGTAGCCGGCCTTGGGCGCCGCGCGGCTCACGAGCGCGTCCGTGCGGAAGGTCTGGAACTTGACCGCATCGGCGCCGGCGTCTGCCGCCGCATCCACGAGCGCCAGCGCGAGCGCGACGTCGCCGTTGTGATTGACGCCGGCCTCGGCGACGACGAAGACACGCGCGTCGGCGCCGATGCGCCGATCGCCGACGGAGAACCCGCTCGCGCTCATCGGAAGTCCGGCGGCGACGAGGCCGCGTCCGCCGCCGCCAGCTCGTCGCGGACCTGGTCGGCGAGGTCATGCAGCCACTCGCCGAGCGGGACGTCCACGGGACGCAGGTGTGGCGCCGCAAAGCGCCGCCCGCGCTCGACCAGGGCGGCGCGTGCCGCCGGATCCGTGATGATGCGTCGGAGCACGGTCGCGAGTGCGGCCGCGTCGCCCATGTCCACGCGCTCCACGGCTCCCGTGCTCACGTAGGCCGGCATGCCGCCGCCCTCGAAGTCCTTGCCGGGCGTCTGCACGGCGACGACGGGGCAGCCCATCGCCATCGCCTCGATGCCGGCCATCGACGTGACCATAACAGCGGCGTCGGCGGCGCCGAACAGGCGATGAATGTCGTAACTCTGGGTCAGCGGAACGTTCTCGGGCCACCCCCACTCGGCGACCTGGCGACGCAGCAGGTCGAGATCCTCGTTGGGATGAACTTTCACGATCACGTTGACGTCGCCGAGGCCCGAATCCGCGAGCGCGGCGAGTGCATCACGCACGGTTCGATAAAACGCGTCTTTTTCCAGCGCCGAGAACAGCAGCGAGACTAACTTCGACACCATCACGATCAGGGGACGTGACGCCTCGAACCGGAAATCGTGGCAGACATCGGCGCGTAATCGCGTTCGCGGAACGAGCCGCGCATCGTCGGAGCGCGGATCTCCGACGACCACGAGGCGGCGGGGCTCGATGCCCTGCTCGAGCAGCCCGCGTCGGACGTGCTCGCCCAGCACGAGGACGCGATCGCCGACATCGAAGAGGTTCGTACGGTCGCGGCCGATCAGCGCGCCGCCGTAGAACAGCAGCGACGGGATGCCGCGACGCCGTGCCGCCAGCGCCAGCGCGCGCTCCGACATCCGCCGGTCGCTCGTGATGACGACGGCGGTCGGGCGATGCGCATCCAGCGCGCGACCGGCGGCCGCGGCGTAGAGGCGTGCCGTCGCGAGGCTCGACGTCACGGCGTCGCGCGCGTACGGTGCGACGATGGCGGCCAGCGGGCCGCCAGGCTGCCGGTAGCGCAAGCGCGTGAGGAGGCGACGCATCACCGGTCGGAGCTCGCGCACGAGCCGGCGCGCCTCCGTGCGCGGCAAGTGATCCATGAGATGGCCGCCCGCCGCACCCTCGGCCATCGCGCGCCGCAGCGGCCCGCGCATGGCGCGGTTCTCGCTGGTCGCCGCCAGGACGACGGAGGGGCGTCGGTTGGCGGTGAGCGCGCGGATCAGCGGGCTCACGACCATGAAGTGGCGCGCATGCGAGACGGAGAACAGCATCGGCGCGCCGCGGGCCGACACCCGCGCGCGACGATGGCTCAGGTGCGCGGCGAGCGCGCGGCGCTCCTGGCGTCGGCGCAGCGCGCGGCCGGCGAGCGCGAGCGCCCGCGCGGAGGCCGAGCGTCGGGCGACGCGCACGGGGATGCCTCGCTCGGAGGCCAGCGCGCGCGCGATGTGCTCGACGATCGAGGCGCCGGTGAGCAGCATGACGCCGTCGGGCTTGAGCTCGTCGAACGCCCGGACCACGATGCCGACGTACTCCATCACGTCGATGCGCAGGAGGATGCTCTTCGCCACCGGCATCAGGTCGGGGAGCCAGACGCCATCGAAGGTGAGCCCGGGCTCCTCGCGCGGTGGCCACCACTCGCTGATGAGCTCGCGCGTGAGGAACGCGAGCGGCTCTCCATCGTTGCGGAGCAGCTCGTCCTCGTAGATTCGCAGCACGGCGCCGGCCGGCACCCGCGCGGGATCGATGGCATCGCGGCCTGCGAGAATGGTGATCGCGTCGGCGGTGGCCAGGCGCGTGGCGGTCGCGGCCAGCACGTCGCGATAACGTCGCAGATAGCGCCGATGGACCGCCCGCACCCACCGCCGCCGGAACTCTCCCTGGCTCCGCGCCGTCGCCTCGGCCACGAGGAGCACCTGACTCATCGCGCTGAGGTCCTGACACCCGCCCCGACGTCGGTCGTGATGCGTGCCCCGGCTCCGACGCTTGCTGCCGCACCGATCACGACGCCCGGTACGACGATGGCGCCGGCGCCCAGGAACGCGCCGGTGTCCACGCGCACGTTGCCGCACAGGATCACGCCCGGCGCCAGGTACGCGTGGTCGGCGACGCGGCAGTCGTGCTCGACGACGCTGCCGCTGTAGAGCACGGCGTTCTCGCCGATGAGCGCGTCCGCGCCCACGGTGACGTGAGGGAACACGACGGCGCCGGCGCCGACGCGGGCCGACGGCGACACGGTCGCGCTCGGGTGCACGAGGCTCGGGGTGGCGACGTGGAGCTCACGCAGACGCGCGAACAGTACCGGCCGGCGCGCGAGCGCCGCGTTGCCGACGCCGATCACGGCGCCATCGAATCGTCCCGAGGCAACGAGTCGCGGCAGGTCGTCGTCGGAGCCGACGACGACCGCGTCCGCCGCGGCGCCTGGTGCCGCGACGAAGCCGCAGTCGCTGAAGCCACACGCGAGCGCCACGTCGGCGACCGCGCGCGCGTGCGCCCCCGCCCCCAGGATCAGCAGGCGCCGCTCGCCCACTTCAGCTCACCGGCGCGACGGTGGAATGGGCGCGCGTCCCTGCGCCAGTACGAGCTCGGCCAGCAGGAAGTCCCACTCCGTGTCGATGTTGACCGACGCCGCGAAGTCCATGACGATGCCGCGGTTGTCTTTGCCGAGCACGCGGCCCTGATGCATGAGCACGTCGTAGCGCGTGACGTAGACGGCGCCCGACGGCTGGTACACCGCGGGCGCATCCTGGCGGCGCACGAAGCGGTAGCCTTCCTCGAACAGCGCATGGGTGACGTCGCCGTCGAGCGTCTTCATGAAGTACGGGTGATAGGACGCCTCGCTCAGCGTCTGCGCCGAGTCCGCGCCGGTGTCGGCGACCTTGGCGATCGTGGCGTCGATGTCCGCGCCGACTCGGAACGGCGACGTCGGCTGCAGTGTCACGATGAGCTCGGGCCGCGCGCCGGTGGACTCGAGCCAGCGTACGGCGTGCTGCAGCACGGGCACCATCCCCGCCTCGTCGCTGGCGAGCGCCGCCGGACGCAGGAACGGAACGTCGGCGCCGTGGCGCCGCGCCTCCTCGGCGATGGCCTCGCTGTCGGTGGAGACGACCACCCGCGTCAGGCGCGTCGCCTCCCGCGCGGAGGCGACGGCGTGACCGATGAGCGAGAGGGGCCCGAGCTTGCGGAGATTCTTGCCCGGCAATCCCTTGGAGCCGCCGCGGGCGGGAATGACGCCGAAGGCGAACGGTCCCTCCACGCTCAGACCTTCACCCACCGGCCCTCGGCGGCCGACCGCCGCGCCGCCTCGATGACCTTCATGGTCTTGAGACCATCCCAGCCGTCGCACTTCGGCGTGGCCTCGCCGCGCATGCACGCGACGAAGTGGCGCGCCTCCTCGACGTACATGTCGTTGAGCTGTGCGGTGGACGGATAGACCTCCCACCGGTCGGCCTTCGGATCGAACAGACGAATCTCGTTCTCGAACCGCCGCCACTGCAGGACGCCGCCTTCGCCCATGAGCTCGAAGTGGCTGTGCATGTTCCAGGCGAACAGGTTCATGTGGATGTTGCCGACCGCGCCCGACTCGAAGCGCACGGTGAGATCCGCGATGTCGTCCGTGTCGATCTCCAGGCTCGAGATGCGATCCACGACCGCGCTGACCTCCACGATCTCGCCACAGAGCCAGCGCATGTAGTCGATGGCGTGGCTCTCATCCAGCAGGCAGCCACCGCCCTGCGCCGCCTTGGCCATGTAGAACTGCCGGTAATCGCGGCCGGGATAGCGGTGGTGCGGCAGGTGATAGGCGTACTCGGTCCGCGCGGCACGCAGCGCGCCGATCCGCCCCTCCTTCAACAGGCGCTCGGCCAGCAGCATCGGCGGCCAGTATCGCCAGTTGTAGGCGGTGAGCACGCGCAGCCCCTTGGCGTCGCAGTCGCGCAGCCACGCCTCGACGCCGTCCACGCGCTGCGTGAGTGGCTTTTCGACCATGACGTGGGCGCGCCGCTCGGCGGCCAGCCGGCCGAGCGCCAGATGCGAGTCCGGCGGCGTGCAGACGACGACGCCCGCCGCCGCGTCCAGCGCGGCCTCGAGCGTGTCGGTGATGGTCGCGAACGGGAACTGCTTGGCCGCCGCCGCGCGGGCGACGGGGTCGGCGTCCCAGGCGGCCAGTGGCGTCACGCCGACGGTGTGGAAGTTGCCGAGATGGCGCCGGCCGATGGAGCCGAGTCCGATGATGGCGAGCTTCACGCGAGCGTCCTTTCCTTGCGGCCGCCGAAGCGCTCTGCCCACGCCTGCTTCTCGCGGGCCAGCGGATCGACGGGATGCGTGCGGTTCCATTCGTCTTCGTAGCGGGCCAGGCGCTTGAGGTCGCGCAGGACCATCAGCTCGCGCAGCCCGTACAACTCGACGGCGTTGAACTTCTTGGAGATCACCGCCGTGACGCGGGTGGCATCGCCGACGTCGAGCAGGAACGCTTCGAGGTCGCCGTCGTACTGCTCGAGGATGCGGTCCTTGTACTGCTGGTACCACTCGGTGCCCGGATAGGGCGTGGCGAAGAACGGCTTCACCTGCAGGCCGAGCCGGTTCCACGCGAGCACGTTGTCGCGCAGGCTGTCGAAGTCCTCATCGGGGAAGCCCATCATCTGGTTCGGGATCGGCCGGATGCCCGCCTCGAGCGTCCAGCGCAGCGAGCGCTCGTTGGCCTCGGGCGTGGCGCCCTTGCCGATCGTCTTCATCACGCGCGGCGAGAAGCTCTCGTAGCCGTAGACCAGATGCGAGCAGCCGGCGCGCGCGATGGCCCGCAGCACTTCGGGACTGCACAGCGTGGCGTGACTGGTGCCGCCCCAGTGCACGCCGCTGCACTTCTCGGGGTCGTGCGGCACGCCGTCGCGGATGCACTGCGGCTGCAGCCCCTCCTCGATCCACATCCGCGCGATGTCGGTGAGCCACGTCTTGCCCGAGGACTGGTGCATCGTCATGAGGTTCTCGTCGAGGAAGCCGACGAAGTCGATGCCGAACGTGGCGCGGGCGTACTTGACCAGATCGATCACGTAGCGCGGGCTGTGGTAGCGGATGGCGCGCTTGTAGCCGAAGCGCACGTCGGGCGTACCGCCCTTCGTGACGTACTCCATGTCACCGGCGATCCCGAGGTGGAAGCAGAAGCGGCAGATCAGCGAGCAGCCGTAGCTGGCATTGATGTCCAGTCGTCGCCGCGCGAGCATGCCTTCCTCGGAATAGAGCGCCATGCTGTTCTTGAAGTAGACCTCGAGCGGAAACAGCTCCCACGCCGGGTAGGGCAGCGTGTCGATGTCGTCCAGCAGCGGCTGCTCGGGCGTGAGGTGCGTGGTGCCTGCGGCGTCGCGCCACACGAGCCCGCGCACGGCCGCCCAGTCGTCATGGCGGGCGTCCACGCGCCGCAGCAGCTCCGGGAACGAGACGAACGCCTCGCCGACGACGCCGACGTCCACCTGCGGCAGGAATCGCATGATGTCGTGCGGCATGCTCGTGAGGAACCCGCCGCCCGCCACCACGAGCGCCTGCGGCGCCAGCTCCTTGGCCATGGCCACGATGTGCTTGATCGATCGATACGCGGTCGTGATGCCGCCGAGCGCGATCACGTCCCAGCGGTCCGCCGTCAGGACCTGCGCGAGCACGTCGTCGCCGGCCCGCCACGCGTTGGCGTCGTAGACCTGCACCAGGTGGCCCTGCCGCATGACGATGGAGACCAGCAGCGCCATGCCGTACGGGACGTGGCGCGGATCGTCTTCCTCGCGGATGACCGGGTTGACGAAGAGCACCTTAGCCATGCACGAACTCCTCGATGGTGGCGACCTCGATCGGCTCGCCGAAGAGGATGCCACCCTCCGTGCAGTTGCCGGTGCGGCAGGCGGCCCCGCGCCCC
>Ga0081539_10000703_pt1 | contig 67184 bp, 75 predicted proteins | sample TabmetS4T2R2_FD_71023 | JGI IMG/M metagenome (GOLD analysis project Ga0081539, IMG submission 71023) | Tabebuia heterophylla rhizosphere microbial communities from the University of Puerto Rico - S4T2R2 | ecosystem: Host-associated > Plants > Roots > Rhizosphere ...
ACCCTGAGAGGGGCTTTCGGTTTTCGACGTATGCAACGTGGTGGATAAGGCAGGCTGTGCAGCGGGCAGTGGCGGACAAGGGGCGTACCATCAGGGTCCCTGTCCACATGACTGAGAAGATAAGAAAGATGGCCCGTTCGTACAACGAACTGTCGGTGGAGCTCGATAGAAACCCGACCGACGAGGAAGTTGCCGAGCGTCTCGGGTGGACCGTCGATGAGGTCAGGGATGTCAAGGACGCCATGCCGGATGCCACGAGCCTCAACCAACCCCTGAGCCAGGAACGGGACGCCTCGGAACTCGGCGAGTTCGTCGAGGATGAGCGGGCTTCGGACACCGCTGGTCAGGTAATGCGGGAGATGGAGACGGCGCACCTGAAGGAGGCCATAGAGCGTCTCCCCGAGAGGGCGCGCTACGTGCTCGTCCGCCGTTACGGCCTCGACGCGCAGGACTCCGCCACGCTGGCGCAGTTGAGCGAGGAGTTGGGAATCTCGCGCGAGCGGGTGCGCCAGCTCCAGCGCGAAGCCGAGCAGATGCTCAAGAGCGGCGAGTACGGAAACATCCTGCGTCACGTCGCAGCCTAAAGCAGTTACGTAAACCTGCAGGTGGAAGGGCCGCCGGGGATTTCCTGGCGGCCCGCGTTGCCTTCGAATACCTTCGTGAAGACCAGCGGGGTGCATCGGATATAATGTCCGGCGAAGAAGTTTGAGCTTTCGGTACGGAGGGTGCGCATGGCGGAGAAGGACACGGCCGGCACGGGGACTACTGCAGAGGGGAACCTGGACCGCCTGCTCGGAGACCTGCGGGCACTCACGGGCGACATAGAGTCTTGCGCCGTGCTCTCCGGTGAGGGTGAGCTCCTGTCCTCCTCGCACGGGCCGGGTGTGGAGCGGGATCGGGTGACGGCCATGCTTGGCGCGCTAGCCGGACTCGCGGCCCGCGCGGCCAGGGAAAAAGGCCACGAGCGCCCGGCGCAGGTCAAGGTCAGCACAGAGGCGGGCCACCTCCTGATGGTCAGCCTGGCAGACGGCGCCACGCTTGTAGCCACCACAGCCGCCGAAGCCCGGAGCGGCCTCGTCCTCTACGACATGCGCAACGCGAGGAGTGAGATCGAAAAGGCCATCGGAGGGGGGAAGCGCTCGTGAAGAAACTGTTTGGGGGCTTGCTGTTCCTCGGAACGCTCGCTGGTGCGGCCGTGATCCTCAGGAGCTACCTCGGAAGGTCCGAGCTTCCCGGCGAAGAGGCCGTGCAGTTCGTCTTCGACGACGGCTCGACACGCTCGTTGTCCTCGAATACCGTGGAAGGCCAGGAGCTCATAGACATAGCCCGCAAGGTGATGGAGATCGGGGTCTAACTATCCTCGGTGAGGGTGAGATCCGCTCTCCTCAACGATCTGGAACGCCTGCCTTCGGGACCACGAAAGCCAAGCGAGCAACGCTGGCGTCTGGTGCTGGAGGAATCTCTTGAGTTCACACCAGAATACGACCAGCGCCGGCGGGCGCATATCAAGTCGCAAGAGGGAACACGTCCGCGTCTGCCTGGAGGAGGATGTGCGCCATCCCGTGCTCTCCACGGGGTTCGAGCGGCTCGGGATCCCGTACGCTTCGCTGCCGGAGACGGATCTTGCAGACGTGGACCTTTCGTGTTCGATGCTCGGCAAGCGGCTCTCGATGCCTTTCATGATCCTGAGCATGACCGGTGGGGCTTCGCTATCAAGGACCATAAACCGCAACCTCGCGGTGGCCGCCCAGGAGCGTGGTGTCGCCCTCGGTCTTGGCTCCATGCGGGTTATCCTGGAAGATTCATCCGCCGCCGATACTTTCTGGGTCAGGGACCTCTGTCCAGACGTGCCGCTCTGGGCGAACCTGGGCGCGGCCCAGCTCAACCTCGGGTGCGGCGTCGAGGAGTGCGAGCGCCTCGTGGCCGCCGTCGAGGCGGATGGGCTGTGCCTGCACGTCAACGCGCTGCAGGAGGTTGCCCAGCCCGGCGGCGATACGGACTGGTCCGGCATTGCAGAGCGGATAGGAACGATCGCCGGAGAACTCTCTGTGCCCGTCATGGTCAAAGAGGTCGGTTTCGGGGTAGATCGGGCGACGGCCGCACGGCTAGATTCTCTGCCCATCTGGGGCGTGGACGTGGGCGGGGCCGGTGGCACGTCGTGGCTTGAGGTCGAGAAGCGGGCCTGGGGGCGGGAAGATCTTGCTGCATTCGACGAGTTCGGCACCCCGACCGCCAGGAGCATAGCCGAGACGCGAGGAGAGTGCCCCGACAAGTTCGTTCTCGGCTCAGGGGGTGTTCGCACCGGCGTGGACGCGGTAAAAGCCCTCGCCCTCGGGGCGGATTTTGCGGGCGCCGCCCTCCCGCTGCTCCAGCCGGCCACGCAATCCGCGGACGCCGTGTACCGCTGGCTGGACCGCTTCCGCGAAGAGATGAAGGTCGCCGCGTTCTGTGCCGGAGTGCAAGATACGAGAACTCTGAAAGGGCTTCGACTGGAGATCAGGGACACCCCCGCCGGTCCAGCGTGGCATAGCCCGCACCCGGCGGTGGGGGGACCCGGGCCGGGATAGAATGCGCCGGGACTTGTCCTTCGTCTGGTTCCACGCCGGACGGGGGAAAAGCTCGGGGAAACCAGACGAACATCTCGGGAGGTAGCGTTTTGGCCAGGCCGGTAACGTTGTTTACGGGACAGTGGGCGGATCTACCGCTGGAGACGCTGGTGGAGAAGACCGGCGCCTGGGGCTTCGATGGGCTGGAACTGGCCTGCTGGGGAGATCACTTCGATGTGGAAGCGGCCCTTGAAGACGACGGCTACGTCGAACGCAAAAGCGAGTTGCTGGAGCAGCATGGCCTTCGTTGCTGGGCCATCGGCAACCACCTCGCCGGACAGGCTGTCTGCGACTGGATAGATAACCGTCACAAGGCCACCCTGCCCCCGCGCGTTTGGGGAGACGGGGATCCCGAAGGTGTCCGCCGGCGCGCCGCCGAGGAGATGAAGAACACCGCGCGGGCAGCGGCAAAACTCGGGGTGGACGTAGTCACGGGGTTCACGGGGTCGAGCATCTGGCACATGCTCTACAGCTTTCCGCCAAACGACTTCTCGGAGATCGAACGGGGATTCGAAGACTTCGCCGAACGGTGGAGCCCGATCATCGACGTTTTCGACGAGGTCGGCGTGCGGTTTGCCCTGGAAGTCCACCCGACAGAGATCGCCTACGACTTCCCGACCACCCGCAAGGCGCTGGATGCTATCGGCAACCGCGAGGGGTTCGGCATCAACTTCGATCCCAGCCACTTCGCCCACCAGTTCCTGGATTCACCAGAGTTCATCGAAGAGTTCTCAGAGCGCATCTACCACTTCCACGTCAAGGACAGCAAGAAGCGGCTGAACGGCCGCCGCAGCATCCTCGGCTCCCACCTGGACTTCGGGGCCCCTGAGCGCGGCTGGGACTTCGTCTCACCGGGTCACGGCGACGTGGATCTGGAGGCTTGCGTGCGATCACTGAACCGCATCGGCTACACAGGACCTCTCTCCATCGAGTGGGAGGACTCCGGCATGGACCGCGAATGGGGCGCCCAAGACGCCCTCGCCTACGTCCGCCGTACGGACTTCGAACCCTCCACGCAGGCGTTCGACGCCGCGTTCGCCAGGGAAGAGTAGGGGAGAGGCTGGAAACCTAGGCCGGAGAGCCTGACAGCGCGATCTCCGGCTGAAGGCCCCGCGCTTTCAGGATGCGCCCGACGGCGAGCCCGATCTGGGAGTTCGGCGTCGAGGCGCCCGCGGTTAGTCCGATGCGGACGGGACCCTCGGGGAGCCAGCCGCGTTCTTCGATCTCCTCCCGCGCGTCGAGCGGGGTGCCGGCGGGCTTGTGGCGGATCACATCCCCCTCGATGCAGTCGCCGCTGGCTATGTGGTAGCTCCTTTCGACCCGCTCCCTGGCGATGATAGCCAGGTTGTTGGTGTTCGACGAGTTGTAGCCGCCGACCACGACCATCACATCCAGCGGGTGCTCAAGCAGCCCGAATAGCGCGTCCTGCCGATCCTGGGTCGCGGAGCAGATGGTGTCGAACAGCTCGAAGTGCTCTTTCAGGTTCTCCGCACCATACCGCTGCTCCATCGCCTTCCTCAACTCCGCGCCCACGGCGAGCGTCTCGCTCATGAGCATTGTGGTCTGGTTGGCGACGCCGACGCTCACGAGATCCCTGTCCGGCTCAAAGCCGGGGCTCATGCCGTGGGAGAGCTTCTCCCGCAGTTCGTCCGCATCCATCTTGCCGAGGATGAAGTCCGTGACGTAGCCCGTCTCGGCCAGATTACGAACGATGAGGTACTTGCCGTTGCCGCCGTCCTTCAGCGTCTGGGAGGCGGTGGATTTGGTCTCCTCGTGGTAGTACTTGCCGTGGATGATGCTGGTGAAGCCTTTTTGGGCGTAGCGGGTGACGCGCTTCCACACGGAGAGCACCGAGCCACAGGTGGTGTCCACGACGATGCACTCGCGCTCCTTGAGCATCTTCACCCATTCCACGGGCGCGCCGAAGGCGGGGAGGATTATTACGTCTTCCGGTCCTAGCTGCTCGAACTTCTCGTCCGGCCTTCCATCGAAACCTTCGGATAGGAACTCGATGCCCATCTCGCGCAGCCGGTCGTTCATGGAGGCGTTGTGGATCATGTCTCCGGTAATGAAGATGCGCCGATTTGGGAACTTCTCGCGGGTCTGAAATGCGTAGTCCACCGCCCGATCGACGCCATAGCAGAACCCGAACTCGTCGGCGAGGCGTATGGAGAGGCCGTCCACCTCCAGGACGTTGCCGTTCTCCCGGATCTTCTCCACGACTTCAGATCGGTAGTCGCGGTCCAGGAGATGCTGCACCTCGCCCCGCAGCTTGAAGCCCCTGCGATAATACTTTTCCTGCTGCACGCTCACCTCTTCCGGCCGCCGGACTCCGGCCCTTGCTCAAGGTTTACGAGATGCATTTTATCAGCCGGGATGCCCATTCCGGCCCTTCAGACATCGAGAAACAGCTGGCTGCACTTGTGTTCCACGTGCGGCCTACCACAAGACTACTGATAGCACCGCAAAATAGGCCGTCGGATACGGTACAAACGATGCGCCAGGGTGTAGAATATGTCGCCGTGGCTAAACCGACCATCATGTTCGTCGAGGACGACCCCGAAATCCTGAGAACGGGCGCTGACGCCCTGAATGCCGCGGGCTACCGTGTGATAAAGGCCACGGATGGCCAGCGGGCTCTGCAGGAGGCCATCAGCCGCAAGCTCGACCTCATCATCATGGACGTCTCGATGCCCCAGGTCGGTGGCGTGGAGGCATGCCACTGCCTCAAGGCGATGCCGAAGACGCACAAGATACCGGTCGTCCTCACCGCCGCCAAGAAAGACCCGGCTGCCAAGAAACTTGGGGAGAGGATGCACGGCTCTGTCAGGGTTCTGCGCAAGCCGTTCACTGGCGATGACCTCGTCTCCGTGGCGAGGAGCGTCGTCAAACCCAAGTCGTCGCTCCTGCTCTAGAATCCCGATGACCGGACCCAACCGGGAACTCCGGCTGGATGAGATACCGTTCCCGCCGTACTTCAAGCTGGCGAACGAAGCCGGGGAAGACATCTTCGAGGAGACCCCTGTGGGCGGAGAGTCCGCGAAGACCGGTGCGATCTTCTCTCTTCGGGAACTGGCAAAAGAGTTCTCCGGCAACGCCATGGAGTTCGGGGTGCCAGCCTTCTCCAACCTCTGGACGGAGGAACTTCCAGACTGGAGCGCAGTCGAGGCATACGCTGCTTCCGGGCAGGATTACGTGCTCGTGGTATCCGAGGCGGGAACGGGGCTCTTCCATGCTTCGGATGTGGCTGCCCGGGCCACGGGGGAGATAGATCCGGATGGGGGGATGACGTTCCCGCTTTACATCCTCTCCGACGAGATGGGGGAGTCGCCCCTGATCTCGGTCGAGGCTGGCGAAGCAGCGGGGGAGACGCTAGTCGCCGTACTCTTCACATCAGCAGAGAAGGCTCGCGCTTTCAGGGACCGGGCTTCCCACCTCGAACTCCCTTCGCTCCTCGGTACGATAGACGACCGGGACGGGCTCAGACGACACGCCCTCGTCGCCCGTCAGGCCGGCGCAGTGTACGCCGTCGTGGACCCGGAGTCCGGGCTTACGGAGGCGATCCCGATACAGGAGCTGACCATCTGAAACACGTTCCCGGCGACCCGCTCCCTGCCGGAAATTGGTTCTTACAGAGCGGAGAGGCCACGTAGTGTAACCTTCGGCCACGGAATGCGAGCGGAGGAGGCGCGCTTTGAGGGGCGAGAACGCGGGGAACGGGTTGAGGGCGGAGGCGCCAGGGATCCCAGGTTTCCTGTATCGGGGGAACTTCGTGCGGGTGTCGGCCCGCACCGGCACCGACCTGGCGGGATACGTCTGCGACCAGAACGAAAACGGCCTGCTCCTGGACGTGCGCGATCCCAGCGGCGACCCGAGTGGCTACGACTTCCTGCCCTGGTCCAGCATCGAGCGGGTGAGCGCGGAGGAGTAGTGCGTTGCCACGCGAGAGGTTATTCGTGGACCTGCCGGAGATACAGACAGAGAGGCTGCTCCTCCGCAAAGTGACCCTCGACGACGCGGAGGCGTTGTTCGTCTCCGCCTCTGATCCCGCAGTCGCCCGGTTCACGTCATGGGAGCCACACGACTCCGTAGATGAAACCAGCAGCCACTTGCGATTCGTGATCGAAAACTACGAGCGGGGAGAACCAGCGAACTGGGGCGTGGTGTTTCAGGAGAGCAGCCGGCTGATCGGCATGTGTGGCTTCGAGCCTGGCTCCTGGATTCCCGAGTACACTAGAGCTTCACTCGGCTACGTCATAGCCAGGGAGTTCTGGGGCAGGGGCCTGGTGCCAGAGGCCGTGCGGGCCGTTATCCGCTTCGGATTTTAGGAACTTTCGCTCAACCGCATCGAGGCCCGATGCGTAGCCGGGAACACCGCATCCGAGCGTGTGATGCAGAAAGCGGGGATGTCCTATGAGGGAACACTTCGAGACTACGTGTTCCGTAAAGGCAGGCACTGGGACTACAAAGTCTACTCGATCCTGCGCCGTGAGTATCCTACGGGCTAAGAATTCCCGATGACACTCTTGAAGTAAACGATCTCCGGATCCCCTTCGTCCAGGTTCTCGATGTGTCCGCTCTTCACGAAGCCGCGCTTCTCCAGCAACCGACGCATGATGCTATTCGACCTGTTAGTGGAGGTGAACAGCTTCCCCGTGGAACATAACCGCTCGACGCGGCGGAGGAGGGCGCTCGCGATCCCACGTCGCCTGTGATCCGGGCGCACGATCAATAACCGGATGAAGGTGTGACCGTAGAAGGACTCGTCCCACACCATAAACCCCGCCACATCTTCTCCTTCCCTGACGACCAGGCATCTGCCGGTCTCCACCGCCCGGGAGAGAAGTTCGTGCCTGCTGGTGTCCCCAAGTACCGTGACGTCGAGGAGGGATACCCGTACGATATCCTCGCTAGTCGCCTGCTCGACGGAATGCACCGGTCGGCTATGCTCCCAGCGTCTCGTCGAGCGCCTCGAAGAGGCGGCGCACGTCTGATTCCGTGTTGTACACGTGTGGCGAGACGCGCACGCTGTCGCCGCGCACGCTGACGAAGATGTTCTCGCTGGCAAGTCGTGCGGCGAGATCATCAGGAGCTTCGGAGCCCAAGCGAAGCCCGATCATGTGCCGCACCCGTCGCTCCTCCGGGATGGCTTCGATGCCGCGCGCTTTCGCTTCATCTTCGATGAGGTTCGTAAGCCTTCCTGCCGTCTCGGCAACGTTCTCGACGCCCCAATCGAGGATTTGGTTAAGTGCGGCTATCGCCATCGGGAGGAGAGTGAAGTTGGCGCGTTCGCCCACATCGTAGCGGCGGGCGCCGGGGACGAAGTCGTCGCGGTAGTCAACGAGGCGGGAGAAATCTTCGCTGCCGGAGCGTGTGATCCAGTTGTGCTCCAGTGGCGTTCCCTCCCGCCATCGCTCGTCTACCCACATGAACCCGAGCGAGTACGGTCCAAGCAACCATTTGTACGAGGTGGCCACCAGGAAGTCAGGCCGCACTTCCGACACGTCGAACGGCTGCGCCCCGATGGACTGAATGCCGTCAACCACCAGCACCGCCCCGATCTGGTGAACCCGCTGCCCGACGCGCTTGAGATCCACCAGAGAACCGTCCGTCCAGTGGCAGTTGGGCACGGCGGCGACGGCCACGTTTTCGTCCAGATGATCCAGGATGGCGCCGGTCCAGTCCAGGTCGGCGGGCCGGGGAACTATAACGACGCTCGCGTCCTTACTTTTCGCCAGCTCGCGCCAGGTGTGAACGTTGGATGGGAACTGTCCCTCCAGAATCAGGATGTTCTGCCCCGCCTGTACTGGGACGTTGGCTGCGGCGACCACGATCCCATAGCTAACGGCCGGGATTATGGCGACGCCTTCCGGGTCGCCGCCGACCAGCCGGGCGAAGAGGTTGCGGGCTTCCTCTGCGTCCTCGAAGAAGTCCGGGGGCGTGATTTCCCAGGGCCGCGACTTTCGCGCCGCCGACCGCTCCCCGACTTCCCGCACCGACCGTAACTGCGGCCCCATGTACGCGCAGTTCAGGTAGGCGACGTCTTCCGGTATCTCGAACAGGTCTCTCTGATCCCCGAGGTCCATCTCAGTCTCCCCTCCATCGTGTTCGAAGCCTGCTATACAGCCAGAGACCGGAGGAGCCTATTGGTGGAGATCATGGCTCCCCCGAGCACCGCCGGTATGCCGCCACCGGGATGCACCGACGCCCCGACGCGCCACAGCCAGGGCCGCTGGCGGTCGTTGTATCGGGGACGATGCAGTGGTCCGCTTCTCCAGAAGGGCCTGATGGCGCCGTACAGCGCGCCGCCTTCCCCTCCCCGGATACTGAAGTACCGCGGGTGCAGAATCGTGTGTTCGCCGAAGTAATCCGTTGCTGTCGCTTCGAGTCCGATCTCCCACGATACCCGCGCCACCTCGCGCTTCACGAACGGGTTGTCCAGCCCGTATTCCTTGCCGTTGGCCGGGGCCGTGAGCAGCAACGCCAGCGTAGCACGCGAATTGGGGTAGATTTCGCCGGGCCTGTAGTAGTTGACGAAGGCCATGGTTTCTTCTGGTTCTTTCCCGGCTTCCAGGGCCCGGTAGAGCCTGGCCGGGTTGGATGGCAGCACGACGCCGTGGGTCGCGACGTGCTCGGGCAGATCCCGCCCGAGCGCCGCGTACAGGGCCACCCCCGAGCAGGAGAGTCTCTCGGGTTCCTGTTTTGCGCCCGGCGCGAGGAGCCTTTCCAATCGGCCGGCGTCCAGGCTACTGACGACGGCTTCGGCATCGTATTCCCCGGCTGTCGTAACCACCTTGCGCTCCCAGATTCCCTGTACCGGTTCTGATGTGCGCACGTCCACCCCGGCCCGGCGTGCGAGGCGCTCCAGAGAGCGCACTAGCTCGTAGACGCCTCCCTCTGGAATCCATACTCCCTCTTTGGCCATGATCGCGGGGATGCTCGCGTACAGCGCAGGGGTGCGCGAGGGACTGACCCCGGCATTGAGTGTATGGATGGCGATGATCTCCCGCAGCCCGTCAGGCAGCCATTTCAGGCTGTTCAGGTAGCCCCGGGTGGTGAGCTTTCTGCCGTAGGTCCGGAGCAAACGTCCCAGCGCCGGAAGCATACTCCGGTCGAGCGGATCGGTGGTAAGAAGCCGCGTTACCTGCGGCCCGAGCCCGCCGTGTAGCCCGGCGAACCGCTCCCACGCCCTGTACCACGGATGCCCTTCCGGGACCGGCAGACTAACCGTCTCCCCCCGGTAGTAGTAACGCCCCACCTCGTTCATGCGCCGCAACTTCAGGCCGGCTATCTCGGCCGCCGATGTGCCGCCGTTCCCAAAGGCGTCCCATCGTTCCAGAAGTTCGTCCCAGACGCCGGGGAAGGTGAAGAGAGAAGGGCCCGTGTCCATCCTCTGGCCGTCGAGGTGGATGCGCCGGCTCTTGCCGCCGAGGTAGCCGTTTGCCTCCAGCAGCGTGACCCCGTGCCCGGCGCGGCCGAGCAGGACCGCTGCGGCCAGACCGCTGATGCCGCCGCCGACCACGACGATTTTCCTGGGAGCGGCCGGATATCGTTCCCTCCGATTTATTGGTGGTTGCAACCGAGTTCCTTCTCTTCAAACGCAACCACCAATAAACTTTCGGACCTCCTCACGGAAACATCCCCAGCGAGAGGGCCGCCACCAGTTGCACGCCAGCCACGGTGCCTGCCACGTACGGAAACGCGATGGAGAACGGATACAACCTGTGGCCCGTATGGGGCGTCGGTTCCTGGCGCAACAGGTATAACAGCGCGACCGCGAAGGCCGCATTTACCAACGCCATCAGTGGGCTGACGAACGCGAAGGCGATGGTTGCGAGCGCCCAGAAAAGCCCACTCCACAGCACGACGCCCCGCCCCCCGAGCCGTACCGCCGTGGTCTCTATGCCCACGCGCCGATCCTCGGCGATGTCCTGCACGGCATCGAAGGTGTGCTTGGCGGCGCTCCAGGACATCAGGCCCAGGGCGGCGGGCCACACCGGAGATCCGGCGAGCGCCAGGGGTACGAACACGAGCGGGAAAGCGTAGGCGGCGTTACTAAGTGAGTCCAGATATGGCCGTGCTTTGAACCGGAGTGGCGGCGCGGAGTATCCGACGAAGAGCCCCGCGTACAGGAGCATCCACAGTACAGCGCCCCATGGCAGGAAGAGCGCGAAGTAAGCTGCGAACGGCAGGCTGGTCAGTACGACACCGAGAACTATGGGACGCACCTCTTCCGGCTGGATGCGGGCACCTTCGAGGGTTCCTTTGCGGGGGTTCTTGGCGTCGGTCTCCTGGTCGAAGACGTCGTTGGTGCCGTAGATCAGTAGGTTGAAGGGCAGCGTGAGCCAGAGCAGTACGGGCAGCGCCTCCCACCGCCACAGATCCCCCGTCAGCCACATCCCGACCACGGCGGGGCCGACGGTGTTGATCCAGAGCACCGGACGTGAGATCTGGAAGAGACGTGCGATCACGGGCGCATCACGACGCCAATATATACTGCGCGCCTGAAGGACGCTGGGATAACATGCACTCGTGCCAGACCTCCGCTCCACACCCGTGTGGCTGATCCTCGCCTCCGCCCTGTTCTTCGGGGCCGCGTTCTTTACCTCCCGCTTCCCGGACGTACCGGGCGCGAGCGCGGGCTCCTACGTTGCCACGTTTCTCATAGCACTGCCGGCCTGCGCCGCCCTCTTTCAGTATCTGGGAGCACGAAGCGCGATCCTCTCCCTGCTCGCCATCTCACTCTTCGCGTTTGCTATAGAGGCGGCTGGCGTTGTCACCGGTTTCCCATACGGGAACTTCCACTACGGCGATGCCCTGGGCGCGAAGTTCTTCGGTATCGTGCCTTACCTTCTGCCCGTCTCGTACGCGCCTTTGGTCATCGGCGCTGTCGCGGCAGCCTACCGCACAGGAGTTTCGCGGCTTATCGCGTGGGCTTTGAGATCCGCCGTCCTCCTGGTTTTACTCGACGCGGTTCTCGATCCCGGCGCGACCGCGCTCGGTTTCTGGGTGTGGCCGGATGGCGGTGCGTACTACGGCGTGCCCATGAGCAACTACGTCGGCTGGCTGCTCTCCGGCGCGCTCGCCTCGGCTCTGCTCCTCTACATTGGACGCTGGGAAGGAAAGCCACCACCCGGCCTGCTGGACAGCGCCGTGATCTCGGTTGCCTTCTGGACCGGGGTGGCGGTCTTCGAAGGGCTTGTATTTCCGGCCGTGCTCGGGGCCGCGCTCTTCGCTTTCCTGCTGCTGCGCCGCTCGAGTCTCGGGGAACGAGCCAGCGTCGGCAAACGGGCCTCGCGGGCCGGACGGGTATAGACTTGGGGGCGGAGAGGAAGGTGCGCATGGAGTGGGCAACGGCCATATCCCGGAATACCTCCGTGGAGGCGGCGATCTCCGAGTGTTCGGAGCGCGTGAGCCGGGATCTCGGTCCCGGAGAGGTTTCGCTGGCCGCGCTCTTCGCCACGCCGCATTTTGCCGCCTACTTCCCGCGGATGCACCGCCTGATCGAAGACCGCCTGTCCCCCGAAACCCTGATCGGATGCTCGGGCGGAGGTGTGATCGGCGGCGGCGAGGAGGTCGAACACGCCCCGGCCATCTCCCTGGTCGCCGCCCGGCTGCCCGATGTCAGAGTGCGGCCGTTCCGGGTCGAAGGTACCCTGCCGGACCTCGATGGTCCCCCGGATGCCTGGGAGGAACTGGTCGGGGTTCGGGCTGTAGAGGAGCCCCAGTTCATCCTGCTCGCCGACCCTTTCTCCGTCCGGCCCGAGGCCCTGCTCGCCGGGCTGGACTACGCCTTTCCGGGAGCGCCCAAGATCGGCGGTCTCGCCAGCGGTGCGGCCTCCCCTGGCCTGAACGCCCTTTTCCTCGACGATGAGGTCTTCGATGGAGGTGTGATCGGGGTTGCACTTACTGGCAACGTGGCCGTTGACACAGTCGTGGCCCAGGGTTGCCGTCCTATAGGCGAGCTGATGAGCGTGACCGGCTGTGACGGCAACATGCTGCATGAACTCGACGGCCGGCCGGCTTTCGAGGTGCTACGGGAGCTTTTCGTCTCCCTGGACGAGCGGGATCGCCATCTCGCCCAGAGTTCTCTTTTCGTCGGAGTCTTGATGGACGAGTTCCGGGAAGAGCCCCGAGCGGGAGATTTCCTCATCAGAAACCTCATCGGCGCGGATCCCCGTCTCGGCGCTGTCGCCGTGGGGGAGAGCCTGCACGAAGGTATGCGCGTCCGCTTCCACCTCCGCGACGCCGAAACCTCGGCCGAAGATCTCAACGCCATGCTCACCGGCTACGAACAGGCGCTCCCGGCCGGCGCAATGCCCACCGGCGCCCTGCTCTTCTCCTGCGTCGGGCGCGGTGAGTACCTGTATGGACGTCCCAACTTCGATACCGGCGTCTTCCACGAACACCTCGATGGCGTGCCCGTCGGCGGCTTTTTCTGCAACGGGGAGATCGGACCCGTCTCCGGTACCACCTTCCTCCACGGCTATACCTCTTCCTTCGGGCTCTTCCGTTCCCGCTACTAAAACCAGCCAGGGCATCAACCTGTTTGATACAAATCTCACACAAGCCCCTACATGTAGAGGCTATGTTACTTTTGTTCAAATTCTTTAAGAAAACTCTTCCATTCATGAAGCGGTTGTGCTATAGCTGTGCATGGTTACTGGAACAGCGTGTTCGGGGGCGGACGATGACGGATGAGCGGAGCATGTGGCTGGCGGAGGTGGATCGGGATGGCCGGGCCTACCAGAGCGGATGGCACGACGGGCGTTTCGGTGAGGTGGGCACGTTCGCTGCGAATGCGAACCTGGCGGCCTGGGAGAACCAGGACCGGCTGGCGTACTACAGGGGTCACCGCGAGGGGAGCCGGGTCAGGGACATGCTGCGGGTTGCGGAGACAGTCTGATAACAGGGTGATTAGCACCCTGGGCGCGTGATTCGTAAGTCGCCAGTTCTCCGCGCTGGCTTCGGGTAGAGAGTCGAAGAGAAGGTACAAATGGTTCGGCTACAGGCGCCCGGAGCGGATGATGCCAACCAGTAGGGCGAGGCCCATCACGGCGGCGACGACGAACCCCACGAGGCCGAAGACGCTCACGCCCAGCAGCCGGAAGCCGGTATCCGAGAAGATACCGAGCATCGAGGAACCGATGATCAGGGCCGCTATCAGGAAGGCGAAGACGAGCCGGTTGGCAAGGATATCCACTTTGGAGATGAGTTCGTCCAGACCGCCGTGGCGGAACCGCACCTCGACCTCCCCGTCTTTGAGTTCGTCCAGGAAGGCGTGTATCTGGCGCGGGTAGTCCGCGTAGGCGTCCGGCTGGGCGAGCCGGCGGGCGGTTCGGGCGGCGACGTAGCGCGGATCGCGGAAGCGCGCCACTAACGTTCCCGTGGCTTCCGCGGCGGCGACGGTCCCCGAGTATCCATCTTCGCCGCGCTCCCGGCCCAGTTGCTCGGCTGAGATCAGGGCGGCGAACAACCTGGCGGCTTCTTCCTGCAAGCGGGCATCGCCCCTTCTGGCGGCCTCCAGGCTGCGGCCCCGGATCTCGGCTATCGAATGTTCGGCCCACAACGGCCCCCCGAGGGAACCCAACGTCTCGCGCAGTTCACGGCGGAGCACCGAGGCGTCCTCTGGAAGCGAGGCCCCGGTAAGCGGCAGGGAACGAACCACGCCCTCCACATCCCCGCGGCGTGCGGCGGCGAACACCTCAGCGATGCCCCGCAGCATCTCCGGGTCGAGCGTGAAACCCTCCGTCGGGTCCGCGAGCCAGACCCGACCCGAGCCTTCGTTCACGACAAATCGCCCGGGAGATGGGTCGGGGAAGAAGATCCCCTCTTCCAGCGCGAGCCGCACCAGCGCATCCGAAACCTTCCGATACTGCCCTGGCGCCGGCATCCCTGGGTCTCCCGGCGTCTCGAAGGTGATGCAGCGGGCCGCAGAGTAGTCACCGTAGACGTTCGGAACCCTCGGGAACCACGAGAGGTTGAGGTCCTGGATGCGACGAACGGTCTGGGCGGCGAAGAACATGTCCCTCCGCTGTGCCACGTGCGCCGCGAACTCCGTAACCGTGGTGGATGGATCCAGCGGCAGCCGGTCCCCGAGCCTGCGCCGCGCTAGGTCAGCCACCGGCCGCATCGCCAGCAGATCCCGCCGTACCCCCGTCCTTCGCAACACGACCAGCGCCGGTCGTTCTCCCGGCAGCACCGCCCGGTGCGCCTGCGTCAACACCCCAACCCGCGCCGGGATTTCCTCGAAAGCCGGGAAGAGCCTCTCCAATGTGTTTCCCAACTCCCGCTCCACGAGCGCCCGGACTTCGGCGAAGGGAACGGGGCGCACGGCAGTCGAAGCCTGCCCGAGTTCCGAGGCCATGCCGGGAGGCAGCAGGTCGCCGCGCGCCGCCAGGAAGCGGCCGAACTCCGCGAACGTCGGCCCCAGTTCCTCCAGCGAGAGCCTGAGCCGTGTACCAACCCTCTCCGGGTCTTCCCTGCGCCGCCGGAGGGCAAACCGGCCCCCGAACACGAACCCGAACCCGTAGCGCGCCCCAACCCGCGCGATGGTGGCGGCCCGCCGCGCCGGGCTCTCCGGCAGACCCCGCGTGACCTTCTCCGCTTCCACGGGGAAAGCTTATCAGCCTTTGAAGCCTGTCAGCCGATCGAGTAGGTCCCGATTGGTGCGGGGTTCGTCCTTCTGAGAAAATGCGAGGGCTGAAGTGCTGACCAGCTGAAGTGCCGAAAGCCAGCGACCGGAGGGAGCGAAAGTGCAATACGTCCACACCTGCTACAGGGTTCTGGATCTCGACCGGAGCGTAGAGTTCTACAGGGACAAGCTGGGGTTGGAGCTTGTCCGCAAGAGCCCCGTCGGCGACGACGCGACCAACGCCTTCTTCGCCGTCCCGGGCGATCCCGAGCCCCGCCTGGAGCTCACCCTCAACCACGACCAGGATGAACCCTACGAACTCGGGACCGGCTACAGCCACGTCGCCTTCACCGTCGAAGACTTGGACGCCCTAGCCGAAAAGTTGGAGGAGGCCGGCGGCGTGGATTTTGAGAGCAAACCCCACGCCATGGGCGGCAGCAGCACCCGGCTCTTCTTCGTCAAGGACCCGGACGGCTACCGCATAGAGTTCATCGAGCGCCCCTGAGCCAGCCCGGCCCGAACACGCTACGGGCCACCCGACTTCACCGCGGCGGGACGTGAATTCATCGCAGATTCATCGCTGAATTCACCCGCGCTTCATCATCCCGTGCTTTCCTCGGACCCTGCTGGGCGTCGTGCGGTGGAGAGGAAGAGGCGTGTGCAGGTTGTCGGGGGTCGCGGGAACTCGTCGGGACGAGCGGGGGTTCACCATGCAGGAGATGGTCGTTACTATATCCTTTCCAAAAAGTAAACGGCCCTGACCTGAGATTCCGTATCAGGCTGGGTGCGGACGGTAGCGCCGGAGGGGTCCGCTTTGAGCGGGCGAGTTAGAATCCCGTAGAGATACGAGAGGAGGAAGCGGCGCGGGCCGTTCCTGGCAGATCAGAGCCCGCGCCGCCGCTCATGGAAAGTGTAGCATCAGGTTCGATAAGTCAGACCGCATGTGGCGGTTGCCTGAGACCGTCCGACGCCCTGACGAGTAGCGCCGGAGATCGTCTGTGCGGGAGGTGTAAGGCCGTCTTCCTGGCAGCAGCGGTTTTGCTGAACGAGGGCGTCGTCGCTGAGGACACGCTCATACCGACGCTGGTGTTCGCCAAGGCCGCGGGTGGCTCGCCGGGTTACAAAGCCATCGTGCGGGATGGGAAGCCCCCCGGAGGTCTTGGCATAGTCAGGCTCATGGAGGAGGCTCAGGGCTTCCCCGTCGGCTCCGTGGAGGAAGAGGGGTACGTGGGTTGGGAGTTCCTGCGCGTCGTGCGGGGTGTCCCGCTGCTGCGGGTGCTGCCGCTGGCGGCGGTGCCGGAGATGCATCCCGGCACGCGGCTTCCCAAGAGCGTTCGCATCCAGGTGTTATCCAGGCGTGTCGAGACCGCCGAGGTCCGCCAAGAGTACGAGCGGGTGCTCATCGAGCAAGGCGCTAGTTGGAGCCACAACAACGCGGGCGCGATATCCTACGCGGCGCGCAACGGTTTCTTAGAAATAGAGGCGGGAACGGGAGGCACGGTGAGCCCGCTCACCGTGGAGAGCGTTGGCAGGGACAAGATCCTATCCTGGCCGGCATGCACCTTCCCGCCTCCGGCTCTCGTGGCGGGCATCTACGGCAACCTGCTCGGATCGGTGGATAAGCGCAACGCTCATGGTTTCGCCTTCGACCTCGATCTCTACGGCAAGGCGCAACGTAAGACGCCCAAGAGAATCGTAAACGCCTTCAGCGCCTGGCACGTAGGAGAAGGGCACCGCCGCCGGGTGCCGCCGAAGTCGCGCCCACGGGTTGCCGGGGTGCTCAACAGACAGCTCCTCGACCCGGACGAGCGCCTGCCCGAGAATACCTGGTCTCCAGCCGATAAGGTTTGGAGCGACGTGGAAGCCTTGTCCATGCGGTTCGTGCGTCTGTACGCCGGAGGATCGGGGGGCTTCGTTACCGGGAGTTAGCCGAAACTCCCGGTTATCCAAACCTAACTTATAGCCCTAGAGTGGGAGCGTGCTCAAGGAGCGGCGAACACTCACGATCTCAGAGGCGGCCCGAGAGTTAGGCGTCACCGCTTCATGGCTTCGGTTCGGTGAGCGGCTCGGATCGCTTCCCCTCGCCCGGCGGACAGCAGGCGGCCAGAGAAGGTATACCTCGGCGGACCTCGAACGGCTGAAGAGACTCGGCGTCGGCGCAAGAAAAAGGCGTCTGGCGGCAGGCTCGTGACCGGCGAGCCCCGCATCGTAGTGCGACCGGTGCCCGGCACGACACCCGGAGCGGCGCGTGACGTGAGAGCCAGAGCATGGCAATTCGTTCTTAGTTGTCACGAAAAGAGAGTCGCTGCCCCTCAAGGCCGCCAAGACGATCGTTCTGGCCCGAGATCCTCGTGAACGTCCCGGAGACGCATGTGGCGATTCACGAACCCGTCCGACTAGAGGGCCGGATCTTGCTCGGAGAGATGCTCCGAGGCGGCATCTTGCCGACGCCGCAGCTCGTAGACGGGCTGCTTTACGAGGGACGCATACACTCTATAGCCGGTTCGCCGGGGGTGGGAAAGACGCTGCTCGCTCTGCATATCTCCATCCAGGTCATGCGCGGTGGTGGAAGGGTTTTGTACCTTGACGCCGAAAACGGGCCGGCGCTTATCGCAGAACGGCTCGGGGACCTCGGGGCCGACATCGAGAAGCTAGATGAGAGATTTTTCTACTTCCCGGCCGATCTCACCCTTGAAGCCAGACACCTCACCCGTTTGGCAGCCACGGTCGCGGACGTGCGGCCCGATGTCGTCGTGTTCGACAGCCTCGCCGACCTCGTAGCGGGGGCCGGCTTGGAAGAGAACTCGAACTCGGATCTCTCACGCTGGGCGTCGAAGATCCACCGGCCTTTGAAGGATGCCGGCATCGCCAGCCTGATCCTTGACCACATCCCGAAGAACGCGAAGGGGCCGCGTGGCGCCGGCTCGAAGGTTGCGATGGTGGACGTTCAGTGGAACCTCGAAACCACCCTCGACTTCCACCGGGAAAAGACCGGAGAGATCACGCTCACGAACTCGAAAGACCGCCTATGCTGGTTGCCGAAGACCGTCCGGTTCAGCGTTGGCGGCGGCGTCTTCGCCCGCTCCTCCGGCACACTCGAAGACCGGGTCGGCGACGGGCTCACCGACAAGCAGCGCCAAGCCCTCGAATACCTTGAAGGACGCGCCGAAGATGGCGCATCTTGGACGGACCTGCTGGACGAACTCGGGGGTTCAAAAGGGACCCTCAACAGGGCGCTATCGGAGTTGAAGCGGCGGAACCTCATCGCAAAGCGGGGGAACCGCTACCATCCGCATGCGCGGGCGGAACCCGAAAACCGCGAAGGTAAGCGGGATACGGAAGGTTCCGCGAGGTTCCATCCAGGTTCCGTGGTCCCGATGAAACCCGGCACATCCGGGGAGGTTCCGCAGGTTCCACACCCCTTAAGGGGTGGAACCGCGGAACCCGGTGACCCTGCGTCTCTCGAAAGCTCTGAGCCCGTCACGCGGCGTGACGGTTCCTCGTTCGACCCACACCCCGACCGGGTTTCGCCCAGGGCGAGCCTGCGGCTCAGAGACCAAGTGGAAACGGCCCCAGATGAAGGAGGTGAGGCGTGAGCCTCAACCGAAGGTTGAAGGTTCTGGAGAACGGCGGCTCCGGGAATCCTTGCCCCGAGTGCGGCTGGACGCCCGGTGAGATCCTGCGGGTTGTTCCCCAGTGGGATGACGACGATGACGAGCGCGAGCCTGGCAGCGTTCGCTGCGCGGGATGCGGACGCTACCTCTTGATCGACTGGCCCGAGTTTCCCGAGCGGCTCGTGCGGGGGGGAGGTGGCTAGCTACTTGCGTTGCGCGGCGATAACGCGGGCCGGAGAGCGCTGCAAACTGGTAGCTACCGACGGAAGCTACTGCTTTTCTCACTCTCCCTCAACCGCTGAGGCGCGGAAGCAACGCGCCCGTCTAGGGGGACGTGCTGGCGGGAACGGTCGCGGAGGTCTCTCGGAGACGGCCCAGGCCAAATCCTATACTCGGGCGCTTATCGCCCGGCTCCTCTCAGGCGGGGTTAAGCGGGAGATCGCTACGGCGTGTTTCCAGGGCCTCAACGTTTTGGCTCGCTACATCGAGTTGGAGTTGAAGGTCCGCGAGCAAGCTGAACTCATCGAAAGAATCGAGCGGTTGGAGGCGGCACGAGCAAGGGAGGGAGGTGGTTCCTGGACTAGCGCACGGTGACGCATGATGATGACGACCAGTAAGGAGTGAAGCGCATGAAGCATAGGGAAGCAAGCCGACTCAGGGGGTCGGGACGGGTCGAGATGACGAACGCGACGGACGAGAACGGGGTCCCGGTCCGGCTATCCGCCTTCGACTGCGAGCGGATGAGCCGCGAGGCGATCCTAGAGTACCAGAGGAGTCGCGCCGAAATGATTGCCAGCCGGGAGGCTGCGGCGCGGGAAGCCGACGACCGGCAGCGGTTTGAGGAGGTTTTCGTTTCCGCTGGCGGCGATCAGAAGGACGCGCAGGGAGCCTTTGAGGAGCACCGGCGACGGGAGGCCGCCTCTGCTGCGGCCCTGGCAGATGGGGAGGCGCTCCGGGAGTCTCGCCGCCGCATCCGGGGGGCTCTCTGATGGGCGATCCGGCCATGCTTGAGACGCTCGCCGCCATCGAGCGGACGAACACTGTGGACACCCTGAAGGGGCTGCTAGCGGACACGGCGACCGAAACCGATCTCCGGCCCTATTCCGAGATGATCGGCCATCAGCCGCATCTCGCACCGCTCGGGAACGTGCGCGACGCCCTCGACCGCATAGGCACCGACCGCGCCACCACGGAGATGTACGCGGTCAGCGTGCTGGCTGGTGTCCTCGCCCGCATCGTGGAAGCACAGCACCAGGAGATCGGACGGCTATCGAAGTGTGTCGAGGAGTTGGAGAAGTCCAGGGCCAAGAGGCCGAAAAAGTAGCGTGGACCTTCGCCGAAGAGGTCCCAGCGTCCCGTCAGAGGCGCAAGGACCGCCTCTGACGGGCTGGGAGCGGCAGAGAGGGGGAAGGGGGTAGCCGAGGGTGGTTCTGGAGCTCACAGCGAAGCGTCCGCACCCACGCCCTGCGTTGCGCCGTTCGTGCCGGTAGGCTAGAGTGATCGGCGATTCCATATATGGGGGAGGGGCTCATGCGGCGGTTCTGTCTGTTGGTTGGTGTGTTGATGTTCTTGGTAGCAAGTCCTGCTATGGCGCAGGACCGTGACCTCGACTGCGCGAACTTCGATACCCAGGCGGAGGCTCAGGCGGAGCTAGAGTCCGACCCCAGCGACCCTAACGGCCTCGACGGCGACGGCGACGGTATCGCCTGCGAGGATCTTCCGGGCGGCGGGGATGACGGAGGTTCTGGTGGTCCGGGCGGTGGTGGAGGCACGCGCGATCTGGACTGCGCGAACTTCGCCACGCAGGAACAAGCCCAGGCCGAGTTTGACCGAGATCCGAGCGACCCGAACCGCTTAGACGCTGACAACGACGGGATAGCCTGTGAGGATCTCGACAGCGCTTCAAACAGTCAGTACGACCCCGAGCAACCCGTGAAGTCCCCGCCGGAAGATGTGATGGTCGAGACGATCCCCAAGAGTAAGCTCCCGAAGACCGGGGGGATTCCGCTGACGTTGCCCGCCGCCGCGCTTCTGGTGGCCGGGGGGCTGATCGGAGCGAGGATCTTGCGGCGCTAAGACTTCGCGCTAACGAAGTCCCCTAGCTCCGCGAGGTTCCCTCAGCTTCCCTGGCAGCGCCGACACGGGACGGCCTCGAAGACCTCTACCTCTTCGCCGGTCTCCGCATCCTCGACCATGCGTCCGATGAAGACCAGACCGCCCAGGCAGCCATGCGGGACAGCTTCGCTATCGAGGCGCTCAAGCGCTGAGTAGTGGGTGTCGAGGGTGTCGTCGGGGACTTCTGGGGTGGTTCCGGCTGCGGTATCCTCTTCGTGGATCACGGCTTACCTCCGTGGTCTAGGCCCTGCGGGTGTTTGCTTGGCGGCGCACCCGTGGGGCCGTCTCTTTGTCCGATGCTCTAAGTATACCGCATCGTTACCTTATGTATACCGTTTATTTACCGTTTATGGTAAACTAGCTGTACGTCAACGATAATCGGAGGTGATGAAGATAGGCACTCAGGTGAAGAGGGAGCGGGAGCGGGCGCTGCTGACCCAGCAGGAGTTAGCCGAGCGAGCGGGCATCGGGCTCACCACCCTCAACAGGATAGAGAGGGATCACGCGGAGCCGCACTTCCGCACGATCCGCAAGATAGCGAAGGCGCTCGGGGTAGACGCCAGAGACCTCGTGGGGGGTGAAGATGCCTAGCGCGAACGGCCTCGGTCAGAAGGTAGCGATTCTCTACGTCATCCTCTACGCTCGCGTCTCGACCGACGAGCAGGCGAAGCGAGGCTACAGCGTCCGCCAGCAGCTCGAACGCGGGCGCCAGTGGGCCGCCGAAGAGGGGCACAAGGTTCTGGCGGAGATCGTGGACGCCGGACAGAGCGGGGCGACCCTGGAGCGGCCTGGTATGGATGAAATCCGTGATTTAGTGACGCAGGAGAACCCTCGTGTCGCTTTTGTATGGGCGCAGGACCGAGACCGCTTCGCCCGAGAGCCAGCATACATCTACCTGCTCAAGCGAGAGTTCGCCGAACACGGGGCCAGGTTGCGCTCGGACAACGACCGCGGTGACGAGAGTCCAGAGGGGGAACTCACCGAGGGCATCCTAGATCAACTTGCCAAGTTCGAGAGGGCCAAGATCGCGGAGCGGGGCCGCCGGGGGAAGCTCAGGAAGGCGAGAGAGGGCAAGATCATCGCCTCTACGTGGCCCGATTACGGGTTCGCGTTCTCAGAGACCCGAGACGGCTACCTCGTGGTAGAGGACGAGATGCGGGTGGTGGAGCGCATCTTTCGTATGCTCGGGACGGAGGGGGCGACCCTCCACCGCGTCAAACACACCTTCGACGGCGAGCGCCTGCCGACCCCCAGGGGTAAACGCTACTGGTCCAAGTTCTTCATCCGCAGTTGTGTTCTCGATGACGTTTACAAGGCTCACACCTTCGAGGAGGTCCGGGCGCTGGTCTCCGCTGAGGTGGCGGCGAAGCTGGACCCCGAGAAGCTCTACGGCATCTGGTGGTTCAACAAGGTGCGCTCCCACGTTACCCAGACGGCGGAGAACGGGCCGGAGGGCAGGCGCTACCGGCGGCACGTCAAGCGGGTAGAGAGGCCGCGAGAGGAGTGGATCGCGGTCCCGGTCCCCGACCCTGGGATACCGCGCGAGTGGGTAGACGCGGCCCGTGAGTCCATAGCCAAGAACAAGAAGGTGTCGAGCAACGGCGGTCGTTTCTGGGAACTCTCCGGCGGCGTGCTGCGCTGCGCCGAGTGTGGATGGTGCATGAAGTCCGGGAGGAGCAAGAGCAAACCATCGGGCAGAGAGAACTACTACTACCGCTGCGCGAAGAGGGACGGCAACCAGGGGCACTGCACCCACCGGAAGAACCACCGCGCCGACAACCTGGAGCCCCGCGTGTGGGATGCGGTCTCTACCATCCTCCAGGACCCGGAGCAGCTTCGAGCGGACCTCGAAGCCATGATCGAACTGGAGCGCGGCGGGCTGCGCGGAGATCCCGAGAAGGAAGCCCGCGTATGGCTGGAGAGGCTGACCGAAGTGGACACCGAGCGGCGCGGGTATCTCCGGCTCGCAGCGCAAGGGCGCCTAACCGACGCGGAGCTAGACGAGGCCCTGGCCGACCTTGAGCAAACCCGCACCCAGGCAGAGAGCGAGCTTGCCAACCTGCGGGGGCGTCAGGAGGCCATAGACGCGCTGGAGAGGGACAAGGAGGCGCTGCTAGAACACTACGCGCACCTGGCGCCTGAGGCGCTCGACTCGCTCGATTCCGGGGAGCGCCACCAACTCTACAAGATGCTCAAGCTGGAGATCACCGTGGACAAAGAGGGGGTGATGGTGCTGCGCGGCGCGTTCGGAGAGGGGCCGAGCGTTTACGAAAGTGAAAGGTTATCACGATCATCATTCTCGGCATCCTCGTCGCCATCGCCATAGTCATCTTCCTCGCCCTGCTGGAACGCTGGCGGGTAGAGGCCGCAACCAACCAGCTCGTCGCCGACCTGCGTCTGGCCCACACCAGCTCTACCAACCGGCTCACCGACTGGAGGGTAGTGGCGCTCTTCGGCAGGGCGGAAGAAGATGAAGGCCCCGACTACTACCTCGTGCAACTCGAAGAGCCTTACGATGCCGGAGACCCAACGCCGACCGTCATCGAGCGTAAGAAGCGCTTCTTCCCCGGCAACGTGCAGATGATGAACGTCCAGAATCCGTCAGGGACGTACATCAAAGACAACCAGGGCGCCGATTATTGGGTGAGTCCGTGGGAGGCACCGGACCAGCCTGACGACTATACACGCACCCTGGAGTTCAACTCCGATGGCACCATGAGGTATCCCGTAGGACCCAATGGTTCGGTCTGCGTGTCCGTGGACACTGAGCCGCGCAACAGGGTCATTTCGCTCTCCGCCACGTCGCGGGTCCGAGTAGAGTACGATACCGATCGTACCTGCAAGGAACCGCCCTACTAACGGTAGCGAAGTAGCATGCTGCACGGAAGTACAAGTTCTGCCTAGCCTCTTGGGTTTCCGCTGCATGGTTATTCCGGTGCGTAGGCCATCCGGCATACGAGAAACTATGAAAAATAGTCCTTCCGGCGGATGTGTCGAACTCCCTGGCAGCCTAGTATACTCCCGCGGAGTGGTGAGAAACATCGTGGATGGACCATGGCTAAGTTGCGGTATACAACGAAAAGATTCCGTAAGGGTGAGGGAGGGTTCACCCTGCCTGAGATCCTGGTCACCCTCATCATCCTCGGCATACTCGCCGGCATAGCCATTCCGAGCTGGTGGAGCGTCATAGAGAGCCGCCGGGTAGATTACGCCGCCAACCAACTGGTTGGGGACCTGCGGCTGGCGCACGGCAAGGCATCAAGCCAGTTGACGGTCTACCGGGCGTGCATCACTGCCAATTCCGCCACTTACAAGATCGGACTCCAAACCGATGACGCAAGTGTACCGTGTGCAGCGACGCTGGAAACCCGTACCCTTGCGGATGGCAAGGGCAAGACCGCACCCAGCTTCGGCGCCTATGTCGGCAACGCCACCATGGCGTTCTGCGCTGACGGATCGATGGAAGCGCCAACTACCGGTGCCGTATGCCCAAACGGGACGGCTACCCCGAGTCTTACCGGCTGGACCACGATCAAGGTAACTTCAGACGGCAACCCGTGCGTGGACGTAGAGATAAACAGGGCAACATCGAGGGTGAAAAGTTCTCCCACCACGCCGTGTCCCCCCTAAGTCACTCGGATGAGAAAACGGTTACTCATTGGTCGAATTCGCAATCTCCAGCGGTATCCTTGCTGCCATCTTGATAGTCTAATAGAGGGTGCACGACCGTCGCGCGCCTGGCATGTGGTCCCGGCAGCCGGTTAGCCTCATGGTGATATGATGCTCGGCGTCCCCGCGCGGTCCTTTCCTCTCTGGGTTTCGCCCGCCTGTGCTGGCGCTCGGTTCACACTCCGCCGGTGGCGTTCGTGCCCCTGCGCTTGAGCAGCGCGTAGGCGGCGTTGATCTCCTTCATGCGCTGCTCGGCGAATTCCCGGATCTCGACGGTCTCGTTCGCCACCTTGTCGGGATGATAGAGGCGGGCCATCTCCCTGTATGCGGCGCTGATCTCGGCTGCTGATGCGTCTACCCCCACGCCGAGGGTGCCGAGGGCAGCTTCGATCCTGACATCCCTCTCGATCTCGCGCGCGGTGCGGTTGGACTTCTGCCCGCTTTGCTTGTCCCCCGGCTCTTCTTCCTGGGCTGCCTCACCAGCATCTTCTGCGAAAGTTCGAGCGAATCCGGCGGCGGCGTCTCTATCGGAGACCAGCAACTGCACCTCGAAGCCGGACGGACCGCTGATCTCTATTAGCCCGTAGAGGACCACCGGGATCTCCGGGTTGCTGGTGTAGCGGCGGTCGGGGCTGCCGTCGCTCCTGACGTAGCGCCAGGTGCGGCCGACGACCTCGGCGTCGGCGGGCACCCCTTCTTCCTCCAGGCTACGCTCGGCAGAGTAGGACACCTCCAGGGAGGAGTAGGGAACGGGCGTGTAGCGTTCCTTCAGAACGAGCACGGCTTCAGGGAAAAAGTAGACCTTCTGACCTGGGGCATCTATGCCCGAGATGGGGAGGTTGCACCGTATGCCGGGGGGCTTCAGGCGGCCCACCCGCACTGGTTGACGCCCATTTCGGGAAGTCCCGGAGGTGCCGGGTTTCTGGCCCGGGTTCCGCCGCCCGGTTTCCCCGGCCACGCGCCAGACCTTCTTTGCCGAAGCCAGGCCCGCCATGGCCTCCTGTATGCCTTCGAAGCGGGCGCGGGTTTCGGCGTCGAGGTCGTAGGTCAGGGTGGTGGTCATCCGCGATGCCTGCGCCCGGTAGAGGATCAGAACTCCCACGACGCCCACCGCGAGGACGCCGAGCGCGGGCATGGGCATGGACAATAGCATGGCAAGGACGGCGGCCAGGACCACGGAGCCAGCCCCCACGATCAACAGCGGACGACGATTGATGCTTTTGGGCCGCTCATTTATCCGTTGTAGAGTCCTCCTGTTGAGCATCTTCCCCTACCCCTGATGAAATCGCCTTGCTCCAACACTTTATCTCATGCGGAATGAGAGCGTCTCTGTGATAGCAGAAACGCCCGACTAGGGTAGGGTGCCCAACGGCTTGGAGGTTCGCAGTTTTGAGGACTGTTCGGAGGCAGGAACGTCAGGCCAATGCGGACCATGCCAGGATGAACAAGGGTAGCGAAGCATGCGAACACACTCGCAGAGGGAAAACAATCTGCGAAAAATACGCCATCCGATACATAGACACGCTGCCAGCACGAGACCATAATGTGCGTGCAACGTTGCGGGCCCGAACAGGATGAATATGCTCCACAAGCTCCTGAAAGAAGAAACCGGCTACTCACTGGTAGAGGTGATCGTCTCCATCTTCATCCTTGCCATCGCGATCATTCCGATGGTCGGTATGTTCGACATGGGCCTCAGGGCAGCGACCTCCAGCGGTAACTACGACGCAGCGAGGGCCTTGGCCAACACCAACCTGGATAAGGTTCGTTCGGCTCCCTGGACGAGCATAACAGATGCGACGGGTACCTATGAGCCTACCAACGCGCCCATCAACGCCGCTAACACTGCGGCGGGTCAACCGGTTTCTTGCAGCCAGGGCATATTCACGTGTTCGGTGACTACGCAATATCTAAACGAAGATCTCAGCGTAGCTACTGACGGTAACGTCAAAACCAAGGTGCAGGTAGTAGTGACGGTAACTTGGGGTAACCTGAGCTTTACAACCAGCGGAATCAAGACGCGATGAAAGGGCCCGTGAAAAAAGGGCTCGTGGTGGACGAACGCGGCTTTTCCCTCACCGAGGTGCTGGTGACCATGATAATCATGGTCATAGTCCTTTTTGCCCTGTACTCCTTGTTCGACATGACCCTGCGCGTCTTTAGCGTCGGCAACGACAAGACCGAGGCCGTCGAGAACTCGCGGTTGGGGCTGGAGAAGATGAAGCGGGAAATACGGGCAGCCTTTCCGTACAAAAAGGATAACTCAAGTACCACAGACGACTACTTGTTCTGGACCTCTGGCACACCAGGGACAGCAGCCATACCTACCTCTCCCTCTACTGCGATCACCTTCGGCAACGATTTGAACGGGAACTATCGAATAGGTCCAGACAACACCGGACAGAATACAAACATCAACACCGAACAGATCACCTATAACCTGAGCAGCACCACCTGTACTGTCGCTGCACCTTGTACTCTACGTAGGACCATTGGCTCCGGTACTGCTCAGCCGGTGGTTGAATATGTGCAAGGGATGAACTTCACGTACTGCAAGGTTTACGACGATGGGGTGGACGATTCTGGCGATGGCTGTCCTTCAGGTTTCGATCCGGCATTGTCGACTGAGGAAGGCAAAGTTACTATGGTGCGCATATCTCTCACGGTCTCTGTAGACCGTGGTATTCAGGAACAACCCTCAACGCAGACGCTCACGACCGATGTATCTCTGAGGAATAGAGGCGAGCAATGATCCAGCGGTTCGTAAGGGACGAGTCGGGCATTACGCTAGCCGTCGCAGTCTTCATGGTGGTGCTTATCGGGGTGATGGGCGCTGGCCTCCTAACGTTCGTCATGTCGGACTCCGGTTCCGTCCTAGAGGTGAACAGAGGTCAAAAGGCAATGGACATTGCCGAAGCAGGGGTACAAGCCGCCAAAGCACACCTGCGCGAAGATTCTTACCGCGAACACTATGATACTGACGCGAACGGAGCGAACGACTGCGTGCCGCCCTCCGGTATTCGCGTCGGGAAAGAGAACTGGGGGAAGGCCACATACCATTGGGAGCCGGACCCGAATGCTGCGACCTCTAACCCGGGTGAGTGCTTCACACTGACCAGCAATCCGGCAGACAATGCTTCTACTCCGTGGCCGGAAAACTATGGGGTCACCAGGACCTTCGGCGGTGGCCGGTTCCACGTAACTATAGAATGCTTTAATCAGTTTAACGATGCGACGGGCAGTGCCGACCCGTGTGTTGGCGGAGTGAAAGACTCCGCCGGAGTGGAAGAGATGGCTCCGGACCCCACCGCGAACGCCAACGAGACGAAATTCTTCAAGGTCACCTCAACAGGCTATAGCAGCGCCGACGGAAGCGGTGGGGTTCGCAAGATCGTGGCTGTATATACGACCTCAAAGCGAACCTACGCGCCCATAGCATACTGGACGCCGCGGGACATCCAGTTCAGCGGCACGAAGTGCGTTTCGAAGATGAGCTTCTTCGCCGGCAGGAATATTACCGGGGTCGATGCTGGTCAGGGTTGTGGCCCTGACGATCCTTTCACTACACAGAAGTTCATAGCACATCGTCCCCCTACAACGACTCTGCTTAATGGTCTAGGTCCCCAGGATGCCATCTACGGACATTGGAAGAACGGCTACAATCCCACCATGCGTTCGGGCCCTACCGGGACCGGCACGAACCCTGACGGGACCCCCCTCTTCGGACCGGATGGTCTCAGAGCGATCGTCAAGCCAGGTTTCGGTGCCCTGGGCTTGGTCTGTGCATCCACCAACGGTTGCCCCACTGGTCCATCTAATGCCACCAACGACGCCAACAGCGTCGCCGACGGCCGCAACGATTACGACCGGACTACCGGCACGGACTCGCTTCGGCCGAACAACACAAATTTGAGGAAACAATACAAATTCGTGTCGTCGATAACCAACGCGGCAAACCAGATCACGTTCCCGTTCGATACAAACGGCGTCCTCGCCAACCCCTCAAGTCCCGATCCTTCCAGAATCGTCGATGCGGGTCTGCTCGAAGAGATGAGATCGACGGCTAATTTGCAGGGAAGTTGCTACTCTGTTGGAGCAAGTTGCTCCAAGAGTACAACGAGCCCGCTGACCATAGATACGGGAGGTGGAGGAGGAAAGGTTGCCTGGCCGGGCCCGGGAACCACCTTCTTTGTGGACGGAGCAGATGTGACCTTCGCGCAGGGCGGTAGCACCAAGCCCGACGGAATAATCGTTGTGCGTAACGGAAACTTCTCGTTCAGTTCCTCTTCTGTGGGGTTCAAAGGCTTAATAATCGTCGTTGGCAACGGGAATTTGAAGGGTGACGGAAGCTGCGACTCTGTCAATAGTTCGACGAATAAAGGGTACTACAAGCAAGCGGGCAGCGGCCAGTTGGACGGCTACGTTGCGGCCAGCGGTTGTATGGAGATCAATGGTAACGTAAGCCCAAGTACGACTATCGACTATACCAACCTAAACACCTTCTACGATTTGAAGCTCTGGAGCTGGCGGGAACTCTATCAGTAGGAATCCATTGCTCCTGACTCGGAGCTAGATGTGCTTATTTTCTCCGCACTGCGGGGTGCATTTGTCCGATGTCGTCCTTCGATCTCTTTGTGAGCACAGTTTCTCGTGCGTTATCCTGTAATCGGCGGCGGCCAACGCGTCGAGGAGCGTGAGTATGTTACCGGCCGAAGTAAAGAGGCATCGCTTCACCGTCGAGGAGTATCACAGGATGGGGGAAACGGGCCTGCTCGGCGAAGATGACCGGGTGGAGCTAATTGACGGGGAGATAGTCGAGATGGCAGCCATAGGAACCCGGCATTTTGCCTGTGTCGTCAACCTCACCCATGCATTGATGGGGTCGTGCAGCGACAGGTATTTCGTTAGCGTTCAGAACCCTGTCACCCTTGGCGAGATAACTGAACCTCAGCCGGACCTGAGCCTGTTGAAGGCAAGGCCAGATCCCTCGGGAAATCTTCCTGGCCCGGAAGACGTTGCTCTCGTCATCGAGGTTTCGGGCACCACCCTCGCTTACGACCGGGACGTGAAGCTGCCGCGCTATGCGGCTGCCGGTGTCCCGGAGGTCTGGATCGTTGATCTGGAGGGAGGGCGCGTCGAGGTTCATTCGAATCCCTCGCCGGATGGCTACGAAACCCCCAGCGAGTCAGGCTCGGGAGACCACATCCGCTCGCGAAACGTAGAAGGGCTCGCGCTTCCTGTAGACGAGATCCTCGGCTAGAGGCTACTCGACCCTGGCGGCGTCCGCTGCGGTGTCGCCGAAGACGAGGCCGCTGTCGTCCGGCTGTTCGACTCCCGCTTCGGTGAGGCGCTGGTCTTTCTGGTACTTGCGGATGGCGGCCTTGAGGGTGCCGAGGCCGAGGGTGGCGCAGCGGGGCCTGGAAGCCACGATCTGCCTTCCCAGCTTCTCGATCATCTCGTTGTAATCCATCTCCAGAACTTCCTCCATCGTGAGGTCGTCGTCGTGGATCTGCTCCAGCAGCATACTCGCCGCCGCCATGCTGATGGTGCAGCCCCGGCCCTCGTATGTGACGTCCTCGATGTGGTGGTGATCCTCGGCTCCCTTGAGGTAGACCGTGGCAATGTCCCCGCAGCCGGGGTTGCCGCCCGGCATCGCCACGTCGGCGTCCTCCAGAGCGCCCCAGTGACGTGGCCTCTGGTAGTGGTCCGTGAAGATCTGAATCTGCAACTGCCTGTCCAAAATATGCCCTTCCATTAACCGTGAAGCATACGCTCCAGAAGAGTGATTTTATCGCAGGTCCGCGCCCTCGTAGCCGGTTCCGTCCAGGATTGTAATAGTTTGTTACCATAGATCATATGAAGGTCGGAATAGTCGGGCTGCCGAACGTCGGCAAGTCCACGGTATTCAACAGCTTGACACGGGCCGGGGCGGAGGCCCAGAACTACCCTTTCACCACTGTAGACCCGAACCTCGGGGTGGCGACGCTTTCGGACGGGCGTCTGGACGCGCTGGCGGAGGTATCGCACAGCGCCAGGAAGGTTCCCGCGACGGTGGATTTCGTGGATATCGCGGGGCTGGTGCGTGGGGCGAGCCAGGGCGAAGGGCTCGGCAACCAGTTCCTCGGGAACATCAGGGAGTGCGACGCCATAGCGCACGTCCTCCGCTGCTTCGAGGACGAGAACATCGCCCACGTTCATGGCGGCATTGACCCTGCGGGAGACGCGGAGACGGTGAACACCGAGCTTCTGCTCGCGGACCTCGGGACCGTGGAGCGTCGGTTGGAGCGGACGGGCAAGGCCGCCAAGAGCGGAGATCCAAAGCTGAGGGCTGAGGCCGCCGGGCTGGAGAAACTGCGGGACCACCTCTCGGACGGGAAACCGGCGCGGTCGTTTCCGCCCTCGGATGATCTGGATGAGATCCTGCGTTCCCTCATCACCGCCAAGCCTACCCTCTACGTGGCTAACGTGGACGAGGAGTCGGTGGCAGACGGCAACGCCTACAGCGCGGAGGTTGAGAAACTGGCGGCGCGGGAGGGGGCCGAGGCAGTGCGGCTCTCGGCGCGGCTTGAGGCCGAGGTCGCCGAGCTGCCCGAGGACGAGGCGCGGGAGTACCTGGAGCTTATGGGCGTGGACCACACGGGCTTCGATGAGTTCGTGCGGGCGGCGTACAGCCTGCTCGGCCTCATCACGTTCTTCACCACGGGCGAGAAGGAGAGCCGGGCCTGGACCGTCCGCAAGGGATCGACGGCGCGGGAGGCCGCAGGCGTCATCCACACGGACATGCAGCGCGGGTTCATCGCCGCCGAGGTGGGGGACTGGGAGGACGTAGTCGCCGCCGGTTCCTGGTCGAAGGCCAAGGAGGGGGCGAAAATACGGCTGGAAGGCCGAGACTACGTCGTCGAGGACGGCGACACCATGATCGTGCGCTTCAACGTCTGATGACGCCTTTTCACCGCCCAGAGAAACCGCTCTCCGAGATGCGCCTCGCGCTCGTCACCACGGGCGGCGTCCACCTGCCCGATGACGAGCGTTTCGACATAGACGACCCGCTCGGCGATTGTTCGTACCGTGAGATCCCGGTTGACGCAGAATCCCTCACCTGGACCCACGCCTACTACCGCCCGGACGAGGACACGGACCTCGACGCCGTGTTCCCGCTGTGGTCCGTGCGGAGGCTCGTGCAGGAGGGTGTGATCCGGGAACTGAACCACCGCCACTTCTCGTTTATGGGTGCGATCCACGACCAGACACCGCTCGTCGAGAACACCGCTCCGGAAGTCGCCGGGAAGCTGCTGGACGATGGTGTGGACGCGGTTCTGCTCACGCCCTCCTGACCGCTCTGCCACCGGGCCGTCGGCCTGGTCTGCGAGGCCATCGAGGGACGCGGCATCCCGACGGTGACGCTGGCCATGGAGCATGGTGTGCAGGCGCCGCGGGTGGCCTTCGTGCCATTCCCGTACAACTACCCGCTGGGTCCGCCGGGCAATGGCGATAGACACAGGGAGATCGCACGTGCCGCGCTCGCATTGTTGCCCGGTCTGAACGAGCCGGAAGAGGTATGTCTGCCTTTCGAGTGGGACGGTCCCGGCTAGGGGTTTCCCGCCGTTCTCCGAGCCGGCATTCGTCTGGTGAAAGGCTCGACATTCAACTGTATTCGCCCTCGGAATCTTTATCGTCGCCCGATCTCCACTGAAATACTCATGCGCTGAGTCGATCCGTGCCTGATGCCTTCTCTTCGAAGAGGTGGATGGGGTGCTTGGGGGGTGCGCGAATGGGTGCCCGAAGCGTCGCCTGGCGCGGTATAATCCCCCTGTATAAACCTCGACGAAAGAGATGATCGTGGCCCTGGTGTTCGTGTTTCTCGTGGCGCTCTTCGTAATGCTGTTTCTGTTCCTGCTACCGATACTGTACTCGTTGCAGGCGGTCGGGAGCCTCTTCGTGTATCCGAAGCAGTTGAAGGCGATGTTCGGGAACAGAATCCTGCGGCGCAACCACGCGCTGGAGCACGCGACCATCGTGGTGATGATGGAGCGCCAGCCCGGACGCAAATTTAACGGCTTCTCCACCGACGATGGGTTCTTCGTGCAGGGCGCGAGATCTTTCGGCGAGGTCGAGGGCGCGGCCCGCGAGGCGCTCCGGCGGCTGCGCAGGGGCGAGAAGAAGCTCGCCATCCACCGCAACTGCGGCACCACCATCGTAGCGGCTAATTTGCTGGTCGCGGTGTTCTTCCTGACCGCGATAGTCCTTGGGATCTTCATGCACTGGAACCTGTACCTGCTAATCCTGGGCTCCGTTATCGCCGCCTTCGCCCTGCGGGTGCCCGTGAGCCTCCTGCTCCAGCGCTTCGTCACCACCGACCCGGATCTCTCGAATGCGGAGGTCGGGTGGGTCGAGGCCGCCCAGCCGCAGGACATGCGCGGTGGCGTCCTCGGCGCGATACTGGCCGCTTCCACCGTCCGCGTGCGTGTCTTCCACACGGACCCCGAGGCCGTCGAGATACTGCGCGACGACGGCGCCGTGGTCAGGTAACCCAGGCAGGGTAGTCGCGGTTCCCTATTCGCCGGACCTTGCGAGACGTTCCAGTTCGGTGAGCGTCCGATCCAGCTCGTCCACGATGGCCGGCTCCGTGCCCGTCTCCCGGAACGCTTGGACGAGTGCCTCGTAATACCAGAGCGTACCTTCTCTCTTGCCGGTGAACCGATCCCAGAGATCCTCGCCCACCTTGCGGTAATCCGAGAGGATAGAGTGGGCGTTGTGCAGCTTGTCCGCGGCCGAGACCAGCCGCGCCGACCTGGACGCATCCCTGATGTGGGCGATGTACGCTTCCTTACGCTCGCGCCAGGGTGGTTTCGGGGTCTCGAATGTATCAGAACAGGCTTCTACGATGTCCGCGACCTCATCCCCGAACTCGGCGCGGATATCCTCCAATCTCGCCGCGCCGCCCTGATCCTCGGGCGCGTCGTGCAGTAGCGCGGCGATGGCTTCGTTCTCCGTGCCGCCGTTCTCGCCCACGATTGCCGCGACCGCGAGCAGGTGGGTGATGTATGGGGTTTCGGTGCCTTTGCGTCTCTGTGCGGCGTGGACTTGGGAGGCGTAGATCAGGGCTCCCTCGAATTTATGGCCGTAGCCCATGCCAGTCCTCCGATTTCTGTTGCTCGATCAGGTGCGGGTCCGCGATCCAACCTTCATTCCTGTCGCAATCGTCCGGCACGCCCCATCCTGCGTCCCTCACGGAGTAAGCCCAGGCGGCCTGCACGGCGCAGAGCAGCGAGTCCAGCGCATCGGCTGACGGGTCTCTGACGAACTCTTCTTTCCAGGCGCCGTCCATTGCGGCCTCGAAGCCATATTTCCCGCGCAGTGCGGGTGATTCCAGACCTGCGACGAGCTTCTCCCTGGCTGCGCGCCGCTCCGGAGTGTCCGGCACGGCGTCGCGTTTGTAGCTGGAGCGGCCGATAAGGGCGCGGGCGACGACGGCGGGGTACGACTCTATTGCGACCCTGCTGTCGGTGGTCGGGCGGCACGGCTCGACTCTGACGCCTGATGCGAGCAGGCGGGGCGCACCCTGGAAGAACATCTTCCCGACGGGAACCCGGAAGAGCATCATGGCGCTGCTGGAGCCGGAGCGGCGGTCGGCGGCGCGGTAGCGCCACTTGCTCCCGTACGGCCTCGTCGCCATGTCGCCCCTGATAGCGTCCTCGAACGCCTGCTTGCCGATTCTGGCGACCTCGCCCACGTAGCCCTCCCATCCAGCGGGCCAGCCCAGGGTTTCGACCAGCGAGCGCGGCTGGCCGAAAGGGAAATCCATGCCGCAGACCCACGGCCCGGGTTTATGCAGGAACGTTTCGAAGGCCGCGAACGAAGTCATCTCTTCCCTGCTTTTGGGGCGGAGGATATTGCCGTCGAAGTCGCAGCCAACGGAGATCAGGGGTTTGCGCCGTCCCGGGGCGCTGGTGAAGTCGAGGCCGTATATCCGCACGCCGCCAATTGTACGGAACGAGGATGAACTTCTGCCGCGCCGCTACAGTTTGCGGTCCAGCGTCTCCACGAGCGTCTTGCGGTTCTTGTGCTGCTTCTCGTAGAAGCGGAGCGCCTCGATATCCTGTTTGGAGAGGCCTTTGATTTTCCGCTCTATCTCCTCGACGCTCAGGTCGTCGTAGTTCCTGAGGGGCGGTCCGGCGGCGTCTTTGCGGGCTTGTTTGGCCTCGCCGGTGTTGGACACGTACTGCTGTCCCTTCTTCGAGCCTTCGCGCTTCTTTCGCTCCGTCTCGTCTTTCTCTTCCTCGGACATATGGTCCCAGGCTTCTTTAGGGAGATAACGTTTGGTCTCTCCGTCCCCGTGGGCGTCGGCGCCGCCCTCGCGCGTCTGCCACTCCTCCTCGGTCCACTTCTGGAGGTTCTTCTGATCCTGGTCCTTGCCCCCGCCTTTGTAGCGGCCGCCCCGCTTCTCGTACTCCTGGGAGAGAAGCTGGGACTTGCGGGCGGACCACTGGCCCTCCTTACCGCCCTTGTCTGAGGCTTTTATCTCCTCCTTGATCTCCTCCCGCATCTTTGGGTGGGTGTACTTCTCTTCGTAGTCTTTGCTTGCCATATGCCCGCTCCTCTCTGCGAACCATCAGCAGGTCCATGCCTCTGGACGCGCTGATCTTCCGATATTTCATCGTGCTAAAAAGGAAAGTACATTGCGCCGCGTGGCTTCACTGTCTGCAGGCTCACACACGTAAGAGAAGATTTTTGGTGGTTAATCGAACTGGTACATGAACGTTACGCGGCCGTAACGCAGGTGGTCTCATAATCCGGCTACGCCCCCGGCGAAGCAGGAGTACCCCCTCCGCTTGCACAACACGCCGGGGGCGTGTTCTTCTGCTATACGGCGGGCGCGATATGAAGCTGGCGGGTTTTGCGCCGTCAGCGGGGCGGTTGTCCCACGCCGGGCGCGCCGGCTCGGGCGCAGCCGGTGCAGTTGGCTTCTTTGGAGGTGGTGACCCAGTCTTCGTCGTTGATGGGCCTTCCGCAGTACGTCTCCCGCATACCGGGCTTGGCGACGTGCGTCCTGCCGAGCCCGTTTGCCTGCTTGATGTTCATCCGAATCTCCATTCCGGCACTTCAGCGTGGCCCGCGCCGCGCTCTTTCAGTCACGTCTAGTCTACCCCGGATGGTTCGGGGTGCGCTGACGGTTCCGGCGGTTACAGGCCCGGGATCTGGTGGTTGCGGAAGGCGTTGACGAACATCCTGTGATCGTCACGGGCGGTCTCGGCGTACTCCATGCCGAACTCGATCATCTCCCTGACGAATTCGTCGTCCTTGCCGTCTATGGCCTCGACGATCTCGTTTTCCGACTGGAAGTTGACGATCTCGGGGTCCGAGTCCTCGTCCGCCACGCAGTGGACCTTGGCCGTTGCCCTGCCGAGGTAGTCCAGAACCGGCATCATCTCTTCCGGCTCTGTGAAGTCCGACCACTCTATATCCTCGACGTAGGGCGAGAGTTCGGCAACGACGAAGCCAGTACCGTCTACCTCCGTGTATCCGAGCCAGGGGTCGGCGTGGGCCTGGAGGGCGCGCTGGGAGACGGCGGTGCGGTGCCCGTGGTGCTTGAAGTAGTTCTGGATGCGCTCGTCGTTGACGATGCGGCTGGGCGCCGCGACGTTGCCTTGCTTCATGGAGAGGACCACGTCGTTCTCCAGCGCCTGGGTCGGGCCTTCGACCAGGATGTTGTAGGCGGGGAGGCCGGCGGAGCCGATGCCGAAGCCCTTGCGGCCCACGATGTCCTTGACCTGGTAGGTCAGGCTGCGGAACTGCTTCTCCGCCGGGATGGTCTGAAGGTACGCCTCGTAGGCGGCCTGAACCTTCGACCGCTCTTCGTCGTCGAGATCCCGCACGCCGGAGCCGCGCCGGAATCGCCGGTCGTAGCTCTCGTCTATGAGGGTGGTCCTTTCGAGCAGGTCCACGCGGGTGTTCAGGCGGGTCTGGAGGAGCATCTGACGGATCTGACCTTCCGTGGTGTCCAGGCGCAGCGCGTACTCGTGGTCGCGGTCGCTCTCCACGAAGTAGCGCACCTGTTCCAGGTAGGCCCGGGTGTAGGTCTCGATCAAGGATGCGATATCCTCGTCGGAGATAGCCTTGGTCCAGGCCAGCAGGGCGACGCTCGCGGCCATGCGTTTGATGTCCCAGGTGAAGTGCCCGAGGTACGCCTCGTCGAAGTCGTTCACGTCGAAGATGAACACCCCGTCTCCGGCCAGGTAGGTGCCGAAGTTCTCGGCGTGGAGGTCGCCCTGGATCCAGACGCGGCTCGTCCTCTCGTCGGCCCAACGGTCCTCCACCCCGTCCATGTCCGCGTAGAAAAGCGGAGCGCTGCCCCGGTAGAACGCGAACGGGTTCGCCGCCATCTTCCGGAACTTGCTCCTGAAGGCGTCTGGGTCCGCCGTCATCAACTCGTCGAACGCCTGGACGAGTACGTCTACGATGTGCTTCTGACGCCCCTGATCCCCATTCTCAGCCACAGTTTCCTCCATCACCGGTTTGCCGACAACCTCCGTATGTTGCACCATACGAACGCTACCGGCTATGGTTCCGCGCTGCGGGCGACGACGGCGTACAGCGGATCGCCGAACATCCCGCGCGGGCTTCGTTCCAGGCTTTGGATATCTCTCCAGTTCCCTGCGTCGCGCAGATAGCCTTCAACGATCCCGATGCGTCCCTGGTCGTCCGTCCGCAGCCAGGCGGCGACCGCCTTCTCCGGGAAGCAGCGATTGGAGAACGTGATGACGATCGGGGCACCGGGCTTCAAAACCCGTCCGACCTCGTGCAGCACCTCTACGGGCCGGGTCAGATAGTCCACCGAGACGCAGATGCCGCACCCGTCGAACTCATCATCGCCGTAAGGCAGCTTCGGGTTCGCGTTGAGATTCTGGACCAAGTAGTCGTCCAGGCGGGGATTTACTTTCAGCTCTTCCTCGTTCATGCCGAGGCCGACAACCCTGCGGTATTCGATCTCGGGCGGCAGGTGGGAGATCCAACTGCTCATCAGGTCGAGTATCGCCCCGCCCTCCGGGAAATGCTCCCGGTACAGTTGCGTGACGGCGGCTATGGCGCGGTCGTCTATGTGGGTGACGAACCGGGGCGAGCGGTAGAACTCCTCGTCCGGCGATTCGTTCTGGCGCCGGAGGACATCATCCGGCCGAGATCTTTGTTCTCCATTGGTCATGGCATTACGTTATCAGAGGACCGCGCGGTGTCCGCGACGCTTCCTGGCGGACGTTGGCGTGTTGTAACCTGCACAGATGGAATCTGAGGCTGAGGGCAGGCATTTCACGGTCGCGGTGTTCGTGGTGCACGAGGGCAAAGTGTTGCTGCACTGGCACCGCAAGCTGGGGATGTGGTTGCCGCCTGGCGGACATATCGAGAGGGACGAGTTGCCCGATGATGCGGCCGTGCGAGAGGTGCTGGAGGAGACGGGCGTCGAGGTGGAGCTGGTGGGGGAGAGGCGTGAGGATATCGAGGACCCGGTGCAGCTCCATCGTCCGGCTGGAGTGCAACTTGAGGACATCGGGCCGGGGCACCAGCATATAGATCTGATCTACTTCGCCCGCTCTACAGGCTCCACGGAGATCGGAGATGAGTTCTCCGGGAACAGGGTCGGTTGGTACGGTCCCGGTGACTGGGACGCCATGAACGTCAACGCTGAGGTCAGGGGCTGGTGCGAGCGGGCACTCTCCGCATTCGACTCAGACTGAGATGATCTTTTGCTGATACTACGGGTTCTGCCCGGGCGTCAGGCGGTCCCGGACAGAGGTTCTTCGTTCTGCCAGGTGTCCCGCGTCACGTTGAGGAAGGAACGCAGCACTGCTCCCTTATCGTCGGAACGCCAGACAACGCCAAGCTCCACGGAAGGAGAGAGGCCGCGCACGGTTTTGTAGACGACGCCCTTGCGGCGGAGGTTCTGGACGGAGGCGGGTACGAGGGCGACACCGATGCCACCTGCCACGAGGCCGACGATGGTCTGCATGAGCCAGACGTCTTTCTGGACCGCATTCGGCGTGAAGCCTGCCCTCTGGCATGCGCCCGTGACCTGCCCATAGAGGCCCGGTGTCCGCCTGTAGCGCGCGGGGAGTATGAAGGGATCATCGGCTACTGATCCCAGGTCCACTTTGTCTTCTGGGGCCAAAGGATGTTTCGCGGGGAGCGCGAGGACGAGCGGCTCGCGCAAGACGCACTCCACTTCGAGCGAAGGGTCGTCGAGCGGGAGGTAGAGGAAGCCGGCGTCGATCTGGCCCTCGTGCAGCCGCTGGACTATGAGGTCGGGGCGCATCTCACGCAGGAAGAGATCCACATCAGGGTACCGCTCTCCGAAGTTGCTCAGGATGGGCGGGAGCAACTCGTCCGAAGAGGAAGGCACGAACCCGAGCGTGAGACGCCCGACCTCGCCGTGGCCCACGCGCCGGACCATGCCCACGGTCCCCTCGACCAGAGTGAAGATCCGGCGCGCCTCTTCCAGAAGAAGCTCCCCGGCCTCCGTGGTCTGCACGCCCCGGCTCGAACGCTCGAAGAGCCGCACTCCGATCTCTGCTTCGAGCTGCTTGATCTGGTTGCTCAAAGGCGGCTGCGCCATGTGCAACCGCCGCGCCGCCCGGCTGAAGCTCGACTCTTCAGCTACCGCCACGAAGTACCGCAAACGCCGCAGTTCCATGCTTTCATTATATCAGAAAGATATATCTAGCTGACTCAATCGGTATTGGACATATAGCCGAAGAGCATCGAGAATAGTTAGACAGGGAAGGAAGGATCAGGGAAAGGAGCGGGTATGTCTACCGCGATTGGTGAGCAGAGTCCGGCGGCGCGCTGGGTAGTTGTTTTGTGCTGGATAGCCGTTGCGCTTGACGGCTTCGATCTCGTGGTGCTTGGGGCGGTTACGCCCTCGCTACTTGAGTACGAGCGATGGGGGCTGACGGCCCCGCAGATAGGCATCATCACCTCTTACGGGCTGGTCGGGATGCTGATCGGGGCGCTCGGAATAGGCACGCTGGCCGACGTGATCGGACGCAAGAGGGCTATCTTGATCAGCGTCGCCGTATTCTCCGTTTTCACGGCGGCGCTCGCCGCCGCGCCTTCGCCCGGTGTTTTCGGGTTCTTCCGTTTTCTGGCCGGGCTTGGGCTTGGCGGGCTGATCCCGACCGCCGCCACGCTGGTTTCGGAGTTTGCGCACATACGGCGCGGCGGTTCCTCCATCACGTTCATGATGACCGGTTACCACGTCGGAGGCGTGCTTACGGCGCTCCTCGCCATCCCGATACTGCCTTCGCTCGGCTGGCGGGCGATGTTCGTGATCGGGGCTCTGCCAGCCATCGCGCTCGTTCCCCTGATGATCCGGAGCCTCCCGGAGTCGACCAGCTTCCTCATCTCGCGCGGGCGCAGAAACGAGGCCGAAGAGATTGCTTCGCAGTATGGGATAAGGATCGAGGCCGGGGAAGCGCGCGAGGTCGAGACCGAGGAGCAGGCTTCGGAAGGCGGCGGGTTCAGGGCGCTGAAGACGTTGTTCTCCAGCGGGTATCTGCTCGCGACGCTCGCGTTCTGGGTTGCTTCGTTCATGGGGCTATTGCTCGTCTACGGGCTCAACCAGTGGCTGCCGGAGATAATGCGCCAGTCCGGCTACGCGCTGGGAGCGGCCCTCGCCTTTCTGCTGGTCCTTAACGTGGGGGCCGTGATCGGGCTTCTCATGGCCGGTCCCATCGCCGACCGTTATGGCTCGAAGCCCGTCTGTGCCGGATGGTTCGCGCTCGCGGCGGTGTTCCTGTTCCTCCTCAGCATCCAGTTGCCGCTGCTCCTAACGTATGTCGTTGTCCTCGTGACGGGCGTCTTCGTGTTCAGCGCGCAGGTGCTGCTCTACGCCTACGTGAGCAAGCACTACCCCACTAGCGGGCGCGGCACGGCACTCGGATGGGCGGCCGGGATAGGCAGGATCGGGGCGATCTGCGGCCCCATCCTCGGCGGGATGCTCCTCGGTGCCGGGCTCGCCGTGCCGTGGGGCTTCTACGCGTTCGCCGCCGTTGGCCTGCTCGGCTGCGTCTTCATCACCGTGGTGCCCCGCTCTCCAGCCGAGGCCGTCAGGGAGACACCGGCTTCATCGGAGGCGGCGGCACGGTAGAGTAATGCTCTGATTGAAGGGGACAGTCTCGGGATAGGAGAGGCCATGCGAACCCAGGTAGGCATCGTGGGCGGTGGGCCGGCGGGGCTCATGCTCTCGCACCTCCTCTATATGCGGGGGATCGAGTCGGTGGTCGTCGAGCTTCGCAGCCGCGAGAAGCTGGAGTCCGAGATCCGGGCCGGCGTGCTGGAGCAGGGGACCGTGGACCTGCTGAACGCCGCCGGTTTGGGGGGGAGGATGCGCGAGGAGGGGGCCGTCCACCAAGGCGTGAACCTCCAGTTCGACGGACGCCGCGAGCGCATAGACTTCGCCGATCTCACCGGTAAGGCCATCACCCTCTACGGCCAGCACGAGGTGGTCAAGGACCTCATCCAGGCCCGCCTCGACGCGGGAGGCGAGATCCTGTTCGAGACAGCCGCCACCGGCCTGAGCGACCTCGACACGGACGAGCCGAAGATCCAGTTCCGCCGGGGCGCGAAGCTGGAAGGCGGGGAGATCCGCTTCGGCGATGATTCGGAGGAAGGGGAACTGGTCTGCGATCACGTCGCCGGATGCGACGGTTTCTTCGGGATCAGCCGCAAGGCCATCCCGGATGGCGTCAGGCGGGAGTACACGCGGACGTATCCGTTCGGGTGGTTCGGCATCCTCGTCCAGGGGCCGCCATCGACGGAGGAGTTGATCTACAACCTGCACGAGCGCGGCTTCGCCCTCGTCAGCACCCGCTCGCCCGAGATACAGCGCCTCTACTTCCAGTGCGACCCGGAAGATGAGGTGGACAACTGGCCCGACGACCGCATCTGGGAGGAGATGCACGCCCGCCTCGACACGCAAGACTGGACGCTCGAAGAGGGTGGCATTGTCCAGAAGAACATTGTCCAGATGCGCTCGTTCGTCACCGAGCCTATGCAGCACGGGCGGCTCTTTCTTGCCGGGGACGCCGCCCACATCGTCCCGCCGACCGGGGCGAAGGGGATGAACCTCGCCCTCGCGGACGTGCGCGTGCTCGCCCGGGGGCTGGCGGACTTTCACGAGTTAGGCAAGACGGACCTCCTGGAGCGATACACGGAACTGTGCCTGGACCGCGTGTGGAAAGCCAGCCGTTTCTCGTGGTGGATGACCTCGATGCTGCACCGCTTCGAGGAGGACAACACTTTTCAGCACCGCGTGCAGGTCGCCGAACTCGACTACGTGACCTCTTCGCGGGCAGCGGCCACCACCCTGGCGGAGAACTACGTCGGCCTGCCCATAGACCCGGATTTCAAGATACCCGGCGAAGACCGCGAGCCAGCGGCGCACTGATGGCGACGGAACGGAGGATGCCATGAGCCGGACGGACATGCAGAACACGGATTATCCGGTGGACGAGGCTTTCGATCCCCTCGATCCGGATTACCTGGCGGACCCGTACCCATACTATGCGAGGTTCCGAAAAGAAGCCCCGATCTTCTACGCGCCGAAGATAGATTTCTGGGTCGTCAGCCGCTACGAGGATATACAGAGGATCGTTAAAGACCCGGAGACATTCTCCAACGCGCGGGTGCAGGAGCCGCTTTATCCGGTCACGTCCGAGGCACTGGGGAAGCTCAAGGCCGGCGTTCGCGTGAAACCGACGACCTCGACCGCCGACCCGCCGTTGCACCACCGCACCCGCAAACACGCGGCGAGGGCGTTCTCCGCCAAACGTGTGGCCGAGATGGAACCGCGCATCCGGAATGTCCCCAATCGCCTCATAGACGACCTCGTTTCCCACGGCCGCGCCGACCTGGTAGACAGGTTCGCCTTCCCGCTGCCTGCCTACGTTGTCTTCGGCATGATCGGCTACCCCGAAGAGGACGCCGAGATGCTGAAGAGCTGGTGCTCGGACCGACTCAGGCTCACCTGGGGACGCCCGCTCCCCGAGGAGCAACTGGAAACCGTGGAGAAGATGTCTTCCTTCTTCGACTACATAGAGGGCTTCGTCCACGAACGGGCGAATGATCTCGGGGACGACTACACGAGCGACCTGCTTCGCATCCGGGCGGAGGACGAGGACAACCTGAGCCTCGAAGAAGTCGTGAGCATAGACTATAGCCTCTCGTTCGCGGGCCACGAGACCACGACGAACCTGATCCTGAACGGCCTCCGCAACCTGCTCTCCCGTCCCAGACTCTGGGACGAGCTGCGTGAGAACCCGGACCTGATCGGGAACGCTGTCGAAGAAAGCCTAAGGCGCGACACCTCCGTCGTCTCCTGGCGTCGCTCCACCACCCGGCCTGTGGAAATCGCTGGCGTTGGGGTGCCTGAAAATGCGCGGCTCATGCTACTCCTCGCCTCTGCCAACCGCGACGAGCGCGTCTTCGACGACCCGGACGAGTTCGACATCCGGCGCGCCAACGCCTCCAAGCACCTCGCCTTCAGCCACGGCATCCACTTCTGCCTCGGCGCGCCGCTGGCCCGTCTGGAGGCGCGAGTCGCGTTCGAGCTGCTGACGCAACGCCTCCCGGACCTTCGGCTGTCTCCACCGGACCAGACGTTTGAGTTCGACCCGAATATGTCGTTTCGCGGCCCGAAGGAGCTCTGGGCGGAATGGACGCCGTCTGGGAAGCCGGCCGCCGTATCATGAACCTTTCTCCCGCCAACGGAGGTTTCATGCATGAGTGAGTCAGGCAGACCGTCAAAAGTGATGGGCCTTGGCGATGCGGTAGCCGAGATGGTGCGCGACGGCGACTCGGTCGCCCTCGAAGGCTTCACGCACCTCATCCCCAGCGCCGCGGCGCACGAGATCATCCGTCAGGAGAAGAAGCACCTCACCCTTATACGGATGACACCGGATCTGATCTACGACCAGATGCTCGGGATGGGATGCGCGGGCAAGCTCGTCTTCTCCTGGGGCGGTAACCCCGGCGTCGGCTCGCTGCACCGCTTCCGGGACGCTATCGAGAACGGCTGGCCGAACCTGCTGGAGATCGAAGAGCACTCCCACGCGGGCATGGCGAACCGCTATGCCGCCGGGGCATCGAACCTCCCGTTTGCCGTCCTCCGCGGCTACGTCGGCACTGATCTCCCGAAGGTCACCAGCACCATCAGGCCCATAACGTGCCCGTTCACCGGCGAGGAGCTTATGGCGGTCCCCGCTTTGAACCCGGACGTGGCGATCATCCACGCCCAGCAGGCCGACCGGCGGGGGAACGTGGCGTTGTGGGGCATCACCGGCATCCAGAAGGAGGCCGCGCTCGCGGCGAAGAGGGTCATCGTTACGGTGGAGGAGATCGTGGACGAGTTCGTGGCCCGGCCGTTCGGGATCGTGATCCCCTCGGTCGCCGTTGACGCAATTTCTGTCGAGCCCGGAGGTTCCCATCCATCCTACGCCGATGGCTACTACGACCGTGACAACGCCTTCTACGCGGCGTGGGACCCCATCGCGCGCGATAGGGACAGGTTCCGCGCCTGGATGGAGCGGCACGTGCTCGGGGTAGAAACGTTCAGCGAGCATCTGCGAAGCATCGAGAGAGCGGAGGCGTTGCGTTGACCGGGACCGTCGAGAACGACTCGTACACCACCGACGAGATGATGACCGTTGCGGCCTCTAGAGAGCTGCGCGACGGCGTGGTCTGCTTCGTGGGCATCGGCCTGCCGAGCGAGGCGGCCAACCTGGCACGGGCCACCCACGCCCCCGACTGTTTTCTGGTCTACGAGTCCGGCACGCTCGGCGCCAAGCCGGACGTGCTACCGCTCTCCATAGGAGATGGTGTTCTCGCCGAACACGCGGACTCTGTGGTCTCCGTGCCCGAGGTCTTCAACTACTGGCTCCAGGCGGGCCGCGTGGACGTGGGCTTTCTCGGCGCGGCCCAGATCGACCGCTTCGGCAACATAAACACAACCGTGATCGGACCTTATGGAGATCCGAAAGTCCGTCTCCCCGGAGCCGGTGGCGCGCCGGAGATCGCAGCTTCCGCGAAAGAGGTTATCGTGATGCTTCGTCACTCGCCCCGCGCCTTCGTCGAGGAACTCTCCTTCGTAACCTCCGTCGGCTACCGGCACGGTGGCGACTCTCGCGACGAACTCGGATACTCTGGCGGCGGCCCGACGGTCATCATCACGGATCTTGGTATCCTGCGTCCCGATCCGGAGACCAAGGAGTTCGTCCTGTACGCATTGCATCCCGGCGTCTCCGTGGATGACGTTCGCGAAGCGACGGGCTGGGACCTCGGGGTGGCGGACGAACTGCAGACGACCGGCCTGCCGACGAACGAGGAGCTCCGTGTTCTGCGCGAATTGCGCTGGCGGACCGAGCAGGCGAGAGGAGGGCAGAGGGCATGAACAACGGAGAGACCGTACGCGAAGCCTGGATCGTGGGCGCCGTCCGCACCCCTGTCGGGAGACTCGGCGGCGTACTGGCGGCTGTCCGGCCCGACGACCTCGGCGCCGTCGCGCTGGAGGCGCTGGTCGAGAGGACAGGTGTACCGCCGGTCGAGATCGAAGACGTGTACTTCGGCTGCGCCAACCAGGCGGGCGAGGACAACCGCGACGTGGCGAGGATGTCGTTGCTCCTCGCCGGATACCCCGAGACCGTCGCGGGCGCCACGGTGAACCGGCTGTGTGGCTCGGGCCTCGAAGCCGTGTCGAACGCCGCCCGGGCCGTGATGCTCGGCGAGGCTGACGTATACGTGGGCGGCGGCGTGGAATCCATGAGCCGCGCGCCGTGGGCGGTCGGCAAGCCAGAGCGGGGCTTCGCCACCGGCCCGAACACCATGTACGACACCTCCCTCGGCTGGCGCTTCGTCAACCCGAAAATGGAGGCGATGGGCCACACCGACCCGCTCGGCCAGACCGCCGAGAACCTCGCAGACGCGCGTTTCTTCCCGCCTGACGAGGGAGAGCCGGAGGAGCTTGCCTCCTCATACGACATCTCGCGCGAGAAGCAGGACCGCTTCGCCCTCCTCAGCCACCAGAAGGCTGTCGCCGCCCAGGACGAAAAACGATTCCGCGACGAGATAGTCCCCGTCACAGTCAAAACCCGGAAGTCCGAGACGCTCGTGGGGGCCGACGAAGGCCCCCGCCGCGACACCTCGCTTGAGAAACTGGGCAAGCTGAAGCCAGCGTTCAAGAAAGACGGAAGCGTCACAGCGGGCAACTCCAGCTCCCTGAACGACGGGGCTGCGGCGGTGATGGTCGTCTCCGCGGATTACGCCCGCGCGCACGGTCTCACCCCGCTCGCGAAGATACGGAGCATGGCGATGGCGGGAGTTCCGCCGCGCGTGATGGGCATAGGTCCGGTCCCGGCGACGCGGAAGGCTTTGCATCGGGCCGGTATCTCATTCGACGACATCGGCCTCGTCGAGTTGAACGAGGCTTTTGCGGCGCAGAGCCTCGCCGTGTTGCACGAGTGGCGCATGGACGCGGAGGACGAACGCCTCAACCCGAACGGCGGCGCCATCGCCATCGGCCATCCCCTCGGATGCTCCGGCGCCCGCATCCTGACCACGCTCGTGCACGAGATGCGGCGCAGAGACGACGTCCGGTTCGGGCTCGCCACCATGTGCATCGGGGTGGGACAGGGGATAGCGATGGTCGTCGAGAAGGTGGAGGACGCGGCGTGAGCGAAGAACGCGCGACAGGCCAGGACGGCAAAATCACGGGCTACCGGCGCGACCCTGAGAGCCAGCCGCCGTACCTGTACCCCGATTACGAATCCACGCGCCTGCGGGCGCCGGACAGGCCGCTGGTGATCCTGCCGCACACGCTCTCGGAGGTGACGGGTCCGGTTTTCGGACGCGGTAAAGTCGGGCCGCTGGACAACGACCTCACGCGCCAGCACGAAGACGAGCCTTTGGGGGAGAGGATCATCGTGTCGGGGCGTGTCCTCGACAGCGACGGCAGGCCGGTGCGGAACAGCCTGATCGAAGTCTGGCAGGCAAACGCCGCCGGCCGCTACATCCACCACAACGACCAGCATCCCGCCCCGCTCGACCCCAACTTCTCCGGCGCCGGGCGATGCCTCACCGACGGGGACGGCCGCTACCGGTTCGTGACCGTCAAGCCCGGCGCGTACCCGTGGAAAAACCATCCCAACGCCTGGCGTCCGGCACACATCCACTTCTCCCTGTTTGGACCTGCGTTCGCCACCCGGCTCGTGACCCAGATGTACTTCCCCGGAGACCCGCTCTTCGACCAGGACCCCATCTTCCAGTCCGTAAACGATCCCAGGGCGAGGGAACGTATGATCTCGCGCTTCGACCTGGAGACGACGGAGCCAGAGTGGGCGCTGGCCTACAACTACGACATCGTGCTGCGCGGCCGCGACGACACCCCGATGGAGAACCACAAGTGACCCTGGAACCAACCCCCTCCCAGACCATCGGCCCTTTCTTTCACGACGCGCTGCTGGCCGAAGACTGGAGCAGGTTGGTGAACCCGGCCGACCCTTCAGCCATCCGCATCTCCGGTACGGTCTACGATGGCGCGGAAGAGCCCGTGCCTGACGCCATGATTGAGATCTGGCAGGCTGATGCTGACGGCCGATACCCCCAATCCGACGATGGGTTCTCCGGCTTCGGGCGATGCGGCACGGACGCCGACGGACGCTACGAGTTCATCACCGTCAAACCAGGTCCGGCCGCTGAGCCCGGTGGGAGGTCCCAGGCCCCGCACATAGCCGTATCGGTCTTCGCGAGAGGACTCCTCAAGCGCCTCGTCACCCGTATTTACTTCCCCGACGAGGAGGGGTCGAACGCCGAAGATTCAGTCCTAGCCTCTATCGAAGACCCGGATTTCCGGTTCACGCTCGTCGCCCGGGCCGGGGACGGTGGCTACGTGTTCGACGTGCATTTGCAGGGCGGGAAGCAGACCGTTTTCTTCGATGTCTGAGGAGTTGTTCGGCCCCATCTTCGTTCCCGATGAGATCCGGGAGGCGGTTGGCGGGAGGGCGTGGCTTCAGGCGATGCTGGACGCAGAGCGGGCCCTGGCGGCTGCGGAGGCTCGGATCGGCCTGATCCCATCCGAGGCTGCGGAGGCCATCGCCGATTGCTGCGACGTGAACCGCTTCAACGTGGGGGAGATCGGGCACGCTGGCAGGGAGGCGGGCAATCCCGTGCCAGCCCTCGTCAGGACCCTGACCGCCGCCGTCTCCGAGAGATCTGAAGATGCGGCGAGGCACGTTCACCAGGGGGCCACGAGCCAGGACATCATCGACACCGCCGCGATGCTCGTCTCCCGGCGAGTGCTCGGTCTGGTCCTGGCCGAGCTAGAGGGCCTCGCCGCCGCCTGCGACCGCCTCGCTGGCGATCACCGGCACACGCCCATGGCCGGCCGCACCCTGATGCAGCAGGCCCTCCCAACCACATTCGGGCTCAAGGCTGCCGGATGGCTGGTCTCCATCCTCGAAGCTAGAAGGAAGTTGCTGGCGGTGCGCAACGAGGGACTCGCCGCCCAGCTTGGTGGGGCTGCGGGGACTCTCGCCTCGCTTGGTTCCTCGGGAATCGAGGTGCTGCGGGCGTTCGCGGACGAACTCGGCCTCGTTGAGCCCACCGTCCCGTGGCACACGGCCCGATACCGCATCGCCGAACTGGCGAGCGCGCTGTCGCTCGCGGCGGGGACGGTCCACAACATCGCTCAGGATGTGATCCTCATGTCGCAGACCGAGGTGGGGGAGGTATCCGAGCCTTCCGGCGGTGGTCGCGGCGGCTCGTCCACCCTGCCGCACAAGCGCAACCCTGTCGGGTCCGTCATCGCATCCGCGTGCGCCCGCCGGGTCTACCCGCTCGCCGCGACGCTGCAATCCGCGATGGCGCAGGAGCACGAGCGGGCCGCTGGAGCCTGGCATTCGGAGTGGGAGACCTTGAGCGACGCTCTGGCCGTGACCGGCGGGGCGGTGGCTTCGATGCGGGAGGCACTCGAAGGGCTAAAGGTCCATGCCGGACGCATGCGGGAGAACCTGGACATTACGAACGGTTTGATCCTGGCCGAGCGCGTCACGACAGTGGCCGCCGAGAAGATCGGGCGCATGGAGGCGCACGAACTGGTTCAGGCCGCCTCGCGTCGGACGGTCGAGAACGGCACATCCCTGCGCCAGGAGCTGGCGGACGAGCCAGGATTGCGTGATGCTCTGTCAGAGGAAGACCTGGACGCCGCGCTCGATCCGGCGGGATACCTCGGGTCGGCGGAGGCGTTCGTGGTCCGGGCGCTCGAACTCTATCGGAAGGAGGGGCTTGGATGACGGGGAACGGTACGGTGAGGCTGCACTACGAGCTGGAAGGGCCGGAGGACGCGCCGGTGCTCGTGCTGGCGAACTCGCTTGGCACGACGCTCGGGATGTGGGATGACCAAGCGCCCGTGCTCTCGGAGCGATTCCGGCTGGTGCGCTTCGACAACCGGGGACACGGCAAGTCTCCCGTCCCGGAGCCGCCTTACGCCATCGAAGACTTGGGGCTGGACGCGCTGGCGATGCTCGACGAGCTTGGGATCGAACGTTTCTCTTTCTGCGGTCTCTCAATCGGGGGGATGACGGGGATGTGGATCGCGAGCGAGGTCCCTGAGCGCGTGGAGCGGCTCGCACTCCTGTGTACGTCGTCGTTGCTGGGGCCGAGGGAGACTTGGGACGAGCGGATCTCGGTGTCCATGAGCGATGGCGTCGGCGCGCTCGAAGACGCCGCGCTGGGACGCTGGTTCACCCCGGAGTTCCGCGCTTCGCGGCCCGAGACCGTGGAACGGATGGGCAGGGACCTGCGCGAGACCGTCCCTGAGGGATACGCTGGCTGCTGCGCGGCGATCCGGGACATGGACCTGCGCAACAGGCTCGGGATCATCCAGGCTCCGACGCTCGTGATCTCCGGCTCCGACGATCCGGCGACCCCGCCGGAGCACGGCGAGTTCATCCACCAGGGGATCTGCGGCTCCGAGTTTGTGGTGATCGATCAGGCGGCGCATCTGGCGAACATCGAGCAGCCGGAGAAGGTCAACCGGGCACTCCTCGACCACTTCAATCCGGTGCTGGCGTGAGCGACCCGAAACACGAGCGCGGCATGCAGGTCCGCCGCGAGGTGCTCGGCGAAGAGCACGTGGACGCCGCCATCGAAAAGACGACGCCGTTCACGGAGGACTTTCAGGACCTCATCACCCGCTATGCGTGGGGTGAGATCTGGACCCGTCCCGGCCTGGACCGGAAGACACGGAGCAGCATCACCCTGACCGCCTTAGTCGCTCTCGGGCACCTGGAAGAACTCAAGCTGCACGTCCGCGCCGCGCTCCGCAACGGCCTGACGGTAGATGAAATCAAGGAAGTCCTGCTCCAGAGCGCTATCTACTGCGGCGTTCCGGCGGCCAACTCAGCCTTCGCCGCCGCCCAGGGTGTCCTCGCGGAACGCGATGCGGGGGAACGGGAATAGGGTCAGCTAGGGTTTACGGATCGGAGCAGTCGCGGCGGTAGCCGCAGTTGGGGCAGATCAGCTTGCAGTGCAGCCCGTACATCTCGGCGCCGCACATCTCGCACTCCTCGCCGGACGGCCGCAACGCCTCCCCGGATTGCTGCCCCTGATCCTCGTCCATCATCCCGGCTTCCTGGTCTCTGAACGGGAGGGGAACAGCCCGGAGAGGTGCGTGGCGCTGAGGGTCTTGAGGGCGTTGAACGAGAGGACGCGGCTGACCTGCTGCAGCGTGGCCGTGAGGGCTGAGGTCAGGATGCGAAGCGTCGTCAGGCTCTCCTGAAGCTCGGCGATCTGGACGGGGAGTTCCTGGCTGCGGACTTCGAGGCTGGCGAGGTTCTCCTCCATCTCGCCCGTGCGGGAGAGGAGGTCTGCGACCTCTTCCGTTAGATGGTCGCGGAGTTCGATCCGCGCTCTCCGATAGCGCAACCAGGCCCGCAGGGCGCGTACCGCCGCTATCATGGCGAGGACGGCAGCGATCAGGGCGAGTGCGATCAACCACATCATCCGGCCAACCCTATCACGGGGCCAAGAGCCTTTACAAACCCTGCGGTGGTGGTAGAATTTTCGGCGCGACGCGGGGTGGAGCAGTCTGGTAGCTCGTCGGGCTCATAACCCGAAGGTCGTAGGTTCAAATCCTACCCCCGCTACTACACGAGGCCCCGGTTATCGCCGGGGCCTTTCGCCTGCCGGGCGGCCCGGGTGGAACTCTATACCGCGACCGGTACTGCAATCCGTGTTGAGCCCATTTCAGGAGAAGTGCGTCTATGCTATCCGGCTGTCCAATGGGGATGACTGCACGTGATCCCGCAGGAATGGTTCGGCAGTGGACAGCCGCAAGAAAATCTCTGATGACTCGGGAATTCATCGCCCGTTCATCGGTGATTGCTACAAGCGGACAAGAAATGAGCCCGATTAAGGAGGGATAGCCGCCATGAACCCGCCAAAGACAGCCAACAAGGACACCGCCGCCGGGTCGACAGCGAAGCCCGTGCCGCCGGGCAAGGGTGGGCTGGGCCAACCGGACTGGGACTCCGGCGAGGTGACCATGCCCCTTTTCCCGCCGCCGGTCAACGCGCCCCAGGGACAGATATACACCTGGAGCCACAACCTTGGGTCGATGGATCTGCTAGTCGATGCCAAGTTGGGGGGCCTCAACGGTCAGGGCCAAATGATGTGGTTCTTGTACCCAGAGACGACCATGGCGCTTGACGGCCCGAACAAGCTGACGTTTCGGTGGAGTCTCGACGAAGAGAGTTGGGGACATTACCAAACCTACTTTGGGGTAACGGGAGCGCCGAGGCTACGCGTGCGGATGTGGCATTACTGAGCCGAAGATTCCAGACGCCATATTTGCCCCAGTGGATGTGACGATGATTTTCTGACGTTGCCAAGCACCGGGCCGTAGGACTTCGATTATGGCAAGGGGATGAGGACCCCATCCGCGCCGGCCACGTACTCGGGGTACAGGGATCCGGTGATGGTCACCCGCTAACCCTCGTAGTCCGCCAGCCGGTGGTTCTGGCTGGTCAGCACGTACTGGTTGGCGCCGCCTTCATCTTGCGGCAGATGGCTGCCGTAGGTCCATTCCTCTACTTCGTTCGGTTGGATCTTGCCTTCCACCTGCACCGCTTCGCTCAACCCGGAATCTCCTCTCGATCCGACTCCGTCCCACCTTTCCCGGAGCCATCACGCCGGAAACCGGACAGATGCTTTCAGAAGCTAACGAGCATGGTGAAAGGCTACTCCTAGACGACCCTGGATTCGACGTCCTTGGGGTTGGGACCATAATTGTTCTGGCCCGGCGTGCTGTCCATCAGGAAGAAAACGAGAAGCACTATGCCTCCGAACGGGACGAGGTTGATCAGGATCCACCAGCCGGAGCGGTCGGTGTCGTGCAGCCTCCTCACGGACACCGCCAGGCTCGGGAGGATTATCGCCAGGCTGTAAATTATCAGCAAGCCATAGACGATGAAGCCAAGCACCCCGAACACGCCGACCCCTTCTGAGCCGTTAAGGGCGCCGAGCAGGATACTCAGGATCACCAGGGCGAACGTCACAATCACGTTGAACAGCACAAAGTACCAGTACGCCGCGCGCCTGGACCTCCCGCTGAAGTCGGCGTATCTCCTGAACGCATCAAGATACCAGTCCATCCCCGCTCCTCCCTACGTCGGCTTCTCCACATCCAGCCGGGTATTACAACACACCACAGTAATCGCTGTCATGTGGTGGCGCGATCCTGGTCAGAGCCACCACGGCCCCAGGCGGTACACGCCCCGCTCGCGCCGGCCGTGATCCGCAGATGCGGGTAACGTGTCGGCCGTTGGGGTGGCGCGGCCACCGTCTTCATGTTCCATCAGGGACACGAAGATGGTACGAAAACACCGGCCGCTTCGGTTGGCTATGCAGCAGGTCTTGCGAGGACCAGGCCAACACCACGAACGACTATGAGATCAGCGGTGTTGCCGAAGTTGACCCGCAGGCTCAGGCTGACCGCGCCCTGGGCGGGGTCCACGGTCGTCTCCCCGCTGTTGACACATACTGGACCGGCGTTCGTGTGATCGGTGGCGTCGTCTAGCAGGATCAGTGCCTGTCCGGGAGGGGCCTGGAGTTGGGAGAGCCGGATCTGGCTGACAAAGCTCCTGCTGTTCGACAACTCGTAGCAGAGCCTCACCCTCTTGATGATGAAGTCGGGCGGAACCTGGAGGCCCATGTGCACCACCTTGTTGCCGCCTCCCTGGGCATTTTGTCCTGTCGTGCTTGACCGAATGACCAGACCGCTCAGCCCACTTCCAACACCGGAATTGACAGCGTTGAATGAGATGCTCACGCTCGGATCTCCCGGTAGCAGATCAAAGTGATTGACCCACATGGTCACGCGTCGAGTACGTCCCACTTTTTCGCTCCCTTCACCCGGGGTTTCACACAAGCAACCTCTGAACTCGTGCCACCAAAGATGAACGGCTGCGATGAATCTACGATGAATCCACGACGGGTTGCGAACTTGTTCCACAAGCATAAGACAAGACCCAGGGCCACAACCCGGCTATTGCGGACGGTACTCCAAAGCGGCGTCTTCGAAACGCCTGGGGCTGTGCGGTCGGGCTAGTATATGCCGTCGGCGAGAGCTATACGCCACTCGCGGTGGGGCATGACTCTGGGACGAGGGAGCAGGCCACCAGACACCCTGACGCTCTCCACCACTTCCTGACCCGGTCCAGCGTCGAACAGATCCTTGCACACCACCCGGAGCAGGCCCTCGATCTCATCCTGCTCCCGCAGCAGATGCTCCACCTCTTCCCTGGAGCGGCGGAAGGTGTAGGGATCAACCGGCCCATCCGGCGACGATCCGACGGCAAAACCCCGCTCGACCTCGTAGTCGTTGCTGAACGCATAGGCTTCCATGTGAGGATTGTACGGGCGCTCGACCGCTTCCCAACCCCCAAATGCTGGTCCGACCATATACTCAATTGCCATCTTTCGGTGTTGGATTACCGGAGTGCAGACACTAACCTTCCAACAAGATGCACACAGACAAGATAATCGAGTGAACTGGGTTGACCTGAGATACACACTTCCCTCATTGCACTCTCTTATGAGCAAGCGATCTGAACTGTGGAGGAGGTTACATGATTACGGTACGGATCAACACTATTGAGAAAGATCTTCGAGACCTTCGCGAGAGTTGGATACACGAACAACTCGATCGCAGGCGAAGAGACCACGAATCCGTATGTGTTCAGGTTGTCATCGACAAGCCTCCACTAAACATGGTGCTTTCAACACCGGACTGTCTACATGCAGCCGGAAGGCGGCCTCCAAATGCTCTGGAGCAGGAGATCTTTGACCTTTGGGATAAACGTAAACTCAACGATCCGAATTTCACAGGAGGCAATCTAATAGCCTTTCTGAAGCGAATCTCGTAGACTGACCACCATGGCTCGTTTGTTCTTCTCATACTCGCATCGGGACGAAGATCTGAGAAATGAGTTGGAGACCCATCTTGCGGCGCTCAGACGGCAAGGTGTCATCGAGACTTGGCACGACCGTCGGATAGTTGCCGGTAGCGATGTACATGATGAGATCAGCGAGCATCTGGAAAACGCTGACATCATACTTCTACTAGTAAGTCCCTATTTTATAGCCTCTGATTATTGCTATGACGTAGAGATGGAGCGCGCGATGCAGCGTCACAATAATGGAGAAGCACACGTTATACCGGTAATACTGCACCCGAGCGATTGGCACAACCTGCCGTTTGGCAGGCTCCTAGCAACTCCAAACGACGGCAAACCGGTGTCCAAGTTCCCAAATCAACATGATGCGTTCCTAGAGATAACCAAAGCAATACGCAGGGCGATTGAAAAGTTGTCCTCTCCTCAAGAACGCAACGTACGAGGAGGTTCCGAGAGTTCGAACGCTAGACCTAGCGAACGCTCAATGCTAAGTATGCAGGAAACAGATGTTAGGTCCGAAACTAGGTCTGGCAACTTGAGGATTAAGAGATCGTTTACAGACCATGAGAAAGATGCATATCTGGACGAGGCCTTTGAATATATAGCGAACTACTTCGAGCAATCTCTTGCTGAACTTAAGAGACGAAACCCAGAAATCGAAACCCGGTTTAAGAGGATAGATGCAAACCAATTCACCGCTGCTATATACGCCGGTGGAAACGCCGCCAGCAGTTGCCGGATCTGGATGGGAGGGCGACAAACGTTCGGCGGGATAGCATATTCCGTAGGTGAGAAAGGATATAGCAACGGCATCAATGAATCCCTCTCAGTAGATCATGATGGCTACTCTCTCTTTCTGAAACCACTCGGAATGTTCATGCGCCGTACTGAAACGCAGCTTACCAATGAAGGTGGTGCGGAGTATTTCTGGAGCCATTTCGTCGAACCCCTACAGCGATAGAATTCCGTTGCTTAAGTGTCCTTTCTTAGTCTCTCCATCGGCGGTCGTAATTTTGGTGCGGGTCTATGCTCCTAACGCGCAAACGGTAATCGTTCTTAATGTACTTTGCGAATATCGGCCATTTGGAAACTAGTCCAGCTACTGTATAAGCAAGATAATATTCTTCTTCGTAATCCAAGCTACGCGAATCATCCGCGATCGGAAACAGCCTGTATTCTGGCTGAAGGACATCTTTCTCGTCTGCTTCGTAAACGCGATAACCTACCTGATCTCCCTTTTGACCCCACGGAACCTCATACAATGTCCAAGTGTGATTGTCCTTTCTCACCTCTGGCTCACCTACTGTTTTGCCCTCAAATTCCGCCCAAAAGCCTTTGAAAGATCCGCCAGTCACCTCACCAATTAGTACCCTTGGCATGATCCTCTCCTCTCTTCTACACGCTCAAGTGAGACTCTGTAACTCTGGCAATTATGTCAGAAAAGGCAATGCCAAGAGGAGTTCACCGGCGCCAGAACTCGGGGTGAGGAGGACGAGGACGGTGAAGAGTTCGAGGCGTCCGAGGAGCATGTAGAGGGTCAGGATCGTCTTGGCCGGGTCCAGAAGGACCACGAAGGATTTTCCTTCTAAACTGTGCTCATGAAACCGGAAGTCTTCCTCGATGCCATGCGCCGAACGGCGGAGCGGTACAGCATGGACCTCGCCCGGCCGCTCGTCATGGTCTCCGGCGGCCCGGACTCCGTGGCGATGCTCCGGGCGCTCGTGGAGCTTGGCGATCCCGCCGTGCTCCACGTCGACCACGGGCTGCGTGGGGATGAGTCGCGCGAGGACGCCGAGTTCGTGCGGGCGTTGTGCGGGCGGCTTGGCGTCACGTGCGAGGTGCGGGAGATCGAACTCGGTGACGCGAACCTCCAGGAGGAAGCGCGGTTGAGGCGGTACCGTATTGCGGAGGAGATTGCAGACGGGATGAGGATCTCGACGGTCGCCACCGGTCATACGGCTGATGATGTGGCTGAGACCGTGCTCATGAATCTTGCGCGGGGCGCCGGGTTGCGGGGACTCTCGGGTATTCCGCCGGTGCGGGGACGTTTCGCGCGGCCCCTGATCCGGCACCGACGAAGCGAAATCCTCAGCTACCTGGAATATCTCGATCAGCCGTACCGCACAGACCCTACCAACCTGACCCTGAAATACGCCCGCAACCGCGTGCGCCTTGAGGTGCTGCCGGTGCTCGAAGAACTGTATCCCGGAGCGGGGAGGAACATAGCCCACGGGGCGTCGTTGCTGCGCGAAGACCTGGAAGCCCTCGAAAACTTAGTCGCGGGGGCGATCCACCCGCGAGGCGCGGAGGTCGTCGTATCGCTTCTGGATCTTGAGGGTGTGCCGCGTGCCCTGAGACGTCACGCCGTGCGGCGGGCTTATGCGATGCTGGTTTCGGAGGAAGATTCTCTCGACTCTGCGATCGTGGAGGTGATCCTGAAGCTGTCACGCACGAGTCAGGGTACGCGGACCATGTACCTGGCTGATAACATCGTCGTGGCGGCCCGCTATGGGGAGGAGATCGCCTTCTACCACGGCGCGGATCACTGGTCGGGAGAGTGTGATCTCCTCCCCGGAGATCAGGGTTTCTACGATTGGACCATCATTGTCACGGAGGTGCGCGGCCTCGATGCGGAGGACGCCGCCAGGCCGGAGGTGGCTTATCTCAACGTGGAGCGCGGGCCGTACCGGGTGCGGCTGGCGCGCGAGGGGGATAGTATTCAGCCGCTGGGCCTCGGGGGGACGAAGAAGGTCATGCGGGCGATGATGGACCGCGGGGTGCCGAAGGATTTGCGCCGCCGGACGCCGGTGATCGTGAACCACGAAGGAAGAGTCGCCTGGATCTTCCTCGGGGAGCTTGGTGAGGATTTCAAGGTGGATGTGACGGCGGAGAAGGCTCTCAGGGTGGAGGTGGCGAATAACCCGTGAAGATGTCCAGTATGATGCCCGACGTGAAAGAGGTGCTCATCTCCTCGGGGGAGATCCAGGCTCGCATACGCGAGATCGGAGCCCGGATCACCGAAGAGTACAGCGGCGAGCGGCTGCTCCTGATCGGGGTTCTGAGGGGCGCGGTCGTCGTCATGGGTGATCTGATGCGTCACATTGACCTTCCCTGCGAGATCGATTTCATGGATATCTCGTCCTACGGGTCGGGCACGTCGAGCAGCGGCGTTGTCCGCATCCTCAAGGATCTGGAAGAGGACATCACGGGCAGGCACGTCCTCATAGTCGAAGACATCGTGGACACGGGACTCACCCTCTCGTACCTCCGGCGTTCGCTGCTCGCCCGCAGGCCCGCGTCGCTGGAGATCTGCGCGCTACTCACCAAACCGTCGCGCCGGCGGGTGGAGATCGAGGTCAAGTACCTTGGCTTCGAGGTGCCCGATGAGTTCGTCGTTGGCTACGGCCTGGACTACGACGGGGCCTACCGCAACCTCCCTGACATCTGCGTTTTGAAACCCGAGATCTTCAGCTCCGTACCCCACATATAGGCAGTGGGTTACCGGGGGCGTCCTGGCCGTTGCCGGGGTAGTATAATCCTCGTGCTCTTAAACAAATTTCACGAGAGGTAAGCAGTTGGGCAGACTCCTCAGAAACGGCGGCTTGCTGTACTTCATCATCCTGATGGTGTTCGCGGTGATCCTGATCAAAGTGCTCTCGCAGGGCAGCACGGACGTCAGCACCCTCAACAACATCGAGTTCCAGAAGGCGGTGAACAACAATTCCTTCGTCCTCGACCCCTCGAACGACGAGGACAAACTCACGATCTTCGACGAAGACCAGAAGGTCGCCGGCAAGCTGAAGAAGGACGGGAAGACGGAAGACTTCGAGTACTTCTACACCCAGCAGACCGACGTGGCCTCCACCCTCAACGAGGCGGGCATACCGTTTGACGTTGATCCGCAAAACACCGGGTTCTGGTTGAGCCTGCTCGCCACGCTGGGACCGATCTTCCTCATAATCATCCTGTTCCTGTTCATCATGAGCTCCATGCAGGGCGGCGGGAACCGGGTGATGAGCTTCGGCAAGAGCCGCGCCCGGCGCATGACCAAGGACCAGCCGAAGGTCACGTTCAACGACGTGGCCGGCGCCCAGGAAGCCGTGCAGGAACTCACCGAGATCAAAGAGTTCCTCGAAGCCCCGCAGAAGTTCCAGAAGCTCGGCGCCCGCATCCCGAAGGGGGCCCTCCTCGTCGGGCCTCCCGGCACCGGCAAAACGCTCCTTGCCCGCGCGGTCGCTGGCGAGGCCGGGGTGCCGTTCTTCAGCATCTCGGGCTCGGACTTCGTGGAGATGTTCGTAGGCGTCGGCGCGTCTCGCGTGCGCGACCTCTTCGAGCAGGCCAAGCAGAACTCGCCGTGCATCATCTTCATGGACGAGATAGACGCTGTCGGACGCCAGCGCGGGGCCGGCATGGGCGGCGGCCACGACGAGCGCGAGCAGACCTTGAACCAGCTCCTCGTGGAGATGGACGGCTTCGACTCTAAGAGCGGAATCATCATGCTCGCCGCAACCAACCGCCCGGACATCCTCGACCCGGCGCTGTTGAGGCCGGGAAGGTTCGACCGTCAGATCACGGTTGACAGGCCCGACCTGCCGGGGCGCGAGAAGATCCTGAGCGTCCATACGCGCGGCAAGCCGCTCGGCGACGACATCGACATCGAGACCATCGCCCGCGGCACGCCTGGCTTCACCGGCGCGGACCTCGCGAACCTCGTCAACGAGGCGGCGCTTCTGGCGGCGCGGCACGACAAGGATGAGATCAACATGTCCGAGATGGAGGAGGCGGTGGACCGCGTCATCGCCGGTCCCGAGCGCAAGACGCGCATTATCTCCGAGAAGGAGAAAATAATCACCGCCTACCACGAGGCCGGTCACGCCATCGTGGGAGCCCTGCTGTCCGAGGCGGACCCGGTGCACAAGATCTCCATCATCCCGCGCGGGCAGGCCCTGGGCGTCACCATGAGCCTCCCGACTGAGGATCGCTTCATGATGAGCCGCGGCCAGCTCATGGCCCAGCTCGCCATGATGCTCGGCGGCCGGGCGGCCGAGAGGGTGAACTTCGACGAGATCACCACCGGTGCATCCAACGACCTGGAGAGGGTCACGCAAACCGCCCGACAGATGGTCACCCGCTTCGGCATGAGCGAAAAGCTCGGACCGCTGGCGCTCGGGCAGCCCAACCAGCAGGTGTTCCTGGGCCGCGACCTCGGGACGCATCAGGACTACTCCGATGAGATCGCCTTCCAGATAGACAAGGAGATCCGTAGAATCGTGGACGAGTCTTACGACACCGCAGAAGACCTCCTCGTTCGCAACCGGGAGCTCCTGGATAAGCTCTCAGCCGAGCTGATCGAATACGAGACCGTTGACGCCAAGCACCTGCGCAACCTTGTCGAGGAGTTCGCCGTCGACCGGGTCCACTTCGAATCCGAAGGCCCTTCCCGCAACGGCCACGAAGAGTAGGTGGGCCAAACCACCAGGCAGGAGCATAGCTTCGGGGTCGGGGATCTCGTAACGGGACCCGGCCCCATCATCGTTGGTATCCTCAACGTCACCCCCGACTCTTTCTCCGATGGCGGGGTTTTCCTGAACCCCGACAAAGCCGCCGAACGCGCCATCACCATGCTCAGCGAGGGCGCTCGCGTCATAGACATCGGTGGCGAATCCACCCGCCCGGGCTCTGATCCCGTATCTCCCGAAGAAGAGATAAGCCGCGTCGTGCCCGTTATACGCGCTATCCTCACCGAGAAGCCGGACGCAATGATCTCCGTGGATACCTACCGCGCCGCGACCGCCGAAGCTAGCCTCGAAGCCGGGGCAGGCATCGTCAACGATGTGACGGCCCTGCGGGGTGATGCTCGGTTGGCCGCCGTCGTGGCGGGCGCCGGATGTCCCGTGATCCTGATGCACATGCAGGGCGAACCGAAGACCATGCAGCAAAACCCTCACTACGACGACGTAGTCCGGGAGGTGCGCGACTTCCTCGCCGGGCGTGCGAACTATGCCATCTCTATGGGTGTAAAACCGGAGAACATCATTCTTGATCCCGGCATCGGTTTCGGAAAGACGGCGGAGCACAACCTGACGCTACTGCGCGATCTTGACGCTATCGTGCAGCTTGGTTTTCCCGTGCTTGTCGGTGCTTCGCGCAAGCGGTTCATCGGGACCCTCACCGGTGTCGAAGAGGCCCGGGAACGCATAATCGGCACGGTGACGGCGACGGTCATGTCGTACGAGCGGGGGGCCACGCTCTTCCGAGTCCACGACGTGCGGGCCAACCGCGAGGCCCTGGCGATGGCCGGCGCTATCCTCGGCCGGGGATGAATCGCGCGTTCCTGAGCCTGGGCAGCAACCTGGGCGATTGTCTCGGATACCTGCGGGCTGCGGCAGATGCGCTCGCCCGGGCGCCCCGCACATCGTTCGCCGGGGCTTCGAAGGTCTACGAGACGGAGCCGGTCGAGGTGGAGGAGGACCAGCCGGACTACCTGAACTGCGTGGTGCGGTTGGATTGCGACTTGGCGGCGGTCGAATTGCTCCGCTACTGTCAGGGGATTGAGGCCGCGCTCGGACGCGAACGGAAGGGTGAGAAGTCGCCGCGCACGGTGGACGTAGACATTCTGCTGGTCGGGGATCTGGTGATGGAGACGCCTGACCTCGTGGTGCCGCATCCGGGGATAGGGCGGGCCTTCAACCTGAGGGGGCTTGCGGATCTCGACCCGGATCTGTACGTTCCGGGTAGGGGCAATGTGACGGACATGCTGGCGGAGGCCGATCTTGATGGTGTCAGGGAGGTGGGTGCGCTGTGCTAATGGTGGCGGATATCGGTAACACCCAGACGGTGCTCGGGGTATTCGACGGAGACAACCTGGAGGCCCAGTGGCGGATAGCCACGGAGGGTCATCGTTCGCCGGATGAGGTCTGGCTGCGGTGCGTGGGGCTGCTGGAGCTTCGCGGGATGAGCCTGTCAGAGGTAGGCGCCGTGATCGTATCGAGTGATGTGCCGCCGCTGATCCAATCTTACAGACGCTTCGCCGAAGAACGTCTGGGCGTCCCGTTTCTCTCGGTATCCTCCGGGATGGACACGGGGCTCGAGATCCACTACGACGACCCAACGGCGCTGGGTTCGGATCGGATCGTCAACTCCGTCGCCGCGGTCCATTACTACGGGGCGCCCGCGATCATCGTGGACTTCGGAACTGCGACTACCGTCGAGGTCGTGGGTAGGGGCGCGAATTACATGGGCGGAGCGATGATGCCAGGTGTCTACATCTCCCTGGACACGCTCGCCTCTAGGGCGGCCAAACTCCAGAACGTGGACCTGGAGGTCGCGGTGCCGAACGCCGTCGCGACCAATACCCCGGATGCGCTCCGCAGTGGCTTTATCTTCGGCTACGCGGGCGCGGTGGACGCACTTATCCGGCGTTTCACGGACGAATTGGCCGCCTCCGAACCGGTTGATGGACTCCAGGTCATAGCGACGGGCGGCCCTGCCCCGGCCATCGTCCCGCACTGCCACGAGATCCGGAAGCTCGACCCTGATCTTACCCTGAAGGGCCTTCGCGTCCTGCATGGGATGAACGCGACGTAAGGCTTCAGGTTACAGGTGTCAGGTAGTGTCGGAGCATCTCTCCGGCGATAACGCCCTTCACGCATGGAAAGCTCCGCGACCATTGGGCGGCTGAGTAGGGACTACGAAACGTAGCGCGAAAACCTGAAACCCGAAGCCTGAAACCCGGCACCTGTTTCCGTTGACACCTTAAATCCTCGCTCGTATAATCTCGCATCCTATGACCGAAAAGAACCAGGAATTAGTTACCCCGGAAGGGATGGAGAAGCTCCAGTCGGAGCTCACGCACCTCACGGAGGTGCGCAGGAGGGAGATCGCCGACCGCATCAGGCAGGCCAGGGAGTTTGGCGATATCTCCGAGAACTCCGAGTACGATGATGCCAAGACGGAGCAGGGGCTTCTGGAGCGCCGCATCAGCGAACTCCAGCGCCGGGTCCGCAATGCGAAGGTAGTGGACCCCTCTGAGGCCGTGAGCGACGACTCGGTGGACCTCGGCACCAGGGTCACGTTGAGGGTCGTGGGCCAGGACAAGGAGCGTACCTTCCAGATCGTGGGCGCCAACGAATCGGACCCGCCGAGTGGCAAGCTCTCGCACGCCTCGCCAGTGGGCCGGGCGGTTCTCAAACGCCGCGTGGGGGAGAAGGTTACCGTCGCCACACCCCGAGGCTCGACGGAGTACGAGATCGTCAACGTCGAGGTCGCCAGCTAGCGTAGGCAGGGTTTCCGGCAGCCTGACGCTACTTTTAGAGTCTTCTTTCCAGAGTTCGTGGAGCAGCGGATGAGAGATGAAATGACCGTACCCGGCTGGGCGCGCAGGACCGCAGAGCGCGTGGTGGAGTCGCACGGTGGGGGGCCGCACGTGGTCGTCACCGGCATCAGCCCTTCGGGCAACATCCACAATCTGCGCGAGGTGCTCGTCGCCGAGGCCGTGGCGAACGCTCTACAGGAACGCGGCTCGGAAGTCCGGTTCATCTTCCACGCCGATACGATTGATCCGCTGCGCAGGATCGCACCCGGCGTCCCGGAGAGCTTCGAACAATACATGGGACACAGCCTCTCCCGTGTTCCCGACCCCGAGGACTGCCATGCCTCGTATGCGGATCACTTCCTCGTCCCATTCGAGGAGTCCCTGCGCGAGATGGGTATGGACATCGAGGTTCTGCGTTCGCACGAACTGTACGAGGACGGCGTATATACGGGGGTGACGCACGAGGCCATCGAGCAGACGGGGGAGTTGCGGCGCATCCTGGAACAGGTGAGCAGGCGCGAGATGCCAGCAAGCTGGTCACCATACCAGCCTCGGTCCGCGTCCGGAGACCTCACCGGAAACCGCGTTGTCAGGCACCTGCCGGACGAGAACCAGGTAGTCTTCATGGACCGGGAAGGCAACGAGGCCGTCGCGGACTACTCGATGGGCGAGGGCAAGCTCGGCTGGCGGGTGGAGCTTGCGGCCCGATGGAAGGCGCTCGGCGTCACTTTCGAGCCTTTCGGCAAGGATCACACCAGCCGCGGCGGTTCGACGGATACGGCGGATCGAATGTCGCGGGAGGTTTTTGATTACCCGGTGCCGGGCCGCTTCGAGTACGAGTGGAACTATATCAAGGGCCAGGGCGCGATGAGCAGCTCCAAAGGCATAGTGTTGTTGCCGCAGGACCTGCTGAAGATCATGCCGCCCGATGCGTTGCGACGCATGTTCCTGGGCCGTGACCCTGCCCGCGCCATCGAACTGGACCTCGGCGAAGGTTTCCCCCGCTTTATGGACGAGTACCGCGCCGATGCCGGGGAGCCGCCCGTGCCATTCCTCCACCTCGTCACCGTCGCCCAGACCGCTGGCGGGAACACGGAGGCTGCCGCGGAGATGCTGCGCCGGGGCGGGTATGAAGAGGAGGCCAGCGACCCACGGAAGCTCTCCCGCGATCTCGGCTACGCCCGTAACTGGGCCGGTGAATGGGCGCCGGAGGCGCTACGGTTGCGGGTCCTGAACCAGGAGGAATCTGCTGAAGCCGCGGCCGGCCTCGACGACGAGCAGCGGGCCTATCTGGCCGAGGTGGCGGGAAAACTAGGCCCGGGCATGGAGGGCGAGGCGGTGCAGGATCTCCTGTACTCCACGGCCGTCGAACGGGGGCTCAAACCCAGGCGGGCGTTCGGGGCACTGTACGCGGTTCTGCTCGGCAAGAAGAGCGGCCCCAAGGCCGGGCCGTTCGTCGCGGGGCTCCCGGAGGACATCGTCCGGGAGAGGTTGTCGGTGTGATGCGGCACACCGAAGCTCGCCAACCCTACTGGTAGGCTCTGAAAACAACAAGAGATGGTGGTGCTCCGGGCGGTCGCTCAACAGATAGCGCTGAGAGCGTAAAGTGCTTAAACATTCCGTAACGGGCACTACCTTTTTGTATACTCAAGGGCAGACGCCGAGCATTGGAGAACAGCACGATCTTAGAGGACAGATTCTTGACAGGGTATAATCCATTTATCACCGATTACCGTAGACAGTTTCAGACCGTTATATCGAGACAGGAAAGCCAAAGGACCCTCAAAGTAGAGGAGGCTCCCGCTAATGTTTGAACGATTTACAGAGAGGGCCCGCAAGGTGGTGGTGCTGGCCCAGGAAGAAGCGCGTCACTTCAACCACAACTACATCGGCACGGAGCATCTGCTCCTCGGCCTCCTCAGGGAGGATGAGGGCGTCGCAGCCCGGGCCCTTTCCTCGCTCAACGTCACCCTCGACGAGGTGCGCGAGCAGGTCGAGAGTATCGTCGGATACGGCGAAGAGGGGACGGGCGGGCAGGCCCCGTTCACCCCGCGCTCCAAGAAGGTGCTGGAGCTTGCACTACGTGAAGCGCTGCAGCTCGGCCACAACTACATCGGCACGGAGCACATCCTGCTCGGGCTTGTGCGCGAGAGCGAGGGCGTCGCCGCCCGCGTTCTCAGTAACCTCGACATCGACCCGGACAAGGTGCGGCGCGAGGTCGTGCGGATGCTCGGCGGCGGCCGGTCCGGCCGTGGCCGGGGTGGCGAGCAGGGCGGTAGCCGCGGCAGCGCGGAGGCCAAGCGACCCAAGACCCGCCAGCTCGACCAGTACGGACGGAACCTCACGGCGTACGCCGAAGAGGACAAGCTGGATCCGGTCATCGGTCGGACTCAGGAGATCGAGAGGATCATGCAGATCCTCGTGCGGCGCACCAAGAACAACCCCGTCATCATCGGAGAGCCGGGCGTCGGCAAGACCGCCATCGTCGAAGGACTGGCCGAGGAGATCGCCGAGGAGCGCGTACCCGAGATCCTGGCCGGAAAAGAGGTCTACACTCTGGATCTCGGCGCGCTCGTCGCGGGCTCCAAGTACCGCGGTGAGTTCGAGGAGCGCCTCAAGAAGATCATGAAGGAGATCACCGACCACGGCGACATCATCCTGTTCATAGACGAGATTCACAACCTCGTCGGAGCCGGGGCCGCCGAGGGCGCCATCGACGCCGCCTCCATCCTGAAGCCGGCGCTGGCGCGCGGTGAGATCCAGGTCATCGGCGCCACGACGATTGACGAGTACCGCAAGTACGTGGAGAAGGATAAAGCCCTGGAGCGCCGATTCCAGACCATCCAGGTCGGGGAGCCGAGCGTGGAGGAGACTGAGCTCATCCTGCGCGGGCTGCGCGAGAAGTACGAATCGCACCACAAGCTGGAGATCACCGACGAGGCCCTGAAGGCCGCGTCCGAGCTTGGCGACCGCTACATCGCGGACCGCTTCCTGCCGGACAAGGCGATTGACCTGGTTGATGAAGCGGCCTCCAAGATGAGGATAAAGACCATGTCCTCGCCGCCTTACTACAAGGAGATCGACGACGAGCTGGCCGAGGTTCGCCAGCAGAAAGATGAGGCCGTCGAGCAGGAGGAGTTCGAGAAAGCCGCGAGCCTCAGACACTCCGAGCGCAAGCTCATCGCCCAGCGCCGTGAGATCGAGAAGGCGTGGCGCGAGGGTGAAGGCGAGGACCGGGTTTCCATCGGGGAAAACGAGATCGCCGAGATCGTCTCCATGTGGACCGGCATCCCGGTCAGGAAGCTGACCGAGGAGGAGTCGCAGCGCCTGCTGCAGATGGAGGACGCTCTGCACGGGCGCGTGGTTGGACAGAACGAGGCCATCAAGGCCGTCTCCCGCTCCATCCGCCGCACCAGCGCCGGCATCCAGGACCCGAACCGTCCCAGCGGCTCGTTCGTATTCCTCGGGCCCACGGGCGTCGGGAAGACGGAGCTCGCCCGGACGCTCGCCGAGTATCTGTTCGGGGATCAGGAGTCCATGATCCGTCTGGACATGTCCGAGTACATGGAGCGCCATACGGTGTCTCGTCTCGTCGGCTCGCCGCCAGGATACGTCGGCTACGACGAGGGCGGACAGCTCACCGAGCAGGTCCGTCGCAAGCCGTATAGCGTGGTGCTCTTCGACGAGATCGAGAAGGCGCATCCTGACGTGTTCAACATCCTGCTCCAGATCCTTGAGGACGGGATGCTCACGGACGCGCAGGGGCGTCAGGTCAACTTCAAAAACGTCGTGCTGATCATGACCTCCAACGTCGGGGCGCAGCACATCAACAAGACCAGCTCGCTCGGTTTCGGCGGCAACGAGGGGATCTCCTACAAGGAGATGAAGAGCCGGGTGCAGAGCGAACTGCGCAAGATCTTCCGCCCAGAGCTCCTGAACCGGATCGACGAGACCATCGTCTTCCACAAGCTGGAGCGCGAGGACATGCGCCACATCATCGAGATACAGCTCAAGCGGCTGCGCAAGCAGATGGCCGACCGGGAGGTAACCATCGAGTTCACCCGTGAGGCCCTCGACAAGCTCTCCGACGCTGGCTACGACCCGGCGTTTGGGGCGAGGCCGCTGCGTCGTGTCCTCCAGCGCATGATCGAAGACCCGATGAGCGAGATGATCCTCAGGGGCGACATCCCCGTCGGCTCCAAGGTCATTATCGAGCCCAACGACAAGAGCCAGGACGACATAAACGAGGAAGAGTCCATCGTTGACATCCTCGTCACCGAGCCCAAGGAAGTCGTCAAGGCCGAGCAGAGCTAGGTAGGGCACTAAAGTTAATCGGAGCCGGGGCATTCTGAGTGTCCCGGCTTTTCGCTGTTGTGAGATCATTGTTAGCGTGTACTATGCGCTGATATGTACCTCAGAGATTGCCTATTGGAAAACGTCGGACCTCTGGAGGTCGTTGACCTCTCATTGCCCTTCGATGAGAGTGATGCTCCCAAGCCGGTAGTACTCGTGGGACAAAATGGATCGGGGAAGACAGTTCTCCTTTCCCACATCGTGGATGCTCTAATCGAGTTCGCCAAAAACGCCTATCAAGACATACTGGTAGGTCAAGTCGGAGTTCGAACCCCGTACTTCAAGACCGTAGGTGGAACCAATCAAAGGACGGGAACAAACTTCGGCATCGCCCTGTTAAAATTCTCAGACGGCGAATCAGATTACTGCTACTTAGATAAGAGT
>Ga0081539_10000704_pt1 | contig 67069 bp, 52 predicted proteins | sample TabmetS4T2R2_FD_71023 | JGI IMG/M metagenome (GOLD analysis project Ga0081539, IMG submission 71023) | Tabebuia heterophylla rhizosphere microbial communities from the University of Puerto Rico - S4T2R2 | ecosystem: Host-associated > Plants > Roots > Rhizosphere ...
GCCGGTCTGGATGCGATTCGCGACGTGGCTATTTCGCAGGGGCGGATTGCCGCAGTCAGGGCCAACCTCGCCGCCGACGCCAACGACGTCATCGATGCGCGCGGTAAGCTCGTCGTACCGGGCCTGATCGACATTCACACACACGTCGGCCGCCTGACGGAGAGTCCCGCTCAGGTGCTGAAAGACGGCGTCACCGCGTGGATCGATGCGGGGTCGCAGGGCGCCGATCACATCGACGACGTGATCACGGTGGCTCGTTCGTCGGTGCAGCCCGGGCGCGTGCTCATCAACATCGGGCGTGCCGGCATCCTCACCGAGGGCGACACGATGGATCTCACTCGCGCGGACGTCGCCGCCGCGCGCGCGGCCATCGAAAGGAATCGCGACTTTATCGTCGGCGTCAAAGCGAGACTGTCCGACACCGTCGCCGGCAAGAACGACTTCGAAGTGCTTCGACGATCGCAGGAAGTCGCGTCGGCGTTCAATCTCCCGGTGATGATCCACATGGGGCAGACCGTGTCGCCCCTGTCCAAACTGATGCCGCTGCTCAAGAAGGGCGACATCGTCACGCATCTGTTCGCGCCCGCGCCGAACGGCATTCTCGACGAGAACGGCCGCGTCCTGCCCGAAGTGCTGGCCGCGCGAAAGCGTGGCGTCTGGTTCGACGTCGGCAACGGCGTGACGGGTCACATCCGCTGGGACGTCGTCGACACCGCGACGAAGCAGAAGTTCTGGCCCGACACGATTTCGACCGACTGGAATACGAACAGCCCGACCACCGGGGTGATTGATCTCCCCAACTGCATGTCGAAGTATCTCGACTACGGTATGTCGGTGCCGCAGGTCGTCGCGTGCGTCACGAGCACTGCGGCCAAGGTCTTTCCGGCGTTCAAGACGCACGGGACGCTGCGAGCCGGGGCGCAGGCCGATGTGGCGGTGCTGGAGCTGCGCGAGGGCACGTTCGAATTCCTCGACAACTACAACAACAAGATCACCGGTCGCCGCCGATTCTTCCCGAACGAAACGGTCCTCGCCGGAAAGCGCGTCGCGCGCTGAGCGGCTCGACGCGTCGCGGGATTACTTCAAATCCATTTTCAGGATATTGGCGAGGCGAGCGGCCGCGAGCGCGATGCGCTCCTTTGCCAGACGCTGGGCGTTCTGTATGTACGGAACGGTGACCGTGAACGGTCCGGCGCCATTTCCGATCGGCGTGCGGTAGACATCAGACCGCGCGAGCATCACGCCCTCGTCCGCCCATTTCTTCGGATCCAACACGCTCGCGTTCGGACCGTTGGCGACGGCGAACGACGCGGCATCGTTGACGAGCCCGACCGGATCCTTGTCGTCGCCGAGGATCCCATCCCAGAAGCCATGCAGCAGGTCGTTGCACGGCGCCGAACACAGGTGAACGCCATTCCCGCCGTCGTCTCCCTGCTTTTGTGACTGGCTCACGCGCGTGACCGCGTGGAGCGGCTGATGCAGGTCGCCAACGACGTGCAGGATCCACATCAGGTCATAGGATTTCAACGGCTGCGGGGCCGTCGGCGACGCGAGCGTCTTGCGCCACACAGGGATGCGCTCGACGGCGTGCGGATTAGGCACCGGCGGCAGCGCCGTCTGATCGGTGGCGAACGGCGTGTCGATGAAGTGCCAGTACTTGTGACGTGCCTTGTCGCCGTATCCGCTGTTCGCGAACGCGCTCTGATCGGGCGGTGGCCGGTTGCCGCGATTCGGGCCATCGTCGCGATACGTGTCGTCGAACTTGATGATGTCCGCCCAGGTGGCGGCGATGGCAAACAGCGCCGCGGGGCGTAAGTCCGGCGGCAGCGAGGCGACGTCCTCGTTCCACTTCGAGATCAGCGGATTCAGCGTGACCAGCGCATCGACCTTCGCCTTCACAGCGGGGACACTGCTCAATTGCTGATACGCCAGGAACGCGACCATCATGTGCCCGTGATCGTTCCAGGCATTCAGCGAGACGCCGCCGGCGGAGGACGCCAGGACCATCGCGAGACAGGTAATTCGAACGACGCGCACCATCGACGTCTCCACCACTGAATCCACCACCATAGTGTCCGCCTTCAGCCGGACCGGGCGATTGAGAGGAGATAGACTAGCCCAACGCGGCACGCAGCGTGACAAGCGGAGTATCCCATGCCTCACGGCAAGATCTCTTATCTGGAGATACCGGCGCGGACCGGCGAAAAGTCGGCCGCCTTCTACAACGCGATCTTCGGCTGGCAGGTCCGAATGCGTGGCGATGGCGAGATCGCGTTCGACGATTCCGGATGCGTCAGTGGAACCTGGGTCAAGGAAAGCCAGAACGGCGGCCGAGACGACCCGCGTCTACATCATGGTCGACAGCATTGCCGATACGTTGAAGCTGATTGAAAGCTCCGGCGGTCGGATCGTGACGCGATCGTAGGGGCCGCCTTCAGGCGGCCATCCGCGGAAAGAGATTGGTCCCGGCATGGGCGCGTTCGCCGTCTTCGCCGATCCGGCGGGAGCCGAGTTCGGGCTGTACGAAGAGCCAGCTCGCTGATCGAAGAGGCTGGTGAAAGATCTTGTTCTTCGTCGGCTGGCCGGCGCGAACTCGTGCGACATGTTGTAGCCGATCGCCGCGGTGAGCACGATCGCCAGGAGCCCGGACAGGCGCATGCCCGGCATGCTCTGCGATTGCCGGCCCGGTCCACAACTTAACAATGGCTGAATTGTTTGTCAGTATCGCGCCCCTACTGGCGACGGCGGCGACGTAGCGCGTAGAACGGCGCGAGCAACGCAGCGAGGAGTCCCGCATGCTTGAGCCCGATCACGAGTGCCACTGTCGTGGCTGCGGCGACAGGGATGCCCGCGCGGGGCAGCAACGTGAAAAGCAGGATCGGCGTGGCGATCAAGACGAGGGCCACGATCAGGATAGCTCGCGGGGAAAGGGAATGACGTCGGGTCATGGCTCGACGATGCGACTCACATCATCCAGCGGTCGCTTCTCCGCCAGCACGAACTGGAGGTCGCGCATCCCTCCGCCTCCGTGCGTCGAGCGACTATGGGCAATTACCGGGCCGCTGGCACTGACCGTCAAGCCACTGTTCACGATCATCGCCATCACGTCTTCCAGGACCACGTGACCATGACGGTGCAGATGAGAGAGGAAGCCCTTACGCTCGGTGCGAACGAAGTCGACCGCAAGCACGCGTCCGCGAGGCTTCAGCACACGCGCGATCTCGCCAGCACACGCCTGCCGCGTCGCTCGAGGCAGATGGTGAAGCATCAGCGTGCTGAGCACCACGTCGAAACGGCCATCGGGGAACGACAGATTCTCCACGACGGCAACATCGAAGCGAGGCGGCACGTTCGCCCTTGCCGCCTTGCTTCGGGCTCGCGCGATCATCTCGGGCGAGGCATCGATGCCGTGCACCTCACCTGTCGGACCAACGTGGTTCGCGGCGACCAGCGCAAGCGATCCGGTCCCGCAGCCGATATCGAGCACTGATTCACCGCGCTGGAGTCGCGCCAGCGTTACGATCCGCTCGCGGAACTCGCGCTCCCGTCCGCGTGTGAACAGCCAGGCGAGCAGATCGTAGCGAGCGGCCCAGTGAATGACGAGCCCACGTGTGTGAGGGATTGAGCGTGGTGCGTTCATGTCGACCCGTCCCCAACGTAAACTTGAAACCGGCGAAGCGGAAGAACAACACGCCGAGCGGCGCACGTTTCCGGACACATTGGCGAACGTGTCCACGAACGGCTGGAGGCAAACGAACATGCGGGAGCAGACCCACGATCGACGCGTTCGCAAGACACGGCGCTCCCTCCACGAGGCACTGGTTTCGCTCATTCACGAGAAGTGCTACGACTCGATCGTGGTCAAGGAAATCGTGGCGCGCGCCAACGTCGGCCGGTCAGCGTTCTACACGCATTTCGCGGGGAAGGACGCGTTGCTGGAGAGCGGCATCCTCGAGATCCTGCGTGCAACTCCTCCGCGGCCGGATAACCACTCGAGACCATTTGGGCGACTCTTGTCGTTCAGCTTTCCCGTCTTCGTCTACGTGAATCGATGTCAGCAGGACGGCCATCTCAGGATGGATGGGCACGGACGCGAGGTCGTACACGAACATCTCCGACGAGTGCTCGTCGACCACGTGGGCGAGGATTGGCGCCGCCACATGCGCACCGACAACGACGACCGCATTCCTATCGATCTGCTGGTCGAGTACGTCGTCGGAACGTTCATTCTCGTACTCAACTGGTGGATCAGCACCCGAAGTCGATTGTCAGCGATGGAAGTCGACGACCTGTTCCTGTCGCTGGTGATCCCGACGCTGGAAGCCTGACGGCAGTCTGGCTCACCTGACCACGCGGCACAGCTGTTCCGCTCTTCCTTCAGAGTCCAGTCGTTGCGCGCGTGATTGTTCGATATACTCGCGATCTGATGGCTCGTCGCCTGGGGGCGCTCGCCCTCGCTCTCGTGATCGTCGGTGTACCCGTCGCGGCGACGGTGTGTCAGGTGACGTGCACGTCACATGACATGAGCGAGATGGCCCAGCACGACCATCTTCATTCCTGTTCGGCGTCGCCCACCGTTGCCGGCCAGGTGATGAACGCCGTACCGCACGCGTGCGGCCATCTGCCTGATGACGCCTTCGCGGTTCGACAGACTCTTGAACTGTTGACGGCTCCCGCGTTGGTCGTGTCCGTCGCCTTTTCGTTCGCACCGCCGGTCGAGGTCGGCATAGTCGGGCCGTCGATCGACGTCGAACAGCGTCCCCCCGGCCGGTTCGCGCTCACCGCACAACTCCGCGTCTAGTCCCGCCTCTCTGCAAGGTGTTCGTGTGTCTTGTAGCAGAGGAAGGTCATGTACATCGTTGCGCTTTGCCGCCGGCGTTTTGTCGGCGTGCGCCTATACCTATTGGTTCTTGCGGCGGTCGCGGTTTCAGTGTTGACATCGACGCGCGTGCACGCGCAGGGACCGGAGCACGAGCACGACGCCCATGCCACCGCCGAGAGTGAGCATGCCGGCCATGAGACGGTCGATATGGCGCGTGACGGCTCCGGCACCTCGTGGCTGCCCGACGAGTCTCCGATGTACGCACGGCATTCCACGAAGGGATCGTGGACGCTGATGTTCCACGAGAACGCGTTTCTGCAGTATCTCCACGACTCCGGCGAACGTGGAGACGATCAGCTGGGCAGCATCAACTGGGTTATGGGCATGGCCCAGCGCGACGTCGGTCGCGGACGATTGGGTTTGCGTGGCATGTTCAGCGCCGAGCCGTGGTCGATCCGTGGCTGCGGGTATCCGGACCTGCTGGCAACGGGCGAAGAGTGTCGCGGAGAGAAGATCCACGATCGCCAGCACCCACACGATCTGTTCATGGAGCTGGCCGCGGACTATAACGCACCGATCGCCGGAGGTCTTCGCTGGCAGGTGTACGGGGGACCCGCCGGAGAACCTGCACTTGGCCCCGTCGCGTATCCGCATCGAGTGTCGGCTATGGCGAACCCACTGGCGCCGATCACCCACCATTGGCTCGACTCGACGCACATCACGTTCGGCGTCGTGACGGGTGGCGTCTATAGCAAGAAATGGAAAGCGGAGGCATCGCTGTTCAACGGTCGCGAACCGGACGAAGATCGGACGAACTTCGATTTCTCCGCGCTCGATTCGGTGTCGGGTCGGGTATGGTTCCTACCGACGCCGCAGGTTGCGTTACAAGTGTCGGCAGGTCGTCTGAAGGACGCCGAGGCGGGCGATGGCGGCGCTGAACGCATCAATGTCAACCGCGTGACCGCCTCGGCGACCTATCACCGAGCGTTTCGCGACAACAGCATCTTCGCCGCAACGGTGGCGTGGGGGCGCAACGCCGAACCCGATCACGCGTCGAATGCGTTACTGGTCGAAACGAACTTCACCGTCGATCAGCGCGACACCTGGTTCGGGCGATTCGAAGTCGCCGGAAAGAGCGCCTACGACCTCGACGTCGCCGAGCGACCAGGCGATTTCACTGTCGCGAAGCTGCAGGGCGGCTATACGCGGTACTTGCCGGACTGGGATGGATTCCAGCCCGGGCTCGGTGCCGGCCTCTCTCTCGGCATCGTTCCGGACGCGCTGCGGTCAGCATATGGCAGCCGCGCGAATGTCGGGTTTGCGGTGTATCTCACGTTGCGGCCGAGCGCGATGATGCACGGAGGCGGCGGCACCGCCACGGCGCCCGTCGATCACTCCCAGCATGTCGTGCCGCAGCAGCCGGCCGCGCAGTCGACCACCCCACCGGGCGCCCGCCGCGAGACGCCCTCGCAGACGGAACGTCCTGCAGCGGAACCGCGGCTGCCCGTCCTCGAGGCCGAACGGGTCGTCGATCCAGCGTGCGCCTCGACGATCGACCTGGTGAATGGTCCGAAAGCGAGCTACCAGGGGAAGGTCTACTACTTCTGCTCTGCCGCGGAGCGTGATGCGTTCGTGAAGGATCCGGCGGCGTATCTCAAGGCGCGAGGGAAATGACGTGCGATCAGTGCTCATAGCGTTCCTGCTGCTCGTCGCCATCGTCGCCGTCGCCCTGGTTGGCGTGTTCATCTGGATTGACGCGCGTGGGATCAGCGCGAAGTCGCAACCCGGACGTATCGAGACGGCCGTGGCCAACACCATGCGCCGGCTGGCGATTCCGCGAGACGCCCGGAATCGGCAAAACCCTGTGCCTTCGTCGCCAGAGGTCATCGCCGAAGGCCGGGCCCACTATGCGGATCACTGCGCCGCGTGTCATGCGAACGACGGCAGCGGTGAAACGGAACTCGGTCTCGGTCTGTATCCGAAGGCTCCTGACATGCGCCTGCCGGCAACCCAGTCATTGACCGACGGTGAGTTGTTCTACATCATCGAGAACGGCGTTCGATTGACAGGCATGCCGGCCTGGTCGACGGGGCATGCCGACGGCGAGACGTCAACCTGGCACCTCGTGCACTTCATCCGCGAGCTGCCGCGACTGACCGAAGAGCAGATCGAGGAGATGAAACGGCTCAACCCGCGTTCGCCAGCGGAGATTCAGCAGGAGATCGAAGAAGAGAAGTTTCTTCGAGGTGGGGCGTAGCCGTACTACAGCTCTGCGCGCCTCAGGAGTTGGGCATTGATGGCGACGATAACCGTGCTCGCCGACATCAGAACAGCGGCAAACGCCGGCGGCAGGAGGATGCCTTGCGCCGACAGCACACCGGCCGCGAGCGGAATCGCAAAGATGTTGTAGCCGGCAGCCCACCACAGGTTCTGCAGCATCTTGCGATAACTCGCCCGGCTGAGGGCGATGATGCGCGGCACGTCTCGCGGATCGCTCCGGACCAGCACGACGTCGCCCGCTTCGACGGCGACATCGGTGCCGGCGCCAATCGCGATCCCGACATCTGCGGTGAGCAAGGCGGGAGCGTCGTTGACACCGTCGCCGACCATGGCGACGCGTTTCCCGGCCGCCTTCAGCTCCTTCACCTTGTCGACCTTGTCGTTCGGCAAGACCTCGGCAAACACCTTGTCGATCCCGAGGTCTGACGCGGCGGCGTTGGCGACTGCCCTGGCGTCGCCGGTCAGCATCACGACTTCGATGTGCTGATCGTGCAGGCGCTGCACAGCATCCTTCGACTCCGGCTTCACAGCATCGGCCACGGCGAACGCAGCGATCGCGTTACTGCCTGTCAACAGGTAGACCGATGCCTGCCCGCGGGATGCCGCTCGATTGGCGGCCTCGAGTACCGCGGGTGCCGGCGTGATCGACAGGCGCCGAAGCATCGCCGGACCTCCCATAGAGAATTCGCGGCCGTCCACGAGCGCGCGAACACCGTGTCCGGCGATGGCTTCGAACTGCTCGGCCTTCGGCGCGCCTAAACCACGCTCCTCGGCGCTCTTGACGATGCCTTTCGCGATCGTGTGCTCGGAGTCTTGCTCGACTGCGGCAGCGAACCGAAGGGCGTCATCGGCCGTGAGGCTGCCGTCTGTGACGATGTCGACGACACGGAACTCTCCACGCGTGAGCGTTCCTGTTTTGTCGAACACGACCGTCGTGAGGTGTCGGGCCTCCTCGAGCCCGCGACGATCCCGGACCAGCAAACCGGATCGCGCCCCCAGCGTGGTCGAGATCGCAATCACAAGGGGAACGGCGACACCGAGCGCGTGTGGACAGGCAATCACGAGCACCGACACCACTCGCTCGATCGCGAATGCGCCGGTCGCGTCCAGGGCGATCCACACCACGAACGTGAGCATACCGGCGCCAATGGCCACGATCGTCAGCGTGAACGCGGCACGGTCCGCAAGCGCCTGAGCGCGTGAGCGTGAGTTCTGCGCCTGCTCGACAAGCCGCATGATGTTCGCCAGCGCCGTGCGGTCCCCGGTGCCGGTAATTTCCACCCGCAGTGAGCCGGCGCCGTTCACCGTCCCGGCAATCACTTTCGCGCCTTCGGTCTTCTCGACCGGAACGGATTCGCCGGTGATCATCGATTCGTTCACATCGCTCTTCCCGTTCTGCACAACACCGTCGGCCGGGATGCTTGCACCAGGCCGCACCAGGACGAGATCGCCCTCGGCCAACGCGGAAATCGGCACCTCCTCGACGCGATCACCCACAATCCGCTGTGCCGTGCTCGGCAGCAGTTTGGCCAGCTCGCGCACGGCACCGCTCGCCTGAAAGATCGATCGCATCTCGATCCAGTGCCCGAGCAGCATGATCGTGACGAGCGTCGCCAGCTCCCACCACAGGGCATCGCCCGGGTAACCCAACGTGACTGCAAGGCTGAACACGAAGGCCACGCTGATGGCGAGCGTGATCAGCGTCATCATGCCGGGCAGTCGGTCGCGAACCTCGCGAACACCGCCGGCGACGAAGACCCATCCGCCATACACATACACGGCCGTGCCAAACACCGGCGGAATGGAGGCCGAGCCTGGAAACGTCGGTGCGCCGAACCGGAGCCAATGCTGGATCATCTCGCTCCACACGAGCGTGGGAATTGTCAGGAAAAGCGTGATCCAGAACTTGTCGCGAAACATCTCGACGCTGTGTCCGGGGTGCCGATCGTGGCCGGCGTGTCCGGATTCATCTGCGTGGTGGTGCGGCTGGTGGACGTCACCGGTACGGGTCGTTCGATGGGGCGGCGCAGGCGCCGATGGGTGGTGGTGATGATCGTGATGGTCGTGCGCGTGCGCGGAAGAGGTCGGGTTCATCGTGACAGTACCCATTCTTGATCGCGTCGCAACGTGAGCCGGACGATCGGAGCTCGGGTGATGCGGTGATCCGTCAACGTCACGCAACTGCAATGAAACGCCTCGCTGCTCTCCTGATCGCGCTGACCCTAACCGGATCTCCGGTTGCGCACACGGCATGTCTCGCGTGGTGTTCGTCAGGCACGATGGCGACCAGTGAGGCGTTACTTTCCGGCCTCGCCGCACGCGCGATCGAGCGCGCGCCAACCGACCACGGCTATCGTCTCAGCTTCGCACCAGACAGCGAGACACTGCGGTTGATCGCGACCGTCATTGACGCGGAACGGCGGTGTTGCCGATGGCTCTCGTTCACGCTGACGGTTGCCTCGGATGACGGGCCAATGGTGCTCACACTCAGCGGGCCTGACGGCGCGCGCGAATTCCTCGGCGCACTTCTGAACTCCTGATCACGTACGCCGACGGTTCGTCGCATCGAACCAGCGATTTGACAGCCCGGCCGTGCATCGCTAACGTGAGAGACGATGGTGCGTCTGCGGCGAGCGCTCGGACCGATCGCCTCGGCGTGGCTGTTGTGCCAGACGGCGACGCTCGCGATCGGACCGGTGATCTTCTGGGATACCTCCGTGGAGGCGCTGCTCGAATGCACCTGCGGCCACGGCGATCACGCTATCTGTCCGATGCACCACGCACCGGCGCGCGATTCGAAGCGGTGCCGGCTGGCGCCGAGCCATGACGCGGATGCCGGCTTGTTGACACCGCTCGTGACCGGAGTTGCGCTGATGCCCAACGCTCAGGCGTTGCCGGCCGTCACGATCAGTTCCGTTCTGCTCGACTCGAGCAGGGACGTTGTGCTGGTCCGTCCCTGGTCCCCCGATCGTCCTCCTCCTCGCGCGTGATCGTTTCCACGGTTCATTGAGGCCGGGGCGCGGCCGATGACGCGTACGACCGTCGCTTTCCGATCTCTCAGGTGACGGGAGTCCGCGCGTCGTTTGCGCCGCCGCGGCCTCTAGGTATTCGGGCAGCGGTTGTGCGTCAGGAGGACAGATGCGGTTCAGGGCTCTCGTCATCATGCCTTGTGTGCTGGTCATGGCTCTCGCCTTCGGCGTGAGTCCGGCGGCAGCACAAAGCGAGGCGGTGATTCGTGGTCAGCTCGTTGCGCAAGCCGACGGTTCGGCGCTGACACGCGGTGTCGTGACGCTGACCTCACTGGCGGCAAATGCGTCTGTGCAGACCGAGGTGGACGCCGACGGCCGATTCACGTTTTCACGCGTCACACCCGGTGGCTACGTCCTGACCGGGTCGTCGCCGGCGTTCGCAGACCGCCAGGCGCGCCTCGACGTCGAACCGCGGGAAGTGCGTACGGTCACGCTTGCACTCGCCGTGCGGGGTGTCCAGATCACCGTCGACGTGCGCGGCGAGCCGGCCGCGCTGCCGAGCACGCACTCACCGAGCTCCACGGTCCTGACCAGTGAACGGATCGAGACCGTGCCGATCTCGCAACGGTCGACCTTGCCCGATGCGATCGCGACCGCCGCGCCGGGCATGATCCGCGGTCACGACGACTTCGTCCACATCCGCGGCGAAGAGGTGGCGCTCAACCCGCTCATCAACGGCGTCGGCTTCTGGGAGAACGCACACGCACTGTTTTCCGCCGGCTTCAGTCCCGACGTCATCGACACCGCGAATGTGATGACCGGTGGCTTCCCCGCTGAATATGGCAACCGCTTCGGCGGAGTCGTCGACGTCGTGACCAAGTCGGGCCTGCGGATGAATACGAGCGGCTCGGCAACCGTGAACGCCGGCGATGCCGGCCGGCGAACCATCATGGGTGAGTTCGGCGCGCATCGGGGTCGAGTCGGCTACTACGCGTTCGGATCGCTCTTCGAATCGAATAGATTCTTGAGTCCTCCCGATCCGACCGCGATTCACGATCATTCGCGCGGCGGTCACGCGCTGTTTCAGGCGGACATCGATCTGGGCAGCCACGGCGCGGTGCGCGCCACTGTGATGGCCGACGGGGCGAACTTCGAGATTCCCAAAACGTCAGAGGACGTCGCGGTACGTCCGGATGCCGATGCCAGCGAACGCACCCGTCAGCAGACGGCCATCGTCGGCTGGAACCGCGCCGCATCGCGCATGCTGCTCGACGGTACGTTCTATCAGCGCTGGTCGAAGTCGGATCTGCTGCCGGCGGCGGGCCCGCTCACCGCGCAGGCGTCGTTGCGGCGGGAGCTGTTGACGATCGGAGGCAAGTTCGACGTCACGCGCGTCGAGCGACGTCACACCATCAAGGCTGGAGTCGACGCCGTCCGCCTCGCGCCAGACGAAGCGCTGGCCTATGACTACTCCGGTGCACGCGCGCTGTCGCATCTGCTCGGCCTGCCGCACATCCACATCGCGGATAACACGATCGACTTCGCTGGCAGCGACACCGGCGGCGAAGTAAGCGCCTACGTACAAGACGATGTCCAGCTGCACCAGCGGGTCACGGTGAACGGCGGTATTCGCGTCGATCGCTTCGACTTGCTGGTGACACAGACGCACATCAGTCCACGCGTCAACGCCGCGATCGGGGTTGGTGGCGGAGCCGTCGTTCACGCGTCGTACAACAACTTCTTCGTCGCCCCGCCGATCGAGGGTGTGCTGTCGAGCGCCGCGGGGCTGACGGCTCGCATCAGTGAAATCGCCGTCGGCTTACCGCCGGTGCAGCCAACGACCGAGCATCAGTTCGAGCTTGGCGCATCCGCTCCGGCTGGTCCACTGCAGGTCGCGGTGACGGGATACACGCGCACCAGCCGCAATCCCGTTCACACGACCGTGTGGCCCGATTCGCGGATCTACTCCTACACGAGCTTCGATCGCGCGCGCGCCTACGGACTTGAAGCGAAGGCGGAGGCGCGCGGCCTGGCGCACTATGGCGTCACGGGATATCTGTACTACGCGCTCGGACGGGTGTATTTCTACAACCCGGTGACCGGCGGATTCACCACCGAGCCCGAGCATCTGACCGAGACCGAGCGATTCCTCGCGCCGATGGACCAGACACACACGCTGAGTGCCGGCGCGACGTACCGTCACGCACGCTCAGGAGTGTTCGTCGCGACGATCATGGAGTATGGGAGCGGCACGCCGCGCGAGCGCGGCCATGCCCACCTGGACAGCGACACGGATCACACGCACGCAGCCGGCGAGCAGGACGCCTCAGAACGAGTCCCCAGTCATTTCACCGCCAACCTGTCGCTGGGAGTGGATCTCTTCAGGCGCGAGAACGGGCGATCGCGCCTGTCCATTCAACTGGACGCCGAGAACCTCGCAAACCGCGCATACCTGATTGCTCAGGAGAGCGAATTCACGCCGGGTCAGTATTCGATTCCGCGACTCCTCGGCGTGACGGCAAAACTGCACTTCTAAATCCACGGCCTCGCGCCGGTTTGGCCCTTGCACTCAGTGGTGGCATGGACGTCGAGGTCATGCACCGCACCGGGTGCAATGCCGTCCTTCCGTCCCCTAACACGCGTACGGGATGATAGTGCCGACTCGACCGGTGATACGGCCCGACCTCCCACATCCCACGGCTCTCGATCGCCGAATGGCGCGAATCGCGCTCGCCGCAATCGCGTCGTCGGCCGTCCGCCGGTATGCCCTGGCGATTGCACTTGCCCTCGCCGCGATTGGGCTGCGCCGCGCGTTGGACCCGTTGTGGGGCAATGAGCTTCCGCTGATCTTCTTCTTCCCGGCGGTGATGGTCAGCGCCTGGTTGGGCGGCGCGGTTGCGGGCACGATCACCACGGTCATCTGCGCCGTGGCAGCCAGATTCTTCTGGATCCCGCCGATTTATTCGTGGGCAATCCCGCCCGCAAGCGGCCTGGTCGGTCTGCTCGTGTTCGTCGCGGTGGGCATCGTCATCAGCGTGTTCAACGAGATGTGGCGTCGCGGAGCGGCCGCACTCGTGGCGTCGGAACGAATCGCTCAGGAGCTTGCCGCGATCGTCGAATGGTCCGACGACGCGATCATGAGCAAGGATTTGGACAGCACGATTCGATCGTGGAATCGCGGCGCCGAACGGATGTTCGGATACAGCGCGGCGGAGGCAGTCGGCCAGTCGATGCGGCTCATCATTCCATTGGACCGATGGGCCGAAGAGGAAGAAGTGCTGCAACGATTGCGCCGCGGCGAAGCCGTCGACCATTTCGAAACGATCAGGTGTCGCCGGAACTCGACCGAAGTGCCGGTTTCACTCACCATCTCGCCGATGGTCGATTCGGCGGGTGTAGTCGTCGGCGCGTCGACGATCGCGCGCGACATCAGCGTGCGAAGGCAGGCTGAGCAGACCGAACGAGACTCCGCGCGATTGAAGGACGAATTTCTCGCGATCGTCTCACACGAATTGCGGACGCCGGTGAACGCCATGCTCGGGTGGGCAACGCTCCTGCAACGCACTGATGTGGACGAGGCTCGTCGCGCCCGCGCGGCGCGCGGGATCTACACCAACGCCAAGCGACAGGCGCAGCTGATCGAAGAGCTCCTCGACTTTTCGCGAGCCCTCGCTGGCAAGCTGAGGCTGGCCAACGAGCATATTGTCCTGCCGGAGATCATCCGCGACGCGATTGAGATGGCCGAAGCGGCGGCGACGGCGAAGCAGACCGCCATGCGCCTCGAGGTCGACCCCGCGCTCGAGCCGATCGTCGGGGATTCGCTGCGGCTGCAGCAGGTCGTGTCGAACCTGCTCGCCAATGCGATCAAGTTCAGCCCTGAAGGCGCCACCGTGCAGATTCGAGTGCGCCAGTTGAACGGCAGTGTCGAGTTGTCGGTCACTGACAACGGCGCAGGCATTCCGCACGACCAACTCACCGCGATCTTCGAACCGTTCCGTCAGGTCGAGGGCACGCCTCCCGTGCAAGGCGGTCTCGGACTGGGGCTCGCCATCGTCAAACAGATCGTCGAGGCCCATCGCGGCAGCATCTCGGCGTCCAGCCCTGGCCCCGGCCTCGGAGCGACGTTCACAGTCCGCCTTCCCGCACCGGACGCAGCCATGCGGCAACACGCGTCGTAACGCGAGAGCCGGGCAGCAAGCTACTTCGATCGGTTGAACGCGAACAGCTCATGATCGGGACCCGGTGCGCCGCGGAAGCGTTCGAGCAGGAGGCGCGCCGCCACCGACGCAAACGTCATCCCGTTGCCACCGTAGCCAAGTGCGAAGAGATGCCGTGGATACCATCGATGTGGGCCGATGAACGGCAGGCCGTCAGGCGTCATGGCGAACAGCCCTTCCCACGCGTACTCGATGGCGATCTCCTTCAGCAGCGGTAACAGCTCCTCGAAATATTGCTGCAGGCCCGCCGTGCCGACGGAGAAGGCTTTCTTGCGCTGGGCCGCTCCCACCGCGGACCGATCGTTGCCGCCGAGCAGCAACCGGTGATCCCGTGTCCAGCGTGCGTAGTGATACGGGCGCTCGGTGTCCCACAGCAGGAGATCGGGCAATCCAAGCCGGATTCGTTCGCCTCGCGTGAGCGGCCTGGTCGCGAGGACATACGTATGTTTCAGGCGCAGTCGTCGCAGCCGCGGCGCGAACGGCGCTTGCGCGTATCCCGTCGCGATGACGACGCTCTCCGCTGTGATCGAGCCGTGCCGAGTGCGAACAACGACGCCTCCTGGTGATCGCTGGATCTGTCGAACAGCCGACTGCTCGAAGATGCGCGCGCCGCATCGAGCCGCCGCGCGCAGCAGACCGCAGCAGGCACGATAGGGGTCGAGCTGCGCTCCTCCCTGCGAGCGGATCGCCCCCTCACCCTGGATGCCCGTTTCCGCGAGCAATTCCGGACCGTCCACCCATTTTGCGCTGAAGCCGGCATCACGACGACGCCGGCATTCGGTCAGGAGTCCAGGCGCGACTCGTCGATTCGTCGTGTAGTACAGCGCGTCGCGGTCGATGAACTCGCAGCGGATGCCGAGGCGTTGCAGCGTGGACGCGAGGTCGCGAATCGAATCTCGAGACAGCCGCCAGATTCGTGTGGCCTTGTCCTCGCCGTAGCGCTTCACCAGCTCGATGAACGTCTCGTCGGTTTCCTGCAGCAACAGCGCCGTACTGGCGGCTGTGCTTCCGTGTCCCACACGGGCGGCGTCGACGAGGGCAATTCGAACACCAGCTTCGGAGAATCGTTGTGCGATGACGGCGCCGGTCAGCCCGCCACCAATGACGGCAACATCGGCGTCGACCGTGCCATGCAACGTCGGATAGCGAGGCTTCTGAGAGGCGGCTATCTGACTGAGCCAGAGTGGCAGACCGGTGCGGAGGCGCATTGGACCGCTATGCTGCTCCGGAGTGCGAATCGAAAATACGTAGCATCAACGGCATAGCGGTCCGAGCCGCGCGAAGCGCGACAGAAAATACTGGCTACCAGCCCAGCGCTCTTGCACAAGTAGCAAAGCAGAGTCCGTGGGCTGGTTCAACGTATCGTTGGCGGTCGCTTTGCTCTCAGTCAATGTCACGAGAGGATCGCCCCATGCCTGCCACTATCCAACACGCAGACACGACGCCGTACTGGAGCGACTCAGCGTCCATGTCGCGGTTCGAAAGGCTTTCTCGCGACGAGCATGTGGATGTGGTCGTGGTGGGAGCCGGCATCACCGGGCTCACGGCCGCTTACGTCCTGACCAAAGCCGGCCGGTCGGTGGCGGTACTCGAACGGCATCGCTGCGGGCAGATCGATACTGGACACACCACCGCACACCTGACGATGGTCACTGATATGCGGCTGTCGGAATTGGTCAAGTCGTTCGGCCGCGATCACGCGCAGGCGGTGTGGGATGCCGGACTCGCCGCCATCGAGCAGATCGATGCGATCGTCCGCGACGAAGGGATCGACTGCGACTTCGAGTGGATTCCCGGCTACCTGCACGCGCCGCGCGACCCACAGCGGCAGAAGGCCGACGTCGACTTCGAAGCGGAAGCGGCGCTGGCCACGGAGATGGGGTTCGACGCCACGTACGTCAGCGATGTGCCGTTGATGGGCGGTCGCGGCATTCGCTTCGAGAATCAGGCTCGCTTCCATCCGCGCGCATATCTCGCGGGGCTGGCGCGTGCGATCGAGGCGAACGGCGGCCACATTTACGAGCACAGCGAAGCGTCCGAGTTCTCCACCGATCCGCTACGCGTCAAGGCCAATGACTGCACCCTCACGTGCAAGGACGTCGTGCTCGCCACGCACAATCCGCTCGTCGGGGTCACAAACATCGCGGCCGCGACGTTGTTTCAGACCAAGCTGGCGCTCTACACGAGCTACGTCATCGCAGGGCGCATGGCTCACGGCATCGTTCCCGACGTGCTCTTCTCGGATACCGGCGAGCCGTACGATTTCCTTCGCCTGCAACCGCATCGGGACCACGACACGGTGATCTTCGGCGGCGAAGATCACAAGACGGGACAGGTCGACGACACGCGTCCCTGCTTCGAGCGTCTCGAGCGGCGGCTGCGAACCCTGCTTCCCGGCATCGAAGTCACTCACCGTTGGTCGGGTCAGGTCATCGAGACGATCGATGGTCTGCCTTATCTGGGACGCAACGACGATCACCAGTACACCGCCACTGGTTTCTCCGGCAACGGGATGACCTTCGGTACGCTCGGCGCAATGATTGCCGCGGACGGCATTCTCGGACGGACGAATCCGTGGACGGAACTCTTCGACACGGGACGGACCAAGATCCGCGGCGGCCTGTGGGATTACGTCACGGAGAACAAGGACTATCCCTACTACCTGGTTCGCGACCGGTTTGCCGGCGCGGAGAGTCGGACGTTGCGGTCGGTGAAACGCGGCGAAGGAAAGATCATCGACCTGCGCGGTACTCGTGTCGCCGCGTATCGCGACAAGAATGGCGCGTCGATCCTGCGTTCTCCCGTCTGCACACACATGGCGTGCGAGGTGCGGTGGAACACCGCCGAGCGCACGTGGGACTGTCCGTGCCACGGCTCGCGCTTCACGCCAAAGGGAGACGTGCTGGCGGGTCCGGCTGAGAGTCCACTCGAAGAGATAGAGAGCTGATGCGGCGGTTCCACCTCTCGAAATCGAGTTACGCATCACGCATCACTGCCTGAGGCGGTGCACGCCGCACCACCCTGAAACGTCGGCCATCTCCACCCGAGCTTCGCATCGATACAGGGCAATCCGATACGCAAGTTCATGCGCCGGGAGAAGTGCTCGAGACGCTGCCCGGCGGGGCGCGGAAAAGTTCGCGGGAACGAGTCGGATGCTCCGAACGATCCGAACGACGATCTAATGCACGGGCCCCGACATCATGACCTTGCCTGTGCCAGCCGGGCCATCCCACTCCACACCAATCTGCCACGTGCCGATCATCCCGAGATCGGTGTCGATCAAGTAACGGCCCGCCGTCTCGGTCTTGTGGACGAACATGCTGCCCATCATCGGTGCCATCCCCTGCATCGGCATCGTCGCGCTGACCTTCACCGTGCCCACATCGGCGAGGTGTTGATCAGAGCCCGACCGGAATTCCAGATACGCGGTGTCTTTTCCGGACTTCAGCGCATCGCCCGACGCGAGCAGCACGACATTCATATCGCCGGCGCTGGCGCGCTGCAGCTCCTTCAGCCCTGGAGCTTCGAGCGGGGGCGCCTGACGACAGCTGGAGAGAAACGCCGAGGACACGGTCGACAGCAAAAGCACGAGAACACATCGTCGATTCATCATTATTCGCCCCGGGGCCGCCTAAAGGCGGCCCCTACGCAAACCTTGAAGCCGCGCGGCGCACGCCGTCGGACACTCCCGTCCACACCATGAACTATTCCAGCGTTCGCCTCAGTCGAGACCACGGAGATCGATCACACGGAGGTCACAGAGCAAGTTCATTGGGCTTCCTCCGTGTTCTCCGTGTCGGAACCTCCGTGGTTTGCGGCAGGACTACTAATAACTCCGGCACGGACGGAGGGGCACCTGAAGAGTTTCTGAACGTTTCGTCAGGCGGAAGTAACCCTGTCCTGCCGGTCGCTGATGCTCGCGCGGGCTGGGTGGAGGCATGCGAGTAATGGACGGCCGTTTGCGCAATAGGAAGAGAGGGCTGCAATCAGGGTCCGGCAAGCTTGATGCGTCGAAAACAAGAACGGAGATGCTCCCCATGATGACTCGCTGTCGCATGTCATTCGCGCTGGCCATCCTCGCCGTTGTCCTGGCACGACCAATTGCGGCTGTTGCTCAGGCACGCGGCACGGCGCAGGCTGACGCGAACGGATTCACAGTCGGCGACACGGTGCAAGTGGATACAGCCTTTGGCTGGGTCGATGGTCAGATCGTCTTCGCCAACGGCAACGAGTACCGGGTGCGCGTTCCCACCGGCACGGTCGTGAGCAAGACGTATCCGAGCGAGCTGCATCGAAAGGGAACCTACACCGAGAGGGATCACGCGGTTGGCCTGTACGATCTACACGACCGCGTGCAGGTCCTCGTGCAGGGCCAATGGATCGACGGCGAGGTGATCACCACCCGCGCGCTCGAATACGAAGTGCAGCTTCCCGGCAATCGCAGCGCATGGGCGAGCGGCGCCAATATCCGCTTCGTCGCGGCGAAGGCGGCGCCAGTTGCGGCGAAAGGCGGCGTGGCGCCGAAGGCCGGTTTCACGAGCTGCTCCGGCAAAGTCGAGGGTCGTTACGCGAGCACCGGCGGCTTCGGCAACTTCCAGATCACATTCCGGGCCGGCAAAGCCACTATCACCGCGGGGCTCGGCGACGACGAGGTGCTGGAGTGCTGGATGATGGGCGACAAGATCATCCTGCACAAGCCCGGCGAGTCGTCAGCGACCGACATGCCGATCGACGTCAATCTCGACGGCTCGCTGCAGACGCCGCTGGGCGAAATCAAGAAGAAGGGAAACTGATTCCTGCAGTAGTCTGGTGGCCGTTCCCGGAGGAAGGGCCGCTTTGACGACAATTCAGACCGGCGGCATCACGTCCCGGCGCGAGGCCACGCTGCTCTCGACGCCGACGTACTGGTATTACGTGCTCGGCCTGCTGACCGTCTCGTACGTGGCGAATGTCGTGGATCGGTCGTCCATCCTCGCGGCGTCGCTGCAGGCGATCAAGCGTGAGTTCGGCGCCAGCGATTTCCAGATGGGCGCGCTGACAGGCCTGCCGTTCGCGATCTTCTACTCGACGCTGGGTATCCCGATCGCGGCGTGGGCGGATCGCTCGAATCGCCGCAACGTCCTGGCGATGGCCGTCGCACTGTGGAGCGGCGCGACGGCGATGTGCGGCATGGCAGTGGGATTCGCGATGCTGTTCGTGTCGCGCGTTGCCACCGCGGTCGGCGAAGCCGGTGGCAGTCCGCCCTCGCATTCGCTCATCTCAGACTATTTTCCCAAGCTGCGGCGCGGCACGGCGTTTTCGATCTATGCCCTGGCGGTTCCGATTGGAACGTCGGTGGGCAGCGCGATTGGTGGGTGGGGCAACCAGCATCTCGGCTGGCGCATGACCTTCGTGATGGTCGGCCTTCCCGGGCTGCTGCTCGCATTGCTCGTGCGCTTCACGGTCGTCGAGCCACCACGCGGCCATGCGGACGCGGCCGGCGCGTCCGTCGCACAGGACTCGTCAGCCGAACCCTCGGCGAAGGCGGAAAAGGCGCCACCTCTGCTCGAGGTGTTCAGGTTCCTCGCACAACGCGCATCGTTCCGCCATCAGTGCCTCGCGACCGCGCTGCATTCGGTGGTCTGGTATGCGGGCGGCGCGTTCAACAACGCGTTTCTGCAGCGCTCGCATCACCTGACGGTTGCGCAGGCCGGCTACTGGATCTCCATCTTCGCAGCCGTCGGCGCCATCGGTACGTTCGTCGGCGGCTTTGCCTCGGATCGATTCAGCAGATGGGCCGACGATCGGCGATGGTACTTGTGGGTTCCCGGAATCGCGACGCTGCTCTGCGTCCCTTTCCAGTTCGGGGCGTACATGTCGCCGAGCCTGTCGCTGGCACTCCCCTGCTTTGCCGGAATGATGTTCATGGCAGCCGTGTTCTTTGGACCGTCGTATTCGGTCACCCAGGCGCTCGCCACGCCGGGCATGCGCTCGGTTGCGACGTCGCTGCTGCTGTTCGTGCAGACGCTCATCGGCCAGGGCATTGGTCCGGCGACCGCCGGCTTCATCAGCGATCGCTTCGTGCCATCCGTCGGCACGCAATCGCTTGGATACGCGCTCGTCCTCGTCGGCATGGTGAACATCTGGGCCGCCGTCCATTACGCGCTCGGCGCGCGTACGCTGCGCCAGGATCTGCGGCAGACGGAGGCGCGTGCAGCTCACTGACGACGAGCGGGCGATGCTCGATGGTCGTGGCGGCACGGCGCAGCAGAAGGCGATGGAGCTGCTGGTGCGATATGCCGAGGCGCTTGGCGCGGAGCAGTTCGTCAACACGAACAACGTCGCCGGCGTCCCGGGATCGGCGAACCCGTTCCTGCAGCAGTACTACCGAGGCAAAGACGAGGGCGGCCGCGACGCGATCTTTTCCTATTTCGATCTCGATGCGGACGAACTGGTGGACGTCCCCGACGCCCTCGTCCCGACCGCACACCTGCAGGGCGGCGCCGATCGCGAGCACTGGCGGGATCTGGGCGTCAAGGTCGAGATCTTCCGCAACTATGAAGAGCGCGAAGCGTTCGCGTCGCGGCATGGCGTCGAGATTCTGAAAACCTGCACGCCGTACCTTGCCGGACGTGTGCCGCAACGCGGCGAGCATTGCGCGTGGATGGAATCGTCAGCGGTCGTCTTCTGCAATTCGGTGCTCGGCGCGCGAACGAATACAGAAGGTCGCGAGAGCACGAGCGCGGCGATGCTGACCGGCAAGATTCCGGACTGGGGTCTGCACAAGACCGAGCATCGATACGCCACCCATCGCATTCAGGTCGACGTACCGGTCGAGTCCGTCATGGACTGGGGCATGCTCGGCTACTTCGTCGGCGACGCGGTTCAGGAGCACATTCCTGTTCTCACCGGCCGTTATAACCATCCCGAGATCGTGCGCCTCAAACATTTCGGCGCGGCGGCGTCGAGCTCCGGCGCCGTCGAGATGTATCACGTCGTGTCGGTGACGCCCGAGGCCGACACGCTCGATGTCGCGCTCGGCGGACGCCCCCCGCGCGACACGATCGTCTACGGTGTGGCCGAGCGGCGTCAGGTATACGAGCGACTCAATGCCAGTGCGACCGATCGCGACGTCGACTTCGTCATGCTCGGTTGCCCGCACGCGGCGCTCGAACAGTTGCAGCAGGCGGCGCAGCTCCTCGACGGCCGCCGCGTGAGCGCGAACTGCCATTTGTGGATCTTCACGTCGCGCGCGGTGAAGCTCGCCGCAGATCAAGCCGGGTACTCGAAGAGGATCGCCGACGCCGGAGGCCTGCTGCTGACCGACACCTGCTCTGCGTTCGCGCAGGCGCTTCCGCCCGGCGCAAAGGTCGCCGCGCTCGATTCCGCCAAGCAGGCCCATTATCTGCCGGCGATCATGGGCATTCAGGCATGGTTCGGATCGACTGAGGACTGCATCAGCGCCGCAATCACAGGGAAGTGGAGTGGTGAGTTGAGATGAGTAGCGTCAAATCCCAAATCCCAAACTCCAAATCCCAAGCCCCAGAGTCCAAAGCCGAAAGCCAAAAGGCCAACGGGGCGGAATTGGGTGCCTTCCGCATCGCGTTGCGCGGGCGCAAGGTCGTCGGCGGGCGCGCTGAGGGCGAAGCGCTTGTCACTCGGCACGCCATTCCCGGGTGGGGCGGCGTCAATCCGGTCCAGGGCGTGATCACCGAGCTTGGTCACGACCTGCGCGGCATCCCGTTCAAGGATCGCGTGCTCGTGTGCCGCGGCGCGAAGGGATCGTCGGGGTGGTCCGCGATGTACCACACGACGCGCCTGGCGGGCACCGCTCCGAAGGCGCTGATCTTCAACGAGATGACAACGAAAATCGCGCTCGGGGCCGTCGTCATGCGGATTCCGTCCGTGACCGATCTCGATCGCGATCCGCTGGACATCATCGAGAGCGGCGACTGGGTCATCGTCGACGCCGACAACGGCATCGTCGAAGTGTGTAAGCGATCGTGATCCTTGAAGGATTCCTCGTCCCTGATACCAAGCCCAGCCCTGAATCCCGATTCCTGATTCCTGATACCTGCTCAATCGCGGCGATCGAGATTGTCTGTGAGACGCGTTCGTAGGGCGGCAAGGTCGATCTCGTGCACCGGCTGCGAGCCGGCGAGATCGAGGGCGTGTGCGGCGGCGGCGCCCATCGCGATGCACGGGCCCATCACGCGGATCGCGGACAGGGCGCGCACGTCGGCATCGACACAGCGGCCGGCAGCAACGATGTTGTCGGCGTCGCGCGGGATCATGCAGCCGAGCGGAATGTAGTAGACGTGATCGGGCTCGAAGCGCTCCCAGTGCACGAGCGCGGGTGAATCGTGCAGCTCGACCCACCACGCGCAGCGTGCTGCGGCGTCCGCCGGACGCGCGCCGGACTGAATCTCCTCCAGCGACAACTGGTGCCGTCCGACGATCCAGCGTGTCTGACGCAGGCCGGGATTGCCGTAGGCGCGAACGCGGGCGTTGGCGAAGATGCGCGGAAACTCCGCACGCAGGAACCGGATGATGTTGTCGGCCTGGCGCCGGCCTTCGAACACCATCTGCGCGCCGGCGAGCGGATCGAGCGGCGTCTCGATGTGCGTCACGTTGGCCAGCATGAAATCGCGACCGGGGAAATGCATCAGGAAGCCGTCGTGTCGCACAAGGTCATACTGGCTGCCCCGTTCCGCCAGTCGCCGATGCACGTCGGCAATCACGAGATTGGTTGCCGCAGCGGTGTCGTACCCCTCGATGACGAAATTCAGCGAGCCGTAGACCGCCGCATCAGGTTCGCGGACCTCGAAGCCGGCTTCATAGGTGAGCGCCGCATCACCTGACGCGTCGACGTAGCCGGTCGCCACCGCGCGCACCGGCCCGAATCGCGTGGCGAACTCGAGCGAGTGAATACGCCGACCCTCGACCTTCACGTTGGTCAGGATGGCACCGACGAGCGCTTGTATACCCGCCTCCTCGACCTTCCGCTCGATCCACCGACCCAGACGCACTTCGTCGTACTGAAACGTGATGGTGCCGGTCATCGACACGCGTTGATGCAGCGAGCCTTCAGCTGTCAGATCAGCAATGAGATCGTCGGCGATACCGTGCGTGATCTGATACGGCTGCTGGCCGTGCGTATACAGGCCAATGATGGTCCCGACGATCGATCCAATGGCCTGACCGCCGAGTGCGGGCGCGGCATCGATGAGCGCGACGCGACGTCCTAACTTCGCGGCTTCGAGCGCGGCTGAGACACCGGCGATTCCCGCGCCCACAACGCAGATGTCGGCATCGACCGTCTTGAATGGCTCATGCTCAGTGCGCCGTACGATTCGCGTCTCCACCTGTTTCGACGCGCCGACTGTACCACGGTGGTCTTCACGCGGACCGTAAAGGTCCGCGCCGCATCCTCAACGACGAACAGCCGAGGCGGCGCGTCACCGCTCATGCACGAGGACGCGCGTAGAATGCTCGTATGGCAAGAATCACCATCGCTGTGATGCTGTCGGTGCTCGCGCTGCCGCTTCTCGCGAGTGCGCAGGAGATGCCCGCAGACTATGCCGGCGTGCTGAAGACTCTCAATCGCCAGGGTGACTTCAAGGACAACGTGCTCAAGGTCAACATCCCGCGCAACGATCTGAAGGTCGTCGTGGATGGTGTGGCCACGCCCACGCCGTTCGGCTTCGGCGGATGGATCGCGCTGACCAAGGGGAGCGGCGGGATGGACGTGATGATGGGTGATCTCGTGCTGACCGAAGCGGAGGTCAACCCGGTGATGTCAGCCGTGCTCGACAACGGGCTCGAAGTCACCGCACTGCACAATCACTTCTTCCTCGACACGCCGCACATGTTCTACATGCACGTGCATGGGATGGGGCGCGCGGCGGATCTGGCGACGAAGATCCAGCCCGCGCTCGCGCTGATCGGCACGTCAGCGCCGGCGGGGACGCCGACCGCCCAGGGCCGGGCGATCAACGGAACGCTGGACACGGCGCAGCTCGCGAAGATTATCGGCCATGAAGGTGAGCAGACCGGTCAGGTCTACAAGATCACGATCGGCCGCGCCGACCTGCCGATCAAGGACATGGGCGCGGCAATCAATGCGCGCATGGGGCTGAACACGTGGGCGGCGTTCTACGGCAGCGACGCCGACGCCGTCGTCGCCGGCGATGTGGCCATGCGTGAGAGCGAGGTCACCCCGGTCCTCAAGGCGTTACGCGCGAACGGGATCGACGTGGTCGCCATCCACCATCACATGACGACCACGCAGCCGACCGTCTTCTTCCTGCATTACTGGGGAAAGGGTCCCGCGCAGAAGCTGGCAACCGGCGTCAAGGCCGCAGTCGATCAACTGGGCAAGTCTGCAGCCGCCGGCCACGAGCACTGACACGGCGAGCCTGACAGGCTCGCCCCTACTCGTTACTGCCCTCGACCCTGCCGCCCGGCTGGAGCGGGCGGCGCGGGATAGAAGTCCGCCATCTTCACTTCCACGCCCGGCGTGCCCTTCAGCGCCGCGGCGAAGTCCTGCATGTTCTTGCCGACCGGCTCGAGACCCTGTTGGCGATAGTGATACGCGTAGACCATCTTCGGCTTGAACGCCTTGACGCAATCGGCCGCTTCCTGCGGCGTTTCGGTGAACGGCAAGTTCATCGCAACGAACGCGACGTCGATGTTGGTGAGCGCCTTGATCTCGGGCACGCATTCGGTGTCACCCGAGAAGTAGACGCGCTTTCCGCCGAGCGTCAGGATGTACCCGTTGCCGCGACCTTTCGTGTGATACAGCTGCCCGGGCTGCGGGCCGCGTTGCAGGTTGTAAGCCGCGACCGCCTGGATCTGCACGCCGTTCACCGTCTTCGTCTCGCCGTTCTTGATCACCGTGGTCATGCCGGGGAACTTGTCGGCGAGCGCTTCTGGCGCGACGTAGACAGTCCCCTGCTTCCGCACGCGATCGATGCTCGGCGGATCCATGTGGTCCCCATGGATGTCGGTGATGAGGACGATGTCGGCGGGTTTGGCGTTGGCGAAGTTGGTCTGATTCGACGGATCGATGTGAATGACCCTGCCGCCGAACTCGACCTGCACGTGCGCGTGCGCCAGCGGCGTCAGCTCGATGTTGCCGCCCTGCGCCGGAATGGTGTCGGCCGACACGGCGACGCCGAATGCGATGGCCAGAGCAGCTGCAAACCAGAATCTCATGAGGGCCTCCCGTGGGTCGCTATTCTGTCATGGTGAAGCTGACCGCTGCAGGAATGTCTGATACCTGATTCCTTGCACCGTCAGTTCACCCCGACAACCGCACTCCGCCGCTCCATCAGGATCGTGTCGCGCCACACACCGTGGTGCCGGCCGACACGCTCGCGATAGCCGATCTCACGGAAGCCGCAGCGGCGCATCAGCCCCAGACTTGCCAGGTTCTCGCGAAACGTGGCGCCCTGGATCGTCCAGATCCCGTTCGCCTCGGCTGAGACGATCAGCGCGTCCAGCAGCGCGCGGCCCACGCCCCGACCACGCGCCGATGCCGCCACATAGAAGCCGACCTCGGCGACACCGCGATAGCATGCGCGCTGCGACACGGGGCTGAGCGCAGTCCATCCGATCACCGCGTCCGCGCGGGCGACCAACCGGGAATGCGGAAGCCGCGCCGCGTTCCACTGTTCCCACGACGGCGCTGCCGTCTCGAACGTGCCGTGACCTGTCGCAATGCCCTCTTCATAAATCGCGCGGACGGCTGGCCAGTCGTCAGGTGTCATCGGTTCGATGCGCATGCGCTATCGTACCGAGCCATCCGCGCCGTTCGCAATCAGTCCTTCGCCGCACGTAAGCTGTGTGGATGTCGAGTGCCGCGTCGGATACGAACAGGCTCGAAACGTTCGCGGACGGAGTGTTCGCGATCGCGATCACCTTGCTCGTGATCGAAATCCACTCTCCCGACCACGACCAGATCGCACAGATGGGAGGCCTGTCGCGTGCCCTGGTGCAGTTGTGGCCCTCCTATGTCGGCTACGTGGTGAGCTTCATCGTCATCGGGATCATGTGGGCGAACCATCACAATCTGATGAAGCTGGTGGATCGCGTCGACCACGGCTTCATCACGCTGAACCTGCTGTTACTGCTGTTCGTCGCGTTTCTGCCGTTCCCGACGGCGGTGATGGCGGAGCATCTTCGGGACGTGAACGAACGACAGACGGCGGTTGCCTTCTACTGCGGCTGCTTCACGGTGACAGCGGTGTTCTATTTCCTGCTGTGGCGGCACGCGGCGAAGAACCGGCGCCTGATCGCGAATCACGTTCCCGACGCCGCCGTGCGCGCGATCACGCGCGCCTACGCGCCAGGATCGTTCCTCTATCTCGCGGCCACGCTGCTCGCGTTCGTGAACGTTGCACTGAGCCTGGCGATCGTCGTCGGCCTGGCGATCTTGTACATGTTCCCGAGAGCGGGCGCGCACGAGGCGGCGAAGCGCGCGCACGAGTGAGGCGTGTCAACTCCCAATCCACTTGCGCTGGAACCAACTCCCAACTCCCAATGCGTGGTCGCGCACTTGGGAGTTGGCGCCAGCGTCAGGGAGTTGGAAGTTGAGAGTTGACGTCGGGGCCGCCTTCAGGCGGCCCTCGTTCAGAAGGTCATCGACCCGCTGAACTGCACCATCCGGCCATCCTGCAGCAGCGACGGCTGTAGCCACAGCGGACCGTAGTTCGTGTTCAACGTCGACGCCGAGCTGCCGTTGAACAGGTTGTAGACGTTGAAATTCGCCTGCATCCGCATGTGGTTGTTGACCGAGAAGCGTTTCGCGATGCGCAGATCGAGCCGCGTCAGCCTGTCGTCGAACATCGTCTGCGGCACGATCAGAGGCACCGTCGCGGTCGATGAGCACGGATTGCGAGTACCGCATGCGGCGAGGTTGCGGCCCAGCACGGGCGCGATCTCCGCGTTGGTGGCCGGGTAGTTCGCCGTGATCGTCGGCCCGGAGATGTTCTGCAGCACGCCGCTCACGAGCACATCCCACGGGAGCGGAAGCGTCGCATACCCCTTCACCTGCGTCTGACCCTTGAAGGGCGTGACGATCCTGCAGATCTTCTCCCCGTTGATCGTCGTGGCGGTGAATGGAGTCGGCGTCCCGGTGCCACCCGGCAGGTTGGTGGCAACGGCACCCGGAGAGTCGACGTTGAAGCACGCATCGTTGACGCTCCGCCCGGTGTCGACACCGCCGCCGAACTGCAGGCCAGGGCCGAGACGCGCGCTCATGGTGACGTTGAAGAAGTCGTTCACGCGCGTCAGCTTTCCATAGTTGTCCGACTGCGTGATGACGCTGTTGACCTGACCGAACCTGTTCGGGTTGACGTCGTACAACCCGCACACCTGGTACCCGCCGCCGCCAGGCAGCCTCGAGTCCTTGGGCGCGGTGACGCAGTACGGACTGAAGTCCTGCGGGGTCACCAGCACGTTGTCGGTGGCCAGATGGTTGCCGAACCAATTGCGATAGTAGCCGGCATTGATCGAGACGCGCGGGTTGAGCTGATGCTGCACCTCGGTCGTGAAATCCCAGTTGTACCCGCGGGCGTTGTACCCCTTCAGGGCGTCATCCGCATACCGCGTCGTCGCACCGAGGCCGCCGAAATTCTGGTTGCCCCACGGTCCGCATTCGCCGTTCGAGAGCCGATTCCCCAGGTCGCAGTCCGGAATGTAATTCCCGTTGCTGTCGGTCCACGTCCGGCTGACCGAGTTGATCGACGTCTGAATCGGATTGTTGTTCTGCGTGATCGGGATACCGGTCTTCGCGACGTAGCGACCCATCGCCACTTTCAGCGCCGTTTTTCCGTTGCCGAACAGGTCATACGCGGCGCCGACGCGCGGATCGAAATCTTTCCACAGCGGCACGTTCTTGACTTCGGCGAAGTTGCGCTCCGGCACCCACCCGTTCGGTGTGGCGTCGACGTGTTGCTCCGGCACGTACCCATTGAAGTATTCGTAGCGCACGCCGTAGCTCAGCGTGAGACGCGAGATCGTCCACTGATCCTGCGCGTAGAAACCGAAGTCGCGATTCTGCGCCTCGAGGCCGTACGGCGTGGCCCACTGCGTCACGCTGACCGGCACGGTGTTGTTGAACACGTAATCCACATTCGTGCTGCCAAGCTCGGCGTGGATCTTGAGGTAGCTCTCCTCCAGCTGGAGCCCGGCTTTGAACGCATGGCTGCCGGTGATGTACGAGACCGATGCGCGCTGGCTGAAACGCGGGACGAGCTGCTGGTCGTAGTAGAGGGGCCCGAACGTCGGCGTGCCCGAGTTGTAGCGCATTCCGGTCGACTGCTCGAAGATGGACACGTCGTCTTTGTTGACTTCCGGCTGACGGTAGATCGGCCAGCTGCCATCGGCGCGACCCACGCCGGCTTCGAGCAGGAGCTTGCTCGTGATCGGCGCGTTCCAGGTGCCTTGGTAGAGGCCGGCCGGCTTGAGGTGATAGCTGAAATAGGCTTCCGGAGCGTTGAGTGTTCCGCTGGCCGTCAGCGCCGGGCAGTGACAGTCGCGCTGCGGATCGGCGAAGAAGTTGAACTTGTTCTTTTCCGACGCCCGCCACGTGACGCGGACCGCCTTCGACTCGTACCACTCCTTCGCGAATGCGGGACGGCTCAAGTCCGGCGTGTAGAACGGCGTGTGCTGCGTCTTGTTGTAGAACTTATTGGCCGCCTGCCGCTCGTTGCCCCACTCGCGGAACGATCCGTAGAACCACAGACGATCCCGCTTGATCGGACCGCCGAGCGTGAATCCCGCATCGTAGATGTAATTCAGCCGGTTGACGCTCTTGAGCCCGCGCGCCTGCAGCTTGTCGCTCAGGTTGTCGCTCATCAGCGAGTCGTTCGAGAACAAGCCCGAGACGCTGCCGGCGAACGTGTTCCCGCCTTCCTTCGGGATCATGTTGACGACGGCGCCGTCGGCGTTGCTGTCGGCGGTGATGCCGCTGGTCGACAGCACCAGCTCCTGCACCGTTTCCGCGTTTGCGTTGTAGCCGTTGTTGCCGGAGGCATGCTGGATCCCCATGCCGTCGAACTGCACGTTCGTCCCGGTCTTGCCGTGATAGCTGGCGCCGACCTGGCCGCTGTAGGCACCGGTCACGTCGAACCCTTCGTTGCCACGGAATCCAGGCGTCAGCGTGACGAGGTTGTTCAGATTCTTCACGCTGCTCGGAAGCACGTTCAGCAGGTCGGCCGAGATGACGGTCTGCTTGCGCGCATTGCGTGTGTCGACGAGCGGCGATTCACCCGTGACGGTAATCGTCTCGGTCAGCGCACCCACCTGCATGTCGACATTGACGGAGGCGGTGAAGCCGGATGTCAGCTCGATGCCCTCGCGCTTCAACGCGTTGAATCCGGACAACGTGAATGTGACCGCGTAGGTCCCCGGCCGCAGGTCGACGATGTTGTAGCGGCCGTCGTTGTCCGTGACGGTGGTACGAGTCTTCTCGATGAGAGCGGGACTGGACGCCTCCACAGTGACGCCCGGAAGTACCGCCCCTGATGTGTCGCGGACAATGCCGGCGATACCGCTTGCGCTCGCCTGCTGCGCCGATGCCGCTGGGGGGAGCAGCAGCGCGGAGAACACCACTGTCATGACCATGCCCACGAGGCTGGTCCGCGTCATAGACACCATCCTCTCTGGCTCGTTGCGTGCCGAACGCCGACTTGTCGGCCGTCGCGCGAGCGCAAGGGCCGAAAGTGGGTGATATGGGGCACCAGATGCGCGCCGCAAGTCAAGGGCATTTGCGGCGGTCAATGGCGGGGCCATGAGGATGGTCTGTATGCAACGCTCAACCTCGAACTCCCAACTCCCAAATGCGGACATGAGACGCGGACCATAAAGGTCCGCCGCAACTCAAGGTCGGTTGTTTGGAAATTGGAACTTTGACGTCGGGAGTTTGAGATTAGAAGCTGAAGCGAGCGCCGAGCTGCACGGTGCGGGGTGCGCGCGCGCTCGAGATCGCACCGAAGTCCGCAGCGCCGAGCGTGAAGCCGGGGATGTTGAAGTTCGCCCGATTGAGCAGATTGTAGGCCTCGGCGCGGATGTCCAGGCGCTTGCCGCCGATCAATCCGATCGTCTTCTCGAGCGTCAGGTCGGTCGTCACGATTCCAGGTCCGCGCAGGACCGACCGTGGCGAGTTGCCGAACGTATACGCCGCGGGATTCACGAACGCCGCGGTATTGAACCAGTGGCCGAGCGTTCGCTCGTTTGACGGCAGCTCGGGGTCGGCGACCAGATTCGGACGCAGCGGACCGGCCGGGAACGCGTTCGTCGTGTTCGCGGATGTGAGCACTGTGAACGCGGGACCCGACTGCAGCGTCTCGAGAAGACCCACGCGCCAGTGCGACAGGGCCGCGTGCACCACACGGTTCTGGCTGAACGGCTTCACCTCGTACAGCACGGTCATAACGAAGTGATGCGGGACGTCGCTGGCGCTCGCTGCCCAATCGAGCTCGCGATGGTACTGGTCCATGTAGCTGCCGGTGCTGCCGTACTCGTTGGCCGACTCCGTATCGTCCATGAAGCGCGAGCGCGTGTAATGCGCGAGAACCGAGAAGCCGTCGGAGAAGCGCTTCTGCATCCGAATGAAGCCGGCGTAGTAGCTCGACTTGCCGATCGAGGGGTTCAACAGGAACACGTTGCTGAATTGCGGGAACGGACGCAGTGCCTGCGTATTGCCCGGACCCATCCTGTCGGGTGCGACCTGGTTGAGCGTGAAGTCGTTGCCAGTCAGATGCCGACTGATATTGCTCAGGAACCCTCCCTCGATCAGGAATCCCGACCCGATTTCATGCTGCAGATCCAGGTTCACCTGATACGACGTCGGCGCCTTTTGATTCGGATCGAAGAACCCGACCGAGGTGGTCGGCCTCGTTCCGACTGGAACCGCGCCGAACGCATCGTTCAGCTCCGGCCGCGCATAGGCGGGGAACCCGTTGCGCAACATGAACACGCTCTGCGTCGTCGCCTGCGCCACGACGAAGCTGGCGTTGGTGCCGAAGCCCAGCGCCGCCTGGTCGCCAACCGAGTTGCTGATGGTCGTTCCGTAGAAGATTCCGGCGCCACCACGCAGAACGGTCTTGCCCGAGTGCGTCAGCTGATAGGCAAAGCCTGCGCGCGGGCCGAAGTTATTGCGGTCCGTCTTGAACGCGCGCCGCGGCGTACCCTCGATGCCCGCAAACGTCACGACTCCCGGCGTACCGGACACGGGATTGATCGCGAGCGGATCGAACGAGTTCATCCGGTTGTTGATCTCGTACCGCGGGAACTCGGCTTCCCAGCGCAGTCCGTAATTGAGCGTCAGGCGGCCGGTCAGGCGCCAATCGTCCTGCGCGTACACCGCCGCGTACGACGCCCGGGTCTGAATGAGGTCCGACGCCTGGACGCTGGCGGCGTTCACCTCGCCGAGCAGGAATGACGCGAGCGCGTTGCCCGTGCCAGCCGCTCCCAGATTGCTGGTGATGAGTGGCGAGAACGTCAGGTTGCCCGAGGAGCCGCGATCGCGCCGCTCGTCGTTGCCACCCACTCGATACTCGCCACCGAACTTGAACGCATGTGTGCCCTTGGACCATGTCAGCGATTCGAGATACTGCGTGTCGGTGATCGGCGACTGGAAGCGCGAGACCGTCGGGCTGCCGAGCGACGCCGTGCCGAAGTTGGTCGTCGCCGCCGATGCGGTCGCAGACTGCGACGGGCCGTAGCCTGGGATGTTGAACACCGGGAACGCCTGATCGCTGACGCCGAGCAATCCGATCGTCGCGGCGTAGTTCTCTCCCAGGCCGGGATGACGATCGATGAACTTGCGTCGCAGGTAGGTGACCCGCGCCTCGTTGACCACTCCCGATCCGAACACGTGTGTGAAACCGGCAGTGACGTTCTGGACGCGCACGTCGGTCGCGTCGGCGAGTGGATCAGCGATCGGATTTCCGTACGAACCTGTCACGTTGGTCACTGCGTTGTTGATGTAGTAGCGAACGGTCAGCAGGTCGCTCACGCTCGGCTTGTGATCGATCTTGCCGACGAGAATGTCGCGATCGAGAGACGATTCGTTGTTGCCGACGTAGTTGCTGGCGTTGGTCGATGTCCCCTGACGGTTCGGCAGCGGGAAATACTGCAGCGCGGCCAGCGCAACGGGATCGAGTCGTTCGCGCGGAATCACGTTGCCGGCGAACGGCTGCCGCGTGAGCCCGTCGTAGATGACGATCGGCTGGCCCGCGGCGTTACGCAGATCCGAAAAGTCGCCGTTGCGATTGGCGAGCGTCGGCACCGTCGAGATGATCGGGTCGCTCACGAGTTGCCGCGTGCGCTCCCACGTGCCGAAGAAAAACGTCTTGCCGCGCTGGATCGGACCGCCGAACGTGCCGCCGAACTGATTCAGGCTCACGTCCGGTTTCTGGCTCGCAAAGAAGTTCTTCGCGTCGAGCGCGTCATTGCGCAGCGACTCGAACGCGGTGCCGGCGAATCTGTTGCTGCCCGATCGCGTCGACATCGTGATGATGCCGCCGGTCGAGTGGCCGTGCTCCGCCGCGTAGTTGTTGGTGATGACCTTGAACTCCTGCATCGCATCCACGGGCAGGCTCAGGATCTGCGACGGCCGATTGAGCGCGACGACGTTCGAGGCGTTGCCGCCATCGAGGCTGAAGTACTGATTGCGCGCGCGGCCGCCGGACACGGAGAAGAGCGGATAGTTCTCGGCGGTGCCGGCGCCCGTGTCGATCATGATGACGCCGGGGGCCAGCGTGACCAGTGACGAGGCCGCACGATTGGGCAGCGGCAGCGCGTCGATCATCTGCTGCGTGACCACCTGCCCGATCGTCGACGTCTGCGATTCGACGAGCGGTGGCGCGGAGGCCGTGACGTTGACCGTCTCCGACTGTCGGGCCACGCCCAGGGTCACGTCGATTGCCAGCGTCTGCGCGACCTGCAGCACGATCGACTGCTGCACGTACGGCGCGAAGCCATCGAGGCTCACGTCGACCCGATAGCGGCCGGGAACGAGCGCGGGGACGCGATAGAGACCCTGCTCGTTGCTGACGGTTTCCAGCGAGACGCCGGTCGCCTCGTTGGTCACCTTGACCGTCGCACCCGGAACTGCCCCTCCGCTCGAGTCCTTGACAACGCCGGTCAGCGTGCTGGAGCCGGCCTGAGCAGACAGCTCGGTAGGAGCGACGACGGAAACAGTCGCGAAGACGAGAACGGCAAAGAGGCGAACAGGATACGAGTGCATGCGCCGGTAGAAGGCAAATGACGAGCCGTTCTTTTCGGGGGCAAACTGGACGCGATCGGCTAGTCAGGCATAATATCTGTCAAATAAGACGGTTAATCAATCAAGTTACACGATATTTTTCTTGTAAATATGCTCGCTGCACGCAGCGACGGCTCGACGAGAACGTGTGACGGCCACGACCGACCATTGCTATGGGAAGAGCCGCGGAGGAACGACGTAGGACGGGATCAGAAGATCAGCTGTGTACGAAAGGCGAGGACATTTTCGGCCGGCCGTGCGCCTGCACCGTGGTCGAAGACGGTTCGTTCGAAATTCGATGTACAGCGCAGATTGTCGTTCAAGTACCAGTTCACCCCTGCCGTCCAGCCCGAGGCGATGTGGCTCGAGTCCGCAGACGCGAACCCGAGCGCGATCGCCTCGTCGTCGACCTTCAATGCCTGATACCGAAACGCCACCTGCAACGCCCCCCAGTGGTGAGCCGCCGGGTCGAACCGTGCGTGCGGCCGCACGCCGGTCTGCGCATCCGTCGCCGTTTCACCCGTGATCAGCCACGAACCGGCAACCTGCCAGGCTTGATGGGCAATGTCCTCGCGCACGGCGGCCCGGCGCACGGGTGCCTGGCTGCGGACGTACTCGCCGAAGCCGCCGAACCGGCCGTGATAGAACGAGACCTGCGGCGAATACCGCTCTCTCCTGCCGTCATTGGTCACGCCGTTCGCGTACGAGAAGTAGCGCTGCCGCAGCGTCTGCGTCTGAAAGAAACGAAGCGGCGTCCCCGTCTGGTCACCGGTCGATCCGGAGATCGCCAGCGCGAGCCCGTGCAGTGGATGCGTCGCATGCACGTTGAACGGCCGCACGACGAAGCGCCCTGAGATCTCTTTGCCGTCTCCCGTTCGCCGGCTGTAGCTGCCGCCGTCGCCAACGCCATTCATCACCCCGACGAGATAGCTGAACACGTCTCCACGCAGATCGCCGAGCGCCTGAACGCCGATGTCGCGGTTCGGGGCAACCGCGGTGGGCATGCCGCGCTCGAGAAACGTGAGATTCAAGGCGGATTGGAGCCGCTCCAAACCAAAGGGTGTCTTTCCCTTGCCGACGCGCAGTCGGAATGCGGGATTGAAGACCGTATCGATATAGAGATCCTGGACGACGGACGTGGTGGTGTTCGAAAAGTCAGGGTTCACGAAGAAGTCGAACCGGTGTGCCACCCGTCCTCGCACGCTCGGACGGAACCGCCGCAACACGAACGTGTCGGTGACGTTTTTCTGGTCGTCGTTCCACGCCAGCCGGGAATCCTCGTGCACGAGCAGTCCCAGCTGCACGCGATAATCTCCGCCGGCTGACGTGATGGCCATGCCATCCGGCACGCTCGCCGCACGGCGCGTGCGCGACGCCTGCTCACTGGCACGCGTCATCGAGGGCCCACCGAAGGTAGGGAGGCTCTGCGCGAACGCTGACGTGGCGGTCAGCAGCACGAGCAACGAGACGACGCTCGACAGGACCAACTACGTGCGCTGAGCCGACGGTTCGGCCAACGTTGGCACGAACGCATCAGACGACGCCACGACGGCCGCTTCGTCGGCCTCGCGCTTCACCTTCGGCAGCTGCACGGTGAAGAAGTAATAGAGCAGCACGACGTCGAGCGCTCCCACGGCGAACATGAGCAGGAACGCGAGGTTGCTCTCGACGAGGTGCAGTTCCTTCAGCAGGTTCGACAGCCCGAACGCCACCACCCACGCGTCGAAACTCATACAGACACGGCGGAATGTCTCAGGGCGAATCTGACGAATCAGCCACGCGCCAATGGGAACACCGACGATGATGCTCGGAAGGATGTACGGCATGAGCAGCGCGCTCTGCCACGTGAACAGGCCCGCGTAGAAATACGCGACGGCCGTCATCGATGATTCAGCGAGCCTGATGAAACCAAGCGCCGTCCGGAAGTTGCCTTTCGTGAAGCCCTGATTGCTCAACATCACCGCCAGCGGCGGACCGGAGATCGTCGTGACCGAATACAGCACGCCGACGCCGCCGCCGAACAGTGCCCCCACGGCGCGCTCGGATTTGAGGGGACGCCGGAAGCCGGCCGCCTGCAGCAGAATCAGCGGCAGCAGCGCCCAGAACGTGAAGAACTTCAACCATGCCGGACTCACACTCGAGACGAATACGGTGCCGAGGAGCACGCCGGGTGCGAGACCAATCACGATCGGCATCACGCGTCGCCAGACGGTCGGGATGCCCGCCCGATTCACCCACAGCATGTAGGCGTTGAGCACCACCTCGATAGGGATGAGCGCGGGATTGAGAACCCGGTTGGTCAGGAACAGCAGCGCCAACGGGACCGTAATCGATGAAAATCCGTAGCCGAGCGCGCCGTTGACGATGGCCGCGGCAAAGGTGATCCCGATGAGCGCGAGCGTTGTGGGTTCCATGAGCACATCTGTCAGGGGCAATTCGCGCGCCGGGCACGAGTTCGATAATGCGCGCGAATTCGCAGACCAACCGCGCAAGAGCCGTGACATGTCACGGTTGCCAGAATATTTCCTGGTATGATCCCGTCACATGTCACAGCGTACGTCGGCTCGTACTCCCGGCCACCACCCGCGTGTTCCAACCGATCAGTTGATTAACGCCGGCGCCACCAGCGGCGAAGAACGGCTGATTGGCGGTGATACCGGGCTGGCGGCGGTCATGAACCGGGCTCGCGTCGTCGCGCGCAGCAATGCGCCGGTCCTCCTCTTCGGCGAAACAGGTACGGGCAAGGAGATCATCGCGCGTGCCATTCACGAGGACTCGACGTTTCGCGACGGACCCTTTCGCCGCGTGAACTGCGGCGCCATCCCCTCGGAGTTGATCGACTCGGAGCTCTTCGGCCACGAACCCGGGGCGTTTACCGGTGCGGTCAGCCGCCGAAAGGGATGGTTCGAGCAAGCCAGCGGCGGCACGCTCTTCCTCGACGAGGTCGGCGAGCTCTCCCTCGCCGCGCAGGTCCGCCTGCTGCGCGTGCTGCAGGATGGCGAGGTGGTTCGCGTCGGCGGTGAGCGTCCCATCCACGTGAACGTCCGCATCGTCGCGGCCACGCATCGCGATCTGCCGGCGATGGTGGAGACGCAGACGTTTCGCGAGGACCTCTATTACCGCCTCTCGGTCTTCCCCATCGTCATTCCGCCGCTTCGCGATCGCCCCTCCGACATTCGCGCGTTTGCCGACTACTTCGCCGAACGGGCGGCCAATCGCTTCGGCGTGCGACCGGTCCCAGTGTCTGATGACGACGTGCGGCTGCTGGCGGCATATCGATGGCCGGGGAACGTCCGCGAGATGGCAGCAGTGATGGATCGCGCCGTGCTGATCGGACAAGGCCGCTTGCTCGCCGTCGGGCCGGCATTGGGACAGGTCGCCACGACGTCCGCGCCTGCGATCGGCGGTGGCGCTGTCGCGGAGAGCGAGGCGCCGACGACCATCGCGCCGCTCAACGAGGTCATGAAGCGGCACATCGAGCTCGCGCTTCGCCATACCCACGGACGCATCGAGGGCGTACACGGCGCCGCGCGCATCCTGAAAATCAACCCACACACGCTGCGCGCACGGATGCGGAAGCTCAAGATTGTGTGGAAGGACTTCCGGCCTTCGGCCGACGACGCAGACTCGTAGTCTCCGGCTTCAGCCGGACCGATTCAAACCTGCGATAATTCGCGCGTCATGAAAGCCCTAGCCCTGGTCCAGATCCTCGTGTTCGTTGCAGTCGCGGCTCCCGCCTCGGCGCAGTGGCTGAAAGAACCGACCCGCGGCATCCCGCGCACGGCCGATGGAAAACCGAATCTCTCGGCGCCGACCCCGCGCACGGCGGATGGCAAGCCGGATCTCTCCGGCATCTGGAACAAGCTGTCGCCGAAGTATCACCGCAACATCGCCGCGGATCTGAAGCCGGACGAGATCCAGCCGTGGGTGCACGAGCTCGTAAAGGAGCGCGCCGAGAATCTGGGCAAGGACTACATGAACGTCGTGTGCCTGCCGCTCGGGCCGGGGTACGTGACCGCGGCGGACATCACGGGTGCCGAGCAGGTGAAGATCGTGCAGACGCCGACGCTCATCATCATGCTCAATCCGGATCTCACCTACCGCCAGATCTTCATGGACGGGCGATCGCTCGAAGCGTCGCCCAATCCCAGCTGGATGGGTTATTCGATCGGTCACTGGGATGGTGACACGCTGGTGGTCGAGAGCAACGGATTCAACGCCGGCTCGTGGCTCGATCACGATGGCCGCTCCCACACCGAAGCGCTGCGCATGACCGAACGCTATCGGCGCCGGGACTTCGGTCATCTCGAGGTCGAAGTGACGCTCTCCGATCCCGGTGCGTATGCGCGCCCGTGGACCGTGGCCGTGGAGGCGGTGGCGGCACCTGACACCGAGATGATCGAGTGGGTATGCACCGAGAACCGTCGCATGCTGGACCACTGGGTGGGTAAGGCATCGGACGAACGCACCGGTGAGGTGGCAGTCGCGCCGGAGATCCTTGCCAAGTACGTCGGCACGTACGAGGAGCAGAAGCCCTATTGGCGGCAAGCGGCACGAGTCGTCACGATGAGTGTGCGCAATGGCAAGCTGATCGCGAACATGGACGGTCGCGGCGAGGTCGAGCTGATCGCGACGTCGAACACCGAGTTCGCCGGTCTCTACGGTCTGGGCGTCGAGTTCATCCAGGACGGTGCCGGCGGCCTCTTCGTGAAGCACGTGTCCGGCAATTATCGCTTCGCGCGAAAATAGGCGACAGCCATGTCGACGTGTCACCGCCTGCGATGCTGAGTGCCGCCGAGCAGACGGCCCTGCGCGAATTCATGATCCGCGTCCGACAGCTGCTGGGTCCAGAGCTCAAGTCCGCGCGGCTATTCGGCTCTCGTGCACGCGGCGAAGGACACGAATATTCCGACCTCGACATCGCGCTCGTCGTCGGATCCGGCGTACGCGCAAGAAGGTACGAGATATACGACCTCGCCTACGACATCGGTCTGGAGCATCGGATGATACTCGCGCCGATGATGATCGAAGAGACGCGTTTCCAGGAACTCAAAGACCGCGAGCGCCTGATCGTCAGCGAGATCTAACGCTGATCGTGGACGCGGAGCGCTTCCTTACCGAGGCGAAGCGCATCGTCGCCACCTGACGGTTCGCGGATCCCGGAGAAAGCCACGCGCTTCAGCTCTTCGAGCAGCGCGCCTCGAAAGGCGCCGCGCGGGATCGCGCGGCTCATAGCAGACCCTCCGACGTCAATCAGATTCCGACGCGCGTCTTCACGTAGAACGTCCGCCCCGGCTGCGGGAATCCCCAGGCCAGCTGGTAGTTCCGGTCGGTGACGTTCTTCAAGCCGAACACCACGTCGAAATTGCGGATGACGTCGTACTGCGCAGCGACGTCGAGCAGCGTGTACGAGCCCGTGCGCACGTACGGAAACACGGGTGGAGGGTTGACATCGCTCCAGCGATCTCCGGCGATGTCGAGGCTCGGCGTCACCGTGAGCTGTCCGATCGGCCGCCATGCGGCGTAGAGGAACGCCTTGCTGTTCGGCACGCCGGTCGGCCGCAGGTTCGGTTGCAGCACGTCGGTGATCTTCCGACTGAGTGCCGTGTAATTGCCACCGATCGTCAGTCGGTCTCCAACAGGTGCGTCGACCGCCAGCTCCACACCGTAGAAGCGGCCATCACCAACGTTCTGCGTCTGCGTCGTCGTATCGGGCAAGACCACGGTCTGAATCAGATCGCGCACGTCGCTGTAGAACACGGTGGCCTCGAGGCGAACGTCATTCGACGCTTTCCCTTTCCAGCCCGCCTCGACGTTGGTGGCGCGTTCGGGACCAAGATTCGGATTGGGGGTCGCGGTGCCGAACCGCGTGCTGTACAGCTCGAAGATGACCGGGAACCGCGCGCGATCGGACACGCTGGCGTGAACTTGGGCCGCCTCGCTGTAACGCCAGATCACGGCGCCCTGCCAGTTGAACGAGTCGGATCCACCTTTCGGATATTCGAACAGTCCCCTGGCGGCGCTGAAGTCCTCGGCCTTGGTGATGTCGTACTTGTCATAGCTGATGCCGCCGACGACGTCGACCGAGCCGGTCGCGTGCACGGTGTCTTCGACCGCGAGCGACCACGTATCCTGAGTCTGCTCCTGCAGCGGCTCCTCCGATCGAAACGTCGGACTGGTCGGACGGTTCGTCTGCTGTTCGCGATGCACGTCGGTGCGATAGAAGGCAGCGGCCTTGATCGAGCTCGCCCCCCACGTCGTGCCGACCTCTCCACTTCCGCCGTACGCGTGATCGTCGTACGGACTGTGGAAGCGGCCATTGGCCGATTGCGTCGTGTAGGTGAGGTCATCGAACGCATCGAGACCGTTCGCAAAGGTGTTGTAGTACACCTTCGTCTTCACGTACGACGCCCGGCCGAGTTGCGTCTTCGACAGGAACGCGGTGTTCTGCACGTCCCAATAGGGCCAGCGCCAATAGCTGTTCGGCGGAACGGGCGGATTGTTGAAGACGTTGAGCGGCGCACCCTTCTCACCCAGCTGCTTGATGTAGTTGACCGTGTACTCGTCGGTCGCGTTTGGCGTAAAGCCGGCCTTCAGGTTGTAACGTGAGTCGGAGCTATCCGAACTGAGGCGACGGCTGTCGCGCTGCAGTGAATTGGCCGTCGGCGTGTAGTTGCCGGACAGCGACCAGAAATCGCGATCGGCGTAGTTGGCGCTGCCCTGCAGGTAGTACTTCGGCTGCCGGGTACCAACCATCGCGTATCCATTCCAGCCTTCGGCGTCCGATCGACCGCCGGTCCAGAAACTGCCTTCCGCCTCGAAGGGCTTCGTCGGCTTGCGGGTGACGAGATTGATCGCGCCGCCCATCGCGCCGGGTCCGTCGATGACCGACGCGTACCCCTTCTGAATCTGCACCTCCGACACGTCCGCCGTCAGGAAGCGCGCGAAGTCGAGCCGGTTGTCGGCGGGAAGATAGATGCGGACGCCGTCGACCATCAGCGGCACCTGCCAGCGGCCGAACCCGCGGACGAAGATGTCGCTCTCGTTGCGGCGCCCGTTCGAGTCGAACGTGCTGACAACCCCGGGCACCACGTTCACCGCCTGGTCGAGCGATTTGCGATCGAACATCCATATCCGCTCGCTCGAGAGCACGACCCCGCCGACCCCGGGCTGCCCATCCGGACCGCCGACGACAACAATCTTGCCCAGGTCGAAGACGTATTCTTCGTCGGCGGCCGGTGTGGTGGAGGAGCCTGACGTCTGTGCGGACGGCGGCGGAGGATTCTGTTGAGCGGACGCGACCGCGTGGATGCCCGTGACCAGGACCGTCAACGCGCACACGACCAGCCGGGAGCGCCGCAGCGACTCCGGCGCGACGAACACTGACATGCTGAATCCTCGCAAACGCGACGCGGACCTGACACGATCCGCACGACCCTTGCAGACGCAGGGCCACGTCAGCGTTTGTAACGTACCAGCGCTAGTCAGCGCAATACTAGACGACTATTGCAGTTGGTTCTAGTCGATTTATTACTTGGCAATCATGACTTCCGTCGCTTTCACCACCGCGCTGACACTGTCGCCCTTGGCGAGCTTCAGCTCTTCGGCGCTTCTGCGGGTGATGACCGACTCGATGAGATCGTCGCCGACACGAATCGTGACGTGCGCCAGCACATCACCCCAGATGATCTCTTCCACAGTCCCTCGCAGGCTGTTGCGCGCGCTGAGTGCCATGTGCATGCTCCTGGTAACGGTCCGCCTGAGAGGCGAACGCTGCGTCGATCGCGAGAACCGACTAGAATCGTGGGTAGTATGACCCGAGACTGCCTCGAGCAGCCTAGACTCGTACGGGTGATCGCCATCGCCGCCCTGGTCACGCTGGCAACGCTGACATCCCTGACCGCGCAAGGTCCCGGCAGTCGGACGGTTGCGGTGGCTGCTGCATCGGACCTGCAAACGGTGCTCCCGGCACTGCTCTCCGGCTTCGAGAAAGCCACCGGGATCAAAGCGACGACGTCATTCGCCTCTTCTGGGAGCTTCTACGCGCAGATTCAGAACGGCGCGCCATTTGACGTCTTCTTTTCGGCCGACGTGGATTACCCGCGTCGCCTCGTCGCCGCCGGTCATGCGGATGCCGACACGCTGTATGCGTACGCGACCGGCCGGCTCGTGCTGTGGACGCGCACGGACAGCGGACTCGACGTGAAGAAGGGCCTCTCGCTGCTGCGTGACGTGCGCGTTCGCCGCATTGCCATCGCCAACCCGGATCTGGCGCCGTACGGACGGGCGGCCGTCGCGGCCCTCAAGGCGAACAACGTGTACGAAGTGGTCAAGGACAAGCTGGTGTTCGGGGAGAACATCTCGCAGACCGCGCAGCTGGCGCAGTCGGGCAACGCCGACGTGGGCCTGCTCGCGCATTCGCTTGCGGTCGGCGACGTATTGCAAGCCAGCGGAAGCTTCTTCGACATCCCCTCGACCGCGTATCCACCGGTGGTGCAGGCAGCCATCCTCGTCTCGACGTCGCGGAACAAGGACGCGGGCCGTGCGCTGCTGCAGTACATCAAGAGCGCCGAGGCGCGACAGACGTTTGCGGCGTTCGGCTTCGGTCCACCACCGCGACCGTAGCGAGGCTGACACGAGACCTCGCGTGTAATTCAAAATGCAAGAGTCAAAATTCAAACCGCGCGAACACTCGGCAACGTCGGCTTTTGCATTTTGCATTTTGCATTTTGCATTCTTCTGATGGACTGGCAGGCATTCGGGCTGAGCGTCAGACTCGCCGCCACGGTATCGGCGATTCTGCTCGTCCTCGCCGTTCCGCTGGCGTACTGGCTCTCGGTCACGCGATTTCGCGGCCGCTTTCTCGTGGAATCGCTCGTGTCGCTCCCGTTGGTGCTGCCGCCGACCGTCCTCGGCTTCTACGTGCTCGTGGCGCTCGGCGCAAGAAGTCCCATCGGTCGGCTGTGGACGGAGTGGTTCGGCCACGGTCTCGTCTTCACGTTCGAGGGGCTCGTGATCGCGTCGCTCCTCTACAGCCTGCCGTTCGCCGTGCAGCCGCTCGCCGCCGCGTTCGCACAGCTCGATCCGTCGCTGCGCGATGCATCGGCTGTCCTTGGCGTGTCACCGTGGCGAACCTTCCTCCGCATCACGATGCCGCTCTCGATCGAAGGGTTCCTGGCGGCGCTGGTGCTGACCTTCGCGCACACGATTGGCGAGTTCGGCGTGGTGCTGATGGTCGGCGGCAATCTCCCCGGCATCACGCGCACGGTGTCGATCGCCATCTACGACGACGTCCAGGCGCTGCGCTATGACGCGGCGAGCGCGACGGCATTGGCGCTGCTGCTCCTGTCGTTTCTTCTGCTTGCGGCCGTCTACGGGATCCGCCGACGGCCGTGGGCCGCCTCACCGCTCGCATGACGCTGGCGGCGACGATCGTCGCGCGCGTCTCCCCGTCGTTCACGATCGACGTCGATCTCAGAGCGTCGGCGGGCATCACGATCCTCTTCGGCGCCTCGGGGTCGGGAAAGAGCACCATCCTGCGCTGCATCGTCGGGCTCATGCGGCCGGACGAAGGGCGAATCGCACTCGACGAGACCATCCTCTACGACGGCCACAACCGCGTCAACGTGCCGCCGCAACATCGCCGCGTCGGCATGGTGTTTCAGCAGCTCGCGCTGTTCCCACATCTGACGGTCGCCGGAAACATCGGCTACGGCCTCAGCGACCTTCCCGAGGCCGAGCGCAACCGCCGGCTGGCCGAGACGGCACGGATGTTCCGAATCGAGACCCTCCTCGATCGCAAGCCGGCCCGCCTATCCGGTGGCGAGCGACAGCGCGTCGCGCTCGCGCGCACGCTCGTGACCGAGCCGTCGCTGCTGCTGCTGGACGAACCGCTGACGGCGCTCGACTTCGATATCCAGTCGCGCATCATCGACGACCTGCGCCGATGGAACGAACAGCGTCGCATTCCGGTGCTGTACGTGACGCACGCGCACCGCGAGGTCTACGCGCTCGGCGAGCAGGTCATCGTCATCGCCAACGGCCGCGTACTGGCCACCGGCGTTCCGCACGCCGTGCTCGAACATCCGGCCCACCCGCTGGTCGCGAACCTCGCCGGATTCGAGAACCTGCTCGAGGGCCAGGTGCTTGCTCGCGACGAGATCGGCGGAACGATGCAGGTTCGCCTGGGCACATCCGGACCGGACCTCGAGGTACCGCTCGCGGATGTGCCGAGTGGATCGGCGGTCGCCATCGGCATTCGTGCCGGAGACATCCTGCTCGCGAACGAACCGCCGCACGGCCTCAGCGCGCTCAACATCATCGAGGCATCGCTGGCCACGACCCGCCGGGAAGGGCCGGCAATTGTCGCCGATGTGCGGACGACCTCGGGCACGCGGCTCGTCGTCCATGTCACGCCGCGGGCGTTCGAGCGGCTGGGCCTGCACTCCGGCGGGCGCGTGTGGCTGGCGGTGAAGAGCTACTCCTGCCGCATTGCACGTAATAATACGGTTCGAGGCGAATTTTGATGACACTCATCACCGTTTCCGCCGCCGCCCAACGACTCGGAATCGGCTACTCCACCCTCAAGCAGTGGATCTACAGCGGCAAAGTGCGGACGACGACCACCGCCGGCGGCCATCACCGGATCTCGGAGGCCGAGATCGACCGCCTCATCGCCCGCGGCGCTCCCGAGGGCGCCAGTTCCACGTCGCGAAAAGGGCCAACCGGCATCATCGTCAGCCTGAGTCCCCGCAACAAGCTGCGCGGCTATGTGGACGAAGTGCGTGTCGACGGACTGCTCGCCCAGGTCCGGCTGCGCATCGGCGATCAGACGCTGACCGCGGTGGTCACCGCCGACGCGATCGCTGAACTGAAGTTGAAGCGTGGAGACGATGCCGTCGCGATCATCAAGTCGACGGAGGTGATGATCGGCCGCGAGGCCGCGCGGCAGCCGTCGCGACGCCGCAACTCGTCCGGCAGGCGCCGCTAACGCTCACACCGAGGGCCTCTGGTGGTGAGCGGACGCGCGGAGTCACTGAATGAGTCGATTTCAATCGATTTGAATCCTGGTTCGGGTTGTCTATAGAGTGGACCCTTCATGTTCACTCCTCTCCGACACGTTTGCCGCAGCTCCGTCGCGGCGCTGCTCGTCCTCATCATCGCCGCGTCGCCGGCGCTGTCGCAGGTCGCCGCCGGCAACATCACCGGCATCGTCAAGGATCCCGATGGGCGGGCGGTTCCGGGCGTCACCGTCACCGTCACCGACATCGCCACCAACCGGCAGCGCGTGGCCATCACCACGGCGGACGGTGTCTACACGGCCGCCAGTCTGCCGCCGGGCGAGTACCGCATCGACGTCGACCTGGCGGGATTCAAGTCCATCCGCCGCGAGGGTATCCGTTTGACGACGGGTGAAAAGGCGCGCCTCGATTTCGAGCTCACGGTTGGAGGGCTTCAAGAACAGGTGACGGTGATTGGCGACGCGCCCATCGTCCACGCCGAATCCGCGAGTCTCGGCACCGTCGTCGAGCACGAACAGGTCGTGCAGCTGCCGCTGAACGGCCGCCTGTTCATCATGCTGGCGGCGATCGCGCCCGGTGTGGCGCTGCCGCCGAATTCCGTGCTGCCGCGCATCAACGGCGGCCGGCCGCGGACAAACGAGTACCTCTTCGACGGCATCTCCGTCCTGCAGCCGGAGCCGGGGCAGGTCGCCTACTACCCGATCGTCGACGCCATCCAGGAGTTCAAGATCGAGAGTAACAGCCCGGCCGCCGAGTTCGGCCGCTTCAATGGCGGCGTGGTGAATCTCACCACCAAGTCGGGCGGCAATGTGGTGCATGGCAGCGTGTTCGAATTCTTCCGGAACGAGCACCTCAACGCGCGCAACGTCTTTCAGTTAGCGCTTGCCGTCAAACCTGAGTACCGCAGGAACCAATACGGCGGAATGCTGGGCGGTCCCGTGGTGAAGGATCGAACGTTCTTCTTTGCGGACTATCAGGGCCAGCGTCAGCGGATTGGCCGGACCGTGACGTCCACGGTTCCGACGCTGCTGCAGCGCCAGGGCGTGTTCACCGAAGCGATCGCCGGGCGGGTGCCCGTCATTTACGATCCATCGACGACGTCGGGTTCGACCCGATCGCCGTTCGCGGGTAACGCCATTCCACGGAGCGCCATGGATCCGGTTGCGCTCGCACTGCTGGAGCGCTACCCGCTGCCGACATCCGCGGGCACTGCGAACAACTACAGTCGCACGGCGAGCGAAATCGACGATCAGGAGCAGGGCGACGTGCGCCTGGATCACAAGTTCGGCTCCGGTCGCGACCAGGCATTCGGTCGTCTGACATTCTTCCAGGACAAGGCCACGCCGGTCACCGCGTTCCCGGATGGCAGCGGCGCGATCCCGGCAGGAAGCGTGTCCATCGGACCGCAGGACACGCGATCGTGGGCGTTCGCCTCGAATTACCAGCACACCTTCTCCACCAACCTCCTGAACGAAGTGCGCATCGGAGACACACGCCGCCGGGTCGAACGTACGGCGGCGCAGTTGTCCGGATCGGCCGGAACCACGCTCGGTATTCCGGGACTTCCCGCGGACCCGCACTTCCCCACGACGATGCCGACGTTCGCGCCCAACGGGTACCAGCAACTCGGATCGCCACAGAACACCGCGTCCAACTTCAACACCAGCGTCAGCGAAGTCGCTGATTCGCTGACGTGGCTGAAAGGGCGCCATACCATCAAGGCAGGACTCGATTGGCGGTGGGAGCGGCTCAACGTGACGCAACCTCCGTGGCCGACCGGCACCTTCACGTTCAGCACCGTGGGAAGCGATTTGCCCGGCGTCACTGGCACCGGCAATGCCTTCGCGAGCTTCCTGTTGGGACAGGTACAGACATTCGCGATCGACTTCCAGCAGTCGGAGATCAAGGAGCGCGCGCGCTTTCAGGAGTATTTCGTTCAGGACGACTGGAAGGTATCGGATCGCCTGACCATCAATCCGGGGCTGCGTTACACGCTCAACTTTCCGTCGACCGAGATCAACGGCCAGACCGCCGTGTTCAACCTGCAGACGCGGTTGCTCGAGTATCCCGGCGCCGAGCCAGTACGACCGTTGAAGAAGAACAACTTCGGTCCCCGCTTCGGGGCCGTCTACAGGGTGACCGACAGGACCGTCGCGAGTGCGGGATACGGGCTCGTGTGGATCGAGATGGCTGGAATCACCACGCCCTTCACGACGCCGACGTTTCCCTTCCTGCATGAAGTCACGCAGCGGACGCTCGACAACATCGCGCCGGCCTTCGTGCTGGCGAAGGGACCGACTGTGGCGCCGGTGAGCCCGACGCCGGAGGCGGGCCTGGGACAGGGTGTGTTCGCGGTCGATGGCACGCTCGGCTCGGGCTATGCGCAGCAGTGGAATGCGTCGGTGCAACGCGAGCTGACCAGCAACACCGTCGTCGAGGTGTCGTACATCGGTTCGAAGATTACCCACGTGGGAATCCCGGACAGCAACATGAATCAGTTGACCGAGGAGCAGTTGCGACTCGGTTCGTCGCTCCTCACCCGCGTGCCGAACCCGTACTTCGGCATCGTCCCGCGTTCGTCGTCGATTGGCGACCCGACGGTGACGGTCGCGCAGCTCTTGAAGCCCTATCCCGAATACACGGCAGTCAGCCTGTACAGGAATAACGTCGGCGTCAGTCGATATCAGGGCATCGCGGTGAGTATTCGTCAGCGACCGACACGCGGTCTGACCTACTCCGCTGCCTACACGCGGTCGACGCTGAAGGACACGGCGTCTTCCGTCTTCGACGCGTCGATCCTGACGGGGCCGCTGACCAACGCCGCCGTCGCGGACAGTCACAATCTCGCTCGCGACTACGACTATTCCACCGGTGACATTCCGCATTACTTCGGCGCTTCGCTCGTGTGGGATTTGCCATTTGGCGGCGGCCGCGGCAAACAGCCGCGGGGGGTCGTCGGGACACTCGCACGCGACTGGAGCGTCGGGGCGGTTGTGACGCTGCAGTCGGGCGTCCCGGTTGCCGTGACGCAGGCCAACTCGCTCGGCTACGCCGGCTTCACGACGCAACGGCCGAATCTGGTCGGCGATCCGCAACTGCCATCTGAGGAACGCACGCCCGCGCACTGGTTCAACACGGCGGCGTTCGCTACGGCGAACCAGTTCTCGCTCGGCACTGCGTCGCGCAACCCGGTGCGGGGCCCGTCGTATCGCGATGTGGATCTCGCCGTGATGCGTCTCGTCCCGATCGGTGACAATCGCTCTATCGAGCTGCGGGCCGAGGTATTCAATCTATTGAACACTGTCAATCTCGGTGCGCCGGCTGCAACGCTGGGCGCGGCGAACTTCGGGACGATCACGTCCGCCCTCGACCCACGGGTCGTCCAGCTGGCCGTGAAATTCGCTTTTTAGGTTGTTGAGTAGCTGGGCAGTTGGGCAGCTGGGTAAGGACACTTGTCATCATTGCCGGTTCCACACCACCTGAGGACAAGTGCTTTAACCCCATCTACTTATCCGCCCAGCAACCCAGCTGCCGGGCCCGCGCGTTTTGCTTTTGTCGAGCAGCGCGGGTACACTCTTAGGACGGTGTTCGCCCTGAGCTGCTGCACCTGCGCCTGTTGTTGTACTTGTACAAGGACCCACCGGTCCCGCGCGCTCACGTGTCAGCAGTTTGGGTAAATCGCAGAACACACCAGATTCGCTGAACCCAGTGAAGCCCGGGACCAGAATCCCGGGCTTTTTTGTTTTTGTTTATGTCGATTGCCGTATCGCCAGACCTGACCACCGAGCTGCAGCTCGACCACCTCCGCGCGCTGGAAGCCGAGAGCATCCACATCATGCGGGAGGTCGTGGCCGAGTTCGAACGCCCGGTGATGCTCTATTCCATCGGCAAGGACTCCTCGGTCCTCCTCCGGCTGGCGCAGAAGGCGTTCCATCCGGGTCCGATCCCGTTCCCGCTGCTCCACATCGACACCACCTACAAGTTCCGCGAGATGATTCAGTTCCGCGACGACATGGCGAAAGCCGTCGGCGCGCGGCTCATCGTCCACACGAACGAAGAGGCGATTGGCGAGGGCACGCAGCCGTTCAAGGTCGGGACGCAGCGCTGCTGCGGCCTGCTGAAGACGAAAGCTCTTCTCGACGCGCTCCAGGCCGGCAACTTCGATGCGGCGATCGGCGGCGCGCGCCGCGATGAGGAGCGCTCACGCGCGAAGGAGCGAATCTTCTCGGTCCGCGACCCGAATGGTCAGTGGGACCCGAAGCGGCAGCGACCCGAGCTCTGGAACCTGCTGAACGGGCGTATCCGGCCAGGCGAGAGCATCCGCGTGTTTCCGCTCTCGAACTGGACCGAGATCGACATCTGGCAGTACATCAACGTCGAGAACATCCCGATCGTCCCGCTCTATTACGCCAAGGAGCGCGAGGTCATCGTCCGCGGCAACTCGCTGATCGTGCAGGAACAGCCCTTCGTCGTGACGATGCCCGGCGAAAAGCCGCAGCTGGTCAAGTGCCGGATGCGCTCGCTTGGCTGCTCCCCGTGCACCGGCGCGATCCATTCGGACGCCGACACGGTCCCGAAGATCATCAACGAGCTGATCGCCACCAAGCAGTCCGAGCGACTGCTCCGCATCATCGATCACGACCAGGACGGATCCATGGAGGTCAAGAAGCGGGAGGGGTATTTCTGATGACGGGTAAACTCCCAACTCGCCACTCGAGCCAACTCCCAACTCCCAACTCTCAACTCCCAACTCATAGCTCGCAGCTTTTTGGGAGTTGGTCGAGCGTCAGACGTTGGGAGTTGGGAGTCGGGCGTTGGGAGTTGGGAGTTGACATCCGGAGGGTGCGTTAGATGTCCGGAGGTCTTCTCCGTATCTGCACCGCCGGCAGCGTAGACGACGGGAAGAGCACGCTGATCGGCAGACTGCTGCACGACACGCGCGCGGTGTACGAGGATCAGGTCAGCGCGGTCGAGAAGGCGTCGAAGAACCGCAACGCCGGCCCCATCGACTTCTCGCTCTTCACCGACGGGTTGAAGGCCGAACGCGAGCAGGGGATCACGATCGACGTCGCCTACCGCTATTTCGCCACGAACCGGCGTAAGTTTATCCTCGCCGACACGCCCGGGCACGAGCAGTACACCCGCAACATGGCCACGGGCGCATCGACGGCGGAGGTCGCGATTCTGCTGGTCGACGCCCGCAACGGCGTTCGCGTGCAATCGCGGCGGCATGCGCGCATCGCGCGGCTGCTCGGCATCAAGGACTTCGTGCTGGCGGTCAACAAGATGGACCTGGTCGGGTTCGATCGCGACGTGTTCGAGAAGATCGTCGACGACTTCGAAGAACTGCTCAAGGGCGCGTCGGTCCACGCGATTCCGCTGAGTGCGCTGAACGGCGACAACGTGATCTCGCTCAGCGAGAACACGCCGTGGTTCAGCGGCCCGACGATGCTCGAGTATCTCGAGACCGTGCAGGTGCATCGCAATCTGCCGGCGCTCCCTTTCCGCTTTCCGGTGCAGCTGGTGAGCCGGCCGAACCAGGAGTTCCGCGGCTACGCCGGCCAGATCGTCTCGGGGATGGTCCGCATCGGCGATCGCGTGACGGTTCTGCCGTCCGGCCGCAACGCCCGCGTCAAGCGCATCGTCACCTTCGACGGGGAACTGGCGATGGCGTTCGCGCCGCAATCGGTCACGCTGACGCTGGATGACGAGATCGACATCTCGCGCGGCGACACGCTGACGATCGAACCCGCGTTCGTGGGACAGAAGTTCGAAGCGGAGCTGGTGTGGATGGATGAGCGGCCGCTCGATCCCGGCCGCCTGTATCTGCTGAAGCACTCGACGAAAACGGTGAGCGCCGAGCTGAGTCACGCGCTCGTTCTGAATCAGATCGGGACCGTGCAGATCTCCACGGCCCGGCCGATTGTCTTCGATCGGTATACCGAGAACCGCGCGACCGGCAGCTTCGTCCTGATCGACCCTGGGACGCAGTTCACATGCGGCGCGGGCATGATCACCGAGCCGATTCGTCAGACGGCCACGCTCCACACGGCGCCGCTCACGTTTGCCGAGCGGCTGGCGCAGCTGGCGCGGCGTGCGGCGACGGACGAAGAAGCGGCGGAAGCGGTACGCAAGACTCTCGAGGAGATGCTGACGTGAGCGTCGTAGATGTGGAGTCAGTCAAAACCCAAATCCCAAAGCCCAAAGCCCAAGACCCAATCGAGGTCGAGGCATTTGCGGTGATCGATCGCGCCCTTGTCACGGCGCAGGCGCCGTGCATCACCTCGAGCTTCCAGGCCGAGTGCGTCGTCCTCACGCACATGCTGCTGCAGCGGCGCCCGGATATTCCGGTGCTGTTCCTCGACACGTTCCATCACTTTCCGCAGACGCTCGCCTATCGCGATGAGCTCAGCGAGCGGTGGGGCCTGAAGCTGGTGACGCTGAAGGCAGCCGAACCGTCGGTTGGCTTGTGGGCGCGCGAAGGCGTCGACGCGTGCTGCAAGCGACACAAGGTGGAACCGCTGTTCGCCGCGCTCGAGGGATACGACACCTGGTTCACCGCGCTGCGGCGCGAGCAATCGGCGTCGCGCGCGAACCTCCAGGAGATCGAGCCGTTCCGATTGCCGACCGGCAGGCATCTGCAGCGTGTCGCGCCGATCGCCGCGTGGACGACGCGTGACGTCTGGCGCTACGCGAAGGCGCACGACATTCCGCTGCTGCCGTTGTACCAGCTGGGATACACGAGCATCGGCTGCGAACCGTGCACCGAGCTGCCGCCCGATCCAGACAACCCGCGCTCCGGACGATGGCAGGGACAGAAGCTGGAATGCGGCATTCACATACAAGCTGAGTAGCCTGGTGGCCAGGCAGTTGGATCGCTTCGCTTCTCGGGGTGCTTTTCCCCAGCTACCGAGCAACCCAGCTACCTAGCCACTTACTTCTCGCATGCCGCTCAGTCGCGATCGTACTCTCCTCGTGATCGCGTTCATGGCGGCCGCGAGCACAGCCGCCTGGACCTACTGGCCCGCGTTCAGTTCGTACCTCATAGACGACGACTTTCAGTGGATCGACGGCGCGATGCAGCTGGGCGCATCGCGCGCGTTCGTCGTGTCGGGGCGCACGCATTTCTATCGCCCGATCCTCGAGCTCTATTTCAGCCTGATGTACGCGGTGTTCGCCTGCAGCGCGCGGGCGTTGCACGTTGCGAGCGTGTGCATTCACATCGCCAATGCGTGGCTGGTCATGCTGCTCGCATTACGGATGACACGAGACGCTCACCATCCGGACGGCTCGCGAATTTTCGCATCTCTGGCGGCGATCCTGTTTGCGGTGCAGCCGGGCCCGGCGCAGGCCGTGCTGTGGCCGTCGGCGGTTGGGACGCTTCTTTCCGCGACGTTCGGGCTTCTGTTCATACTGGCCGACATGAATTCGCGGACCGTAACGATCCGCGCCGCTTCCCGAGGGCACGTTCATGCCGGACGCGAGGAAGGCAAGAAGTTGCGGCGCGGACCTTTATGGTCCGCGACAGCGATTGCCCTCATCGCGTATGCCGCTTCAATGGGCGCGCACGAGAGCGGAGTCATGTGGCTGCCGGCGGCCGTGCTCATTCGGTACGCGGGTCTTCGCCAAGGCGACGAAGCCCAACGCCTCAGCATTCGCGCGCTCGCTCGCCACTATGCCCCCGCGCTTTTCCTTCTATTTGCCTATGCGGGTCTGACCGCGTGGATCAACAGTCACAACTACGTGATCACCGAGGGACAGTATCGGCCCGGCGCTCACATGATCACGAATCTGCTGATGTACCTCGTCGCGCTCTATGCGGGTCGTCAGCGGTGGGTTGAATACGTGGCGGTCGCGGTACTGATCGTGGTTGGCATGTGGCGGGGTTCGCCGCTCGTGCGCGCGTGGTGCCTGTGGCTGATCGCGGCACTGCTGCCCGTGCTGCCGTTCATGCCCCCGCCCTCGTCCCGGTACCTCTACGTGTCCGCGATTCCGTTCAGCTTTCTCGCCGCATTCGGCATCGTCTGGGTGACGACGACCCTGCGCGCACGCGGGGGCGCACTGGGACACGTCTCTGCTGTGACCGCGGCCTTACTGCTGACGGCGTTCGTCGCAGGGCGCTCGGCGTCGTTCGCGCGCAAGGGAACCGAGGGCTTTCGCAACGACGCGTCGCGCTACTTCGCTCTCGCCGAGCACCTGAATCGTCCGGACACGGATGTGTCATGGATCCAGCCGCTCTATCTCGATCCATTGGCGCGCGTGGCGACCTGTAATCCACTCGCGAGGTACGAAAATTTGCGCTGAATGCGTCGGCGCGCCTGCTGAAGCCAGGGGCCGGGCGGATTGAACGCCTGCATCGTATCTGGTATGTTCGGGCGCCGTCAGCGGACTGGCTCATTCCCACGGAGGACGCTAAATCACATGGCCACATCTTCACCAGGCACCGGACGTGTCTCGGCAGCGGGACACTGGGACACGTCGTACGAGTGGAAGATCATTCTGATTCTGAGCATCGCCTTCGGGCTCGTCGGCCTCGATCGATTCGTGTTGCCGGTTCTGGCGCCCGCGATGATGCGCGACCTCGGGATGACGAACGCCGACGTCGGGAACCTTGTCGGCATCCTCGCTGTGGCGTGGGGGATCGCGGCTTTCGTCATGGGCTACATGTCGGATCGCGTCGGGCGTCGCAAGGTGCTCATCCCTGCTGTCGTCGTGTTCTCGCTGATGTCCGCGCTCAGTGGGATCGCGGCCGGCGTCGGGATGCTGCTCATCATCCGCGCCCTCATGGGGATCGCCGAAGGCCCTGTCGCCTCCACCGGCGTCGCGGTTGCCGTCGAAGCGTCGCATCCGAGCCGGCGCGGCATGAACAACGGGATCTTCCAGTGCATGATTTCGATGTTCGGGCTCGCGCTCGGGCCTCTCATCGCCACGCAGCTCCTGCAATTCACCAACTGGCGCACCGTATTCATGATCGTCGGTGTGCCGGGCCTGATTGTCGCGGTGGTGATGTATTTCGTCGTCCGCGACCCGGTGGCGCGCAAGACAACCGACGGCACGCCCGCCCCACGCGCCTCGTTCGGAGAGCTCTTCGCGCATCGCAACGTGCCGCTGGCGATGCTGACGCTGATGTGCGCCATGACCGGCATCTTCGTCATGGCCGCCATGATGCAGGTCTATCTGGAGAACTATCTGAAGCTGCCGACGGTCCAGGCCGGATACGTGTACTCGGCGATCGGGTTCGGCGGCTGTCTGGGGCAGTTCGGCGTGCCGGCGATTTCGGATGTGATCGGTCGCAAACCAGCAACGGTGCTCTCGTTCATCATCGCCGCGATTTTCCTGTATCTCTACGCGAATACCGGTGCTGAGAGCCTCAGTATGCTGTTCGGGCTCCTGTTCGTCGCCGCCATGTTCAATTTCGCGGCGCTGGCGATTCTGGCAGGCCCGATTGCGGCAGAAGCTGCTCCAATCGGCATGGTTGCCTCAGTGGCGGGTCTCGTGATCGGCGCCGGTGAGGTATTCGGCGGCGGCATCGCGCCGGCCATCGCCGGCCGGATCGCCGACGCTTACGGCCTGCACGCCACGCTGATATTCGCGATCGGCGGACAGGTGGTGGGGATCGCGCTGAGCATGCTGCTGAAAGAAACCGCACCGAGGAAGATCGGCACGGTGCAGCTCGAAGCGGCAGCCGCGCGATAGACGTTGATTGTTGGTGGTTGGTGGTGTGGGGCTACGTCATCGACTACGGGCCACAAGCGAGCAACCACTCTCCACCAACCATCCACCCACCAACCGGACCTTCAGAATCGAAACAGCTTAGTGACCTTCACGATGAACGCGCGATTGGAGAGCGACGGGAATCGGGGCGTCAGGGTGTTGCGCTCTTCGTTGTAGACGACGAACAGCTCGCTGCCAGGCTGGTATTCCCATCGCAGCCGCGCGTTGGTCGACACGGCGTTGATGCCGGAGTTGTACTGGATCAACGCGCTCACGAACATGAGCGGCGTCATCGTGTAGGTGACGCGCGATCCTGCCAGATGCGACGTGAAGGATCCTTCGCGCACGTCGACCTGATTCCACGAGTAGGTCGGCTCCGCTGAAAACTGGTTCGTCAGGTTCAGGCGACCGCGCGCGACGGTCAGCGTCTTCTTGTGCCCGCTGTAGAACGTGCCGTATTCGGCCGTGATGTTGGCCGACAGCCGCCGCTGCTGTCCCAGGTTGTAGCTCACCTTCGTGTTGTCGAATCGATACTCGCCGACCGGCAGCACCACCGTCCCGCCGATCGGAAACGGCCGCGGCAGGAACTCGAGGCTGTTCGTGTGGATCGCGCCCACCCGATCGCCGTTCTGGAACTCGAGCGCGAACTCCCCTTCGCGTTCACGCGACTCGAGACGGCCGGCACCGTTCTCGATGTACCCCAGATGCCCCTGGTAGACGTACTTGCGAATCGCCTGTCGCCGTCGCGGACGCGGGCTGAACTTCGCCTGCACGTAATCGCGGACCATGTCGCTGCGCCGCACGAACCCGACCTCGGGGTTGAAGTCGGCGCCGATCACCAGATGTTCGAGCTGCAGCCCGTATCGATCTCCGGGATAGTCGAGCTGCGCGCGATAGCTGCGATCGTTCCCGCGGCGACCCTCGGTGGCGGTTCTCGCCCAGTAGGTATTGATCTGCAGGTTCTCGTAGAACGTGAACATCCCGTCCACGCCGTAGGCTTGATTACTGCCCACAGTGGACGACGCGACCGATCGATTCGTCGCGATCAGGCCGACGCTGCTCTTGCGCAGGATGTCGCGCTTCACGCGGACGACCGAGAAATTGGTCGACGGCGTCGCCGTTGTCTCTTCGTCACCCGCCTGCAGATTCACGACGCCGAGGCTGTAGCGTCCCGCCCGTCCCGTCAGCCGTCCGCCAACATCGATCGGGACCGTGCGACCGCGATTCAGCCCGATGCGCCGGCTGTAGAACAAGATGGGTGCGTCCGCCACCTGGAAGGTGTTGTTGACGGCCACGCCGCCGAAGGCGAACGTGCCTTGATTCTCCAGGAAGAAGTCACGCTTCTCCGGAAAGAAGAGGCTGAACCGCGTCAGATTCACCTGCTGCTCGTCGACTTCGACCTGCGCGAAATCGGTGTTGTAGGTGAAGTCCACCGTCAGGTTCTGCGTCATCGAATACTTGCCGTCGAAGCCGATGTCGCCGCCCGGATCGTTGGACACACCGGTCGCGCGATCGGTCGTCACGTTCGACGTCACATACGGTTTGAAGTCGAGCGCACGGCCGTTGCTCGGCGCCTCCAGTCCGACCAGGGTCGCCGTATACGCGGCCTCCTGCACTGCTGACTGCCCTCGTGCCGGCGGGACCCTGGTGAGCGCCGAGACCTCGTTTTTCGATCGTTTGACGCGCATCAGGTTGAAGCCCCACACCTGTTCACGCCCGGGCCCATACCGCAACGACTTGAACGGGTAAGCCGCTTCGACGGTCCATCCACCGTCGAACCGTCCCGTCTTCAGCGACCACACCGGATTCCAGTCGCTGCTGTACTGCCGCTGGTTCGTGACGGTTCCGTCCGACCGGCCGCCGAGCGGATTGATGGTGAAGGCAATCGAATTGCGATGGTCGTAGAACGGGTCGAAGATCACCGAGACGATGTCGTTCCCCTGCCACATCGTCGTCGCGTCGCGCCGCATCTCGGTGGCAATGAGCTTGTCCATCGACGTGTCCCAGGCGCGGACGCTGACGTAGACGTTGTCCTCGTCGTACGAGATCCACACGTCGGTCCGTTCCGTCGCCGGCGCGCCGGGCTGCGGCTCGACCTGGATGAACCCGCTGATCGGAGGCACCTCCCGATACAGCGCTTCATCCAGGCCGCCGTCGATGCGCAGCGGAACGGTCAGGCGAATCGCGCGAAGCGTCGCATGACCCTCGTTGTCGCGTGTGATGACCTCGGGAGGAATGGGCGGCGGCGGACCGACGAAGTCGCCCGGCAACCCGTACGCGATCGGTGAATCGACGATGGGGGTTACTGGAGCGATCGGATCCTGACCTGCCGCCGCGCTCTGCGCCAGGGCGAGCATCGACGCCACGAGCACGACGGCTGGACGGACGCGCATGCGGCTGTGCGAGGGACTCGTCAACTCCCGACTCCCAAAGAAATTCGTCACACCAGCTCCCAGCCGCATCGCGAGCGCGCTTCGGAAGTTGGAAGTTGGCTCCAGCGTCAGTGAGTCGGGAGTTTACGACGATTCGACCGGTTACGCTTCTTCGCCGCGCAACTCGCCGATGGCACGTTGCGGACTGCCGGCCACAGCCGCTGCCGGGAGCATAACCTCGAACCTCGCGCCGCGGCCGATCCCGTCGCTGTGGACGTTCACGCGACCACCGTGAAGTTCGACCAGACTGCGCACGATCGACAGCCCGAGGCCGAGGCCGCCGTGCGCACGGGTGGTGCCGGCATCCTGCTGCTGGAAACGCTCGAACACGCGCGGCAGGAACTCCGTCGAGATGCCGACTCCCGTATCCGAAACGGCAAGCCGGATCTCCGATCCCTTCCTGGCGTACACCTCCAGCAGCACGCGACCTCCTGTCGGCGTGAACTTTATCGCGTTCGACAGCAGATTCCACAATACCTGCTGCAGGCGTTCCGGATCACCGGACACGACGCCCGCCTCGTCGTCGATGACGCTCTGGAGCTGCACCCCCTTCGCTTCCGCAGTCGGCCGGACGGTATCGAGCGCATGCTGCGCGACCTTGGCGATGTGCAGCGCCTGGACGTTCAACGGCAGATTGCCGCCGGTGATGCGAGACACGTCGAGCAGGTCTTCGATCAGATGTTCCTGGGCCAGCGCGTTGCGCTCGATGGCGTCGATGGCCTTCGTGCGCCGCTGCTCGTCGATCACACCGAGCGCGAGCATCCGTGCCCATCCGCGAATCGCCGTCAGCGGAGTGCGCAGCTCGTGAGACAACGTCATGAGGAACTGATCCTTGACCGCGTTGGCATGTTCCGCCAGCTCGCGAGCCCCCTTCTCCCGGGCGAGCGCAGCGCTGCGCGCCCCCATTTCGCGGACGAGCAGGAGCTGCACCACCAACAGCATGGCGGCCAGCAGGGCGAAGAAGAAGCCGACGCGCAGCGTCTCGCGACGCCACGGCGTCAGGATCTCGGCTTCATCGAGCGAGACCGCCGTAATCAGCGGTGGATTCTCGCGCGTCCTGTACGCCGTGAGCTTGACGGCGCCGTCGTCGGTCACGGCGGACCGCAGCAGGCCATTTCCGTTGCGGCGGGCCGCCGCAAACACCGGATGCTCCGGCACCTGGTCACCAGTGCGCTCGGCGCCGGCCGGCTCCCGATACATCAGGATGCCGTCGGGATGAAACACCCACACGGTACCGAGCGCGCCGACGTCGACGCTGCGGAGGAACTGCTGCGGCACACCAGGAATGAACGAGACGACGACGGTCCCGGTCACGCGTCCCTGGTCATCGAACAACTTCCGGCCGAGCGGAATGATGAGACGCCCTCCGTCCGGCGCCGCCATGGCAATCGGAAAGGGAGCGCCGGCGATGAGCACGTCCGCGCCCGTCTGCATGAGCGAACGGAACGTCGCTTCGTTGCGTCGCGATTGGCCGAGGATCGCCGGCTGTGTCGAGTGTTTGATCGTGCCGTAGGAGTCGGTGATCGTGATGGCGCCGACCGGCAGTCCGGCACGTGCGACCTGAAGGATCGGGAGCCACTCGGACGAGGGCGCGGCAGGACCTCCGATTCGCCTCGCCTGGACCACGAGCTGGCGCAACGTCGCATCGGTCGATGCGAACGTCTCTCCCAGATACGTCGCCGTCACCTCCGCGAGATTCGCCGCCCTGGTCTCGGCCGCGCGCACCTGCTCGGCCCGCGCGCTCCGCAGATCGATCGCGCGCAGACCGGCCATCGACACGAGGAGCAGGACCGGGATGACCGTCGCCAGGAATCTGCGCATTCGAGGCCATAAGGCTACCTCGATTCGCGCTCAGGTCGGCCTCAGCCGTTCAGCGGAGCGTGCACGATCATGCCCGTTTCGCACTGATTGAGATTCGAGCGTCACGGCTGGCTGGTTGGTGGGTGGTGGATGGTGGTTCGTGGATCGGCTTGGTCTAGGCACGACGCGAGAGTACGCCCCGCGATCGACCTGCGCCTGCCACTCGGGGAACATGGCGATCTCATGGCGCTGTCGGCGGAGCGAGCCGAGGAGCACCATCACCGTCGTTGGCAGGTTGGCTCTACGTGACGTTACGCTCATTACTGCTCGCTGTGGAGAGGTCACGACCGTGGGCGACGTGGAGCTAAACAGCGAGAGGAGCGTCCGTTCGCCGATTCCGGTACCCTCACGGGCCGCCTGAACGCGGCCCCTACATGTGCGGGTTCGCGGACCATAAAGGTCCGCGCCGCATCCTACCGAGACGCGACGCTTGCATTGCACGGACACCGTGAGAACCTGTTGCACCGACAGCGTCAGGAAAGCATTGCACCAACAACGTCAGGGAGCATTGCACCCGCCAGCGAAGTGCGTATTGCACCGACCAGCGAAGCGAGCGTCGCACCGACCAGCGAAGCGAACGCCTACGCAGCGCGGAGCTTGAACAGCCGCACCGCGTTCTCTTTCATGATGAGCGGGCGCACTTCGTCCTTCACCTGGATCTTCTGGAAATCCGCTATCCAGCGATCGGGGGTGAGCAAGGGATAGTCGGACCCGAACATCACTTTGTGCTTGAGGAGCGTGTTCGCGTACTGAATCAACGTGGGTGAGAAGTACTTCGGCGACCAGCCGGACAGATCGATGTAGACCTGCGGCTTGTGCAGGCACACCGAGATCGCCTCGTCCTGCCACGGGAACGAGGGATGCGCCATGATGATCGGCATATCGGGAAAATCGACGGCCACGTCGTCGATGGGCATCGGGTGGCCGTATTTCAAACGGATGCCGCCGCCGCCACGCATCCCCGTCCCGATGCCACTGTGCCCGGTGTGGAAGACGACCGGGAGCTTCGCTTCCGCGAACACCTCGTAGAGCGGATACGCGATCCGATCGGTGGGAAAGAACTCCTGAATCGGCGGATGCAGTTTCAATCCGCGGACGGCACCGCTCCCGACCAGACGGCGCGCCTCGCGCACGGCATCCTCGCCGCGATGCGGATTCAGGCTCGCGAACGGGATCATCACGTCGGTGTGGCGGCCGGCGATCTCGACGACCTGGTCGTTGGTCAGCCGCGGCATCCCGCTCAGCGTCTCGTCCACCGTGAAGACGATGCACGCCATGTTGCGGGAGCGGTAGTACTCGGCCACGGCATCGCCGCCGCGCGGCGTGCCGCTGTCGCCGAAGTACTTCTTCGCCGCGTCTTCGGCCTCGGACTGCTGCTCAACCTCGAGATGAACGTGGACGTCGAAGGCGCTGATGCGCTCGGGATCGATGCGTGTGTTGGTCATGAGGTGACAGAGGCGGCGACGACGAGCCGCGAGTTGCGGCGCGGACCTTCATGGTCCGCGTAAAGCTCCTCGACGAGCGCTCCGCGATGCTGCAGGACCGCCTTCTGGTTGAGGGAGCCCTTGTCGGTGATTTCGCGAGCGTCGAGCGACGGCGGCGCGTCGAGCAGGATCGCGCGCGCGACGAACGTGGAACTGCCGGTGCTCTGCGCGGCCAGATCCGTGAGCACACGCTCGAATGCGTCGCGCACCGCAGGATGGTCGAGAACGGTGCGAACCGGGACGTCCGGTCCGGCGCCAGCCAGCGCCCGACATGCGGCGACGTTCGGAAACACGAGCGCGCCGACGAACTCGCGGTCGTGCCCGGCAATGACGACGTCCTGCGCCAGACCTCCGGCGGCCTGGAGCACGCGCGTGCGCAGCGGGCCGACGCTCACCCACGTCCCCGTCGACAGCTTGAAGTCTTCGGCGAGCCGGCCATCGAAGATGAGGCCTCTCTCCGGATGCGTGGTATCGACGAACCGCATCGCATCGCCGGTGCGGTAATAGCCCTCTTCGTCGAATGACGCGCGCGTCAGCGCCTCGTCTTTCCAGAATCCTGGCGTGACGTTCGGCCCCCGCACGCGAGCCTCGAGCTTGTCGCCGGCTGGGGTCAGTTTCAGTGCCAGCGCCGGCGCCGGAACGCCGATCATTCCGGCGAACGCGCCCTCCGGTCCGGTGCGCAGCGCGAACGGCGCCGTCTCCGTGGCGCCGAAGCCGGTCATGATCAGAATCTCGTCGCCGCACGCCTGGATCGACACTTCACGCAGCTCGTCCCAGAACCGCTGACCCAGACCCGCCGCCGCGTAGAATAACAGCTTGAGGTTCTTGAAGAACGTCTCGCGAAGGACCGCGTCGCTCCGCAGATGCGGCATCAGCATCTCGTAGAGCCGCGGCACCGCGAAGTGGGCGGTGCAAGGCACGTCGCGCAAGTTCCGAAGCGTGATATCGAACAGTGCCGGCGTCGGTTTGCCTTCGTCGATGTAGAGCGTGCCGCCGTTGTAGAGCGCCATCCCGAAGTTATGATTGCCGCCGGCCGTGTGGTTCCACGGCGACCAGTCGCACAACACGACCGGCTCATCGTCGAGGAACCGCAGCACGGCGCGCATCATTTCCTGATTGGCGCACCACATCCGCTGCGTGTTGATCACGCCTTTCGGGCTGCCGGTCGATCCCGACGTGAAGAGGATCTTGGCGATGGTGTCGCCGTTCACGCCCGCATGCGCATCGTCCACGGCCGACGTCACGGGCGTCCGTTCGAGCTCTTCGAATGACGTGCTCGGAATGCCTTCAGGCGCCGAACTCGAGACGACGACCTCGACACCCGGCGGGAGAACGGCACGCAGCGCACGCTCGAACGCCGCACCGTTGGCCGCAAACACGAGCCCCGGCTCCATTCGATCGAAGACGCGCTTCAGCGCGGCGAAGTCCGACGCCTGCAGCGAGTAAGCGGGCGCGACCGGCGCATAGATGACGCTGCTATACAACGCGCCGAGCGCCAGCAGCCCATGCTCGATGCTGTTGCCGGAGAGAATCAGGATCGGACTGTCAGCCGACAGTTTGCGATTGAGCAGCGCCTGCGCGATCGACCGCACGCGTCCGAGCGCATCGGCAAATGTCAGATGTCGCCAGTCGCCGGCCGGCGTGCGCTGAGCAAGAAACGTTCGCTGCGGGGCGACTCGCGCCCAGTGCTCGAGCCGCTCCGTGAGTTTCTCCGGATACGGACCGAGCGCCATCGGCGAGTGCATGTAGATCGCGCCGCTGTCGGTGCGCCGCACGACCGCGTCGCTCGGCGCGATGCGGACCGGTCTCATACGCGCGCTCCGGCGTCGAGCTCACGGAATGTCCGTCCCTCGCGAGCCAGCCGCTCCAGCAGCGGCGCCGGCACCCAGCGCGGTCCCAGCTCGCGATGGAACTGGGCCACGCGCGCGTAGATCTTGTCCAGACCGATGCGGTCCGCGTAGAACATCGGCCCTCCGCGGTATGCGGGAAAGCCGTAACCGTTGACGTAGATCACATCGATGTCGGCGGCCCGCATCGCGATCCCTTCGTCCAGCAGGCGCGCTCCCTCGTTGATCAGCGCGTACATCGTCCGCTCGAAGATCTCTTCGTCCGAGATCGAGCGGCGGCGAATGCCTCCTTCGGTGGCCACGCGTTCGATGATGTGCAGCACTTCCGGATCGGGGATTGGCTTCCGATCGCCGGCCTCGTAGCGATACCACCCCTTGCCGGTCTTCTGTCCGAGTCGCTTCATGTCGACGAGCACGTCCGACACGAGCGGCTTGCGCGCACCGGGATAGTCGAACTGCCCCACTTCGTGTCGCACCCGCCACGCGACATCGAGGCCGCCGAGATCGTCGACGGCGAAGATCCCCATCGCCATGCCCCAGTCGGTGAGCACGCGATCGACCTGCTCCGGCGTCGCACCTTCCTCGGCGAGAAACTGCGCCTCGTACATGTACGGGAACATCATGCGGTTGCCGACGAACCCGAACGCGTTCCGTACGACAACGCCGACCTTGCCCAGGCGCTTCGCAATCGCCAGCGCGGTGACGAGCACGTGGGGCGAGGTGTCGCGACCGCGGACGATCTCGACGAGGCGCATCACGTGAGCGGGACTGAAGAAGTGCAGGCCGACGACCGATTCAGGACGCGAGGTGGCCGCCGCGATGGCGTCGATGTCCAGCGTCGACGTGTTCGTCGCGAGCACGCAGCCAGGCTTCGCGATGCGATCGAGCGCGGCGAAGACTTCCTTCTTCAGCGACATGCTCTCGAACACGGCTTCGATCACGAGATCCGCGGTCCCGAACGTGTCGTACCCGACGGCTCCGGTGATCGCCGCAAGCCGCTGCTCGACAACGTCCAGCGTCAGGCGGCCGCGCTTGATTGACGAATCGTAGTTGCGCCGAATCGTCGCGAACCCCGCATCGACGCGGTCCTGGCTGACGTCGCTCAGCACGACCCTCATCCCGGCGTTGGCGCAAGCCATCGCGATCGTGCTGCCCATCGTTCCGGCGCCGGCAATGGCAACGGTGTTGACGTCGAGCGGGCGAGTCTCGCGCGGCAGGTCGAGCACCTTCGCAACGCCGCGCTCCGCCAGGAACGCGTGGACCAGCGCCTTGCACGGCTCCGAGCGAACGCAATCGGTGAACAACTCGCGTTCGCGACGACAACCGTCGTCGAACGGCAGCGTTGTCGCAGCTTCGATGGCATCCACCGCTTTCAACGGCGCGATTTGATGGCGCCGCGTCTTGCGAGCCATCTGGCGCCCGGCTTCGAAGAGCGGGGCATTGACCTCGGGCGAGCCCAGCCTGTCGCGACGGTCACGTGTCTTGACAAGACCGCTCGACGCTTTCTCGCGCGCGAATGCGATCGCCTCGGTTTTCAAATCGCCATCGACGATGCGATCGAGGAGGCCGGCGGCAAGCGCATCGGCCGCCGGGATCAAGCGACCAGACACGCACATGTCAATCGCGCGCTCGACACCGACGAGGCGCGGAAGCCGCTGCGTGCCCTCGGCGCCGGGGATGATCCCCAGGTTCACTTCCGGCTGCCCGAGACGCGCGTCGCGCGTGGCGACCCGGTAGTGCCCTGCCATCGCCAGCTCCACGCCGCCTCCCAGCGCCGTGCCATGAATCGCCATGACGACAGGCTTGGACAGGTCCTCGATACGGCCGAGCAGGTCGTGCATAGCGGGCAGACTGGCCCGCTCGTCCCATGCCGCGCGTTCGAGCTCGTTGATGTCGGCGCCCGCCACGAAAGTTCTGCCGGCTCCGATGACCACGACCGCGCGTACAGACGGGTCGTGGGCCAGCTGTTCGAACGCCTGCGCCAGCCCCTCGGGCACGCCCGCGCTCAAGGCGTTGACGGGAGGGTTGTCGATCGTAATGACGGCGACGTCGCCGGACGTCAAGATACTCACACGGTCAGTGGTGGGCACGTGTGAATCCTATCTCACCGCCGTAAGCGGCTCATCAGGCTCGAACAGCACGACCCGCAAGATTTGGGCAAATCTGGCGGACTGATATCGCAACTCCTATCTGCCCGGACCTGCACTTGAGATCACCCACTTCGGTGCCGGAACGTTCGATGTCGACAGCCGAAGTGCCTCTGATTACGACATTGGTTCTTGCGCGGTCCCACACGCTGAGCTATACATCTGCATCCTCCTTCTCTTCCACGTCCGCATCGATGCGGACACTCTCACCGCGTGCCATGTCGCGGGACGCTGACCATTCCATGCACAAATTTTCAAAGCGCCTTGCGATAGCTCTATCCGTGATCGCGACCACGATGGCGGCATCCGCGGCGACGATCGTCGACGACTTCTCGACGATGCCCGTCGGCACGTGCATCGATGACGGACGCATGATCGGTTCGTGGCTGTTCGTGTATGACGGCTATGGCTGCAACGTCTTTGTCGCGCCAGCTGGCAACACGATGCTGCTGGAACAGCCCGCGGTCGCCACGCAACCATCCGAGACCCACGGGAGCCTCGTCGTCGGGCCGGCCACGACAGGCGATGTCACCGTGCAGGTCGACATGGCAACGTCGCGACAGCTGCGGACCGGAAGCGCACCGAATACGTGGGAGGTCGGCTGGCTGCTGTGGCACTACACCGACGATGTGCACTTCTACTACGTGATCCTCAAACCAAACGGCTGGGAGATCGGCAAGGAGGATCCGGCATATCCGGGTGCGCAGCGGTTTCTTGCCACCGGATCATCGCCGCAGTTTCCAATCGGCCCGTGGTATCGCGTGCGCGTCGTGCAGAGCGGCGGGACGATTCAGTTGTTCGTGAACGATCTCCTGCTCACGACAGTGGTCGACAACGATTTCCCGTACACCGGCGGTCGCATCGGTCTCTACACCGAGGATGCCGAATCCTACTTCGATAACGTCGTCGTCACGAGCGCCGGTAAGGGGAAGAAGCGACGCTAAGGTGCTGATGCAATGCACCGCTTCGCTGTGGAGGTCGCTTCGCGTCTCGGTGCAACGCTTCCTTCGCTGTTGGTGCAGTGCGTCTTACGCTGGTTCGGTGCAATGCGCGTTCGCCGGTTTAGTCGGATGCGGCGCGGACCTGTATGGTCCGCGAACCTGTCGGCGCAACATCGTATCTAGCACAGCACCGCCAGGACAGCCGCGTGCTCCATCTTCGCCGCCCACGCTCGCGGCGTCGCCCACGGCTCGGCATCAGCTTCGACGGGATCCGCGCCTCGTTCAAGGAACAGCGTGACCAGCTCCGTGCGCCCCCAACGGGATGCCCATCCAAGCGGCGTGCTCTTGAGCAGATCGTCGCGACGATCGAGGCGCGCGCCGGCATCGAGCAGGATCGTTGCGAGCGCGACGCGCTCCTCCGCACTCGACGTTTTGCGCGGCCAGCCGGCGCAGACATCGTGGAGGATTGTGCGTCCGGACGGTCCGGGCGCGTCGGCACCCGCGCGCTCGACCATCAATCTGAAGCATTCCAGGTAACGATCGCGATCGCCCTCGGCGTGCGTCCCGAGCGGCCGCATCAGATTCCAGTGCCAGCGCGCGTCGCCAGGCGGCCAATCGAGATGCTCCAGCGCGAGCCGAACGATGTCAGGTCGCCCGCCGTCAGCGCCGCAGTCGAGCAGACGTGGGGCGACCGTTCCTCCCTCGGGTACGGTCCGCGGCCGTAATCGTCCGGCGGCCTCGTCGGCGAGCATCTGCCGCGCCTGGTCGATCAGCCCGAAGTAACCAGCGACGAGGGCGTCGGCGAATCCGCCGTAGCGTTCGAGAACGGCAATCATGTCCCCCTTGCCGCGCCGGTAGGCCTCGAACATCGGCGTCGACGCAGCGTAAATCGAGGGATTGGGATCCGCTCCGCGCTGCAACAGGATTTCCGCAAGCTCCGGCTTCCCAACAATCGCGCACATCCGAAGCGGTTCCCCCCACGTGTAGACGACGTCGTCCAGATCGTCCAAGCGACGACGTTCGTCGGGGTCGTACCCGAGATCGAGCAGTCGCGTCAGCTCGTCGACAGAGCCACTGATGACGGCCTGCGTCACCGGTCCGTATGAGGCCGGCGGAGCGGTCACCGCGGCTTCCTCCGCGCGCCGGCGTTGTAACGCTTCGTCGATGATCGCGACGATCTGGTCGTAGCCGCGATCCGTCGCGATCGCCAGCGCGCTTGTCGCATCGCGATGCGGCCAGATTCCCTTGAACGGATCGGCGCCGTGCTCCATCAGCACACGGACCATCTCAGGATTGTTGTCGAGGACCGCGTAGTGCAGTGCCCGGTGCTCGTTGTCCTCCGCCATGTCCATGTGCGCGAGCTCGGGGCGCGCGGCGAGCATCGCGCGAACCTTCTCCATGTCGCCCGCGCGCACAGCGTCCGCCAGACCCGCAACCGACACACCGTCTACGTACGCTTTGAGCTTGGGCCAGCTGTCGAATCCATACGCGCGCGCGATCACGAGCTGAGCGTCGTGCAGCGCGAATGTGGCCGGGTCGGCGCCACGGTAGTGCGCGGTGACTTCCGCGGTGGTCTCTGCCTCGCCGGCTCGGAACGCTGCCAGCAACTCCTTCGCTTGCCGCTTCAGCTGATCGACATCGGTGTGCTCGCGAAGCGTACGAGTGGGAAGCGATCGGGAAGGCATGATGAGCTCCTTTCCTGGCTGCGCGTACGCGTCAGCCGCTCATGCCCGGTGTCCGCTCGCTCGGGCGGAAAAGAGTTCATCGCACGTCGGGTGAGGATCGATCAGGTGGACGCAGTCCTTCCCGCGGACACGGGAGCGCCCTGATGCGCGGCCGCAGGATAGTCCTTGTGAAGATCGAGAGGCAAGCTCTGCTCGCTGCCTCGCCACCCCGCGAGAACTGGCTGCCGGATTGAATCCGTGGCGCGTCACCGTGTTCAGGGCACGGTGATTTCGAAAGAGCCAACGATGCGCTCGACGCTGCGGTCGACATCGTCTCTGGGCCAGGATCGAATGCTCAGCGTGACGATCTCGTCGCCGGCCTTGGCCAGGACCATCGTGAGCGCCTGCGGTTCCGC
>Ga0081539_10000705_pt1 | contig 66932 bp, 58 predicted proteins | sample TabmetS4T2R2_FD_71023 | JGI IMG/M metagenome (GOLD analysis project Ga0081539, IMG submission 71023) | Tabebuia heterophylla rhizosphere microbial communities from the University of Puerto Rico - S4T2R2 | ecosystem: Host-associated > Plants > Roots > Rhizosphere ...
CACGGGGCGCCTGCCGGGTGGTCGTCAGCTGGAACAGGTCCGGGCGGGCGTAGTGGCCGGAGACGTCCAGGTCGAGGTAGGCGCCGTCGAGCAGGTCGAGGTCCAGGTCGGCCGTCAGGATGTCCTCCCGGTCGAACACGGGCCCGGCGAGCAGCGTGCCGAACGGGTCGACGACGCAGCTGCCGCCCCTGATCACGATCTCATCGGTCGTCGGGAAGTCCGGTGGGTAGTCGTCGCGGACGGCGAACTGGGTGGCCGAGAGCACGAAGCAGCGGCCCTCCACGGCGATGTGCCGCATGGTGGCCGCCCAGGTGTCGCGGCAGTCGACGGTCGGGGCGCAGTACAGTTCGACGCCCTGCCGGTAGAGCTCGCTGCGGTAGAGGGGCATGTAGTTCTCCCAGCAGATCGCCACGCCGACCCGGCCGAGGTCGGTGTCGACCACGGTGACGTCGGAGGCGTCGCCCTGGCCCCAGATCAGCCGTTCGGTGCCGGTCGGCACGAGCTTGCGGTGGTGGCCGAGCAGGGTGCCGTCCGGGGCGATCAGGAGTGCGGTGCAGTAGAGGGTGTGGCCGGCCCGCTCGATCACCCCGACCACGACGTGCACCTGGTGTTTCGCGGTGGTTCTGCGAAGCTGGTCGAAGTCGTCCACCGCGGCCCGCCGGTACCGCGCGAACAAGGCCCGCCCCGCGTCGGTCCGCGCCCCGACGGTGGCCCCGAACGTCGCCCCCTTCGGATAGCCCCCGACGAAGGCCTCCGGGAAGACGACCAGCTCCGCGTCGGCTTTCGCGAGGAGTGCCTCGAAGCGCCGGTACGTCCCGGCCGGGTCGAACAGACTGGGCGCGGCCTGCACGACCGCGACTCGACGGCTCGTCATGGTCCAATGGAAGCATGACCGACCCGGCCGCCCGGCTGGCCGCACGCCGCACCGAGACGCTCCACCTGGTCGAGACGCTCGGTCGCCAGCTGGACGGACTCATCGAGTCAGCCGCCCACACCACGAACGACGACGAACACGACCCGGAGGGCGTCACCATCGCGTTCGAACGGGCGCAGGTGGCGGGGCTGCTCGACCAGGCGCGGGCGGAACTCCGCGCGCTGGACGAGGCGGCCGACCGGCTGGCGGCCGGCACCTACGGCACCTGCACCCGCTGCGGCAACCCGATCGCGCCGGAGCGTCTGGAGGCGTTGCCCGCCGCGACCCGGTGCATCAACTGCGCCGACCGCCGCTGACCAGGGCACGCTCTGCCCGGCCCCTCCCCGCCGACCACGCGCCCTGAAAGGCGCGTTCAGGACATCACCGGCGCCCCGAAAGGCACGTTCGAGACATCGCCGATGCCATGAAAGGCGCGTTGAGGACGTTGAGCGTCCTGAACGCGCCGTTCAGGACAGAGCCATGTCCTGAACGCGCCTTTCAGGACAGGGCCGCGACTTCTTCCTGACCGCCGACAGGCTGGCCTACCCCGAGCTGCTGGACCGGATCGTCCGGGCGGCGCTCACGAAGCGGTGATCCGGTAGGTCACCAGCGAGCGGGCGGGCACGGTCGCCGTGAACGCGCCGCCGCTGACCGGGACGGCGGTCTGGGCGGTCATGCTGCTGGCGCCGTTCGTCAGGTACGGGGTCGCCCTGCCGGTCGTGATGCCGGTGCTCGGCAGCGTGTAGGAGACCGACGTGGCGGCGCCGCCGGTGTTGAGGGCGACCACCGCCAGCGAGCCGTCCGCGTTGCGGAACGCGGACAGGCGCAGGGTGCCGTCGGCGGTGGTGGCGCCGATCCGGACCGCGCCCGGGCGGATGTAGCGGCTGTAGCCCGCCAGTGCCCAGAGGCGCTTGGACACCCGGTAGGCGTCGCCGGTCATCTGGATCAGGCCGCGGGTGGTGCTGGTCGACGCGCCGTACCAGTACACGTAGCCGTTGACGTTGCCGGTCGTCAGGGCGGTGTGCACGGCCTGCGCGATGGCGAAACCGTCGTAGCCGCTGCCGTCGTCCCAGTTCTCGTTCCAGGTCGTGCCGTTCGGCGACCACTCCGACATCCAGGTGCGGCGCGACGTCGGCAGCGGGCCGGTGATCTGGCTCGCGTACGTGTGCCCGGTGTGGGTCGTCACGATGCCGCGGGCGGTCGCGTCGGCCTCGATCGCGTTCGTGTAGCTCGCCTGCTGGGACCAGCCGAACGAGTCGCAGCAGGCGACCTTCAGCCCGGCGCTCGCGGCGATCGGGCCCATGATCTTCGTGAACTCCACGGCCTGCGCCGGGGTCAGGCGCATCGACGAGTAGGTGGCCGTGAAGTCGGGCTCGTTCGCGAACCCGATGTCGGTGACGGTGATGCCCTCCTGGGCGTAGAACTTCGCGTACTGCACCAGGTAGTTCGCGTACGCGAGCCGCCAGTCGCCGCTGCCGCAGGACGCGCCCGCCAGGCCGCAGAGCGTGCCGCCGTTGGCCTCGTTCCCGTTGGTCTTCATGTATCCGGGCGCGCTCCACGCGTCGGCGTAGAAGCGGGTCACGCCGTACGACTTCGCCTGCTGGGCCAGCCACACCTGGCCGTCGTCGTCGCGATCCCAGACATAGCGCGGAGTCGCGTTGGGACCGCCCGGGTTCGCCGGCTGGATCGAGGAGTTCGCGGTCGAGCCGATGTGCAGCCGCAGGATGGACAGCCCGGCGCCGGCGGACGGCGACAGCAGCAGGTCGATGATCTCCCGCTGGCGCTGCGCGGACAGGCCCTCGGAGCCGTGCATGATCGCCGACCGGCCGAACGCCTCGGAGAACCCGAAACCGTCGATGGGCTGGAACGTCCGCGCGCCGTCGATGGTGGCCGACGACGCCGCGTGCGCCACCGCCGGAGTCATGGCGAGGGCGAGGAGCGCCCCGGTCGCCACCACCGCGAGCCGGCGGGGAATTCGAAAGTTTCGGCGGGCTGGAATGTGTGCCATCGCAGATCCTCCGCGTTGGGAGCGCTCCCAAAATCGCATATAGTGTACGGGATGGATGACACCTACAGCGGTTCCGATCTGTGGCTCCGGTACCTGCCGGTCAGCGACCCGCGGTTGCTCCGGTGGTACCGGGAGTCGGCCACCGCGGTCGTGGTGGAGCACGCCGAGGAGCACCCGGCGTACCGGCACACACCGGACCTGCACCTGGCACCCGGTTCCACCGAGGCACTCGCCGTGTCCACCTTGGCGGCGGTGCGGGCCGAGCTCGTCCGCGGGCTCGGCGGCCTGCTGGACCAGGCGGTGCCGGTACGCGACGAGGTCCGCGACGGCGCCGTCGTCGTCGGCACCCGCGGCAGCTCCAGGATCGTGCGGCGGCACGTCCCCGCCCACGACCTCGCCCCGCTCGGCGACCACGGCTACCTCATCCGGTCGGTCACCGGCGGCCGGCACCGCTTCACGGTCATCGCCGCGCGGACCGAGATCGGCGCCCTGTACGGAAGTTTCGCCTTCCTGCGGCGCATGCAGACGCGGCGGCCCGTCACCCACCTCGACATCGCCGAGGTACCGAAGGTGCGGCACCGCCACCTGAACTACTGGGAGACCGAACGCCTCTACGCCGGCAACAACCCGGCCGGCACCGGCGGGCTGGACGGCGAGACCGGCGCGATCTTCAACTTCGCCGCGACCGGCGCCAGCGCCGGGAAGAACCTGCCGGTCATCCTCGACCGCTACGTCGTCGCGGCGCGGGCGCTGGCGTCGGTGGGGATCACCGGCATCACCATCAACAACGTCAACGCCAACAACGCCTACCTCACCGACGCCTACGTGGCGCAGGAGGCCGCGCTGGCCGACGCGTTGCGGCCCTACGGGATCCGGCTCGCCGTGTCCATCAACTACACGGCGCCGACGGACGCCCGTTTCGCGCCGGACACGCTGACCAACGAGCAGCTCGACCCGTACAGCGCGGAGTTCCGGGGCTGGTGGCAGCGCAGGGCGGCACGGATCCAGCAGTCCATCCCGGACTTTGTCGGCTTCACCGTGAAGGCCAACTCCGAGGGCCGGCCGGGCCCGCAGGACTTCGGCTACGACCACGGCGACGGCGCCAACGGCATCGCGGCCGCGGTGGCCCCGCTCGGCATGACGATCTTCTGGCGCACCTTCGTCTACAACGCACAGGTGGACGCCGACCGGCTCAAGCGGGCGTACCTCGAGTTCGGCTACATCGACGACGAGCCACAGCCGGACGGGACGCGGGGCCGCTTCGCCGACAACGTGTTCCTGCAGACCAAGAACGGCCCGCTGGACTTCCAGGCCCGCGAGCCCACGCACCCGATGTTCGGCCGCATGGAGAACACGAACCAGGCGCTGGAGCTGCAGGTCACCCAGGAGTACACCGGGCAGAACCGGATGCTCTGCTACCTCGGGCCGATGTGGGAGGAGGTGCTCAGGACCGACACGTACGCGACGGACGCCCGCGGGCGGCTGCTCGACCGGCGGCTCGTCGGCAACGTCGTGGACGGGACCGCACAGGGGCACCCCGACACCGCGATCGTGGGCGTGGCCAACCTCGGCAACGCGGACAACCTGACCGGGCACCACTTCGCGCAGGCCAACCTGTTCGCCTTCGGGCGCCTGGCGTGGGACTGGACGCTCGACTCCCACGCCCTCGCGGCGGACTGGGTGCGGATGACGTGGAGCACCAGCGAGGACGTGGTCCACACCATCGTCAGGATGATGACGGGCTCGTGGGAGGCGCTGGTGGCCTACCAGACCCCGCTCGGCATCGGGCACCAGTTCCGGTCCAGCGACCACTACGGCCCCAACCCGGCCGAGTGGTTCGTGCGTGACGACTGGAGCCCGGTGTACTACAACAAGGCGGACACCGTCGGGCTCGGGTACGACCGCTCCCCCACCGGCAGCAACCTCGCCGCGCAGTACTTCCCGACCCTTTCCGCGCGGTACGGGGACATCTCCACGGTGCCCGAGGACCTGCTGATGTGGTTCCACCACGTGCCGTGGGACCACCGGATGCGTGCCGGCAGGCCGTTCTGGGACGAGCTGGTGTACCGCTACCAGACGGGTGTCCAGTACGTGACCTGGCTGCGGGAGACGTGGGACTCGCTCGAAACCCGCCTCGACGCCCGGCGGTTCGCCGAGGTGCGGGCCGCGCTCGCCCGGCACGAGACCGACGCCGCGGAGTGGCGCGACACGTGCGTGAACTACTGGCGGCAGTTCAGCGGCCGGGACAACCCGGTGGACGACGGGCCGCTGTCGGTCAGGATCGTGGTGGACGGGCGGACGTTCGGCGGCTTCGACCTGTCCGCCGCGTCCTACCCGATCCCGGTCGCCGCCGGCGGCTCGCCGGTGATCACGAAGGTCATCCCCGCCGACCGGGGCGCCCGGTACCGGATCGTGTCGCAGGCCGACGGCGTGCCGGGCCAGGCGGTCGTGCACGTCACCACGGACGCCCCGTTCGGCCCGATCGTGAAGCTCTACCGGTTCGACCTGGTGTCGGCGTAGCTCAGCGGCGGCGCAGCTCGACCACCGGGATGGTGCGGGTGGTCTTGCGCTGGTACTCGTCGAACTGCGGCGCGAGGGCGGCCATCCTGGCGTAGGTCTCGTCGCGTTCGGCGCCGGTGAGGACGTGGGCGACCACCGGGAAGGTCTCGGTGCCGAGCTCGACGGTGGTCTCCGGGTTGGCGACCAGGTTGTGGTACCACGCCGGGTGTTCCGGGGCGCCGCCCTTGCTGCCGAAGACGAAGATCCGGCCGTCGTGCAGCAGCGCGCCCAGCGGCGTGACCCGTTCCGTGCCGCTCTTCGCGCCGGTGTGGTGCACGAGGACCAGCGGGAAGCTCTCGAACATGCCGCCGACCTTGCCGCCGTTGGCCCGGAACTCGGCGATGACCTTCCGGTTCATCTCGTCGAAGTCGATCGTGTCCGTCATGGCGCCCACCGTATGACGCTGATCATGACCGGATCGATGCCCGGAACGCGCAGGAAGATATCCGTCTGTCGCAGTATGCTTCGGTGTCATGGACCTCCTGGCGCACGTGCTCGCCGTGAGCGGCGTGCGGGGCACCGCGGGTGCGCGGATCGAGGCGGCCGCACCGTGGGGGATCGCGTGGCGGGACACCACGCGTGCCGCGTTCTACGCCGTCACCTCCGGCACGGCCTGGCTGGGGGTGCCCGGTCAGGCCCCGCGGCAGCTCATGCCGGGCGACGTCGTGCTGCTGCCGAACGGCACCGGGCACACCCTGGGCAGCGATCCCGATTTTCCCGTCAGCCCGCACGAGTGCTCGGTGGCGGAGCGGGCGCGCGTGTGCGGAACCGTGCTGCGGCTGGGTGCTGGGGAGGTGCAGACGCACATCCTGGGTGCCAGCTACGACTACGACCCCGCGGTGTCCACCCAGGTGCTGACGACGCTGCCGGAGCTCGTGCACATCCGCGCCGCCAACGGCGGCACCTGCCTTGACGACACGGTCCGGCTGCTGTCGAGGGAGCTGGCGTGTCCGCAGCTCGCGTCGGCGCTGGTCCTCAACCGGCTGGTGGACATCCTGCTGGTGCAGCTGCTGCGGGTGTGGCTGGCGGAGCGGCCGGGCGAGGCACACGGGACGTGGCTCGGCGTCCTGGCCGACCCGCTGGTGAGCGTGGCACTGGCCAAGCTCCACGAGACCCCGGCCCGGCCGTGGACGACGGAGCTGCTGGCGGCGGAGCTGGCCACGTCCCGCAGCACCCTCACCCGCCGCTTCCGCGAGGTCATCGGCGAGTCGCCCGGGGCGTACCTCAGCCGCTGGCGCATGGACCTGGCCGCCATCCGCCTCCGCGACACGGACGACACCCTCGACGCGGTCGCCCATTCTGTGGGGTACACGTCGGAGTACGCCTTCAGCAGGGCTTTCCGCCGGGCCCGCGGCCAGGCACCGGGCCGCTACCGCGCCAGGACCCGGCAACCCCGCCCGGTCCCCGCCCTGGCCTGACCCCCACCACGCCCTGAAAGGCGCGTTCGGGACACTCGCCGTGCCCTGAAAGGCGCGTTCAGGACGCCCGCCGCGCCATGAAAGGCGCGTTCAGGACGCCCGCCGCGCCATGAAAGGCGCGTTCAGGACGCTCGCCGCGCCATGAAAGGCGCGTTCAGGACACTCGCCGCGCCATGAAAGGCGCGTTCAGGACGCTCAATGACATGAACGCGCCTTTCAGGACATCGGGCATGTCTCGAACGCGCCTTTCAGGGCACCGGGCACGACCTGAACGCGCCTTTCAGGGCACCGGGCATGTCTCGAACGCGCCTTTCAGGGCACCGGGGCGGGTGGGGTCAGCGGACGCCGACCGTCTGGCGTTCGGGTTCGATCACGGCCACGACGCGTTCCAGTTCGCGGGAGTAGGGGGCGCCGATGTACTTGTCGGCCAGCTGGTCGATGACCTCCCACGCCGCGTCGCCCTCGAGCCATTCGACGACGCGGCCGCGGATGATGACCGGCTCGAACGGGTTGTCGGCCGGGGCGATGGACAGGGCCGCCCGGGGGTCGCGGCGCAGGTTGCGGGCCTTGCTCGTCCCGGGGCCGGTGAGGAAGACGATGCGATCACCGTGGGTGCCGATCCACACGGGCGCCGTGTGTGGCGAGCCGTCCGGCAGGACGGTGGCGAGGTGGGCGATCGAGGTGCCGTCGAGTACGCGGCGCACGTGCGGGTCCAGCATGGGGTGCTCCTTCAGCGGGGGTTCTCGGCGCGCCACGCGACGTAGTCGGCGACCGCCTCGGGGATGTCGAAGGCCGGGGTGAAGCCGGTGTCCTTCGTGAGCCGGGTGATGTCGAGGTGCGGCCCCTGCTGCCCGCCGGAGGGCAGGTCGAGCCGCAGGTCGGGCAGCAGACCCCGCAACGCGTCCGCGAACTGCCCGTTGGTGAACGGCCGGCCGCTGGAGACGTTGTAGGTGTCGTGCCGCAGGGTCCGCGTGGTCATCAGCATGGCGATCGCGCGGCCGGCGTCGGGTGCGTAGCAGCAGTCGCCGCCGTCGGCGGCGTGCAGTGGCGGCGGCTCCTCGCCACGCAGCACGGCGCTGATGAACGGCGGGATGTGGAAGAACGGCGACTCCGGGTCGACGAGCGGGCCCCAGATCGTCCCGATCCGGAGCACGACCGGCCGGACGCCACTGCCGGCGAGGCTGTGCGTGGTCAGCGGCTCGACCGCCTTCTTGAAGGCGATGATCAGGTGCGGCAGCTCCGCGGTGGGCAACGCCAACTCCTCGTGCCAGGGCGTCTCGCCGCGGCCGATGTACACACCGAGGCTACTGGCGACGGCGAACCTGCGGACACCCCACGCGCGGGCGGCGTCCAGCGCGTTCAGCAGGCCGGTCAGGTCCGTCCGGAAGAACGCGACCGGGTCCTCGCCGGGGATGCTGCCGGCGAGGTGGACGATGTCGCTGATCTCGTGGCGGTCGGCGAGGGCGAGGAACGCGTCCCGGTCGGTGACGTCCAGGGTCTCCACCGCCACCCGGCCGGCGAGGAACGACGGGACCTCGGTGCGGCGGTGGCCGGTGACCACGACCTCGTGCCCGAGGTCGACGAGCGCGCGGGCGGTGTGGGCGCCGATCATCCCCAGCCCCCCGGTGACGAGGATCATCGGACCACCTCGTAGTGCAGGTGGGTCACGCCGGGCGCCGGGACCGCCTCGACCAGGCGGAGTCGCACGTGCTCCTGGAGCTCCCGGAAGAAGCTGTGACCGCCGCCCAGCAGGATGGGCACCTGGTGGAGGACCAGCTCGTCGACGAGGCCCGCCCTGAGCGCCGCGGTGACCAGCCCGCCACCCATCAGGGCGACGTCCTTGCCGCCGGCGACCTCGCGGGCCGCGGCGATGGCGTCCTCGACACCGGTGGTGACGAGCGTCTGCCGCTCGCTGATCCCGGGCACGGGGCGGTGGCTGACGACGAACAGCGGCGCCGTCGGGTGCGGGCCACCGCCGCCGAAGTGGCTGGAGTGCTCGTAGGTGGTACGCCCCGCGACCGACACCCCCACCCGGGCCGCGAGCGCGTCGAAGAACCGGGCGCTGGGCTCGCTCAGCCTGAACCCGTCGAACACCTGGCTGGGGGTGTCCCCGTCGAAGTACCAGTCGAAGAGCATGCCGGCGTCGCCGAGACCGCGGCCGAACTCCTCGGCGCCCTCGGGGGTGCGCCCGCTGATGTAGCCGTCCACCGACACGGCGTGGCTACAGATGACCTTGCTTCCCTGTTGATCAAGCACGGTACGAACCTAGGCCCGGCGAGGAGGGCGGTTCTTGAACGAATCGCGCACGCTCAGCTCCGCAGTGGCGGCCTGCCGCGGGTGGCGAGGAAGGGCCGGTAGGAGGCGGAGTGCTCGTGGCCGCAGGCGCACCGGTCGAGGTCGCCGCCGAGGAGCTGGCGCGGGGTGAGGCCGGTCAGGCGCAGGCATTCGCGGCTGAGGTGTGCCTGGTCGGCGTAGCCCGCGTCGACCGCGAGGCCCGCCATGCCGTCCGCGCCACGCCGGCCCGAGGCGGTGGCGCCGGCCTGGGCCAGCGCGAGGAAACCCTGGAACCGCAGTGTTCGCTGCAGGACCTTGGGGCTTACCCCGACCGCCTGCAGGCAGCGGCGGCGCAGCTGGCTCGCGGACAGGGCCAGGTGGGTGGCCAGCGTGTCGATGTTGACCGGGTGCCAGGGCATGAGCGCCTGCACGGCCTCGCCCACCAGCGGGTCCACCGGGACCACGCGGCGGAACTCGTGCAGGAGGTGGGTCTGCAGGAGCAGGAGCGCCTGCTCGGGCGTCCCGGCCATCGCGTCCACGAGCCGGTCGACCGTCCTCCCCCACAGGTCGGTCAGGCCCAGGCGCTGGTCCACCAGGTCGTCGAGCACCGTCGGCAGGGGCGGCGCCGCCCCCGGCAGGAACCGCACCCCCACGATGGTGGTGTGCGCCGGGATGACCTCGATCTCCGGACCGGTCAGCGGGCCGACCAGCTGGGGCCGGCCGCCGATCGGGAAGTGGATCTCGACCCCGCCCGTGGGCAGGTGCCGCTGTACGTACGGCACGTCCCCGGTGCGCTGGATCCAGACGGTTCGGACCACCCCCGCCAGGCCCGGCAGGGGCGGACGCTCGACATAAGACTCCATCGCGGGCATCCTCGCACGGAAGTGCCCTGGTGGGAGGCGGATCAGGCCTGGTGTCTTTTGGGTCTTTGTGCGCAGGTCCTGGTCTGTTCAGCAGTTACCTCAGGGGAACGTGACGGCACGCGGGCCACCAACCGCCCGCGGTCCGCCGGCGTCGCTGGGTCGGGACCAACACTTCTCAGTCCGGGGAGGGGACACTAGCGGTCGAACAGGCGGTCCCGCGCCACGGTCAACGCCCGGGTGATCGCGCCCTGGAGCACGCCGCTGTCGCCGAGCGTGCTGGCCACCACCTCCGGGCGCAACGGCCCCAGCTCCTCGATCCGCCCGGTGATCGCGGCGCCCAGCATGTCCAGGTTCCGCCCGACGCCGCCGCCCAGGACCACCACCTCCGGGTCCAGGATCGCCGTGACCGCCGTGACCAGGGACCCGATCCGCCGGCCCTCCGCGGCCACGATGCCCGCCGCCGTCTCGTCGCCGGCGGCGGCCGCCGCGAAGACCTCGCGGGCCGAGTCCACCACCATGCCCGCCTCCCGCGCGGCCGCGGCCACCCCGGCGGCACCCGTGACGGCCTCGGTCGCGCCGCGCTCCCGGCTGTCCGCCGTGGACAGCACGCTGTCCGTTGTCGGCACGAAGGACACCTCGCCCGCCGCGCCACGCGCACCGACGTACAGCTCGCCGTTGATCACGATTCCCATGCCGACGCCCGTGCCCACCGACACGAACACGAAGTTCGACCGGCCCTGCCCCGCCCCGTGGGCCAGCTCCCCCAACGCCGCCAGGTTGACGTCGTTCTCGATGGCCAGGCCGATCTCCAGGGTGGCCCGCAGCCGGGCGACCAGCCCGGGACGGCCCCAGCCCGGCAGGTTCTGCGCGAAGTCGAGGCTCCCGGTCTCCTCGTTCAGCACGCCGGGGCTGCCCACGACCGCGTACGTCACCGCCGACCAGGACAGGCCCGCCTCCGCGGCCGCCCTGTCCGCCAACCTGCGCACCCGCCGCACCAGGTCGGCGGCCGAGCGGGCCGTGTTGCGGGTGTCCTGCCGCGCGATCAGCGAGCCACGCAGGTCGGCGATCGCGACCCGGATCCAGTCGCGGCCGATGTCCACGCCCGCGACGTGGCCGGCCTGCGCGTTCATGTCGTAGATCGCCGTCGTGGGGCCCGGCCGGCCGCCGACCGCGCCGACCATGAGCACGAGCCCGGCCTCCTCCAGGCCGGCGAGCGCCGCGGACACCGTGGGCTTGGACAGCCCGGTGGCCTTGGCCAGCTCGCCGCGCGACGCCGGGCCGTGCGCACGCAACCGGTCCAGCAGCAGCCGCTCGTTCATGGTCCGCAACAGCTGCGGCGTGCCTGTCTGGCCCCGCATCCGGCCTCCGTTCGTCGGGTATGGACATGGGTCCTGGTAGTAAACTACCTTTCTTATCATTCCGAAGCGACCCTTCCGACGCCACCGGGGTGACCCGACAATGCATCGACTACGGCCCTTCCTCGTCGCGCTGCTGCTGCTCGTCCCCCTGGCGGCGTGCGGGAACACGGGCTCCGGCGACGACGACAAGACGACCATCGCGCTGTTCCTGCCCGAGTCGAAGACGACCCGGTACGAGGCGTTCGACCGGCCGCTGTTCGAGGCCAAGGTCAAGAAGCTGTGCCCGGACTGCGAGGTCCTGTACTCCAACGCCGACCAGGACGCGGCCAAGCAGCAGAGCCAGGTCGAGTCCGCGCTCACCCAGGGCGCGGACGTGCTGGTCCTCGACGCTGTCGACGCCGCGGCCGCCGCGCCCCTGGTCAACCAGGCCAAGCAGAAGAACGTCCCGGTGATCGCCTACGACCGGCTGATCTCCGGGATCTCCTACGAGTACTACGTGTCCTTCGACAACGTGCGGGTCGGCGAGGTCCAGGGCAAGGCGCTGCTGGACGAGGTGACCAGACGCGGTGGGACCGGCAAGGTCGTCATGATCAACGGCTCCCCGACCGACCCCAGTGCCGGGGACTACAAGAAGGGCGCGCACCAGGCCCTGGACGGCAAGATCGAGATCGGCCGCGAGTTCGACACCCCGGACTGGAGCCCGGACAAGGCGCAGCAGGAGATGGAGCAGGCGATCACCTCGCTCGGCCGGGACTCGATCGTCGGCGTCTACTCCGCGAACGACGGCATGGCGTCCGGCGCCATCGCGGCGATGAAGCGCGCCGGGTACCCGACGCTGCCGCCGATCACCGGCCAGGACGCGGAACTCGCGGCCGTGCAACGGATCCTGACGGGCGAGCAGACGATGACCGTCTACCTGGACATCCGCGCGCAGGCGGAGAAGTCCGCGGAGCTGGCGGTCGCGCTGTCCAGGAACGAGAAGCCGTCCGCCCCGACGAAGGTCGGCGACGTCCCCGCGTTCCTGCTCGACCCGATCGCGGTCGGCAAGGACAACCTGAAGGACACGATCGTCAAGGACGGTTTCTACACGGTCGACCAGATCTGCACCCCGGAGGTGGCCGCGGCCTGCGCGGAGGCCGGGCTGACGTGACGCTGGATGCCACGCTCGAGATCACGGACATCACCAAGACCTACGGTGCGGTGCGGGCGCTGAACGGCGCGCACCTGACCGTGAACGCCGGCGAGGTGGTCGCGCTGGTCGGGGACAACGGCGCCGGGAAGTCCACTGTGGTCAAAGTGGTCTCCGGCGCCGTGCAGCCCGACGGCGGCACGATCACCTTCCTCGGCCGACCGGCGCGGATCCACCGGCCGTCGGACGCGCAGGCACTCGGCATCACCACGGTGTTCCAGGACCTCGCACTGTGCGAGAACCTCGACGTGGTCGCGAACCTCTTCCTCGGCGTGGAGAAGCGCTCGTGGAGCGTGCTCGGCGAGCTGGCCATGGAGCGCACGGCGCGCGACCTGCTGGCGTCGCTGGAGGTGAGGATTCCGGACGTCCGCGCGCCGGTCGCGCTGCTGTCCGGCGGCCAGCGCCAGTCGGTCGCCATCGCCCGCGCGCTGCTCGGCGAGCCGAAGATGGTGATCCTCGACGAGCCGACGGCGGCGCTCGGCGTCGAGCAGACCGCGCAGGTGCTCGACCTGGTCCGCCGGCTGCGGGACCGCGGGCTCGCGGTGCTGCTGATCTCGCACAACCTCGTCGACGTGCGCGCGGTGAGCGACCGGATCGTGGTGCTGCGGCTGGGCCGCAACGTCGCCGACCTCGAGACCGCGACGGCCACCCAGGAACAGATCGTCGCCGCCATCACGGGAGCCTCGCTGTGAACCAACTGGTTGCGGTGGCACGGGACCGCGTCCGCCGCGGCGACCTCGGCTCGGTGCCCGTCGCGGTCGGGCTCGTGTTGATCGCGGTCGTGTTCTCCTCGCTGAACCGGCACTTCCTGTCGGCCGAGAACCTCACCAACCTGGCGTTGCAGATGGCGGCCACCGGCACCATCGCGCTCGGGATCATCATGGTGCTGCTCCTCGGCGAGATCGACCTGTCGGCGGGCTCGGTCAGCGGGTTGTGTGCGGTCGTCATGACGCTGCTGTACGTGCGAACCTCCTGGCCCGCATGGGTCGCCGTCCTCGTCGCGCTCGTGGCCGTGGCCGTCATCGGCACGCTGCACGGTGTGATGCGGACGGCGCTCGCGATGCCCTCGTTCGTGGTGACGCTCGCCGGGCTCATCGGGTGGCAGGGGCTCCTGCTGTACCTGCTGGGCTCCGAGGGCACGATCAACCTGCCGTTCGACCACGGCATCGCGACGATCTCCGACACGTGGCTGCCGCCGTGGCTCGGGTGGCTGGTCGTCGCGCTGCTCGCCGGTGGGCATCTGGCCGCGTCGCTGGTGACGCGGGGCCGGCGCGTCCAGGCCGGGCTGCCGGCGCCGGCGCTGTGGTGGACGCTCGTGCGGTCCGCCGCCCTGGCCGTGCTGCTGGCGGTCGCGGTGGCGGTGCTGAACTCCGACCGCGGTGTGCCGCTGACACTGGTCGTCTTCGGCGGGCTGGTGATCGTCGTCGACCTGGTGTTGCGGCGGACCGTGTTCGGGCGGCGGATGTTCGCGGTCGGGGGCAACGCGGAGGCCGCGCGGCGGGCCGGGATCAACGTGACGGCGGTGCGGATCCTGGCGTTCGTGGCCGCGTCCGTGCTGGCCGGCGCCGGCGGCATCCTGGCCGCGTCCCGGCTGGCCGCGGTGAACCAGAGCTCCGGCGGCAGCGACATCCTGCTGATGGCCATCGCCGCCGCCGTGATCGGCGGGACCAGCCTGTTCGGCGGTCGCGGCCGGGCGCACGCCGCGCTGCTCGGCATCCTCGTGATCCAGTCGATCACCAACGGGATGCTGCTGCTGAACGTGAACTCGGCCGTCCGCTTCATGGTCACCGCGGCCGTGCTGGCGGTCTCGGTCGCCGTCGACTCGCTCGCCAGGAGGGGCGCCACGGCGGGGCTGCACTAGGTGAACATGGTGCGGACGGCGTCGCTGAGCTTCGCGGCCTCGGCCACCAGGCCGCCGATCGACCGCGCGGACACCGTGAGCCGCTCGATCGCCTCGGCGATCCGGGACCGTTCGGGCGCCTCACTGCGCAGCTCGGCGTCGAGCTCGGCGATGGCGCCCTTGCTCACATATCTGTCTGTTGTGGACAGTGTGTCGGCGGACCGGTCGACCAGGTCCCGCAGGACGCTCACGGTGCGCAGCAGGTCGACCCGGCCGCCCACCGAGTTGCCGATGCCGGCGACCATGTCGCCGTGGCTGGTGATGTTCCCGCTGCCACTGTTGCTGATGCCACTGTTGCTGATGCCGGAGTTGCCGTTCATCTGTCAGGCCCCCGCGGAGTTGGCGACGCCGGCGGTCATGGCGCCCCCGCTGACGACCTGCCCGCCGCCGGTGTTCATGATCCCGTAGTTGAGCACGGTGGCCTGCCGCGTCTCGTACTCGCTGACGTCCACCCCGTGGCCGCGCAGGAAGTCGATGACGAACTCGGTGACCCGGCGTTCGACGATCTTGGTGTACTTGTCCTGGTCCACCTTCTGGAAGAAGTGGTGCGGGGCGTCGCTCGCGGCGAGGTCGCGGATGCTGGTCCGCGCGCCCCGGTCGACGATCCGCGCGCCCTGGCTGCCCGCCAGCTCGGTCTGGCGCTGCCTGCGAGCGTGCTCGGCGTCCGCCTTGCCGCGCTGGTAGGCCGTCCACCCGACCCTCGTCGCGAACAGGCCGGCCCACAGTCCCACGACACCGAGGCCGATCGACCACATCGTGGAGGGGTCGAGGCCCAGCCAGTACGTCAGCGCGAGCAGGCTCCAGGGCAGGAACGCCAACCCGAGGATGATCGAGCTGACCGTGCCCACCATGCCGCGCCGCGCCGGCCGGTCCCGCTCCGGCCGCAGTTGGTTGATCTTCGCGGCGAGCGCGCGGAACCCGTTGGCGACGGCGGTCAGCGGGCTGGTGATGGCCATCATGATCGTGTCGCCGACTCCCAGCTCGGTGGGCAGCCGGTCGACCTCGTGGAACGCGGCCCTGATCGGCAGCAGCACGTAGCTGTGCAGCTCGGTGTGCAGCGTGTCGCCACGCAGGTCGAAGCCGACGAAGATCGACGTGACCAGTTCCTCGGCCCAGCTGCCGATGTTGACGCACAGGTACTCGCGGGCCGAGTCGTACTGGTCGCCGCCGCCGTGGGTGAACTCCGGCAGGGCGGCGCCGCTCTCGGTCAGCGCGGTCCGGTACAGCCGGCGCTCGGCCTTGAGGCCGTTGATCCGCATCTCGGGCCGCGCCCTGGCACGGAGCCGGTCCAGCACCTCGCGGTGCACGTGGGCGTACAGCTGGTCGACGGTGAACGGCCGCGGCTGTTCGGGCCCGAGCCCGCGCCGCAGGATCACCGAGAAGGACCAGTTGCGGGACAACGTGCCCGCGCCGACGAACGGGACGTAACCGCTGTAGTACACGCCGGGCCGGTGCTGGTCGGCGACGATCTCCGCCAGGCGGCCCGGCAGCGACGGGTGCGCGGGGACGGCGATCCGCCGCGGCGGCGCGTGGCCCGCGGGCCGTTTCAGGCGGGTGATCAGGGTCTGCGCACAGACGAGCTGCTCGACGAAGACGACCATCCACGCCCACCACAACGCGACGAGCACCATGGTGACCGACAGCATGCCGGTGAGAACGAAGCTCAACGCCAGTGGGAGCAGGCAACCCAGCATCGCCAGGCCACGAATCCGCCGCCTGCGCCGGGCGTTCAACGCGTGGGCGAGTACCGCCACGGTGTCATATCCGTAGCTGGGCGCGACACAGCGGTGCCGCTGTTTGAGCAGTTCCTCGATCACCTGGTTGCAGAACCGCGTGTCGACGTGCACGCCGGCGCACAGCAGTCGCGTGACGTTGCTGTCGACGTGGGCTCGTGCTCCGGGCAGCAGGACACCCGAGGATGTCGTCCGCCTGTTCCGCCTGGTCGCGGTCGGCGCGCTCATCGCACCCACACCGGCAGGTTCCACACGGCCAACACGGCCAGCACCAGCAGCGGAACGCCGCCGATGACCATCACGATCCGCCGGGTGGCCGCCGGTAACCGGTGTTCTCGGAATTCGTCCAGTTCCAACCATTCCGTTTCACGTGACGTCGGCAGATCACTGGTGAACTCTCTCGACACGATGTTCCCCATCAACTCGAAAATTCACGGCCCGGGCCACCGTACTGACGGGGGCTGATCGTCTTCTACATTTCAAATTCACCCGATGGAGTGCATTTGCCATCACTCACACGGGTTCGGTGCCGGGACAGGGTGCCATCTGAGCGCTCGCCCAGGTGCGCCGCGGCAAATGCGAGGGCCGCGCGTCCAGGCGCGGCTTCCTGCCATGCAAGGCATCCGAGACATCGCCGATGTCACCTGGGGTCCTGATTTCTCATCGATATTTCGTTTTCTCCAGTTCGTTGTGTTCGTCGCAGGTGTCATGGCGCCGGAGCGCCTTGCGCTGGTTGTGATCGCGACGGCGGATTCCCGCCAGCGGGGCGCGGGTGTGATGATCCAGGATGAGCGTCATGACCATGTCATCGACAACGGCCGCCATGTCCGTGCTCAAAGGTATGTATGCGGCGGAGGCCGAGTATCTCGCCGCGGGCGGTCCGGGGAGTGCGTCGTTTGCGCTGCTGGCGCCGTACTTCGCCCCGGAGGTTGTGCTGTACCAGGCTGACTCCATGCCCTACGGGGGAGTCTGGCGCGGCCACGAAGGCCTGGAACAGTTCTTTCTCGCCATGAGCCAAGCGTGGGACGCCTTCGAGATGGTGGATCAGGAGTTCCTGAGTGACACGAGTCCACTCGTTGTCCTGACTCGCGTGCGGGCGCGTGCCCGGGCCACCGGGCGTGAGCTGCGCTTCCCGATCCTGCAGACGATCACGGTCGAGGACGGGCGCATCACCGAGGTGCACCCGTTCTACTGGGACACCGCGGCGATTGCGAAGGCCTGCTCGACCGGCTGATGGCCCGTCGCGACCTGGTCGAGGCAACAGGCGATCCGGGATCGCTCGATGTATGGTCCCGCTCGGCGCGAACGGATGACCTTTGGCCGCACTGTCCGCGCGCCCTCGTTCGCCGAGGCCGCAGACTGGTGATCATGAGCATTCTTGACGGCAAGGCCGTGGTCGTCACCGGGGCCGGCCGGGGGCTGGGCAGGGCATCCGCGCTCCACGCGGCCGCGTGCGGCGCCGCGGTCGTCGTGAACGACGTCGACGGGGAGCCTGCCGACGAGGTCGCCTCGCTGATCGCGGATGCCGGCGGGCGCGCCGTGACGAGCGTCGGTTCGGTGGCGGATCCGGGCCGGGCGGACGCGGCCATCGAGCGGTGCCTGACCGAGTTCGGCAGGATCGACGGCCTGGTCAACAACGCGGGTGTGCGCTACCAGGCCCGGGTGTGGGAGGACACCCCGGAGCGGATGCGTGAGCTGATCGAGGTCAACGTTCTGGGGTCGATGTACTGCGGGTCCGCCGCGGCCCGTGCCATGCGCGCGCAGGGCTCGGGGTCGATCGTGAACATGGCGTCGCTGGCGATGGTCGGGCAGGCCACCGCGGCCACCTACTCCGCGTCCAAGGGGGCGATGTCCTCGATGACCGTGGCGTGGGCGGTGGACCTGGCCGAGCACGGTGTGCGGGTGAACGCCCTCTTCCCCTTGGCCCACACGCGGATGGCGCTGACCGACACGCGGTCACCCGCGCCCACCGGGGAGACACCGGACCGGATCGCGCCGGCCGTGACGTATCTGCTCAGCGACCTGTCCACCGCCGTGACCGGACAGCTGATCCGCTTCACCGCGAACAAGGTGCACATCGTGCGCCAGACGTCGGCCAAGGAACCCGTGCTACGCAACGACGACTGGGACGTCCACGACATCGCGGAGGCGTTCGACAACCACCTCCTCGCCGCCCTGGAACCCCCGCCGGGTCAGCGGTGGACCCGGTAGCGCCGTACTGGGAAAGGCCATGCGAAGGCAGCGCGTGGCCAAGCGGCACGTCGACCGCTATCATGGGCAATGGTTAGAAAGGTTGCTTAACCATTCTGTCGGGCGGGCTGCGTGGTACCCGAGGAGGACACGCTGTGCGATCTCGGACTCTCCTGCGTTTGTCGATCGTTGTCGCGCTCGCCGGGGCGGTGTGTGGGGTGGTCGGGCCGGCGGCCAGCGGGCAGGCCGGCGCCACGCTGACCGTCGGTAGGGCCGCCGGGACGGCGACCGCGATTCCCGGTTTCCTCATCCAGTCCTCGGCCGAGGTGGGTGACGACGCGGCCGTCTCGCGGCCCGGCTTCCCCACCGCCGGCTGGTACCCGGTCACCGCACGGTCCACTGTGTACGCCGGGCTGCTGCGCAACGGCGTCTACCCGGATCCCTTCTACTCCACCAGGATGCGGGACGTCCCGAGGTCCCGCTTCCAGGTCCCCTGGTGGTACCGCGCGGACCTGAACCTGGACAGCACCGCACAACGCACGTACCTGGACTTCTCCGGCGTGCTCTCCAAGGCCGACGTCTGGGTCAACGGCACCAGGATCGCCACGAAGGACCAGGTCAACGGCGCCTACACGCGCCACGACCTGGACGTCACCGCGCTGGTACACGAGGGCGTCAACAGCGTCGCCTTCAAGGTGTACCCGAACGACCCCAACAAGGACCTGTCCATGGGCTGGATCGACTGGGCGCAGACGCCACCCGACCAGAACATGGGCATCGTGCGGGACGTTCTCGTACGGCGCGGCGGGCCGGTGGCGTTGCGCGGGGCACACGTCGTCACCCGGCTCAACGCCGGTCTGGACCACGTCGACCTGACCGTGAAGGCGGACGTGCGCAACGACTCGGCCGCCGCGGTGTCGGCGCGGGTCGACGGCACGGTGGCCGGACGGTCGATCAGCCAGACGGTTTCCCTGGCGCCCAAGGAGAAGAAGACCGTCACGTTCTCGACGATCGGTGTGGACGACCCGGACGTCTGGTGGCCGGCGGGCATGGGTGGGCAGCCGCTCTACGCCCTGGACCTCAGCGCGGCCGTCAACGGCGCCGAGTCCGACGCCTCGCACACGCGGTTCGGCGTGCGGGACGTGAAGGCGACGCTGAACTCGAGCGGCGGCCGGTCCTACACGATCAACGGCCGCCCGCTGCTGGTCCGGGGCGGCGGCTGGTCGCCGGACCTGTTCCTGCGCTGGAACCAGCAGTACGCGTCCGACAAGCTCCGGTACGTCCTCGATCTCGGCCTCAACACCGTGCGGCTGGAGGGCCACATCGAGCCGGACGAGTTCTTCGACCTGGCCGACCGGTACGGCGTGCTGGCGCTGCCGGGCTGGGAGTGCTGCGACAAGTGGGAAGGCCAGGTCAACGGGGGCGAGAACGGCGAGCCGTGGACGGCCGCGGACTACCCGGTCGCCAAGGCGTCCATGACCGCCGAGGCCGAACGGCTCCGCGACCACCCCAGCGTGATCTCCTTCCTCATCGGCAGCGACTTCGCCCCCAACGCGACCATCGAGAAGAACTATCTCGACGCGCTCACCGCGGCGGACTGGCCGACCCCGGTGATCCCCGCCGCCTCCGCGAAGTCCTCGCCGCGGCTCGGCCAGTCGGGCATGAAGATGAACGGGCCGTACGACTGGGTCCCGCCGAGCTACTGGTACGACAAGGCGCACACCGACGGCGGCGGCGCGTGGAAGTTCAACTCCGAGACCAGCGCCGGGCCGGACATCCCGACCATGGACACGCTCAACCGGATGATGTCGCCGGCCGAGCTGAACACCTTGTGGAGCAACTACTCCGCCGCGCAGTACCACCGGTCGCAGTCGTCGACGTTCGGCAACATCAAGCTGTTCGGCGACGCGCTCACCGGCCGGTACGGCAAGCCGACGAGCCTGTCCGACTTCGTGCGCAAGGCACAGCTGGCGCAGTACGAGAACGTGCGGGCGGAGTTCGAGTCGCACAACCGGAACTTCACCGACGGCTCGACCCCGTCGACCGGACTGATCTACTGGATGCTCAACAGCGGCTGGACCTCCCTGCACTGGCAGCTGTTCGACTACTACCTCGACCAGAACGGCGCGTACTACGGCGCGAAGAAGGCCAACGAGCCACTGCACGTCCAGTACTCCTACGACAACAGGTCCGTGGTGGTGGTCAACCAGAACCACTCCCCCGCGAGTGGGCTGACCGCGGTCGTGAAGCTGTACAACATGGACGGGACGGAGAAGTTCTCCCAGACCCGGTCCGGGCTGTCGGTCGGCGGGGACGGTGCGCGCACGACCGCGCTGACCATCCCGTCGGTCAGCGGGCTGTCCACGACGTATCTCGCGAAGCTGGTGCTCACCGACGGGTCCGGCCGGGAGGTCAGCCGGAACGTGTACTGGCTGTCGACGAAGTCGGACGTGATCGACTGGGACGACAACGACTGGTACTACGCGCCGACCACCGCGTACGCGGACCTGAAGGGGCTGTCCGGCCTGGCCCAGGCGCCGGTCGGCACGACGGTGACCTCGGGGAACGGCCCGGACGGCACCACGACCACCACGGTGACGCTACGCAACACGTCGCCGGGCAAGGTGCCGGCGTTCTACGTCGACGTGCACATCCTCGGCGCGGGCGGGGCGCCGGTGCTGCCGATCCGGTGGAACGACAACGCGGTCAGCCTCTGGCCGGGCGAGTCGACCACGCTGACGGCGACGTACCGGACCGCGGACCTGCACGGCGCGACGCCGTCGGTGCGGGTGTCGGGCTGGAACACCGGGACGCAGGTCGTCTCCCCGGGTGGTGGCGGGGCCGCCGACTACCAGGCCGAGGACGCGACGGTCACGCAGGGTGTCGTGGAGTCCAACCACGCCGGCTTCACCGGGACCGGTTTCGTCAACTACGACAACGTGACCGGCAGCGCGGTCGAGTGGACGCTCAACACGCCGTCCGCCGGCGACACCGACGTCGTGTTCCGCTTCGCCAACGGCACCGGCGTCGACCGCCCGATGAGCATCACGGTCAACGGCACGGTCGTGACCCCGAGCGTCTCCTTCCCCCCGACGGCGAACTGGGACACCTGGCAGACCGTGACCGTGCGTGTGCCCCTGACGGCCGGCCCCAACACGCTCAAAGCCACCGCGACCACCACGAACGGGGGCCCGAACGTCGACAAGATCACCGTGTGACGGTTTCGTCGCGGCGCATGCGGGAAGGCCTCTCCGGACGCGAACGGAGGGGCCTGACCGATGGACGCCGAGATCACGCTGCGGGTGGACGGCACGGAACGCACGGTCGTCGTGGACACCCGGACCACGTTGCTGGACGCGCTGCGTGAACGCCTCGGGGTGATGTCACCCAAGAAGGGGTGCGACCACGGCCAGTGCGGGTCCTGCACGGTGCTGCTCGACGGCCGGCGCGTGATCACCTGCCTGACGCTCGCCGCGGCACACGACGGCGCGGACGTCACCACCGCGGCGGGGCTCGCCGACGGAGCGGCACTGCACCCCGTCCAGCAGGCGTTCCTGGACCAGGACGCGTTCCAGTGCGGCTACTGCACCCCCGGCCAGATCTGCTCGGCCGTCGGCATGCTGGACGAGGCCGGCCGCGGCTGGCCGAGCGCGGTCACCGGAGGCGAACCGGGCCCGCTCGACGATGCCGAGATCCGGGAGCGGATGAGCGGCAACCTGTGCCGGTGCGGCGCCTACGCGGGCATCGTGCGCGCGATCGAGCAGGCCGCCCGATGATCCCCTTCGACTACCGCCGCGCCGACGACGTCCTCGGCGCCGTCACCCTCGTGCACGAGCACGAGAACGCCGCGTTCCTCGGTGGCGGGACGAACCTCGTCGACCACCTCAAGCTGGGCGTGGCGAACCCGGACCTGCTGGTCGACGTGAGCAGGCTGCCGCTGGACCACGTCGAGCCGCTGCCTGACGGCGGTGTCCGGATCGGCGCCGCCGTCCGCAACAGCGACCTGGCCGCCCACCCGCTGGTCCGCCGCCGCTACCCCGTGCTCAGCCAGGCCCTGCTGTCCGGCGCGTCCGGCCAGATACGCAACCTCGCCACGACGGCGGGCAACCTGCTCCAGCGCACGCGGTGCGTGTACTTCACCGACGTCACCACGCCCTGCAACAAACGCGAGCCCGGCTCCGGCTGCGCCGCGCTGGCGGGCTACAACCGCTACCACGCCGTCCTCGGCGCCTCGCCGCACTGCGTCGCCGTCCACCCGTCCGACCTGGCGGTCGCGCTGGTCGCCCTCGACGCCGTGATCCACGTGCAGGGGCCGGACTCGGCACGCACGATCCGGGCCGAGGACCTGCACCGCCTGCCCGGCGACGAACCCGACCGCGACACCGTGCTGGCGCACGGCGAGCTGATCACGGCGGTGGACGTGCCGGACCTGCCGATCACCGCCCGGTCGCGGTACCGCAAGGTCCGCGACCGGGCGTCCTACGCGTTCGCGCTGGTGTCGGTGGCGGCCGCGGTGGACGTCGAGGACGGGACCGTGCGGGACGCCCGCGTCGCGTTCGGCGGGCTGGCGCACAAGCCGTGGCGCGCGCACCGCGCCGAAGAGGTGCTGCGGGGCGCGCCGGCCACCGACGACACCGTCCGGCAGGCCGCCGAGGCCGAGCTGGCGGCCGCGACACCCCTACCGGACAACGCCTTCAAACCGCGGATGGCGACCGGCGCGCTCGTCGCCACCCTGCGCGAGCTGACCAGGGAGCAGGCATGATCGGCGCCCCGATGACCCGCGTCGACGGGCCGGCCAAGGTGACCGGCACCGCGCCGTACGCGTTCGAGCACCCGGTCGAGCACCCGGCCTACGTCCACCCGGTCCAGGCGACCGTCGCGCGCGGACGCGTCAGGAACGTCGACACGGCCGCCGCCGAGGCGCTCGACGGCGTGCTCGCGGTGCTCACCCCGGGCAACGCGCCCCGGTTGGCGTCCACCGAGGACAGGGAGCTGGCGGTCCTGCAGTCGGACGAGGTCGCCTTCCGCGGCCAGCTCGTCGGCGCGGTCGTCGCCGAGACCTCGGAGGTCGCGCGGCACGCGGCGAGCCTCGTCGAGGTGACCTACGAGGTGCACGAGCACGACGCCGCACTGCGTGCCGACCGCGACGACCTGTACGCGCCGGACAAGGTCAACCCGTCGTTCCCGACCGACACCGAGCAGGGCGACGTCGACGCCGCGCTCGCCGCGGCGGCGGTCACGGTCGACGAGACCTACACGACGCCCATGGAACACAACAACCCGATGGAGCCGCACACGACCGTCGCGGTGTGGGCCGGCGAGGAGCTGACCCTGTACGACTCCACGCAGGGCGTCCACCCGGTGCGCAAGACACTGTCGAGCGTGCTGGGCGTCGACCCCGAGCACGTCCGCGTGATCGCGCCGCACGTCGGTGGCGGGTTCGGGTCCAAGGGCGACCAGCACGCCCACCTCGTCCTCGCCGCGCTGGCCGCCCGCCGTACGGGTGGCCGGCCGGTCAAGCTCGCGCTGACCAGGCAGCAGATGTTCGCGCTGGTCGGCTACCGCACGCCGACCATCCAGCACGTCCGGCTCGGCGCGGACGCCGACGGCGGGCTCACCGCGATCAGCGTCGACGTGGTGGAGCAGACGTCGCGGATCAAGGAGTTCGCCGAGCAGACCGGTCTGCCGGCCCGGCACCTGTACGCCGCGGCGAACCGGCGGACCACCCACCGGCTGGCCGCGCTGGACGTCCCGGCGCCGTCGTGGATGCGGGCGCCGGGCGAGTGCCCCGGCATGTTCGGTCCCGAGGTCGCCATGGACGAGCTGGCCGGCGCGTGCGGGCTGGACCCGGTCGAGCTGCGGATCCGCAACGAACCCGAGGTGGACCCGGACTCCGGCAAGCCGTTCTCCAGCCGCAACCTGGTCGCCTGCCTGCGTGCGGGCGCCCGCCGGTTCGGGTGGGACGGCGGGTCCCGGGCGCGCCGGGACGGCGAGTGGCTCACCGGCATGGGCGTGGCGTCGTCGACGTACCCGGTCCACGCGCTGCCGGGCAACAGCGCGACCATCCGGTACACCGCGGACGGCCGCTACCGGGTGGAGATCGGCGCCGCGGACATCGGCACCGGCACGTGGACCACCCTGACGCAGATCGCCGCCGACGCGCTCGGCGTCGAACCCGACCGGGTCGACCTGCGGATCGGCGACTCCGCGCTCCCACCGGCCAGCGTCGCGGGCGGCTCGTCGGGGACCATCTCGTGGGGGTCGACCATCGTCGAGACGGCACACGTCTTCCGCGACAAGTTCGGCGACGACCCCGGCGCCGGTGACGAGGCACGGGGCGACATGCCGGCGAACCCCGACAGCGAGCGGTTCGCCATGCGGTCGTTCGGCGCCCAGTTCGCCGAGGTGCGGGTGCACGCCGACACGGGTGAGGTCGCGGTGTCGCGGCTGCTGGGCGTGTTCGCCACCGGACGGATCATCAACGCCCGCACCGCGCGGTCCCAGTTCCTCGGCGGGATGACCATGGGCCTGTCCATGGCCCTGCACGAGCACAGCGTGCTGGACGAGCGCTTCGGCCACGTGGTCAACCACGACCTCGCCGAGTACCACATCGCGACCAACGCGGACGTGGCCGACATCGACGCGGTCTGGCTGGACGAGGCCGACCCCCACGTGAACTCGCTGGGCGCCAAGGGAATCGGCGAGATCGGCATCGTCGGCACGGCCGCGGCGATCGCCAACGCCGCCCACGCGGCGACCGGCATCCGGGTCCGCGACCTGCCGATCACCCCGGACAAGCTCCTGCGGTGACTGTTTCCCTGCCGGCGGCTCGGGTAGCCGAAAGGCTGGAACGAATCCAGACAAGGAGTCTTCACCGTGGCTTCCGAACAGGCTTCCGAACACCCGGCCAAGGACGGCAAGCAGGAACAACTCGACGGCGTCCGCGTCGATCCCGACGGCACCCGGTTGACCACGAACCAGGGCGTGCGCGTCGACCACACGGACGACTCGCTGGCCGCCGGTGAGCGCGGCCCCACACTGCTCGAGGACTTCCACTTCCGGGAGAAGCTGACCCACTTCGACCACGAACGGATCCCCGAGCGCGTGGTGCACGCCCGCGGCGCCGGCGCCTACGGCTACTTCGAGCCGTTCGACGACTCGCTCGCGCCGTACACCTGCGCCGAGTTCCTGACCGACCCGACCGTGCGCACGCCGGTGTTCGTGCGGTTCTCGACGGTGGCCGGCTCCCGCGGCTCGGCGGACACGGTCCGCGACGTGCGCGGGTTCGCCACGAAGTTCTACACCCGCCAGGGCAACTACGACCTGGTCGGCAACAACATGCCGGTGTTCTTCATCCAGGACGGCATCAAGTTCCCCGACTTCGTGCACGCGGTGAAACCCGAGCCGAACAACGAGATCCCGCAGGCACAGTCGGCGCACGACACGCTGTGGGACTTCGTCGGCCTCCAGCCGGAGACCCTCCACATGATCATGTGGCTGATGTCCGACCGCGCGATCCCCCGCAGCTACCGGATGATGCAGGGCTTCGGCGTGCACACGTTCCGGCTGGTCAACGCGGACGGCCGCGGCACGTTCGTGAAGTTCCACTGGAAGCCCGTGCTGGGCACGCACTCGCTGGTGTGGGACGAGTGCCAGCAGATCGCCGGCAAGGACCCGGACTTCAACCGGCGCGACCTGTGGGACGCCATCGAGGCGGGCGACCACCCCGAGTGGGAGCTGGGGGTGCAGCTGGTGCCCGAGGAGGACGAGTTCGCGTTCGACGTCGACCTTCTCGACCCGACGAAGATCATCCCGGAGGAGCAGGTGCCGGTGCGGCCGGTCGGGCGGCTGGTGCTCGACCGCAACCCGGAGAACTTCTTCGCCGAGACCGAACAGGTCGCCTTCCACACGGCGAACATCGTGCCGGGCATCGACTTCACCAACGACCCGCTGCTGCAGGCGCGCAACTTCTCCTACCTGGACACGCAGCTGATCCGGCTGGGCGGCCCGAACTTCGCGCAGCTCCCGGTGAACCGCCCCGTCACCCCGGTGACCAACAACCAGCGCGACGGCTACCACCAGTCGCAGATCCACAGTGGACAGTCCAGCTACTTCAAGAACACGGTGGCCGGCGGCTGTCCCGCGGTCACCGGCGAGTTCCCCGAGGTGTTCGCCCACTACCAGGAGAAGGTCGACGGCGCGAAGATCCGGCGGCGCGCGGAGAGCTTCAAGGACTTCTACAGCCAGGCGACGCTGTTCTGGAACAGCATGTCCGAAGTGGAGCGTACGCACATCGTGGCGGCCTTCCGGTTCGAGCTGGGCAAGGTCAACGACACGAACATCCGGGCCCGGGTCGTGGAGCAGCTCAACCACGTCGACCACACGCTGGCGACCCTCGTGGCCGACGGCGTCGGCGTGCCGGCCCCCGCGGACGAGGTGACCCCCAACCACGGCCGCCGCTCCCCCGCGCTGAGCCAGGTCAGCACGGTCCGCCACCCCGTCGACACCAGGAAGGTGGCCGTGCTGGTGGCCGACGGCGTGGACGGCACGGGCGTCGTCCGCCTGGTCGAGGGGCTGCGCAAACGCGGCGTGATCGTGGAGGTGCTGGCCCCCGCCGACGGCAAGGTCCGGGCCGCGAACGGGGACGTCCTCCCGGTCGACCGGGCGATCAACACGATGGCGTCCGTGCTCTACGACGCGGTGGTCGTGCCGTGCGGCCCGGACAGCACGCGGGCGCTGTCCGCGGACGGCTACGCCATGCACTTCGTCAGTCAGGCGTTCAAGCACGCCAAGCCGGTGGCGGCGTTCGGTTCGGGCGTGGACCTGCTCCGCCGCGCCGTCCCCCTGGGCGAGGTCCGGACCGCGAACGACACGGCGGTGACCACCGACCGGGGCGTCGTCACGACCACGGCCGCGGCCGACGACCTGGGCGAGGACTTCGCCGCCGCCGTCGCGGAGGAACTGGCCCGACACCGGGCGTGGGACCGTCCCACCGACGCGGTCCCCGCCTGAGGGGGACGACGATGCTGACCGGTGACTTCTACGGCTTCGAGGAGCTGCTGTCCGACGAGGAGCGTGCGACGCTGCACCGGGTGCGGGAGTTCCTGCGCACCGAGGTGGCGCCGGTCGCCAACGAGTACTGGGCGCGGGCGGAGTTCCCGACCGAGCTGGTGAAGGGCTACGCCGAGCTGGGCATCGCCGGGCGGGCGTACCCGGAGGCGGAGGGACCGCGGCCGACCAGCCTGCTGAGTGGGTTCCTGGCACTGGAGATGGCGCACACGGACCCGTCGATGGCCACGTTCATGGGTGTCCACACCGGACTGGCCATGGGCAGCATCATGGCGTGCGGCTCCGCGGCGCAACGGGAACGCTGGCTGCCGGCGATGGCCAGGATGGAACGGATCGGCGCGTTCGCGCTGACCGAGCCGCACGGCGGGTCCGACGTGGCCGGCGGCCTGCGCACCACCGCGCGCCGCGACGGCGAGTCGTGGATCATCAACGGCGCCAAACGGTGGATCGGCAACGGCACGTTCGCCGACGTGGTGATCGTGTGGGCCCGCGACGAGGACGACGACCAGGTCAAGGGCTTCGTCGTGGAGCCGGCCACCCCGGGCTTCACCGCGACGAAGATCGAGAACAAGATGGCGCTGCGGTCGGTGCAGAACGCCGACATCGAGCTGACCGACTGCCGCGTCCCCGAGGCGAACCGGCTGGCGAACGCGAACTCCTTCCGCGACACGGCGGTCGTGCTGCGCCGCACCCGCAGCGGTGTGGCGTGGCAGTCGGTCGGCGTGATGCTGGCCGCGTACGAGATCGCGCTGGCGTACTCGAAGGAACGCGAGCAGTTCGGCCGGCCGATCGGTAAGTTCCAGCTGGTGCAGGACCTTCTCGTGCGGATGCTGGGCAACGCGACCGCGTCGCTGGGGATGGTGGTGCGGCTCACGCAGCTCCAGGACGCCGGCACGTACCGCGACGAGCACTCCGCCCTCGCGAAGGCCTACTGCACGACCCGCATGCGCGAGGTCGTCGGCTGGGCCCGGGAGCTGTTGGCGGGCAACGGGATCGTCCTCGACTACGACATCGGCCGCTTCGTCGCCGACGCCGAGGCGCTGTACTCCTACGAGGGCACCCGGGAGATCAACACCCTGGTCGTCGGCCGGGCGATCACCGGGCTGAGCGCGTTCGTGTGAGCATGGACGCCCGGTCACTGTTCGGCGCGGCCCGGGTCGCCCACCTGGCGACCGCGGACGGCCAGGGCACGCCGCACCTGGTGCCGGTGGTGTTCGCCCTGCACGGCGACGTGGCCGCGATCGCCGTCGACCACAAGCCGAAGCGGAGCACCGACCTGAAGCGCCTGCGCAACATCGAGGCCAACCCCCGGGTGAGCCTGCTGGCCGACCACTACGACGAGGACTGGACCCGGCTGTGGTGGGTTCGCGTGGACGGCCACGCCCGGATACTCACCGGCGACGACCGCGCCGAGCCGGTGAGCTGGCTGGTCGCGAAGTACCCGCAGTACGCGTCCCGTCCCCCGGCCGGCCCGGTGATCCACATCGCCATCACCACCTGGCGCGGTTGGGCGTATCGCGGTTGATCCCTGGTGCATAGTGGTCGTCATGGTCGACCTGCCGGTGGACGGCGAGCTCGTGGCGCGGCTGCGTGCCGGGGACGAGGCCTGCTTCGCCCTGGTGCTCGACGCCTGGTCGGCCGGGATGCTGCGGGTGGCGCGGGCGTTCGTGTCCACGCCGGACTCCGCGGCGGAGGTGGTGCAGGACGCGTGGCTCGCGGTCATCGAGGGGGTCGACCGGTTCGAGGGGCGGTCCTCGCTGAAGACGTGGGTGTACCGGATCCTGGTGAACATCGCCAAGCGGCGGGGGCTGCGGGAGAGCCGCGTGGTCCCGGAGAGCAGCCTCGGGCCCACGGTCGACCCCGCGTCGTTCCAGGGGCCCGGCGAGCCCCATCCGGGGCACTGGCGCCAGTCACCCGCGCCGTGGCCGACGCCCGAGCAGCACATACTGGCCACGGAGACACGCGCGTTCCTGACCGAGGCGATCAACCGGCTGCCCGAGCGGCAGCGGGCCGTGCTGGTGCTGCGGGACGTGTCGGGTTACGAGGCCGAGGAGGTGTGTTCGATACTGGAGATCACGGCGGCCAACCAGCGGGTGCTCCTGCACCGGGCCCGCGCGTTCGTGCGCGGCGAGCTGGCCCGGCACTACGCGGACACGGAGGTGACGACGTGAACTGCGACGAGTTCGTCGAGCTGGTCACCGCGTTCCTCGAGGGCGCGCTCAGCCCGGACGACGAGCGGCGGATGACCGAGCACCTGGCCGAGTGCGACGGCTGCACGACCTACCTCGGGCAGTTCCGCTCGACGGTCGACGCGTTGCGGCAGCTGGACGAGCCGCGGCTGGCCGGCGCGACCCGCGAGTCGCTGCTCACGGCGTTCCGGGACAAGCACGTGTAACGCCACGCCGGCTCGCGACACCGAGACGGCATGATGCGATCGTTGCGTGCCCGGCTGCTGCCCCTGCACCTCGGGGTGGCACTCCAGGGCTTCGTGCTGTGGTACCCGGTCGAGAAGCTGTTCATGACCGAGATCGGTTTCGACGCGGCGACGGTGGGGATCATGGCGGCCGCGTACGCCGCGGTGGTGCCGCTGTTCGAGGTGCCGTCCGGGGTGCTCGCCGACCGCTGGAGCCGCCGCGGCGTACTGGTCGTGGCCAGCGCGGCGCTCGCGGTGTGCTCGCTGGTCAGCGGCCTGAGCACGAACGTGCCCACCTACATCGCCGGCGTGCTCGCACTGGGGCTGTACTTCGCGATGTACTCCGGCACCCTCGAGGCGATGGTGTACGACACCGTCCTCGAGGAGACCGGCGGCTCGGCCGGCTTCGAACGCCGGCTCGGGCGGGTCCGGTTCGTCGAGAGCGTCGCGCTGGTGGCCAGCTCGCTGGCCGGCGGGGTCGTCGCGGGCCTGCTCGACACCCGCGCCACCTACTTCCTGACCGTGCCGTTCGCCCTCGGCTCCATCGCCTGCTACCTGCGGTTCCGGGAGCCGACCCTGCACCGCGCCGCCGAGCGCACGCCCCTGCGCGAGCACCTGGCCACCACGGCCCGCGCGGCACACCGGCAGCTGCTGCCGATCATCGCGCTGGCCGTGCTGACGCCGATGCTGATGCAGGTGATCTTCGAGTTCGGGCCGCTGTGGCTGGTCGTGCTCGGCGTGTCGGCCGTGCGCTACGGCCCGTACTGGGCGGGGCTGATGTCGACCCTCGGGCTCGGCGGCCTGCTCGCCGGCTGGCTGGCACGGCCGGCCCGCCTGGCCGCCGCGGCCTGCCTGATCGCCGCCTCGATGGCCGTGCTGGCCGTCAGCCACGACTTCCTGACGGTCACGGCCGCGCAGATCGTCGCCGCGCTGCTGCTGGTGGCGCTGGGCGTGCACGTCACCCAGCTGCTGCACGACGCGGTCCCCTCGACCGTCCGCGCCGGCGTCGCGTCCGGGGTCAGCACCCTGTCCTGGCTGGTGTTCCTGCCGTTCTCCCTGCTGTTCGGGTGGATCAGCGACTCGGCCGGGCTGCACCGCGCGGCCGTCCTGCTGGTCGGTGCCGCGGTCGCCATCGGCCTACTGCTCGGGTGGACGAAGAACAGGGACCACGGTCACCAGGCCGTGGTCCGCGTCGACGACGACGTGGTCGCCGGTGTTGATGGCCGTGACCGGGTCGGTGTCGAGGTCGGTGACGGTCGGTACGCGGGTGACGACCGCGCCTAGCGCGGACTTGGTGGACAGGACGGTGAACACCATCGCGAGGGGAGCCGTGCCCAGCAGGCGGGTGGCCTGGAAGAAGCCCGACCAGCCGGACGAGCCCTTGGCGCCCGGGAACACCAGCACCTTGCCGGTGAAGCACACACCGGAAAGCTCGTGCCGGCGTTCGATGATCGTGCCGGTCGCCGGGTCGATGCCACCCCAGCCCGAGATGGTCTCGTGCGACACCAGTGCCTCGCCCTCGGCGCGGCCGGGGACGATGCCGCGTCCTTTCAGGATCATGGCAGCTCCCCTCGCCAGGTGCCGGTCACGGCCGCGTCGACGCACTCCTCGAGGGTGCCGAACCACGCCTCGATGCCGAGGATCGCCGGCAGGTAGTGGGCCTGTTTCGCCGAATCCGTCGCGAACACGCGCGTTCCCTGCGGTGCCGCACGGGACATGGCCGGGCACGAGTCGGTGAGCACCCGGCCGCCGGCCCTCGTGATGATCTCGGTGTAGCCGCTGCGGTCGGCGACCGCACGCAGCGCGCGGGGCGTCATGATCCACAGCTCGGCGCTGAGCTTGCGGCCGTCCAGCGCGCGGGCGGCCCAGGCGAGCTGGTCGAGCGAGGCGTGCGGGCAGCCGAGCAGGACGAAGTCGACATCGGTGGACGACCCCTGGCTGTTCAGGGTGTCGTAGATGGCCCGCCGCTCGCCGGGGCCGTAGGGCACGGCCTCCGGCACCGCGCCGGCGAACGCCGCCTCCAGGGTCGGCGCCTCGGGCGTGATGCCGGGGAGGTGGTACAGCTCGACGCCACCCGAGGAGGCCGTGGCCGCCCCGAAGTGCTTGAGGTCGGCCAGGTCCGGCTGGGCGAGCGTGCCGGTGACCACGGGCCGGTTCTCCTGCACGAGGTCGCCGACGAAGTAGCCGAGCATCCCCCACTCCAGGAACCCGTCGACCGGCACGCGTGCCTCGACCAGGTGCGTGCCGTGGCGGTTCTCGGGCAGGTGGTTGCCCCAGCAGGGGATCTTGCCGGTGAGGCTCGCCGCGCCGGTCGACGCGGTGCCCTCGCAGTTGGTGCGGGCGCCGAGCACCGAGTTGGCGTAGACCACGGCCGAGGACTCCATCCACGCGACGTGCTCGCCCCGCACCGGCAGGTTGCCGACCTGGTACGGCGTGCACGTGGCGAGGATGTTGACGCCGTGGCCGCCGTAGAACGCCTCGGCGTCGCCCTGCAGCTCGACCATGGCCGGCGGATACGGCGCGACGCCGAGCGCGTCCTCGCCGAAGCCCTGCTGCAGCTGGCAGGTCGGCACCCGCATGTGCGGGATCTCGAACTCCTCGTCACTGTCCAGGTTGATCACCGAGAAGGCTTTGTGCCACCCGCCTTCCTGGACCAGCCGCGCCTTCACGGGTGACGGCTGGGTCATGGTCCCGGCCACGTTCCTGGTGTCGCACAACCTCTCCGCGCCCAGCGCCTCGCCGTAGCGGACGAGCAGGTCCATGGCCGCCGCGACGGCCGGCCCCTCTTTCCCGTCCCGCATGGCCTTCTCGTCATTCGTCAGTCGCAGCGTCCCATGGCTCACTCCGCAAGCTCCGTTCATCAAGACTCCACGTTCTCCTGCACACGGTCACGCAGCGCGGCCAGGTCGATGTCGCGGACGCTACCTTCGCCGGCGAGGTCGAGCGCGTGTGCGGCGCCGAAACCCATGGCCGCGCACGGCCCCATGACCCGCACGCTCGACAGCGCGGCCGCGTCGCCGTCGACGCAGCGGCCGGCGGCGACGAGGTTGTGCGTGCCGACCGGGAGCAGGCTGCGCAGTGGGACGTAGTGGACGTGGTCGGGCCCGTGCGTCTCCCAGACGTAGCCCTCGATCCGGTCGTGCAGCTCGATCGGCCACGCCGTGCGGGCCACGGCGTCGTCGAACCGGTGCCCGGAGCGGACCTCGTCGATCCTCAACTGGTGCTCGGCGGCGATCCAGCGGGTCTGGCGGCGGCCGGGGAAGCCGTAGCTGCGGACCTTCGCGTCGCCGAACGCCTTGGGGAACTCCTTGCGCAGGAACGCCACGACCCGGTCGGCCTGGGCGCGGCCCGCCAGCTGCGCGCGGCCGGCGTGCACGGCCTCCAGGGGCGCCTCGACGTGCGTCATGTTCATCACCGCCGTGTTGCGGCCGGGGAAGAAGAACGCGAGCCCGTCGCGGCGGACCAGGCCGTACTCGTCGGCCTTGGCGGAGACGCGGTCGGCGAGCTCCTCCCGCCCCGGCTGGAACTCCTCGCGCAGGTTCTCGAGCCGGATCTGCTGGGAGCCCCAGATGGTGCGTTCGGGGATCCGGCAGGCGAGGCCGGCCTCCCAGGTGAGGGCGGCGTCGCCGCTGGCGTCGACGAACCCGCCGGCACGCACGCGAACCGGTCCGTGCCGGGTGGCGAACGTCGTGGCGTGGACGTGGCCGCCGGCGATGTCCACGGACTGGACGGACGCGCCGAGGACGACCTGGATGCCCAGCTCGTGCACGAGGTTCTCGAACCACCGGCCGAGCACGACCTCGTCGTAGGCGACGGTGATGGTGTGGTTGACGTTGAGGTGGATGTCGCCGGTCCGTTCGAGGTCGGCGAACATGGGGTCGAAGATCCCGTGGGTGAGCCGGTGATAGTCCGGGCCGTTGCCGAAGACGCCGCAGAACAGGCCGATGAGCGAGTTCACGCACTGTCCACCGAGGACCGGCAGCGCGTCGGCGAGCACCACGGACCGGCCGAGCCGCGCGGACTCCACGGCGGCGGAGAGCCCGGCGATCCCGGCACCCACGACGAGGACGTCGGCCGTGAGCTCCTCGGTCGGGTCACCGCCGGCCTTCCGGACGGTGTTGACCTTCAGCTCGGTGAGCGGGTGCGGCATCAAATCCCCCTAGCGAACACGTTCAACCAGCTGGTACTGCCCTGAAGGACCCCTTCGAGACGTTCAACGTCCTGAAGGGGTCCTTCAGGGCGTTGGCGGCGGGCCAGGTCGGCCGCGTCGGCGAGGAGGTCCACGCGGCGGGCGGTCAGGTCGATCGAGATCCGGTCGCCGTCGGCCACCAGGGCGAGGGGCCCGGGCAGGGCCGCCTCCGGCCGCACCTCGCCCACCACGATCCCCTTGTTCACCAGGCCGGACAGCTGCCCGTCGGTCACGACCGCCACCTGCTCGGAGAGCCCGGCGCCGGCCAGCGCGAACACCGGCTGCGACGCCATGCCCATGCCCGGCGTGCCGACCGGGCCCAGACCACGCAGCACCAGCACGTCACCCGGTCGCAGCACCCCGTCCCTGATGGCCGTGACCGCCGCCGCGGCGTCCTCGAACACCTTCGCGACGCCCTCGAACCTCGTCGCGCGGCGCTCGGTGACCGACAGCTTCACGATTGCGGAGTCGGGCGCCAGCGAGCCGCGGATGACCACGATCGTCGGGTACGCCGCGCGGGGATCGCTCCGCGGGCGGATGATCCGCTCATCGACGACCGCACCGGCCACCCGGTCCGCCATCGGCTCACCGGTGACCGTCACCGCCTCGCCGCGGACCACGTCACCGAGCTGTTTCAGCACCGCCAGCGCGCCGCCCGCGTCCTCGAAGTCCTCGATGCTGTCGGAACCGTTGGGGCGCACCGCGGTCAGCGGGCGCACGACCTTCGCCAGCGACTCGAACAGCCGGTACACGTCCAGCTCCAGCGCGGCCTCGCGGGCCACGGCCTGCAGGTGCTTGACCGTGTTGATCGACCCGCTCACCGCGAGCACCGCCGCCACGGCGTTGCCGAACGCCGCCTCGGTCATGACCTCCCGTGGTCGCCGGCCGGCGACCACGGCGTCCACAATGGCCCGGCCGCTCGCCCGCACCGCCGCCCACATCGGCTCGCTGTTGGCCCGCACCGGCGTCGTGCCCGGCAGGGTCATGCCCAGTGCCTCGGCGGCGACGTGCATGGAGTTCGCCGTGCCCATCCCCGTGCACACCCCCGGCGAGGTGATCGCGTGCTCGCTCAGCGCGCACAGCCCCTCGACCGTGGCGCCGCGCTCACAGGACCGCAGGAACACCTCCTCGATGTCCACCGGGCCGTGGCTCTGGTACCCGCACGCCAGGACCAGCGCCGGCACGTTCACGCGGGCCGCCGCCATCAGCTGGCCCGGCGCCGTCTTGTCGCAGGACGCCAGGCACACCATCCCGTCGAGCTGGGCGCCCTCGACCACGGCCTCGATGTCGGCGGCCACGAGGTCCCGGCTGGACAGCACGTACCCGCCGCGCCCGCCCGCGCTCATGATGAAGTCGGTGGGCGCCACCGTCCGGATCTCGAAACCCACGCCGCCCGCGGCCGTGATCGACTCTTTCACCGCCGCGGCGATCGGGTCCAGGTGGCTGAAGCAGGGCGCCAGCCCGGACGACGAGTTGACGATCGCGATCTTCGGCTTGACCAGGTCGGCGTCGGTGAGCCCGAGGGCCCGCCACTGCGCGCGGCGCGTCGCCCAGCGCGGGCTGCCGACCGGCAGGTTGCTCCGCAGCGTCACCGGTTCGCGTCCCTCTCGCCGTAGACCGACTCGTGCCACGGGATGACGAACCTCTTGAGGCCGTTCACCACGAAGTACAGCGCGAAGCCCAGCACCGCCAGCAGGATGATCACCGCGAACAACGCGGGCGCGTCCAGGTCGTTGAGCGTCCGCACCACCAGGTAGCCGAGCCCCTCGCTGCCGCCGAGGTACTCGCCGACGATCGTGCCGATGATCGCGAACACGATGCCGACCTCCATGCCGGCGAACACGTACGGCATGGTGCTCTTCAGGTCGAGGTGCTTGAACGTGTGCCACCGGCTCGCGTTGAGGCTGCGCATGACGTCTCGCTGGCCGGGCTCGACCGAGCGGACCCCCAGCTGCACGTTCAGCATGATCGGGAAGAACGCCAGCATCGCGGACATGATCACCTTGGACGTCATGCCGAAGCCGAACCAGATGACGAACAGCGGGATCAGCGCGACCTTCGGCACGACCTGGGAGGCCACGATCAGCGGGCGCAGGCTGCGTTCGAGCCACGGCACCTTGCCCAGCAGCACACCGACCGCCACCCCGGCCACCAGCGCGATCAGGAACCCGCCGATCGTCTCGGTCGCGGTGACCTGGGCGTGCTCCCAGGTCTTCTCGTCACGGACGACGTCGACGAGGCTGTCGAACACGGCACCCGGACGCGGCAGCACCAGCTCGGAGATGCCGGAGGCGCGGACGAACACGTCCCAGGCGACCACGAAGGCGACCAGGAGCAAGGGGGTGACCACCCACGGGAGCAGCTTGCGAGACACGGTTCATTCCCCCTCGTGCAGTGCGTGGCGCAGCTCGCGGACGACCGCGCCGAACTCGGGCTCGGTCTGGACGTCGATGTCCCGCGGCCGCGGGATGTCGACCGGCATGACCTGCTGGATGCGGCCCGGCCGCGGGGTCAGGAGCACCACCCGGTCGCCGAGGAACACCGCCTCGGTGATGTCGTGGGTGACGAACACGACGGTCGCGCCGGTGGCCAGCGCGATGCGTTGCACCTCCAGGTTCATCCGCTCGCGGGTCAACGCGTCCAGCGCGCCGAACGGCTCGTCCATCAGCAGCAGCTTGGGCCCGACGGACAACGCGCGGGCGATCGCGACGCGCTGGCGCATGCCGCCGGACAGCTCGCGCGGGTAGGCGTTCTCGAAGCCCTCCAGGCCGACGAGGGCGGCCAGCTCGCTCACGCGTTCGCGTCGCTGTCGTCTGCCGTCGCCGCGCATGGTCATGGGTAGGGCGATGTTGTCCGCTACCGAGTACCAGGGGAACAGGTTGGCTTCCTGGAACACCACGCCCAGTTGGGAGAGTACTGAAGAGTCCACTGTGGAGCCGTGCCACAGGGACCGGCCGTCGACGAGGATCTCGCCGTGGGACGGGCTGACGAGGCCGGCCAGCATGCGCAGCAGGGTCGTCTTGCCACAGCCCGAGCGGCCGATGACCGAGACGAACTCGCCGTCCCGGATCGTCAGGTCCACGTCGGACAGTGCCCGGGTGTGGGCTCGCTTGGTGCGGAACTCCTTGCCCACTCCCCTGAGCTGGAGCTTCGCGACGGGCCGCTGCGCCACCGGTTCGACCGTGCTGGCTGAGGGCCGGCTCATGACGCCCTGCCTTCCGAGTTGTCCACAACGACCGAACTATCCACAACCGACCAGTAACAACCCGGGAATGTCAGCCCCTGCCGGTAGACTGGCAAGGCGGGACGCCCCCGGGACAGGGTGGGGGTTGGCCGTCGCGCGCGCGAGGTCATGAAGCCTCCTCGGGCAGCAGGCTGTTGTCGAACCAGCCGGCGGCGTCCCGACCGGGCGTGGCGAGGTTCGCGGCGGACAGCTCGTCGTAGCCCTGCACCCACGCCGCCTGGTCGGTGACGAGCAGCGGCTTCGCCGGGTCGCCGCCGGTCCACAGGTCGCGCATGGTGCGCAGGCTCGCCTTGGCGATCTCGTCGTCGTCCAGCGATGCGAACGAGTACTCGCCACGCAGGGTCTCGAGCGTCTTGTCGAGCGACTCGTCGTCGACCATCGCCTGGATGGCGTCGCGGATGCCGGCCAGGAACGACTTGAGCGTCGTGCCGCTCTTCTGGATCCCGTCCTTGGTCGCCACGTAGACCTGCGAGTCGGACTTCACGATCGTGCCGGGGTCGAACACCGCGGCGTCGTCGTGCTGGGAGAGCACGACGTTGGCGGTGTCGATGCTGACCACGTACCCGGCGATCCGGCCCTGCTGGACGAGGTTGAACGTGCCGGGGGTCAGGCCGACGACCTGGCGTTTGACCTCGGCCGGGTCGAGCCCGGCGTCGGCCATGACGAGCGAGACGACCTTGTCGCTGGTGCCGCCCTCGGACGGCACGCCCATCGTCTTGCCGACGAAGTCCTCCGGTTTCTTCAGCGGGGTGTTCTTGCTGTACACGAAACGCAGCGACGAGCCGCGGGTGAGCGTGCCGATGTTGACGAGCGGCTGGTTCGCCTCGGCCACGGCGGTCATGACGTCGATCTGCCCGACGCGGGAGACGACCCCCTTGCCGGCGAGCAGCGTCTGCATGGCCTGCGGCGAGCCCTTGACCGGCTGCAGCGTCACGTCCAGGCCGTGCTTGGCGAAGTGACCGCCGGCGACGCCGAGCAGCTCCGGTGCCAGCGACAGGGTTTCGAGGGGGAGGTAGCTGAGGAAGGTGACCGCCTCGCCGTCGCCGGAGCCCGCGGCGTCCGAGCAGGCGGTCAGGAGTACGGGCGCCGCCGCGGCGGCGGCCGATAGTGCCAGGAATGACCTGCGGCTGAGGGGATGCGAGACGGGCACGTCGGTCTCCTGTCCGGTCGTCGCCGGCCACCGCCCTGTGACCGGTCGCCCTGAGCCTCTGTGTCGACCGGTGCCCCGGACTAGCTGGGTTTCCGCATATCGGAAGACGAGCCGAGGGCCCGGGAGATGCCGCGGGCGGTGGCCTGCACGAGGTGGCCGACGCTCGGTCCGTGCGGCTCGGCGTGCGGCACGATCAGCGACAGCGCCGCGACGACGGTGTTGTCCGCCCCGTAGATGGGGGCGGCGACGGAGACGTACTTCGGGTTGATCTGCCGGTCACTGACCGCGTACCCGTTGCGGCGGACGTCGGCGAGCACCTCCCGCAGCTCACGCGCGGTGGCGGTGGTCCGCTCGGTGAAGGTGCGCAGCGGGCCGCCGATGACCTCCTCCTGCAGGTCGAGGGGTGCGTGCGCGAGCAGCACCAGGCCGACGGCGGTGGCGTGCATGGCGTACCGGCCACCCACCCGGGGCCGCTCGTCGGCGGTCTCCGGGCTGACGAACCGCTCGACGAACACGACCTCGTTGTTCTCACGCACCGCGAGGTGTACGCCACGGTGCGTGGTCTCGTAGAGGTCCTGCATGAACGGGAGGGCGATCCGCTGCAACCCCATCGCCCGCGGCGCGAGGGCGGCGACCTGCCAGAGCCGCAGCCCGATCCGGTAGTCGCCGTCGCCGTCCCGCTCCAGGGCGCCCCACTCCAGCAGCTCGGCGACGATCCGGTGGGTGGTGGTCAGCGGCACCCCGGACCGGCGGCTGATCTCGGAGAGCTTCAGTTCCGTCCGGGTGTCGGCGAAGGTGTCGAGGATCCGCAGCGCCCGCCGCAACACCGACCGCCGCTCCATCGCCACCTCCCCCGAAGAGCCTAATGCCCTGAAGGACCCCTTCCGGACGTTGAACGTCTCGAAGGGGTCCTTCAGGGCATGGGTCAGGCGAGCAGACCGGGGACGTCGTACCGGTCCAGGTTCATCACCTTGTTGAACGCGGCCGCGAAGTCGTGCACGAACTTCTCCTTCGCGTCGTCGCTCGCGTAGACCTCGGCGATGGCGCGCAGCTCCGAGTTCGACCCGAAGATGAGGTCGACGCGGGTACCCGTCCACCTGATCTCGCCGGTGGTGCGGGAGCGGCCGTCGAAGGACTCGCCGTCGCCGTTGCTGGCGGTCCACTCCGTGTCCATGTCGAGCAGGTTCGCGAAGAAGTCGTTGGTCAATGACTCCGGCGTGGACGTGAACACGCCCTGCGTGGACTGCTGGTAGTTGGCGCCGAGCACGCGCAGACCACCCACGAGCACGGTCATCTCCGGCGCGCTCAGGTTCAGCAGGTTCGCGCGGTCGAGCAGCAGGTACTCCGACGGCAGCCGGTTGCCCTTGCCGCGGTAGTTGCGGAACCCGTCCGAGGTCGGCTCGAGCGCGGCGAAGGACTCGACGTCCGTCTGGTCCTGCGACGCGTCCGTGCGGCCCGGGACGAACGGGAGCTCGACCGTGACGCCGGCGTTCGCGGCGGCCTGCTCGACGGCGGCGACGCCACCCAGCACGATCAGGTCGGCCAGCGAGACCTTCTTGCCGCCGGTCTGGGCGCTGTTGAACGCCGACTGGACACCCTCGAGCGTCCCCAGCACCTGCGCCAGCTTGTCCGGCTCGTTGACCTCCCAGTCACGCTGCGGCTCCAGGCGGATCCGGCCGCCGTTCGCGCCGCCGCGCTTGTCGCTGACGCGGAACGTCGACGCGGACGCCCACGCCGTGCTCACCAGCTGCGACACCGACAGGCCCGACGCCAGGAGCTGGGCCTTCAGCGCCGCCACGTCCGACGCGTCGATCAGCTCGTGGTCGACGGCCGGGACCGGGTCCTGCCAGATCAGCGTCTCCCGCGGCACCAGCGGGCCGAGGTAGCGCTGGACCGGGCCCATGTCGCGGTGCGTCAGCTTGAACCACGCGCGGGCGAACGCGTCCGCGAACTGGTCCGGGTTCTCGTAGAACCGCCGCGAGATCTGCTCGTAGACCGGGTCGAAGCGCAGCGACAGGTCGGTGGTCAGCATTGTCGGCGGGCGGGTCAGCTCGCCGGTCTCCGGGTCGGGCACGGTGTTGGCCCCGGCGCCGTCCTTCGCCACCCACTGGTTGGCGCCGGCCGGGCTCTGGGTCAGCTCCCACTCGTAGGAGAACAGGTTCTTGAAGAAGTTGTTGCTCCACCGGGTCGGCGTGGACGTCCAGGTGACCTCGAGGCCACTGGTGATCGCGTCGCGGCCCTTGCCGGTGCCGAAGCTGTTCTTCCAGCCGAAGCCCTGTTCCTCGATCGAGGCGCCCTCGGGCTCGGCGCCGACGTACTGGTCGGGGTCGGCCGCACCGTGGGTCTTGCCGAAGGTGTGGCCGCCGGCGATCAGCGCGACGGTCTCCTCGTCGTTCATCGCCATGCGCCGGAACGTCTCGCGGATGTCGCGGGCCGCGGCCAGCGGGTCCGGGTTGCCGTTCGGGCCCTCCGGGTTGACGTAGATGAGACCCATCTGCACGGCTGCCAGCGGGTTCTCCAGCTCGCGGTCACCGGAGTAGCGCTCGTCGCCGAGCCAGGTGCGCTCCGGGCCCCAGTACACGTCCTCGTCCGGCTCCCACACGTCGGCGCGGCCGCCGGCGAAGCCGAAAGTCGTGAAGCCCATGGTCTCCAGGGCACGGTTGCCCGCGAAGATCATCAGGTCGGCCCACGAGATCTTCCGGCCGTACTTCTTCTTCACCGGCCACAGCAGCCGGCGTGCCTTGTCGAGGTTTCCGTTGTCCGGCCAGCTGTTCAGCGGCGCGAACCGCTGCATGCCGGCGCCGGCGCCGCCGCGGCCGTCGTTGATCCGGTACGTGCCGGCGCTGTGCCAGGCCATCCGGATCATGAAGCCGCCGTAGTGGCCGAAGTCGGCGGGCCACCAGTCCTGGGAGGTCGTCAGCACCTCGTCGACGTCGGCCGCCAGGGCGTCCAGGTCGAGGGTCTGGAACTCCTTCGCGTAGTCGAGGTCACCGGCCCAGGGGTCGGAGACGGCGGAGTGCTTGCGCAGCACCGCCAGGTTGAGCCGGTTCGGCCACCAGTCGCGGTTGCTGCCACCCTCGGTGGGGTGGTTGAAGCGCCCGACCGAGACTGGACACCCGCCCGCGCTCTCCTCGTTCATCTCGCCAACTTTGGCGTCTGGGCTCTCAGACACGAGCTTTCCTTCCGGAATCAGGGGGGTTTGTGGCAGAGCAGTCGGGGCAGGTGCCCCAGTACACGACCTCGGCCTCGTCGACCACGTACCCGTGGTCGTGGGACGGGGTCAGGCAGGGTGCGGCGCCGACGGCACACGCGACGTCGGCGATGGCACCACACGACCTGCACACGATGTGGTGGTGGTTGTCCCCCACACGGGCCTCGTAGCGCGCCACTGAACCGGCCGGCTCGATGCGCCGCAGCAGACCTGTGGCGGTCAGCGCGCGGAGCACGTCGTAGACGGCCTGGTGAGACACCCCGCCGAGACCCTTTCGTACGATATCGATGATCGAATCGGTGTCCACGTGCGGATGGTCATGCACCGCGGCCAGCACCGCGACACGAGGACGCGTCACACGGAGGGCAGCCTCCCGCAACTTACGCTCGAAATCCGCGATTGTGGGCACACGCGGCAGTCTGGCCCATTTTCTGGAATGAATCAAGTTTAGGTGCCGATCCAGTTGGGCGTGTCGCGATGCGGTTGGCGGTGCGGCCGGCCGTGTGGCTGCCGGTCGCGCGGCTGGCCGGCGGCGTGGTCGGCCGGTCGTGCGGCCGGCCAGGCGTGTGACCGGCCGGGGCAGCGGCTGGCCGGTGGCGTGGCTGGTCGAAGGCGGGGCTGGTCGAAGGCGGGGCTGGCCGATGGCGTGGTCGGGCGGTGGCGTGCGGCTGGCTGGTCGTGCGGCCGGGATGCCACGGGCCAGTCTGGCCGGCCGTGGTCACTCCCCGCTTGAAACCGGATCGTCCTGGTCAGCGCGCATAGCCGCGGCCGCCTCGGTGATGATCTCGCGCATGGCCGCCTCGGCCGCGACGGGGTCGCCCGCCTGGACCGCCTGGGCCACGTCGCCGTGTAGGCGGATGGCCGCCGGGTTCGGGGTGGCCGGCATCAGGTCGTGGTGGGTGCGGCCGGCGAGGACCTCGGCCACCACCCCGGCCAGAGCCGCCAGCATCTCGTTGCCGGACGCGGCGAGCAGCGTGCCGTGGAACCGGATGTCGGCCTCAAGGTAGGCCTCCAAGTCACCTGACCTGCCATGCACGGCCATGTCCATCACGGCACCGGTCAGCAGCCCGCACTGCGCCGGGGTGGCGCGCCGGGCGGCCAGCGCGGCGGCCGTCGGCTCGAAGCCGTGTCGCAGCTCGCTCAGGGACGCCAGCTGCGCGTCCCGGTCGTCGCCGGCGAGGCGCCAGCGGATGACCCGGGGGTCGAAGACGTTCCACGCGTCCCGCCCCGCGACCGTCAGGCCGACGCGCCGGCGGCTGGTCAGCATGCCCATCGACTCGAGCACCCGGATCGCCTCGCGGACCACCGAGCGGGACACGCCGAAGCGGGCCTCGAGGCGCTCGATGCTGAGGACCTCGCCCTCATCCAGCTCACCCGACGCGATCAGGGTGCCGAGCTGGTCGAGCACGCCGGCATGGAGGCCGCCACTGGTCATGTCTCTGGCCCGCATGGTCGCCAATCCTCTCATCATTACGAGCCAAAGCTATAGCTTGCACGATAAAGATAGGTTCTTTGCAGGAGATCTGTTGTAAAAAGCATATCTTTCGGCGCATGCTGACCGAGGAGCAAAGGAGCGACATGATCACCCTCGCCGCACAGGCAGCCGAAGCGACCGCACCCGCGGGCCGGCTGATCCCCGCCGCCCTCATCGGCATCGCGCTCATCGTCCTGCTGATCACCCGGTTCCGCCTGAACCCGTTCCTCGCGCTGACCATCGGCGCGCTGACCGTCTCCGCGATCGCGGGGACACCCATGGCCGACGCGATCGCCAGCTTCGGCAAGGGTTTCGGCGACACCGCCGCGGGCGTCGGGGTGCTCATCGCGCTCGGCGCCATGTTCGGCAAGCTCCTCGCCGACTCCGGCGGCGCCGACGAGATCGTCGACACGCTCGTCCGCCGCGCCAGTCCCCGGATGCTGCCGTGGATGATGGGCGCCGCCGGCGCGCTGATCGGCCTGCCGATGTTCTTCGAGATCGGCCTCGTGCTGCTGATGCCGGTGATCATGCTGGTGGCCAGCCGGTCCGGGCTGTCGCTGATGAGCGTCGGCATTCCGGCCCTCGCCGGCCTGTCCGTCATGCACGGCCTCGTGCCGCCGCACCCCGGCCCGCTCGTCGCCGTGGACGCCCTGCACGCCGACCTCGGTCTCACGCTCGCGCTCGGCGTCGCCGTGGCCGTGCCGACGCTGATCATCGCCGGGCCGCTGTTCGGCCGGCTGGCCGCGCGCTGGGTCGACGTGCCCGCCCGGGACCTGTTCAGCACGCCGTCGGACTCGCCCGGCGCGGCCGTGCGGCGGCCGTCCTTCGGGGTCACGATCGCGACCGTGCTGCTGCCGGTCGTGCTGATGCTCGGCAAGGCGCTGGCGGACATCCTCGCCGCGGAGGGCAACGCGGTGCGCACCGTGCTGGACTTCCTCGGCACGCCGCTGATCGCGCTGCTGATCGCCGTCGTCGTCGCGATGTTCACACTCGGCCGCGGCGCCGGCATGGACCTGCGGGCCGTCACGAAGTCGGTCGAGCAGGGACTGCCGCCGATCGCCGGCATCCTGCTCATCGTCGCGGCCGGCGGCGGGTTCAAGCAGACCCTCATCGACACCGGCATCGGCAAGCTCGTCGCCGACTGGGTCGCCGGCAGCGGTGTGTCCGTGCTGCTCCTGGCCTGGACGGTCGCCGTCCTCATCCGGCTCGCCACCGGGTCGGCGACCGTCGCCACGGTGACCGCGTCCGGCATCCTGGCACCGCTCGTCGACACCCTCTCCACCGGCGAGACCTCGCTGCTCGTCCTCGCCATCGGCGCCGGGTCGCTGTTCTTCTCCCACGTCAACGACGCCGGCTTCTGGCTGGTCAAGGAGTACTTCGGCGTGTCGGTCTGGCAGAACGTGAAGACGTGGTCGGTCATGGAGACGCTGATCTCGGTGGTCGGCCTCGGCTGCGTGCTGCTGCTGAGCCTGGTGATCTGACGCGGCTGAGCCACAATCGGGCCGTGACCGGCTCGTTCTGGTGGGACGTGCTCGCCGGCGCCGCGGCCGCGCTCGTGCTGGCGTGGGTGGCGCTCGTGGTCGCGCTCGTGGTCGTCCGCCCCCGCGGCGGTCTGCTCCGCGAGGCCCTGCGCCTGCTCCCCGACGTGCTCCGGCTCCTCCGCCGCCTCGCCGCCGACCGGACGCTCCCCCGCGGCGTCCGGATCCGGCTGACGCTGCTGCTCGTCTACCTCGCGGTCCCGATCGACCTCATCCCCGACTTCATCCCGGTACTGGGCCACGCCGACGACGCGATCATCGTCACCGCCGTCCTGCGCGGCGTGGTCCGCCGCGCCGGCCTGGCCGCCGTCCGCTCCCACTGGACCGGCACCGACGACGGCTTCGCCGCCGTCGTCCGGCTCACCGGCCTCGACCGCTCGTGAGCGGCCTGCTCACCGCCTCGCCGCCCCGGGGGTGATCCGGGGCCGCCGGGTCAGCGGTTGGTGAGGGCGGCGCGGGCCTCGGCCTCCGCGTCGTAGGCGAACAGGGCCGACAGGGCACGCAGGTTGGCCTCGCCGTCGTCGGGGCGGCGTTCGGTGTCGGTGAGGTGGAAGTTGCGTTGGTTCGCGCGGGACTGTTCCTGGACCTCACTCGTCCGGGGCATGCGGAGGGACTCGTACCGCCGCAGGGCCGCCGGGACCGTCTCGCGGTCGGCGGTGCGCAGGCATTCGGCCAGGACGAAGGCGTCCTCGACGGCCTGGTTGGCGCCCTGGGCGGCGAAGGGCAGCATCGGGTGGGCCGCGTCGCCGACCAGGGTGACCCGCTCGCCGCTCCACCGTTCGACCGGGTCGCGGTCGTGCAGGGCCCACTGGGTCACCGCGTCCACCGCGCGCAGCAGGGCCCCGACCTCGTCGTGCCAGCCGGCGAAGCCCGCCAGCACGTCCTCGATCCGGCCGGGGGCCGTCCAGGACTCCGTGCGCCAGCCGTCCTCGACGGGGGTCGTCGCGACGACGTTGACCAGCTCGCCGGCCGCCACGGGATAGGTCACGCAGTGCCGGCCGGGGCCGGGCCAGATCGTGACCTTCGGCTCGGCCACCAGGTGCGGCACGCGGTCGGCCGGGACCAGGCCCCGGTAGATCGCCTGGCCGGAGAAGCGCGGGTGGTCGGTGGCGAACAGCCGGCGGACGGCCGAGTGGATGCCGTCCGCGCCGATGACCAGGTCGGCGGTGACCGTCTCGCCGTCGGCGAACCGCAGCTCCGCACCCTCGGGGGTCTCCCGCACCCCGGCACACTTCCGGCCGAGCGTGACGGTCCCCGCCGGCAGCAGGTCGTGCAGGCAGCGGTGCAGGTCGGCGCGGTGGAACGTGTAGTACGGCGCGCCGAACTCGTCGAGGCAGGCCTGGCCGAGCACGGTCGTGGCGAGCACGCCGCCGTCGTTCCACCGCCGCATCTCGATCGCGGCCGGCGTGACCGCCCGCTCCCCCAGCCGGATCGACTCGAACCGGCCCAGCAGGCGGGTGGCGTTCGGCGCCAGCTGGACGCCGGCCCCGATCTCGCCGAGCGCGGACGCCTGTTCGTACACCTGACTTGGAATGCCGGCACGGACGAGCGCGGCGGCCGTGGTGAGGCCGGCGATCCCCGCGCCGACAACGGCGACGTTGAGCAAGAGAACTCCCCAGTTCAGCAGACAGTGCCTTCACGGTATGCCCGGGCGGTACGGTCCGCCCGTGCTTTTCGAGTCCGGTCACCCGACTTACGACGCGGCGTACGCGCAGGCCGTGCGGGACGTGGCGACGAGCGCGTCCGGCGGCGCGTTCGTCGCCGGCGAGTCGTGGCCGACGGTGTGGGTGCGCGACGCCGCGTACGCCATCGACCTGGGTTGCGGGTTGCTGCACCCGCGGGTCGCGACCGCGACGCTGCGTGGTGTGGCGGCGGGTGGGGTGTGGGCGCAGGACCGGTGCGCGCACTTCGGCGGGTGGCCCAGGCTGACGGACGCGGTCGTCGGCGCGGTCGGCGCGTGGGCGTGCTTCCTCTCCACCGGCGACCTCGACTTCCTGCGCTGGAGCCACGACGTGACACGCGCGAGCCTGGCCAGGGCCGAGCGGGAGGCCTTCGACGGCCGGCTGTTCCGCGGCTGCGCCAGCTTCCTGGAGTCCAACAGCGCGTACCCGCCGCGGTTCGCGTTCCGCGGCCGGGCGGTCGGTGCCACGAAAGCGTTGAGCACCAACGTGCTCCACCACCGCGGCTACACGCTCGCGGCCCGCGCGGCGCGGCTGCTCGGCGAGGACCCGGAGCCGTTCGAGGCCAGGGCGCACGCGTTGCGGGAGGCGATCAACGAGCGGCTGTGGCTGCCGGACCGCGGCTGGTACGCGTACTACGACGACGGCCGACCGGCGGACCGGTGGGAGGGCCTCGGCAACGCGCTGGCGGTCCTGTGGGGTGTCGCCGACGACGACCAGGCCGCGGCGATCCTCGCGGCGCTCACCCCGACCCGGCACGGCCTGCCGTGCCTGTGGCCGCCGTACCCGCTGTGGCGGCCGTGGCTGCGGCGGGACGAGTACTACTACCACAACGGCATGGTGTGGCCGTTCGTCCAGGGCTACTGGGGTTGGGCGGCGGCGGCCCGCGGAGCGGTGGAGGTGTTCGCGGCGGAGTTGGCGAGCCTCGCCGAGCTGGCCGGCCGGGCGCCGACGTTCCACGAGTTCTACCGCCCCGACACGGGCGCGCCGGGCGGGTCGGCCCGACAGCTCTGGAGTGCCGCGGGCTACCTCGCGATGGTCCACCATGGACTCTTCGGCATCGAGCCCGGCGTGGCCGAGATCCGCTTCCGCCCCGTGGTCCCCACCGGCTTCTCGAGGCTGCGGCTGTCCGGCCTCGCCTACCGCGACATGGTTCTGGACGTGACGGTCACCGGCACCGGCCGGATCTCCTCGTGCACGCTCGACGGCGTCGCGCGGCCGGACCACGCGATCCCCGCCACGCTGGCCGGGCGGCACCGGGTGGACATCAGTCTGAGCTGACCTTGCCGAGGAACGCCGCGAGGTTGGCGGTGGTGCGCTCGATCTTCTCCGGCAGCGCGAGGGACTCGTGGATCCGCCCGCCGAACCCGGCGTTCTTCCGGCCGCGCAGGTAGAGCGAGCAGGCGAGGTCGGCGCACATGTAGGCGCCCACGGAGCTGTCGCGCCGGCCGGCCTTGCGCGCGGTCATGAGGGAGACGCCGTCACCGGTGTGGGTGGTCAGGCACAGCGAGCACATGGAGCGCCGCGCCTGCCCGGCCGGCGGGGTGGCCCGGCGCAGCGCGACGCCCACCAGGCCGTCGCCGGACTCGGTGACCAGGTAGGCCCGGTCCGGCGCGGCGGGGTCGCGCCAGCCGAGGAAGTCGAGGTCGTCCCATGGCTGGTCGGCCAGGTCCCTGGGTACGGCCAGCCGTTTCGCCTCGCCCTTGGTGCAGTTGACGAAGGAGGCGCGGAGGTCGCGTTCGGTCAGAGGCCTCATAGGTACTATCCTAATGCTCCTAGGCAACTACTTATTCCCCCTAGGAGCGTGCGATGGTCCGCGCGGGGTTGTCCGCGGAGCGCCTGACCGAGGCGGCGGCGGAGCTGGCCGACGAGCTCGGCTTCGAGAACGTCACCGTGTCCGCGCTGGCCCGCCGGTTCGGCGTGAAGGACGCGAGCCTGTACTCGCACCTCCGCAACGCGCGGGACCTGCGGGAGCGGGTGGCGCTGCTCGCGCTGGCGGAGCTGGCGGACCGTGCGGCCGAGGCACTCGCCGGTCGCGCCGGCACACAGGCACTCGTGGCGTTCGCGACCGCGTACCGCGACTACGCGAAGCGCCACCCCGGCCGCTACGCCGCAGCCCAACTCCACCTCGACCCCGCCACGGCCGCGACCAGCGCGGCCGGCCGCCACTCGGCGATGACCCGCGCCATCCTGCGTGGCTACGCCCTCCCCGAAGCCGAACACGACCACGCGGTCCGGCTGCTGCACAGCACGTTCCACGGCTTCGTGACCCTGGAACGCACGGGCGGCTTCGCCTACTCCGGCGACATCGAGGCGTCGTGGACGAGGGTCCTCGAGGTGCTCGACGCGACCCTCCGCAACTGGCCGGTCTGACGCTCAGGAAGGGCGGTTCATGTCCGGGATCTCGATGCTGATCTCCTCGCCCTCCGACAGGTAGAACAGCACGTACTGGCGCACGACCTCGTCGAGGGTCCAGGCGATCTCCGGCACCAGCGGCAGCGGCGTCAGGTGCTCGCGGAGCGCGACGAACGCCGGGAAACCCGTCCGGATCAGCGGACCCCAGACCGGCTCCCGGTGGATCCGCGACCAGTCGGCCACCTGGTCGCCGACGAGGTAGCGGGCCAGCGCGTTGAACAGCGGCTTCGTCGAGCCGTCGGGGGTGACGCCCTGGCTGGTGATGGTCAGGATGAGGTCGGCGAGCGCGGCGCCCTCGCTCGTCGGGGCCATGGCCGGCTTCAGGACCTGGTCGGACTGGGCGTTGGCCGCGGCCCAGGACGACGGGATGTACTCGTCGCGGATGCCGAGCATGTGCGCGGTCACCTGCCAGACGTGCAGGTACGCGTCGGCCTCCGCCGCGGTGACCGGGACGTGCCACTCGGTCAGCTTGCGCATCACGTACGTGGGCAGCGTGTGCCAGGTGACCAGCATGTCGTTCTGGCTGATCGGGATCTCGCCGCCCCAGTGCGGGGACTGCGGCAGCAGGTGCCGCACGCCCGCGTGCACGAGCCGGGTCTTCACCGCGGTCACCATGATGTGCCCGTCGGGCCGGAAGGCGTTCAGCTCGTGGACGTCGTACCCCAGCTTGCCGGTCTTGGCGGCACGGTCCTTCAGGTCGGCGCCGCCCTTCGAGTAGTACACGGCACGCGCCTCGTTCGGGATGGCCGTGCTCAGGATGCCGCCCCCCAGCCCGTACAGCAGGATCAGGTACGTGCCCTTGGTCCGCACGAAGTCCGCGGCCCGGTCGAGCTTGGCCTGGTCGGCCCACGGCGGCAGCCGGCGCGCGTCCTCGATGAACGCCGCCAGGTCCGCGGGCAGCCCGGCGGGCAGCGGCTGGTCGTTGCGGGTCCATGTCCGCAGCAGCCGGTTGACCTCGGCCACCTGCCCCTGGTCCAGCACCGACGCGACCAGCGGGTCCGCCTCGGGGTCCCACACCCAGCGCGGATCCGCCACGCGTGGCTGGGCCTGGGCGGGGATGGCCGACCCCAGCGCGCCGAGTGCGCCGAGCGTCCCACCCATGATCAACATCTTGCGCCTGCTGAGCTGGTCCACAACTCCTCCTCGAGCCCCGGAGCCGGCGGTTGATATTGTGATACAAGATGCGTAACCGCGTATCTCACGATAGGGCACAATCACATCGGTGACCAGTTCGGATTCGCTGCTGGAGCGTGTGTTCGCGGGCCGCCGGCACCGACGCCGCGCAGGCGCGGACGGCCGCCGACCGGGTCGTGCTCCTCGTTCCTGCCGACCCCCAGCGAGGCCGTGCCCTGAAGGACCCCTTCGAGACGTTGAACGTCTCGAAGGGGTCCTTCAGGGCATTAGGCGGTGGCGCCCGCCGGCGGTGACCCGCACCGTGGCCACGAAGCCGCCCGTCCACTGGTTGACCGTCGCGGTCGCCGCGCAGGCGCCGGTCGTCGGGGGTGGGTCGGTGGGCGGCGGGTCCGTCGGCGGCGGGTCACCGGGCCCGCCGGACAGGGTCGGGGTCGTCCAGTCCCGCCACTCGGCCAGGTTACCCGGCTTCCTGCTGGAGATCCGGATGACACCGGTGGAGCTGCCCGTCTTCAGCAGGAACTTCTGGATGTTCTGCTGCAGCGGCGTGCGCCACTCCGACCGGTTGGCGCAGTGGGTGCCGTCCGAGACGTCGGACCAGTAGGTGATGTTGCCGCCCGCGCCGAGTGCCTTGTAGACCTCCGCGCCGCCCAGCGCGGCGACGCTGCCGGACCTCGCGGCCAGCCAGTCGATGTGCGGGTTCTCCATGATGAACAGCCCGCGCGGCGCGATCATGGCCACCGTCTCGTGCTGGTCCACCGGGAGGGTGTTCGGGTTCCCGGTGAACTGGCTGAACGCGTCACCCAGCCACGGCTGCTCGCCGTAGGCGCTGCTCAGCGGCTGCGAACCGGACTCCCCCGGGATGCCGCGCAGGATCGGCACGCCGGCGCTGCCCGACTCGATGGGCATGGTCAACGCGATGCGCTGGTCGAACGCACCGACCGCGAAGGCGCCCTTGCCGTACCGCGAGCACCCGGTGACGCCAACCCCGTCGGCCTTGAGGATGGTGCCACCCGACTGCTCGATGACGTCGATGATCCGGCTGACGCCCCACGCCCAGGCGACCAGCAGCCCGGTGCTGCTCGTGTTGCCGTAGAGGGTGTAGAAGGCGCCCTGCTTGTTGTTGCGTGGCGTGCCTTCCCGCCCGACGGCCAGCGGGTCGTAGTTGATGACGGCCGCGCCGGTGGCCCGGATGGTCGCCGTGTCCGCGCCGAACCCGCCCAGGACGACGACGGCCGGGAAGGGGCCGGTGCCACTCGGCAGCTGGACGCCCGCCGAGAAGCTGGCGCTCCGCCCGTTCTGCGAGACGTTCACGGTGATGCTGGTACTCGAGACCGTGCCGGTGACGGTCGCCGGCTTCACGGGTTTCTCGCCGTAGACGTACCGCTCGGCGAGTTTCTTGATCTCGGCCCGCCGGCATCGCCATTCCGACTGGGCGGAAATGCGGGTGCCGTCCAGCTTCCGGAACGGATCGGGCAGCCGGGAATTGGCGGTCAGCGAGCCGGGCAGGGTCACCGGACAGCCGACCCCGTCGTCCTCCACACCCGCCGCGGCCACTCCGACGTCCGCGGCGGCGGATCCCGCCACAACCGTTGACAGGCCAGCGATCCCGAGCGCCGCCACCGCCAGCAGGGTGATCGTCGCCCGGCACCTGGCACGGACTGAACTGGTGATCACCAGGGCTCTCCTTCCCGGTAGTCACGCCGTTTGGTTCACCCGCTCATTCCGAAATTTTCGGAAGCTTATCGGAAATAGTGTAGGCAGAAATGATGTTTCCGGTCAACCGAACCCGACAATGAGCGTGGGCGTGGCGCAAAATATTTCAGACACATTTGGGAGCGCTCACTATCCAACTGGTCATACACTCGTGCCCACTTCGTGACCGGCCTCTTACGTCGTGTCGGGACAGTCGGCCTGCTGCTCGTTGGCCTCACCGCCTGCGGGACCTCAGGACCCGGGACGCGCTGGTCGACGAGGTCGTCGGGATCGCCGACGCCGTGCGTGCGACCCCGCGTGGCCCCTACCTGACGCTCGAGGTGTTGTTCGCCGACTACACCGTGTCGGAAGATGGTGGTGACCGGATCAAACGCCTGGAGTTCGAGCTGCACTTCGCCGGTTACCCTGACGGGTTCGGTGACGCCCCCGCGAAGACCTGCCGCTACCGGCTGGAGTTCGACGACGGTGGCCTCATCGGCAAGCCCGGCCAGGTGGGGTGCTCGCGCTACTCCGGGCCTGATCGACAAGGGAATCCGACGCGAGGGAGCCGGAGCATGGTCACCCGGAGGACAGTGCTGTCCGCAGCGGCCGCGGGAGTGGTGGGTTCGACGTTGGGCGTGCGTGTCGCGAGCGCCGACACCACCATCGCCGTGGACCCGACCGCCGACTACGGGACCTGGGAGGGATGGGGCACCTCGCTGGCCTGGTGGGCCAACGTGTTCGGCGACCGCGACGACTTCGCGAACCTGTTCTTCACCACGAACACCGTGTCCTACGCGGGCGCGTCGCTGCCCGGGCTCGGCATGAACATCGCCCGCTACAACCTCGGCGCGTCCAGTTGGAACAGCGTGGGCGGCGAGACCATGGTGGCCTCGCCGAACATCCCGCGGTTCAAGCAGATCGAGGGCTTCTGGCAGGACTGGAACGTCACCGACCCGAACCAGTGGCGCTGGACGGCGGACGCCAGGCAGCGGGCCGCGCTGACGAAGGCCGTGGCGCGGGGCGCCATGGCGGAGCTGTTCGCGAACTCGCCCATGTGGTGGATGTGCCTCAACCACAACCCGTCCGGCGCGTCGAACGGCGGGAACAACCTCCAGTCCTGGAACTACCGCCAGCACGCCGTCCACCTCGCGGAGACCGCCCGCCGCGCGCGGGACAGCTGGGGCGTCACCTTCCGCACCGTGGACCCGTTCAACGAGCCGTCCGCGACGTGGTGGAACGCCACCGGCACGCAGGAGGGCTGCCACGTCGACGCGAGCATCCAGCGCACGATCCTGCAGTACCTGCGGGAGGAGCTGAACAACCGCGGCCTGACCGGCGTGCGGGTCTCCGCGTCCGACGAGTCGCTCTTCGACCAGGCGCACAGCACGTGGACCTCGTTCGACGCCACCACGAGATCGGTGGTGGCGCAGGTGAACGTGCACGGCTACCAGTACGAGGGCGGCCGCCGCGATCTCGTGTACTCCGACGCCCGGGCGGCCGGGAAGATCCTGTGGAACTCCGAGTACGGCGACGGCGACGGCACCGGACTGCGGATGGCGACCAACCTGTGCCTGGACTTCCGCTGGCTGCACCCGACCGCGTGGGCGTACTGGCAGGTCATGGACCCGACGGCCGGCTGGGGCCTGATCAGGTACGACGGCGGCTCCCTCCAGGCCGGCGCGGTGGAGACCAAGCTGTACGTCCTGGCGCAGTTCACCCGGCACGTCCGGCCCGGGATGCGCATCCTCGGCGCCGGCACCGACAACGTCGTGACCGCCTACGACGCCGCCGCCCGCCGCCTCGTGCTCGCCGCGGTGAACTCCGGGGCCGCGCAGACGATCACGTTCGACCTGTCCCGGTTCACGACCGTGCCGGCCGGCACGATCACCCGCTGGACGACCGTGACCGCCGCCGGCGGCGACCGGTACGTGCGCCGCGCCGACGTGACGCCGAGCGGGAAGCTCGTGCGCCTCGCCTTCCCGGCCGGATCCGTACAAACACTCCAAATCGACGGCGTCGTGCTCTGAAACATTTGTGGAAATCCTCTCGGGCTCGTACATTGATTCTTTGGGAGCGCTCCCATAGACGTGTTCGCTCACCGACAGGAGCACAGATGCGAAGCGGTCTACTGGCCGCCGCGGTCCTCGCGGCGGCCACGTTCGTGGCGCCTCAGACCTCCGCACAGGCGGCCGCCAGCTGTCCGAGTGGCGCCTTCTGCGACGGTTTCGAGACCCAGACCGGCACGGCGCCGTCCGGCGACTGGGCCGTCAACTTCCCCAACTGCCAGGGCACCGGCACGGCCACGGTGGACTCCTCGACGGCGCACGAGGGCACCAGGTCACTGCGGATCGACGGCCGGGCCGGGTACTGCAACCACGTGTTCGTCCGCACCACCCGCGGGATCGGCGGGTCCACTGTGTACACCCGGTTCTTCGTGCGGCACACCACGACCCTGCCCGACGCGCACGTCACCTTCCTGGCCATGAAGGACAGCGCCGACGGCAACCGGGACCTGCGCATGGGCGGCCAGAACCGCGCCCTGCAGTGGAACCGCGAGTCCGACGACGCCACCCTGCCCGAGCAGAGTCCTGTGGGTGTTGGCCAGAGCGTGCCGCTGGCGGTCGGCCAGTGGACGTGCGTCGAGTTCGGCATCAGTGGTTCGGAGCTGCGGACGTGGGTCAACGGCGCCGAGGTCGCCGGGCTGCACGCCGACACCACCCCGACACCGGACGTCGACTCACAGTGGCTGCGGCGCGGCACCTGGCGCCCCACCCTCACCGACTTCCGGCTCGGTTGGGAGAGCTACGGCAACGGCGACGACACCCTCTGGTTCGACGACGTGGCGCTGGCACCCAGCCGGATCGGCTGCGCGTGACCACACCCGTCCACCCGGCCATCGAAACGACGGCCGCGCAAGGCATCCGCACCCGTGACGTGGGCGGCACGGCCACGGTCACGAGGTGATCGTCGGCGACCTCCCCGTGTTCGGGTACGCTCCACCGGAATGAGGATTGGTGTGCTCGGCGCCGCCCGGATCGCCCCGGCCGCGCTGGTGAGGCCCGCACGGGTGGTCGACGAGGTGGAGCTGGGCGCGGTGGCGGCCCGGGACCGCGGGCGGGCCGAGGCCTTCGCCGCCCGCCACGGCGTGCCGGCGGTACACGACTCGTACCGTGACCTGCTCGCCGACCCGTCGCTGGACGCGGTGTACGTGCCGCTGCCCAACGGTCGGCACGCGGAGTGGACCATGGCCGCGTTGGCGGCCGGCAAGCACGTGCTGTGCGAGAAGCCGTTCACGGCCAACGCGGAGCAGGCCCGCGAGGTGGCGGCTGCCGCCTCGCGTGCGTCCGGCCTGGTCGTGATGGAGGCGTTCCACTACCGGTACCATCCGCTGGCCCAGCGGATGGCGGACATCGTCCACAGTGGAGAGTTGGGGACGATCCGGCGCGTGGAGACGGCGCTGTGCTTTCCCCTACCGGTGTTCTCGGACATCAGGTACAACTACGACCTGGCCGGCGGCGCCCTGATGGACGCGGGTTGCTACGCCGTGCACTGCCTGCGCCTACTCTCGCCCGGCGAGCCGGTCGTCACCGGTGCCGAGGCCCTGACCCTACGGCGGGACAGGCGCATCGACCGCGCGATGATCGCGTCGTTCGACCTGGGTGGCGGAGCGACGGGGCAGATCCAGGCATCGATGTGGTCGTCGACGTTGCTGAGGATCCGGGCGCGGGTGGCCGGCGAGCGCGGGACGCTGGTAGTGCACAACTTCATCGGGCCGCACGTGGGCACCCGTTTCGTCGTCACGGTGGACGGCAAACAGCGCCGCGAACGCTTCTCCCGGGAGGCGACCTACGTGCACCAGCTGCGGGCCTTCGCCGCCGCGGTCCGGGGCGAGCCCACGAACCTCACCCCACCGTCGGACTCGATCGCGAACATGTCCCTGATCGACGACATCTACCGGGCCGCCGATCTCCCGCTCCGCACCTGATCGCCCCCGCTCACCGACAACAGTGCCCGGTGCCTGACGGCCCCGGGCACGGCCGACGGCGTGCGGCTCGTGCAGGCGAGTTGTGGCGGTAGTGCCAACCAGTCGTTCCGCGTGGCCTGATAATGGCGAGGTGTCCGACCTCGTAACCGGTGAGGCTGTCGTCCTGGAGCTGCGACTGGCGCGGCTGGCCAGCCGCAGCCTGGCGCTGGCGTTGGACGTGCTGTGCCAGTTCGTGGTCCTGCTGGTGCTGTTCCTGGTGTCCGGTCCACCCGACACGGCGCTGGGGGTGGCCGTCGGGCTCGTCGTGGCGGTGGCCGTCATGGTCGGCTACCCGGTGACGACGGAAACCCTGAGCCGGGGTCGCACGCTGGGCAAGCTCGCCCTGGGTTTGCGGGTGGTCCGCGACGACGGCGGCCCCATCCGGTTCCGGCACGCCCTGGTGCGGGGCCTGACGGGGTTCTTCGTGGACTTCTGGGCCCTGGGCCTGGGCGGCGCGGTGGCCGTGTTCGTGTCCCTGTCGTCGGCGAAGGGCAAGCGGGTCGGCGACCTGCTGGCCGGCACGATCGTGATCCGGGAACGGATGCCACCCGCACCGCCCGCGGTGGTCTTCATGCCGCCGTGGCTGGCGGGCTGGGCGGCGGGGCTCGACCTGTCCCGGGTGCCGGACGACCTGGCCCTGGCGGTCCGCAACTACCTGGCCAGGCGCGGGGAGTTCAGCGCCCCGGCCGCCGAGACCCTGGGCTGGCGCCTGGCGACGGAGGTGGGGCAGCACATCGGTGTCGCGGTCCCCCACGGCGTCCCGGTGGCGGACTACCTGTCGGCGGTGCTGGCCGAACGCCGGGCACGCGAACAGGCCCGCGTCGGGCTTTCGGGGCCGGCGCCGTGGGGCCCGCCACCCCCGCCGAGCTCGCCGTCGGGCGGAAACCCATTTGTGCCTCCGGTCTGACAAGATGTCGAATCCATCAACACCACACTGGGGGGATCATGCCTGACACACCGGACCCCAACGCCCGAAGATCACCCGACGACGGGGACGACGGGGTGGAGGGAGCGGAGCAGCCGTCCGCGTCACCCGTGGAGGGACAGCCGTCGGAGGATGGCGAGCCGCCGGCGGAGGGACAGTCGGCGGAGGGACAACCGGCGGAGAGGCAGCCGCCGATGGAGGGCGGCCAGCCGGAGGCGGCTGGCCAACAAGACTCCCCCGGCAAGCCGGCCTTGGCCGAGCAACCGGATCAGGCTGAGCAGCCCGCCCCGACCGAGCAGCCAGGCACACCCGAGCCGCGGGGCACGGCGGATCAACCAGACCAGGCCGAGCAACCCGCCGCACCCCAGCAGACAGGCTGGACCGGACCACCCGGCTGGACGGATCAGTCCAGTGTGGGTGGTCAGCCAGGCTGGGCTGGGCAACCACCCTCGATCGGGCAACCCACGGCGAGCGGCCAGCCGGTGGAGGGTGGGCAACCAAGCCCGACCGGTCAACCAGACCCAAGTGGAATGCCAACCTGGGGCAGCCAACCACCCCCAGGCGCGCAGCCGAACCTGGGCGGGCAACCCGGCTACGTTCCGCCGCCAACCTGGGGCGGGCAACCAACCTGGGGCGGGCAGCCGACCTGGGGCGGGCAACCAACCTGGGGCGGGCAGCCGAACTGGGGCGGTCAGCCAGGGCCGGGTGGGCAACCAGCGTGGGGTGGGCAGCCGGGGCCGGGTGGGCCGGTGCCGCCGCCTGGGCAGCCCGGGTCCTGGTATGTGCCGCCCATGGGACCCGGCGGCTACTGGCGCCCCACCGCCGCCATCAAACCCGGTGTCATCCCCCTTCGGCCGCTCGGCCTGGGGGAGATCCTCGACGGTGCGTTCTCGACCATGCGGGCCCACCCGAAGCTGATGCTCGGGGTCGCCGCGATCGTCGTCACCATCGTTCAACTGCTGAATCTCGCCGCTACTTTCCCCTGGCTGGACGACATCCGCTCCGTCGACCCCTATGCCACGCCGGACGAGCTACTGAGCACGGCCGGCAAGAGTCTGGCCGTCAGTGGGATCGGGCTGTTGCTCACGATCTTCTCGCGGGTCTTCCTCTCCGGGTTCGTCACGCTCGTCGTCGGGAAGTCCGTGCTCGGGCAACCACTGACCTTCGGCGACGTCTGGACCGGGGTTCGGCCCCGACTGCTCCCTCTTCTCGGGCTCACGTTCGTCTACCCGGCAGTGGCGTTCGGTGGTGCGGTCGTCGTCGGGCTGCTCTTCGTGCTGGCACCGGCGCTGGGGGTTCTCGCGGCGCTGGGGCTTGTCGTGGTCGGGATCTGGCTCATGATCATGTTCTCGTTGGCCACGCCGGCGCTGGTGCTGGAGAACGCGAAGGTCGGGCGGGCGTTCGGGCGGTCCCGGGAGCTGGTGCGCCAGACCTGGTGGCGGATCTTCGGCATCACCCTGCTGGCGGGGGTCATCGCGGGGTTCATCGCCCTGATCATCACCTTGCCGTTCCAGCTCTTCGGGGGCGGCTTTTCCAACATCACCTCGCCCGAGGCGATCATCACGACCAGGTACCTGCTGCTGACCTCGATCGGCGCGATCATCGCCAGCACGATCACCGAGCCGTTCGTCGCCGCGGTCACCGTGTTGCTCTACACCGACCAGCGGATACGCAAGGAAGGGCTGGACATCGAGCTGGCCAGGGCGGCCAACCAACCCCGATGATCCCGATCGAGATCGACCCGGACGACGCGCGCGAGGCCGCGGCCCGCGAACTGGCGGACCCGGCCTACCAGGCGGCCGAACCATCACTCGCGGGCCGGATCCTCGGCTGGCTCGGGCGGGTCCTCGCGGAGCTGTTCTCCGGCGGCCCGGTCTCCGGCGGGCTCCTCGTCGTACTGCTCCTCCTGGCGGTCGTGTTCCTCGTGGTGCGGCTGCGGGTCGGGCCGCTCACCCGGAACCGCCGCGCCGCCCGGCCGGTGTTCGACCGGCGGATGGCCACCGTGGACCACCGGCGGGCCGCCGACCTGGCCTACGCACGCGGCGAACTCGCCGACGCGGTGCGGGAACGCTTCCGGGCCATCGTGCGCGAGCTCGAAACCCGGGGCGTGCTCGACGAACGCTCCGCGCGCACCGTGGACGAGATCGCCGCGCAGGCCGGGGAACGCCTGCCGGACCACCGGAACGACCTCCGCGCCGCGGCCACGCTCTTCGACGACGTCGTCTACGGCGGCCGCCCGCCCACCGACGCCGCCTACCGCGACCTCACCGACCTCGACACCCGCCTCCACGGCGCGAGACCGGCGGCCCGGTGACGGCGGTCAGCCCGGACGCCCGCCGGATCTGGCTGGCCGCCCGCGGACCCACGGCGATCGTGCTGCTGATCATCGCGGTCGGCGTCGTCATCACGATCGCGCGGGGGAAGGGCGACGGCGGCTCGCTCGATCCGAACTCGTACAGCCCGGGCGGCAGCCGGGCACTCGCGCGTCTGCTTGCCGCACAAGGGGTGCGCGTCGACCTGGTCCGCACCGCCGCCGATGCCGAGCGGGTGTCAGCCGACGCGACCGTGCTCGTCACCACGCCGGACCTGGTGCTGCCGGAACGCCTACGCGCCCTCGACGGCGACCTGGTGCTCGTCGCGCCGAGCCCGGAGACGGTGGACGCGGTGCTGCCGGGCACCGAGATCACGGGCCTGACCGACGTCGCCGACCGGAGTCCACAGTGCACGGACGAGCACGCGGCGGCGGCCGGCGTCGCGAGCATGGGCGGCTTCCAGTACCGGACCACGGTGGCCGAGTGCTACGACGCCACCATGGTCCGGTCCACCGCGGACCGGGTGACCATCCTCGGCACCGGCGCCCCGCTGACCAACTCCCGGCTCGACGAGCTGGGCAACGCGGCACTGGCCATGCGGCTCCTCGGCCAGCACGAGCGGCTCGTCTGGTTCGTCCCGTCGACCGCCGACCCGGCGCTCCGCCCGGCCGAGCGACCGCTGACCGACCTGGTGCCCGACGGCGTGAGGTTCGGGCTCCTGCAGCTCGTCATCGCGCTCGTGCTGCTCGCGTTGTGGCGGGCGCGGCGGCTCGGCCCGGTCGTGACCGAACCGCTGCCGGTCGTCGTGCGGGCCGCGGAGACCGTCGAGGGGCGGGCCCGGCTCTACCGCAGGGCCGGTGCCGCCGACCACGCGTCCGAGGCACTGCGCCAGGCCACCCGCGACCGCCTGGTCCGCCGCCTCGGCCTGCCGCCGACCTGCCGGCCGGAGGAGCTCACCGCCCGGCTGGGCCCGGACGCGCACGCCGTGCTGTACGGTCCGCCGGCGGCCGACGACGCCGAGCTGGTACGGCTCGCCGACGCGCTCGACGCCGTGGAGAAAGCAGTGGAGAAAGCAGTGGAGAAAGCGGCGGAGAAAGCAGTGGAGAAAGCAGTGGAGAAAGCGGCGGAGAAAGCAGTGGAGAGGGACGCATGACCACAGTGGAAACCGACGCGGCCCGCCAGGCGCTGCTCGCCCTGCGCACGGAGGTGGCCAAGGCGGTGGTCGGCCAGGACGCCGCGGTGACCGGCCTGATCGTGGCGCTGCTGTGCCGGGGACACGTGCTGATCGAGGGCGTCCCCGGCGTCGCCAAGACGTTGCTGGTGCGGGCCATGGCCGCCGCGCTCGACCTGGCGACGACGCGCGTGCAGTTCACCCCGGACCTGATGCCGGGCGACGTCACCGGCTCGCTGGTCTACGACACCCACTCCGCGGAGTTCTCCTTCCGCGAGGGCCCGGTGTTCACCAACCTGCTGCTCGCCGACGAGATCAACCGGACGCCGCCGAAGACCCAGTCGTCGCTGCTGGAGGCGATGGAGGAACGGCAGGTGTCGGTCGAGGGCCGGCCGCGTGCGCTGCCCGACCCGTTCGTGGTGATCGCCACGCAGAACCCGGTGGAGTACGAGGGGACCTATCCCCTGCCGGAGGCCCAGCTCGACCGGTTCCTGCTCAAGGTCACGATGCCGCTGCCCAGCCGGGAGGAGGAGCTGGGGATCCTGCACCGGCACGCGGACGGCTTCGACCCGCGGGACCTGACCGGGCTGCGGCCGGTCGCCGGCAAGGAGCACCTGGAGGCCGGGCGAGCGGCGGTGCGGGCGGTGACCCTGCGGCCGGAGGTGATCGGGTACGTCGTCGACGTCTGCCGTGCCACCCGAAGCTCCCCCGCCGTGCGGCTCGGCGTGTCCCCGCGCGGCGCGACGGCGCTGATGACCGCGGCGCGGACGTGGGCGTGGCTGTCCGGCCGCGACTACGTGCTGCCCGACGACGTGAAAGCGTTGGCACGCCCGGCTTTGCGCCACCGGCTCGAGCTGCGGCCGGAGGCGGAGCTGGAAGGGGCGAGCGCCGAGGGCGTGCTCGACGCGGTGCTCGCGGCCGTGCCGGTCCCCCGCTGACATGGCGCTCACCGGCCGGACCGCACTGCTCGCGGTGCTCGGCGTCGCGGTGGTCGCCGTCGTGCCGTCCTGGACCGGGGTGCTGCTGGTCGCGGCGGTCCTCGCGGCCGGGATCGGGGTCGACCTGGTGCTCGCCGGCAGCGTGCGGGCGCTGGCGTTCGACCGCGCGGGCCCGGCGGCGATGCGGCTCGGGGAGCCGGTCGAGGTGACGCTCACCGTCCACAACCCCGGCCCGCGCCGGGCCCGCGGTGTGTTGCGGGACGCGTGGCCGCCCGGTGCCGGTCCGGTCCTCGACCGGCACCCGATCGACGTGCCGGCGGGCGGTCGCCGCACGGTGGTGACCAGGCTGGTCCCGACCCGTCGCGGGGACCGGCGGGCGGACCGGGTGACCGTCCGGACGGTCGGGCCGCTGGGGCTGGCCGCCCGGCAGGGCGCGCACGAGGTGGCGTGGACGGTGCGGGTGCTGCCGCCGTTCCCCAGCCGGCGGCACCTGCCCGCGCGGCTGGAACGGTTGCGGGAGCTGGACGGCCGCCGCGCGGTGCTCGTGCGCGGGGCGGGTACGGAGTTCGACTCGCTGCGGGAGTACGTGCCCGGGGACGACGTGCGGTCGATCGACTGGCGGGCGTCGGCCAGGGCGTCCGAGGTGATGGTGCGGACGTGGCGGCCCGAGCGGGACCGGCAGGTGCTGGTGGTCCTGGACACCGGGCGGACGTCGGCCGGGCGGGTCGGCGACGCACCGCGGCTCGACGCGGCCATGGACGCGGCGCTGTTGCTGGGCGCGCTCGCGTCGCGGGCCGGGGACCGAGTGGACCTGCTCGCGTACGACCGGCGGGTGCGGGCGGCGGTGTCCGGGGTGGGTGCTGGTCAGTTGCTTTCCGCAATGGTCAACGCGATGGCGCCGCTCGAACCGGAGCTGGTGGAGTCCGACGCGGGTGGGATGGTCGCGGAGGTGCTGCGACGGGCGCGGCGGCGGTCGCTGGTCGTGCTGGTCACCGGGCTGGACGCGGCCGCGCTGGAGCCGGGGTTGTTGCCGGTGCTGCCGTCGTTGACCGGCCGGCACCGGGTGGTGCTGGCGTCGGTGTCGGATCCGCGGGTCACGTCGCTCGCCCGCGGCCGCGGCGACGCCGAGTCCGTGTACGCGGCGGCGGCCGCCGAACGAGCCCTCGCCGAACGGCGACGCATGACCGCGTTGCTGGCCAGGCGCGGGGTCGAGGTGGTGGACGCGGTGCCCGAGGAGCTGCCGCCCGCCCTGGCGGACCGGTACCTCGCCCTGAAGGCCGCGGGCCGGTTGTGACTACCCCACGGCGGGAAGGGCGTCGCCCTGGTCGATGTCGCCGGTTTCGCCGGACCGGGCGGCTCGGCGGCCGGGGATGAACACGTAGGCCAGGAACGCGAGTTCGGCCGCCACGCCGATGGCGATCCGCGCCCAGGTCGGTAGGCCGGACGGGGTCACGTAGGCCTCGATCACCCCGGACACCAGCAGTACGCACACGAGCCCGAGGGCGATCGCCACCACCGTGCGGCCCTGGCGGGCCAGGGCCTCCGCGCGGGTCAGGCGGCCGGGGTCGACCACCGCCCACCCCAGTCGCAGCCCGGTGCCCGCGGCCACGAACACCGCCGTCAGCTCCAGCAGGCCGTGCGGGGTGATGAGGCCGAAGAACACGTCCCCGCGCCCGGCCGCGAACATCAGGCCCGCCGCCACGCCGAGGTTCGCCGCGTTCGTCGCCAGGATCAGCACCACCGGCACCCCCAGCAGCACCCCCAGCACGAGTGCGCCGGCGGCGATCCACGCGTTGTTCGTCCACACCTGGGCGGCGAACGACGCCGCCGGGCTGGACGAGTAGTACGTCTCGAACTCACCACCGGGGCGGGTCATGGCCCGGATCTCGTCCGGCGCGGCGATCGTCGCCTGGACGTCCGGTGTCACCGCGATCCAGGCCGCCAGCACGCCGGAGAACAGCAGGAAGACCAGCGCGGTCGCCAACCACCAGCGGCGGCTCAGGTAGATGGCGGCGGGCAGGCGGCTGGCGAAGAAGGTCCAGAACTCGCGCCAGGTCGGGCTCGGGGTGCCGGTCACCGCCGCCCGCGCCTTCGCGACCAGGGACGACAGCCGGCCGACCAGCACGGGGTCGGGGGCGGTGGTGCGGATGATCGACAGGTGGGTGGCCGTGCGCTGGTACAGCGTGACCAGCTCGTCCGCCTCGGGACCACGCAGTCGGCCACCGCGCCGCAGCAGCTCGCTCAGCCGGTCCCACTCGGCCTGGTGGTTGGCGGCGAAGACGTCCACATCCATTGCGTGCCAGCCTAATCTCTTGATCTCCCCACTGGGAGGACGGCACGGGTGCAGCACTCCGGATTGTTCAGTGGGAAAGTTCTGAACAACCCTCACGAAATGGAGTATTGCCACCGGATTTCCCGGCCGATACCTTCGGGCGCGTTGAACGGTTAACTGGGGGCCGTTTACAGACCGTGCGTGTTCGTCGCGCACGGCCTCACCGGCTCCGCCTCAGAGCGGAGGTTTCAGTGCGTATCCGTGGCAAGATCGGGACCGGCGTGGCCGTCCTGGGACTGGTGCTCGGCACCGCCCAGGTCGCGGACGCCGCGCCACAGCAGGAACAGAAACAGAGACGCGAGACCACCACGATCACCCTGATCACGGGTGACCAGGTGACCATGCGCGACGGCAACGCGGTGTCCGTGCGGCCGGCCAAGGGCCGCGAGAAGGTGACGTTCTCGCGGTTCCGCGCCGGCGGGCACTTCTACGTCCTGCCCAACGACGCACGCATGCTCGTCTCCAGCGGCAGGCTGGACGAGCGGCTGTTCGACCTCACCACCCTCACCGAGTTCGGCTACGACGACGCGCACCGCGACTCGGTGCCGCTGATCGTCACCCACCCCGCCGGGCAACAGTCTCCGCGGGTTGCGGGCGTGTCCCGCGAACTGCCCAGCATCAACGGCGTCGCCATGTCCGCCGACAAGTCCGGCGCCGCGTGGGAGACCCTGACCGACGGCACCGCCACGAGGACGACGGCCGCCGGCGTCGCCAAGGTCTGGCTGGACGGCAAGCGGAAGTCCACTTTGGACCACAGCGTTCCGCAGATCGGCGCGCCCGCCGCCTGGAACGCGGGCTTCACCGGCAAGGGCGTCAAGGTCGCGGTGCTCGACTGCGGCGTCGACGAGACCCACCCCGACCTCGCCGGCCGCCAGGTCGCCGAGCGGAACTTCACCGACGCGCCGGACGCCGTCGACCGCGCCGGCCACGGCACGCACGTCGCCTCGACCATCGGCGGCACCGGCGCGAAGTCGGGCGGCAAGTACCGCGGCGTCGCCGACGGTGTGTCCATTCTGGACGGCAAGGTGCTCAACGACGGCGGGTTCGGCCAGGACTCGTGGATCATCGCCGGCATGGAGTGGGCCGCGCAGCAGGGCGCGGACATCGCCAACCTGAGCCTCGGCGGCGCCGACACCACGGCCATCGACCCGATGGAGGAGGCGGTCGAGAACCTGTCCGCCCAGTACGGCATCCTGTTCGTGATCGCCGCCGGCAACTCCGGCCCCGACGCGCGCACGGTCGGCTCGCCGGGCAGCGCCCCGTCCGCGCTGACCGTCGGCGCGGTGGACCGCGACGACGCGCTGGCCTTCTTCTCCAGCCGCGGCCCCACGGAGGTGCACGACGACATCAAGCCGGACATCACCGCTCCCGGCGTGGAGATCGTCGCCGCGAAGGCCGCGAACGGCTTCCTCGGCACCCCGGTCGCGGACGGTTACGTGTCGATGTCCGGCACCTCGATGGCCACGCCGCACGTGGCCGGCGCGGCCGCGCTGCTCGCCGAGCAGCACCCGGACTGGACGGGCCAGCAGCTCAAGGCGGTGCTGTCCGGCTCGGCCAAACCGAGCGCCGGCGTCACCGAGTTCGAGCAGGGCGCGGGCCGGGTCGACGTGGCGCGCGCCATCACCCAGACCGTCGTCTCCGAGCCCGCCAACCTCAACCTCGGCATCGTGGCCTGGCCGCACGACGACGACCAGGCGGTGAGCAGGACCCTCACCTACCGCAACCTCGGCACGGCCGACGTGACGCTCGACCTGGACCTGCAGGGCGGGGACGGCGTGCTCGCGCTGAGCGCCGACCAGGTCACCGTGCCGGCCGGCGGCACCGCCGAGGTGACCGTCACGGGTGACACGCGGCTCGGCACGGCCGACCGCGCGTACACCGGCACCGTCGTGGCCACGGCGGGCGACTCGGTGACCCGCACACCGGTGGCGATCACCCGCGAGGTGGAGAGCTACACCCTCTCGCTGAACTACACCGACGAGAACGGCGCGCCGACGGGTGACTACAGCGCGGTGCTGCTGGACCTGGACACCGGCCGGGTCATCTTCCCGTACGACGCCGACGGTTCCGCGACGGTGCGGGTACCGAAGGGCCGGTACTTCGCCGACCACCTGGTGCTCACCGGCGGGGACCACCAGAACGACCTCGTGCAGCCGGGCCTCAACGTCGACCGCGACCAGACCGTCACCGTCGATCCCCGTGTCGCGAAACCGATCAACGTCACGACGCCGGCCCCGGCGACGCTGGCGCTGGGTGACATCGGCTTCCAGCTGGAGGTCGGCGGCAGCCCCGTGCTCGTCGGCGGCCCCATCGTGTTCGACCTCAGCACGGTGTCGACCGCGCAGCTCGGCGACGCCCTGCCGGGGATGACGGTCAAGGCGTGGGTGAACACCCAGTGGTCGGGTGCCGACGGGTCGTTCTACGGCCTCGCGTGGTTCCTCGACAGGTTCCCGACCGGGTACACCAGGGCGGTGAGCCGCCGCGAGCTCGCGACCGTGCGGGCGGACTACGGCCCCGGCGCCGCGGGAGACGTGGCGCAGCAGCAGATGACCCCGCAGCCGGCGACCGGGATGGCGCTGACACTCGCCTACCCGCTGCCGGTGCCGCTGGGCGGGACACGCGACGAGTACGTCACCACCGGCGGTGTGCGGTGGCAGAGCGCGGTGGTCCAGCTCGACGCGAACGACGGGTTCGTGGCGCAGTTCCTCGCGCCGCAGCGGGCCTACCGCGCGGGCCGGGTGTACCACGAGTCGTTCAACCGGCCCGTGTTCGGCCCGTCGCTGCCGCCGAAGGGCTTCCCGTGGGTGTACCGGATCGGCGACGTCATCGTGGTGGACGTCTGGCTGTTCGGGGACAAGGCCGGCAACGCGGGCCTCTCGACGCTGGAGTCCGCGTCGACGAAGCTGTACCGGGGTGACGAGCTGGTCGGCGAGACACCGGTGGACGGCTTCGGCGTGTTCGAGGTGCCGGCGGAGGCCGGCGACTACCGGCTCACCACGTCGGCGGTCCGCCCCGCGCGGTTCGACCTGACCACGTCGATCAGTGCCGAGTGGACGTTCTCGTCGTCCCATGTGGATGGTGAGGAGCCGGCGGCGCTCGACCTCAACGTGGTGCGCTTCCTGCCGAGGCTGGACGCGAACGGCGCCGCGCCGGCGGGCCGCCGGTTCGACGTCCCGCTCCAGGTCCAGGACGAGACGGGCACGGCCCAGCGGCCGCGGCGGCTCACGGTCGAGGCGTCCTTCGACGAGGGCAGGACGTGGCAGCGGGTGACGGTCACGAAGGACCTGGTGGCGAAGGTCAACCACCCGGCCGGCGCGACCTCGGTGTCCCTGCGGGCGTCCGCCACCGACCGGGACGGCAACACGGTCAAGCAGACGGTGATCCGCGCGTACAAACTGAGGTAAGCAGAGGTAAACACACAGTCAGCCGGCGGCCACCCTCCCAGCGGGCGGCCGCCGGCGCCATGTTTGCATCGCGCAACGATGGGTTAGCCCCAATGCCGGTCGGTTAAGTGGTTCTGGCTGGTCGGCGTGTGGGTCTGGGCTTGCTGGGTGGAGTGACGGCGACAGCTGAACGTGATGGCCGGCTGGCTTGGCGTCGTTGGCGATGCCGCG